>Ga0111539_10008384_pt1 | contig 13150 bp, 10 predicted proteins | sample RhiMethybrSRZTD1_FD_79667 | JGI IMG/M metagenome (GOLD analysis project Ga0111539, IMG submission 79667) | Populus rhizosphere microbial communities from Tennessee, USA - Rhizosphere MetaG P. TD hybrid SRZTD1 (version 2) (version 2) | ecosystem: Host-associated > Plants > Roots > Rhizosphere >...
AGATCGTGGACCTCGTCGAATACCGCGCGGCTCGGGTGTTCCTCGGCGTGTTCCTGCTCGTAGTAGCCGATCACCGTGCGCTTCCCCTTTTGGACTTTCCCTCCGAGCGGCTGCAGGCGATCGACGAGGCAACGGAGTAGAGTTGTCTTGCCGCAGCCGTTCGGGCCGACGATCGCCACGCGCTCTCCCCGGATGAGCTCCAAGCGAGCATCCTCGACGAGGACATTCGCGCCATAGCCGCACGCGAACCCCTCGACGCGCAAGACGTCATCGCCGCCGCGCGGCGTTTCTGTGAACCGCATCTTCGGGCCGCTGGATTCTGTCACGGGGCGCTCGACGACTTCCATCCGGCGCAGCTTCTTTTCGCGCGACTTGGCCTGCCGGGCTTTCTGCGCTGCGAAGTTCCGGCGGATGAACTCCTCCTCGCGGGAGATCTCCGCGCGTTGGAGGCGGTGCTCTTTGTCCTGGCGATCGATCTCTTCCGCACGCTGGCGCGCGAACTCGTCGTAGTTCCCCCGGTAGAGGTACAGCCGCCCCGCGCGCAGCTCGGCGACGTGGTTCACGACGCGATTGAGGAACCAGCGGTCGTGCGAGGCCACCAGCACCGTGACGGGGCACCCCGCTTGGCCTTCCAGCGACCCGGTCAAATAGTCTTCGAGCCATTCCACCATCTCGAAATCGAGGTGGTTGGTGGGCTCGTCGAGAAGTAGGAGGTCCCCCTGGGCGAGCAATATCCGCGCGAGAGCGACACGATTGCGCTCGCCGGGGCTGAGCGATGAGATTTCGCCGAGCAGGTCCTCGCGCTCGAAGCCGAGGCCGTGCAGGATCGACGTGACACGAGCTTCGAGGTCGTAGCCTCCCAGCTGTTCGAAATCCCGCGCCAGCGCGCGATGCCGCTCCACGAGGCGGTCCAGCCGGCCGGGATCGTCCGCCTCCGCCATCTTCGCCTCCACGCGCAGGATCTGGTCCTCAAGGTCGTGGAGCGTGGGGTGCGACTCGAGCACGTTGCGCAGGATCGTGTCGCCGGCCGGCGAGGTGGGGTGCTGCGGCAGGTAGACGATGCGCCGGCCTTTCGGAACGTTCACCGTGCCCGCGTCCAGCGAGAGCTGCCCTTGGATGAGGCGGAAAAGCGTCGTTTTGCCGGCTCCGTTCCGGCCGAGCAGTCCGACGCGCGCCCCTTCCGGCAGGGTAAGATCCACTCCTTCGAGGATTGGTTTCCCTCCTCCGAACGCGAAGTGGGCGCCCTCCAGCCGAATCATGGGACCGGATTATGGGCCCCCCGCCTCGGGCGTGCAATCGCGCGCACGATGGGCAAAAAAAAAGGCCCGCTCCCGAAATTGGGAGCAGGCCAATGGAACGTGGGTTGGGGGCGTTTAGCTCCTCTAGGACGTGCAAGCCGCCCTGTTCAGGTGTCGGTGCGGCCGCGGCTCGTCCTTCCCCTCTCTACCAACCCGAGCCGTCTTTAGGTCCCAGGGCGCCGAGCGTCGCGTCGATGCATCGCGAACGCTCATAAGGGGCGGCCGGGGTCCTCTTCTCTAATAGGTATCTCGACCCCGGCTACCCAAACTCCTCTTTGCTTCCTTTCCTCCTCGCCATGTTCCTCGCGCGTTTCCGCTGCGAGCACTGAAGAGTAGGACAGAAGGTCAGGAGCGTCAAACGCCAAAAAATGTCCATGGGGCACGGCTCGACAAAGTGTGCTGGAAGCAACGGCTTGCGCCCATCCCGCCGCACCGGAAGGCGCGTCGAAGCCGCCGATTCGGCGCGTTGAGACAAAATTGGATCTTGCAGAATGCGCCGTCTACAATCCCGGGCATGCAGGATGCCGCCTTCTACTTCGTCGTGGCAGCGGTATATGCCCTCGTGGGCGCTGTGCTCAGCGTCGCCTACTACGCTGCGCCGAAGCTTCGCTCGGAGCCCGTCTTCCACGCGATGACTCTCCTGGTGATGGTACTTGCCTGCCTCGTCGTCGCGCTCGGAGCCACGGCGGAGTTCGAGACCTTTGGGGCTTTCCATCGGGGCCTGGAGCTATTTCTCTTCGCAGGCGCAACGCTGCTTTACGTGCCTGTCATCGTCTACTTGATGCTGCACTACTGGGGGCTGCTCATCGAATGCATCCTGTCGCCGGGCTCGCGCAAGGAATCGCAGCGTGCCCCGCAGGGCCGGCGGGAGGAGTGGCAGCGGATCCAGGCCTGTCTGGAGACGCTCGCCGTCGATCCCACCAGCGCGCCCACGCATGAAAAATTGGGCGACCTCTACACGGGCATGGGGTTTCTCGACTCAGCCGTCTATCAGTACCAGAAAGCTGCCAACTGGATGGAGACGGGCTACGGTCAGGCCAGTGTGCTCTACAAGGCCGCGCGGGTCCTGATCGAGAAGAAGTCGGACGTGCGCGGCTCCTTGGGAATCCTCCGACGCATCGTGCGCCTGTATCCGAAGAGCTTCTTCGCGGCGTACGCGCGCCGGGTGATCAATCAGTACGAGGCGCACGAGGCCGTGAGGAACGCGCCCCGTCTGCCCGAGGACCAGCCTCCCAAGCAGGACCCGACGAGCTCCTGGCCGTCGGCCTGATCGGCGCCAGCTGATCGCGGTTCAGTCAACGCTCGCGAAGCGCGCCCAGAGGATGCCTTCACGCCCGCGCAGATCATCGATCACCTTCGCGGGCACGGGATCGTCGACGTTGAGGACGGAAACCGCGGTCCCGCTAGGCCGGTCGCGGCCGAGCGTCATGTAGCTGATGTTGATGTTGTGGGAAGCGAGCACACTGCCGAGGGCTCCGATCATTCCGGGCTTGTCCTCGTTCGCGGTGATGAGCACGTTGCCCTCGAGGACCGCATCGAACTGAAACGAGTCGAGCGAGACGAGCCGGAGGCCGCTTCTGCCGCGGATGGCGCCGCCGACTTCTCGCGTGGTCTCACCGGCCGCGACTTCCACGCGGATCAGGTTCTGGAAGTACCGACTTTTCCCCTCGAGGCGCGATTCGACCGCCAGTCCCTGGTCTTTTGCCAGCGCGCGCGCGTTGATCACGTTGACGGGCTGCTCCGAACGCTTGCCGAGGAACCCTTCGAGCACGCTGTTCGTGATGTAGCTTTGCACCTTGTCGGTGAAGAGATCTCCGTAGTACTTGATCACGATGCGCGTGGGATTGCCGTCGAGGAGCTGCGCTTGCAGCCGGCCTAGCCGCAGGGAGAGGTCACGGTACGGCTGCATCCCCTCGCGGAGCTCCGGGTCGAGCACGACGGCGTTCACGGGCGCGTGGAGCCTCTTGTGGACCAGGTAGTCGAGGGCCTGCTCGACCGCGCCGATGGCCACGTTCTCCTGCGCTTCGCGCGTCGAGGCGCCCAGGTGCGGGGTGCAGAGGACTTTCGGATGCTCGACGAGCGGCGTACGGCCGGGCGGCTCCTCGAGGAAGACATCGATCGCGGCGGCTGCAACTTTTCCCGCGTCGAGGGCTTTCACGAGCGCGGTCTCGTCGACAATGCCACCCCGCGCACAGTTGATGATGCGCAGCCCCGTCTTGGCCTTCTCGAGCAGCTCGGCCCCGATGAGGCTCTTCGTGTCCGAGCCTCCCGGGACGTGCACCGTCAGGAAATCGACGCGCTCGACCAGCGCGGCCAACTGGCCGACGAGCTCCACGCCGAGCTCTTCGGCAAGGCGTGGCGCGACATAAGGGTCGAAAGCGAAGACTTTGAAGCCGAGGCCGTTGGCCATCTGCACGACGTGGCGGCCGATTTTGCCCAGACCAACGACCCCGAGCGCCTTGCCGCGCACCTCGATTCCAGTGAACTTGGAGCGCTCCCATTTCCCGTCTTTCATGGAAGCATTCGCCTGGGGGATGTTGCGCGCCAGCGAGAGGATCAGGGCGATGGTGTGCTCGGCAGCGGAGCGCACGTTTCCCTCCGGCACGTTCTCGACGACGATGCCCCGGAGCGTCGCGGCAGGCACGTCGATGTTGTCCACGCCGACACCGGCCCGGACGATCACTTCCATCTTGTCGCAGTGCTCGAGGAACGCTCGATCGACTTTTGTCTCGCTCCGCACAATGAGCGCGTGAGCTCGCCGGGCGGCGGCAAGCTTCTGATCGAGCGGCAGCCCCGGCCGGTTGTCCACCTCGATCGGCGCATCCCGCAGCAGGCGAAGCGCGTCCTCACTGAGCTTGTCCGCAATAAAGAGAATTTTCTTTTCAGTCATGGGCAAGAGTCCTGATGAGAGGAAGCGGGACGTTTGCTTCACAGCGGCAGGGTCGAAAGCAGGACGAAAGCCGGCTTCGGTCCCTCGGCGGCCGGAGATTTGGTCTACGCGAGCCGCCGGAAGAGGGTCGCGACGTTATGCCCTCCGAAGCCAAAGCAGTTGGACATGGCGCAATGGATCCGCGCCTGCCGCGGCTCGTTCGGGACGTAGTCGAGGTCGCACTCCGGATCCGGAGTGATGTAGTTGATCGTGGGCGGAGCCGCCTGCCGGTGGATCGCGAGGATCGATGCCAGCGCTCCGACGGCGCCGGCGGCGCCGAGCAGGTGCCCCACTTGCGACTTCGTGGAGCTAACCATGAGCTTCTTCGCGTGGCTCCCGAAAGCGCTGTGGATCGCCCGCGTCTCCATCACATCGTTGAGCGGCGTCGAGGTGCCATGGGCATTGATGTAATCGACTTGATCCATCGAGATGCCCCCCTCCTGGCACGCCAAACGCATGGCGTCGGCAGCGCAGGTGCCTTCCGGCACGGGCGCGGAGATGTGATAGCCGTCGTCCGTCATTCCGGCGCCGATCACTTCGGCGTAGATCTTCGCACCCCGCTTGCGCGCGGCTTCCAGCTCCTCGAAAACGAATCCGCCAGCACCTTCGCCGACCACGAAACCGTCGCGATCTTTATTGAAAGGCCGCGACGCAGTGGCGGGAGCGTCGTTGCGTTCGGAGAGGGCTCGCAGCGCGCAAAAGCCTCCGATGCCGAGCGCAGTGATTGTCGCTTCCGAGCCTCCGGTGATCAGGACGTCGGCTTCCCCGGTCCGAATGGCGCGCAGCGCGAGGCCGATCGCGTGCCCGGCGGAGGCGCACGCTGAGGAGACGGCGTAGTTCACGCCCTGAATTCCGAACTTGATGGCGATCTGCCCCGCGGCGGCGTTGATCATCAGCTTGGGGATGAAGAACGGGTTCATGCGCCGGAACCCCTTCTCGAGGCAGAGCCGATGGGTCGTCTCGATCTCCTCCAGCCCGCCGATGCCGGAGGCCCAGATGGAGCCCACACGACCTTTCGGGAGCTTCTCGAGGTCGAGGCCGCAGTCCCCCACGGCTTCCATGGCCGCAACGAGAGCGTACTGCACGAAACGGTCGAGGTGGCGAGCTTCTTTGCCCGAGAAGTACTTCGAGGGATCGAAGTCTTTCACCTCGGCCGCGAAATGCACGGGGAACTCGCTCGTGTCGAAGCGAGTGATCGGGCCGAAACCGTGCTTGCCCTGAGTCACGCCGTCCCAGAACGCCGCGACGCCGATTCCGATTGGCGTGACGGCGCCCAGACCCGTGACTACGACGCGTCGTTGACTCATGGTTCGGAGGAAAAGCCTTTTGCGTCAAGTCTTGCCCCGAAACGGGGCTTGCGCCACCGTGCGGGCAGGACGTTGCGCCCCAGCTGTCCGATCAGTTCTTCTCTTCGCCTTTGTTCTTTCGGATGTACTCGATCGCCTCGCCGACGGTCCGAATCTTCTCGGCGTCCTCGTCGGGGATGCTCATGTTGAACGCTTCCTCGAGCTCCATCACGAGCTCGACGATGTCGAGGGAGTCGGCTCCGAGGTCGTTGATGAAGCTCGCTTCCGGCTTCACTTTCTCCTTCTCGACGTCGAGCTGGTTGCAAACAATCGCAGACACCTTGTCGTTGATCTCGTCGGCCACTGTAAGACTCACTCCTAGACTAGCCCATTGCTAAACCGCCATCGACACGGATCACTTCGCCAGTGATGTAGCCCGTCGATGGCCTGCTGAGAAATGCCACGACCTCAGCAACTTCCTCGGGTTTCCCGAATCGCCCCAGCGGAATCTTATCCTGAAATGTCTTCCTGGCCGCCTCCGGAAGGCCGGCCGTCATGTCCGTTTCAATGAACCCGGGAGCCACGGCGTTCACCGTGATCCCCCGGCTGGCGAGTTCCCTGGCCAGCGTGAACGTGAAAGCATTGACGCCGCCTTTCGACGCGGCGTAATTCGCCTGCCCCGCGTTGCCGATCAGCCCCACGACGCTCGTCACGTTGATGATCCGTCCCCGCCGCTCTTTCAACATGCCTCGCGCAACTGCCTTCGACGCGTTGAAAAGGCCTTTCAAGTTGGTTGCGATCACCTCATCCCATTCCTCCTCGCTCATGCGGAGGATGAGGTTGTCTCGCGTGATCCCCGCGTTGTTCACGAGGATGTCGATCCGGCCGAACTCTTTTACGATGCTCTCGACCACCGCGGCGACGTCGGCGAATTTCGAGACGTCGCACGCGTAGGCCCCGAAGCGGCCCTGAGGGAATCGCTTGCGAAGGTCCGTGGCGATGGCCTCGGCAGCGTCGCGGTTGCGGGAGATGCAGACCACGGACGCGCCGTCCATGGCGAGCCGCTCCGCCACGGCCTTGCCGATCCCCCGGGACGCGCCGGTGACGACGGCGATCGCCGGCGAGGATGCCGGATTCGCTGGGTCAGTTCCTTGCACTTTCTAATGCTCCCGGTGCGCTGGTGGGCGAGCACCCAGCTTTGGATAGGCTCGAAATCGACTCGAGAGTCCCCGCGGGCAGGATTTCGACGTCCGCGCGCGGCAAGGGCGTCTCTTTCGCCAGGCTGCGCAGCAGGCCCGCGAGCACTTTGCCCGGCCCGACCTCGAGCGCGCGCGTCATGCCCAGGTCGGCGACGAGCGTCCGGAGCGTCTGCTCCCATCGCACCGAGCTCTCCACCTGGCGGATGAGATTCTCGCGGATGGCCTCAGGATCACGGACAACGCCGCCTGTCACGTTGCTCAGGAAAGGCACCCGCGGCTCCCGGATCTTGGCTCGGCGCAGGTACGGCTCCAGCTTTTTCGTCGCGGGCGCCATGAGCGGCGAGTGGTAGGCCCCGGCGACCTTGAGCTGGATGGCGCGGCGGGCGCCGGCGGCCTGGAGCCGCTTCACCGTCTCCTCGACCGCGCCTGCCTCGCCCGAGATCACCGTCTGGTCCGGCGCGTTGTAGTTGGCGATCCCCACGCGCAGCCCGTCCCGCTTCGCCTCTTCGACCACGGCTTCCACGCGGGCTGCCGCGAGGCCGAGGATCGAACTCATCGTGCCTTTCGCGGCAAGGCAGGCCTCCTGCATGAACTCCCCCCGCGCACCGACGATCCGAACCGTTTCCTCGAAGTCGAGGGCGCCCGCGAAGACCAGCGCGGAATACTCTCCGAGGCTGAGGCCGGCGGCGGCCAGCGTGGGAAACGCCTGCGCGAGCTTTCCTGTCCCCGTCTCTTTGCCCAGGACCTCCAGCGCCGCGAGCGAATGCAGGAAGATCGCAGGTTGACTCGTTCGCGTGGAGTTGAGCTCGTCCTCCGGCCCTTTCCGACAGACCTCAAGGATATCCCGGCCGAGAATCTCCCGGCCGGCCTCAAAAACCGCCCGTGCCTCCGGGCGGGAATCGGCGAGGTCGACGGCCATTCCGAGGGCCTGCGCGCCCTGCCCCGGAAAAAGGAACGTCGTTGCGCTCGTCATTGTGGTCATCGTCAAAATCTCACCACTTTAGGAGGTTGTATCCCCATGTCAAGCCGGCCCCGAAAGCCACTAGCAGCACGTGGTTTCCTCGGTGGAGGCGCCCCTGGAGCGCAGCTTCGTGCAGCGCGATGGGGACGGAGGCTGCGGAAGTGTTGCCGTAGCGCTCGAGGTTGAGCAGCATGCGCTCGGGCGGGATGGCGATTTTCCTCAGCGCCGCCTCGATGATCCGGTAGTTGACCTGATGAGGAACCACGAGGCTCAAGTCCTGCGGCGTGAGGTGATTGCGTTCGAGCGCGACCTCGATCAGCTCGATCATGCTGCGCGTGGCAAACTTGAAGACCTCTTTGCCCTGCATGCGCAGGAAGTGGAGTTTCGCGTCTACGGTCTCGTGGGTCGCCGGGTGGCGGGATCCGCCCCCGCGCATCTCAATCATGTCGGCCCCGGTTCCGTCCGACCTCAGGTAGCTGTCGACGATGCGGGATGAGCATTCCCCTTCGGCTCGCGCGAGGACCGCCGAGCCCGCTCCGTCGCCGAAGAGGATGCACGTGTTGCGGTCGCTGAAGTCCACGATGCGCGAGAGCGTCTCCGCACCGACCACAAGGACATTCTTGTAGGCGCCGGACCGGATCAGGGCCGAGCCCACGGCGATGCCGTGGATGAAGCCCGTGCAGGCCGCACTGATGTCAAAAGCCGCGGCTCTCTCCGCCCCCAACGCACGCTGCACGTACACCGCGCCGGCGGGCATGTAAGTGTCCGGGGTGACGGTGCACAGGATGATGCACTCGACCTCCTTCGCGGAGAGTCGAGCCTCCTCGAGGGCCACGACTGCAGCTCGAGTGGCCAGGTCGCTCGTCGCGTCGCCGGGCTCGGCAATGCGACGCTCCCGGATGCCCGTCCGCTGGACGATCCACTCGTCCGAGGTGTCCACCATCTTCTCGAGCTCGAAGTTGGTGAGGCGCCTCTCGGGGAGATATGACCCAGTGCCCGAGATGTAGGCTTCAAACATTCGAGATCCTCTCCAAACGGACCGAGTGGCCGCGTGCAGCGCGGCCCGACCTGAACCCTTTCAAGCCCCTTGGGCGAGGGCGGAGACCGCCCGGATCTCCTCGGTGATGTGCTTGTTGACGTTTTCCTGGGCCATGCGGCGGGCCACGCGAATGGCATTCGCGATCGCCCGCGCGTCCGATCGGCCGTGCGCGATGATCATGACTCCATTCACGCCCAGGAGCGGAGCGCCGCCGTATTCGGAGTAGTCGAGACGTTCCCGCAGCCGGCCGAAAGAGCCCTGCAGCTTCTGCGCCGTGCCGGAAGTATCGCCGGGCGCCCTGCCGTCCCCGAACACGCCCTCCACGGTGGTTTTGAAGAGCTCGAGGAGATGCTCAGCAAGCCCCTCGGAGACCTTCAGTACGATGTTCCCCACGAAGCCGTCGCACACGACGACGTCGACCACGCCGCGGAAGAGATGATTGCCTTCGATATTGCCGCAGAAATTCAGCCGGGTCTTGAGGAAGAGCTCGTGCGTCGTCTTCGCGAGAGGATTGCCCTTCTCATCCTCCTCGCCGATGTTGAGAAGGCCCACTCGGGGCCGTTCGATCTGAAGCACGCTCTTTGCGTACAAGCTGGCCATGATCCCGTACTGGATCAAGTGCTCCGGCTTCGACGAGACGTTGGCGCCCATGTCAATCACGACGACGGGCAGCTCTCCCGCGCGGAATGTCACCGCGATACCAGCACGGCGCACTTCGGGCAACAGCCCGAGCAGGATGGTCCCCGCGGCGACGCAAGCGCCCGTGTTGCCGGCGCTGACCATGGCGATCGCGGAGCCATCGCGGACGAGGCGAGTGGCCACTTCGATCGAGGAGCCTTTTTTCCGCCGCAGCGCCTCGACCGGGCTGTCGCACATGTCGATGACGTTCTCGGCGTGGAGCACCTCGAGGTTCGGAGCCTGAGCGCTCGTCCACCCGACCCGATCGAGCTCCTGTTTCACCGTCGCTTCGCGCCCTACGAGCAGGATCCTCGTGTCCGCGAAGAGACGCGCAGCCTCGAAGGCGCCCTCAACCACCGCACCGGGGGCCCGGTCACCGCCCATGGCGTCGATGGCGATGGTGGGGGGCAAGCTCAGACGCCTTCCTCCACCGTGATCGCCGGCTTGCCGCGGTAGTACCCGCACTCGGGACAGATCGTGTGCCGCTCAATTGGGGTTTTGCAGCGGGAGCAGCGCATGACGTTGGGCACGGCGATAGAGTCGTGCGCTCGGCGGGTGCCCTTGCGCATCTTGCTGGTTCGCCTCTTGGGTACGGCCATGGGGTTCTCTGAAGGGTGAGGGCTGAGGGAAAACGCGGTATTCTATGGACGCTCGCAGATGATTGTCAAGGCATTCTTAGCAACTCAACCCCTTCCCAGAAAGGAAGTTACAAACTCAGCGCCCGGTCACTAAACCCGCTCTGAAATAGGTTCCGGGAAGGTCCGGCGCGCTCTTCCGCTCCTCGCGGCCTAGCTGCCGCCGAGCTTCGCCCGCAGGCTACTGAGCATGGCGGCGCGAGCCTCTTCCACGCCCTCCGGGCGAGTTCCTCCGGCCTGGACCATCTCGGGACGGCCTCCGCCGCGCCCTCCGATAGGGCCTGCGCCGGCCTGGAAAATCTCGCGTGCGTCGACGCCGCGCTGCACGAGCGATGCGGAGACTGCGACAAGCACGGCGACTTTGTCCTCGGCGGGCGCGAACAGGGCGACGACGAGGTCCGGGGACTCCTTTTTCAGCCGGTCGAAGACCTCCCGGAGCGTTTTGCCGTCGGCGCCGGGCAGGCTGGCCGAGGTGAAGACCGCGCCCTGCAGCTGCTCCCGGCGGACGCGCTCTCCATCGGCGCCCGCGGTCGGGGCGGGCTTCTGCCGGGTCTTGAGCTCGCGGATCTCCTCGAGGAGCTTCTCGATGCGTCCGAGGAGCCCATCCGCCGGCGCTTTCAAGAGGCGGGAGAGGTCACCGAGGATCGACTGGTTCTTCGCGTGGAGCGCCTCGGCTCCGGCAGCGGTCAGAGCTTCGACGCGCCGCACTCCCGACGACACCGACCCCTCGTGCGCGACGACGAACGGCCCAATGTCTCCGGTCCGGCTTACGTGCGTGCCGCCGCACAGCTCCATCGAAAAGCCGCCGATCTTGACGACACGCACGCGATCGCCGTATTTCTCGCCGAAAAGCGCCATCGCGCCGCGCCGGACTGCGTCGTCGTAGTCCGTCTCGAGCGTCTCGATGGGCGTGTTGGCGAGAATCTCGCGCCGCACGATCTCCTCGACGCGCGCGACCTCGTCCGGAGAGAACGCCTGGAAGTGCGTTACGTCGAAGCGCAGCCGACCCGCCTCGACGAGCGAGCCTTTTTGATGCACGTGCTCGCCCGCCACCTGCCGGAGCGCCGCGTGCAGGAGGTGCGTCGCCGTGTGGTTTCGCTCGATCGCGGCCCTGCGCGGCTCGTCGATGGCGAGCTTCACGACGGCCCCGGCCCGCAGCGCGCGCCGGTCGCCCTGACCGAGGCGACACACGTGGATCCAGCGCCCTCGCTCTTTCTGAGTCGTCTCGACGTCCAGAGCGAAGTCCGAGCCCAGGATCTTGCCCGCGTCCCCCACCTGCCCACCCGACTCGCCGTAGAACGGCGTCTCGGACACGACGACGCGGATAAAGTCGCCCTGCGCATCGACTCCCTGCACCTCCGCCTCGCCCGAATGAAGCGTGTAGCCCGTGAAGCGCGTCTCGGGGAGCCGATCGAGGTCCAGGCCGGCGCCGTCGCCCGCCGCCGCATGAAACTGCGAAGCGCCGCGCGAGCGGTCCTTCTGCTCCTCCATGCGTTGTTCGAAGCCCGCGGTATCGACCCGCAGCCCCTGCTCCGCTGCCATTCGCTCGACGAGGTCGAAGGGGAAGCCGAAAGTGTCATAGAGCTTGAAAACCTCGGCGCCCGGAATCGTCGCCGAGCCGTCTTTCGGCAGCCGCGCGACGACCGCGTCGAAGAGCTCGATGCCCTTGTCGAGCGTCTCGCCGAAGCGCTCCTCCTCGTTCTGGATCACGCCGGTGATGTACTGGCGCCGCTCCACGACCTCGGGGTAGACGTCTTTCATCTCATCGACGACGTCGGCGACAAGCCGGTGCAGGATCGGCTCGCCCGAATGGATTTTTCGGACGTAACGCGCCGCCCTGCGAAGGATGCGCCGCAGGACGTACCCGCGCCCCTCGTTCGACGGTTCGGCGCCGTCCGCGAACGCGAACGTCAGGCTGCGAATGTGATCGGCGACCACGCGATGCGGCACGCCTGCAGGCCCCCGGTCGTACGGCGCGCCCGTCAGCTGCGCCACACGGCGGATGAGCTTCTGGAAGAGGTCTGTCTCGAAGACGGAGTCGACGTTCTGAGCGACCATGGCCATGCGCTCGAGGCCCATGCCCGTGTCGATGCTGGGCCGAGGCAGCTTCGCGCGCGTCCCGTCCGCTTTCGTCTCGAACTGCATGAAGACGAGGTTCCAGATCTCGAAAAAGCGCTCTCCGTTCTCCATGTCGGCGGGGCCGTATGCGTCGCCGCGGTCGATCAGGATTTCGGAGCAGGGGCCACAGGGGCCGACGTCTCCCATGCTCCAGAAGTTGTCTTTGGCCCCCAGGCCTACGATACGATCGTTCGGGACGCCGGCCACCTTCCGCCAGAAGTCCCGCGCTTCGTCGTCGTCCTGGAAGACCGTGATCCATAGCCGAGCCGGTTCGATGGCGAACCGCTTCGTCACGAGCTCCCAGGCGTACGCGATGGCCTCCTTCTTGAAGTAGTCCCCGAAGGAGAAGTTCCCGAGCATTTCGAAAAACGTCAGGTGGCGCGTCGTGTAGCCGACGTTGTCGAGGTCGTTGTGCTTGCCTCCCGCGCGGATGCACTTCTGCGCCGTGGTCGCGCGGGGGAACTTGGGCTTCTCGCGGCCGGTGAAGTAGTCCTTGAACTGATTCATCCCGGCGTTCGTGAAAAGGAGCGTACGGTCCCCGTGGGGGATGACTGAGCTCGACGGGACGAGCGTGTGGCCGTTGGCCACGAAAAACTCGGTGAAGACTCTGCGGACGTCGCGTGCGTTCATGATGGGCTCAGAGGGGTGCCCCGCAGGGGGGCGGACCAGATCGGGGCGTGCTTCGCGCCCCCAGGCGAGAGTTTCGAGCTGTATAGGGTAACGTCGGTTACGTCGAAACCAAGCCCGGTGAGCCCGCTGGCCGCCAAGAGCTCTTCCCATCCGCGCACCGCGCCACCCGGTCGGCCCCGAGCGAGCGTCAAGTGCGCGGTCCACGGCCGATCCTCTCCTCGAAAACCGGCGCGCCGAGTCGCCGCGTCGACCTCTCCGGCGAGCCGAGCAAGCTCCGTCGCGCCATCCGCGATCTCGAAGCCGACGGCACGGGGGGCACTCCGCCGCCCGAAGCAAAAAGGCCCTCCCAGAGCTACCCGGAACGGACGGAACGGCGC
>Ga0111539_10008388_pt1 | contig 13146 bp, 11 predicted proteins | sample RhiMethybrSRZTD1_FD_79667 | JGI IMG/M metagenome (GOLD analysis project Ga0111539, IMG submission 79667) | Populus rhizosphere microbial communities from Tennessee, USA - Rhizosphere MetaG P. TD hybrid SRZTD1 (version 2) (version 2) | ecosystem: Host-associated > Plants > Roots > Rhizosphere >...
AAACAGGACGCGTATTGAATTCCTCTTTGATTCAAGTTCTTTAATAAGTTGGAAGAATGTTAACACTTCTAACAGAAAGAACCCTTTCAAGAGCTCCAAGAGATACGTCGCGACCTGATTGAGTTCATCTTTAATCGTTCCGTCGGATGAGGGAGTGAGAAATGCCATTTTCCATTGGAATGGTTTCAAGGCGCTGATGCTTGTTTTTACCTCTTCTATGTCGTGATGAAGATCTTTATCGCTCATCCTTTCGGAAACATTAATCAAGGCGCTCAATTGTGGAAAGGATCTCAAAAAGAAAAATATATTACTCTTGTTCCAATAGCTAACAAACATGTTGATAGTTATAGGAAGAATTAGGAAAACAAGAGCTACCGGGTAAAAGAACGAAAGGCAGATAGAGAAAAAAGTTACGGCCAGGTTTATGTATAGCAGATAAAACCATGATGGCTTCTCCATCAGCCTGTCTTCGAGAAGGGAAGATACGTAGTACGCGTCTGTCCCTGAAAGCCCTATGAGGTCTGTCTGTACTTGTTCCCTCAACAGCTTATCATTCTCGAACAACTGCGCACGATCGTTGAGACGTTGTAGCGATTTTTGGTCGTTTGTTGGATGCAAGATTTGATTAAAGAGGAATTGCTGTCCGATCTTGCTGGTTGTTCTGTCGATAAAGCTGAACAGATCAAGGAAATCGATATCATTCATCGTCTGTCGATTTACCTGGTGGAATCCATTCCCGCCTGCTACCGTTGCGTACTTCTTGATACTCTCGAACGGGAAAGTGCTGGCCTTTGGTTTACCCCAGCTGCTCCTGATCTGATCAATAATTTTCTTTTTTCTCTTCCGGGAAGAATTGACTATTGCAAGGATTAGGTACACAGTAATAAGCGAACCGGCGACGAGATAGAACATATAACGTGGTGTAGTTAGAAACAGCCATTCTAAATATACCACTAATGGTCGACACATTCCCTCAAGAATTACCGTACTCCGCCATTATTAAAAACAAAATCCAAGCCGTGAAACGAATTCCTGCGAGTTCAAGCCTACTGACCGATCCGAAATACACAGTCCAAAACTCCGACGGGGTTGAACAAGATCTCCCGTTCTTATTCAATCGACAACAAAACCTATCCGTAATAACAACCGAATCCCAACGGAATTCAAGCTTTGTAGCCTCCCCGATATTTATCGGGGCAATCCCCGGTTACAAGAAATCATAGAACCGGCAACCCCGAAGGGGTTGAACACGACACCCGAACACATGGCCAATTCCACGACTTAAGTTTCAGGCCTGGTTCGTCGCACTAGCCACACCGATAAAATCCGGAAAACACTTGTCCACGTTTGAAAGGAAATTTCAAATCAGATTATTAATATGTAACTCAGTTTACACTATACTATGGATCCCGTACAAACCAAACTTTGGGTGCACGCCATTCTCACCACAAAAAACCTCCGTCAGCTGATCACACCACTTGTTCAATCGCGGTTGGACAACTTTCTTCATGACAGATTCCTTGAACTTGGCTGTCCAACCCGTATTATTCAGGGCATGCCCGAACATATTCACATCCTGTTCCTGCAAAACCCTGCGCGGTCTATCTCGGAGATCATCAAGAAAATCAAGAGCACATCATCGTTCTTTATAAATGAGAGTCACCTTTCACCTCAGAAGTTCTACTGGCAACCAGGATACGCTGCATACGGCGTAAGTGAATCCCAGGTTCAAAAAGTTTACGACTATATCAGCAACCAGCACGAACATCATGAAAAGGAGAAATTTAATGAAGAGTATCAGCATTTGCTGCGGCTTCATGGTCTACTGCATGTGGAGTTGTAGGTTCTAGAGGTATATGGTCTAGGTGAACAACTTGAGTGTTGATTTATTGATTGTTGATTGTTGAATGTTTTTAACCTACTACTTCCGCCAACACTCAACACTCAATACTCAAGTTGTTCTGCCTCTATAGCTCTATACCTCTTTCTTCTCACCCAGAGAAAACCAATTCCCCGAATCATCCACAAACAACGCCTCGTATCCATAGAATTCCTTAGTCGGCGGCTTTTTGAATACGACTCCCTTGGATTTTAACTCCTCATAGGTCGCCATCAGATCGTTGCACTCGAACGCGCCGAATCCAAATGTTCCGTTCTTGACCAACTCTTTCATTTGTTTCGCAGGATCTTCCTTGAATATCATACCTTCCTGAATGGCCATTAGTATGATCTCGAGATTTGGTTGGTCAGGGGGAGTAACCGTCAGCCATCTTGCACCGGGACCCATAGGCGCATCAGTGTGAACCTTAAAACCCAGTCTGTTAACATAAAAATCGTACGCGCTGTCCTGATTGAGGACATAGATAATTGAATGGCTTAGTTTCGTAACCATAAATATTTGTTTTGTTTGACTCTGTAAAATTGAGCAAAGGGCGAGCCCAGGGCTTCTTCAAAATTGCTTTTTTTCTCCTAACTCTTCGCTTCTACAAAACAATTCGGCACAAACTTAAGGGGGTAAGTAGCCATTTCCTCCTGGCGCAGCAATTCGTGTTGCTGATATTGGGAGGGAGTTTTATGTGTGATGCGTTTGAATAGTCCAGTAAATGAGCTAATGCTTTCGAAGCCCACCGAAAAACATACGTCTGTTATAGGAGCATCCGTTTTCAGAAGGTCTTTTGCCTTCTCCATTCTTACATAAGTGAGATACTGATGGGGTGACTTGCCGTAAATCTTCTTGAAAAGCCTGATAAAATGAAATTTTGAAAAGTACGCTTCGTCTGAGATATTATTGAGATCGATTTTCTCCGCGTAATGATTGTCAATGAATAGTTTCGCCTGCACAATTCGCTTGTACAGATAGACCTTGGGATACCGCTCGGTCTCTTTCATTTTAAAACTCTTGAAAGTCTGGCCAAATTTCTCCATTTTCATTCGGTTCAGCAACTGCTCTTGGTCACGAAGCGCGAATAATTTTGATTTACATTATTGAAAACTCGAGAATTTTTCTGATTCAAATTAAGTTTCATTAATTGCAAATTACCAATAGATCGAATTGAATTCCATGAGGAGTTATAGATACCTTGGCGATCGTCTCACAGCACCCGAGTTAAGGGGAGCGATTTGTCATGCGGTTATGCTGGATGGCAAATGCATTCGCCGTGGCGCATCTATGCTGGTGTCATTTGGAAAAAAGAAACATGTAGTCCTCGCTAGGCTCCTGCGCAAACAAAAGGATGAATAACGAAAGACTTTGACAGCGCTAATCGCCCTTCAATTGTTCAGAGCTTTTTGCCAAGGCCACCAATCCGCCCATAGCGCCTAGGTTCATCGAGTCAAGGGCTGAGCTTGGAACGATTACCATGGATCCCTTTTCCTTAAGACCTTCAAATAACATATTCATTCCGCGCAAATGCAGCGCAACGGGATTATCCCTGTACAACACACTTGCTTTAGCAAACTTTTCGGCAATTTCCGTTTCCGCCGTTCCCAGGATAACCCTCGCTCTTCGCTCTCTTTCAGCTTGAGCTTCTTTGCTCATGGCATCAGCGAGACCTGCAGGGATAACGATATCTTTAATTCCCACGGTTTGACAAGTAATACCCCAGGGATTTGTGTGACCATCGAGCGCTTTCTGAAGTCCTTCTGCAATCTTATCTCGTTCTTGCAACAGATCAGACAATTCGTGTTTTCCAATAATATCCCGCATTCCTGTCTGAGCAATGTAAGAGATTGCCGTCACGTAATCCTGAACTTCAAGGGCGGCCTTTTCTACGTCCCATACTGTCCAGTATACAACTGCATCTACATTGACCGGTACGGTGTCTTTTGTAAGCGTTTGTTCAGCTTTAAATTCAGTAACTCTTATTCGCTGATCAACGTAACCGGAAATTTTGTCAATGATCGGGACGATAAAAAACAGCCCCGGGCCTCTTAAACCTTTATACTTACCCAGCCGCAGGACTACGGCTCTTTCCCACTGGTCAGCAATATGAATTGAAGACGAAATGATGAATGAACCTATCAGCATGGCAATCAGGATGGTGATGTCCAAACTATATACATTGTACAACGCAAGGGATGATCCGAGCAATGCGATCAATACCAGGATGCTAATGGGATTAAAGAAATCTTTTGTCATATCGTTTATTTTTTAATACGCTTTTGAAGTTCGTTTATGACCGTATCAAGTGAGAAGCCATAGCTAAACGCTATGGTTGAGAATTCATCGCATATTTCCTCTAACTTTTGTTTCATTTCTATTTTCGACAGTTGTATTTCAGAATTGTTGATAAAAGTGCCTGTGCCTTGTTGAGTTTCCAAGACATTCAGGATTTCTAGTTCCTTGTAAGCTTTTGCGACCGTATTAAGATTGACCTTTAGTTCCACTGCCAGTGATCGTACTGTGGGTAATTGCTCACCGACCTTTAAATTCCCTTTAGCAATCCCAAATTTGATTTGATCTATTATCTGGCGATAAAAGGGCACGCCGGTCCTAGGATCCAAGTTAAACGTAATCATTGTACTATATGTATAGTACAATACTACATGATTACAATGACATTTACAAATCTTTGCAAGCAAACCTTGTGATTCCACGCTTTTCGCAAACGATTTTCTGCGTATTTAAATCCTTTTCGGTAATTTATTACGTATTATTACGTAATTAGTGACACATTTTACTTAGTTTTATACGTATCATTAACTAAGTAAGGCATGTCACAGAAACCCTCTTCAAAAGCTTCAAAAATCAATCTCCTTGACTTTAAAACCCCGCCTATGCGGGCTTTCCATATTACGTGGATCACCTTCTTTTTATGCTTCTTCGGATGGTTTGGAATAGCTCCGCTAATGCCCGTGGTTCGGAAGGACCTCGGCCTTAGCCAGGAGCAAATCGGAAACATTATCATCGCTTCGGTCGCGATCACAGTATTCGCGCGACTCTTTATTGGCTGGCTCTGTGATAAGATCGGTCCACGGATTTGTTATTCATTACTACTCATCCTTGGTTCAATACCCGTGATGTTTATAGGCATGAGCCAGTCCTACGAAAGCTTTCTGCTTTTCAGACTGGCGATCGGCGTTATAGGAGCATCCTTCGTAATCACTCAATATCATACTACGGTCATGTTTGCGCCTAACGTGGTGGGTACTGCAAATGCAACCGCAGCCGGCTGGGGAAACATGGGAGGCGGTGCAACACTCATCGCTATGCCGATGATCTTCGCTGCCTTTGTCGGGGCAGGTTACATGGACGAACAGGCCTGGCGTTATGCGATGATCGTCCCCGGGATAGCATTATTCATCATGGGCTTTGTTTATTTCTTCTTTACACAAGATACTCCCGACGGAAATTTCAATGACCTCCGTAAGGATAACCCTGAATACATTGCAAAGAAGAGCGATGCACGGGGAAGTTTCTTGAGCGCATGTAAAGATTACAGGGTTTGGGTTTTGTTTCTCGCTTACGGCGCATGTTTCGGGATCGAAATCACCATTGACAATATTGCTACTCTTTACTTTGTCGACAACTTTCAATTGGGATTAAAGGAAGCCGGCCTCATTGCCGGACTCTTTGGAATGATGAACATCTTCGCCCGTGCTCTTGGAGGAATTTTTGGTGATAAAGCTGGAAAGAAATTCGGATTAAAGGGAAGGATTTTTATTCTCGGAATCTTCCTGCTTTGCGAAGGCATCGGTATTATGTTGTTCTCACAAATGGCATCGCTGACCTGGGCTATCGCTGCAATGCTGGTCTTCGCACTGTTCCTTAAAATGTCCAATGGCGCTACCTACTCCGTTGTTCCATTCATTAATAAGAAGGCTGTGGGTTCAGTTGCAGGTATCGTGGGAGCGGGGGGAAATGTCGGAGCTGTGCTCGCCGGTTTCTTGTTCAAGTCAAGCGAAATCACATATCGCGAAAGTCTCTTTATCATAGGAATAGTTGTATCCATTGTCTCCGTGATCTCCTTACTATTAAGTATGTCTAAAAAGACCACTGGAGAATTGCTTACGCCTCAAGCCGCTCCCGAGCCGGTATTGAAGGAAGTCATCGCGTAATGTTCACACAACCACTAACCAAGAAATGAACAAACAAAACCAAACCCAACATAACGTCGAGAAGGTTACTAGGTAAAGCTTCTCAAAAAAAAATGTCCCCTATCAAGAACGGCGAATTCCTCAAGGGGACAATCATTTAGCGGTTTACACTAAACAAATCAAATCTATGGATAAGAAAGTATACATACCAATCATAATCTTTCTTTTTTGTTGTTGCCTTACACAAGTTGTTAAGGCACAGTTTACTGTCTCCGGCCAACTTAGAACACGCTCTGAGTTGCGCAACGGTCAAGGCACACCGCAAGTAGCTGATACAGCTGCGGCATTTTTTACTTCTCAACGCACACGAGTCAATTTCGGATATGCCGGTCACCGCTTCAAAGTCTTCGCAGCGATTCAGGATGTCCGAGTATGGGGACAAGATGCATCGACTGTTAACAGGATAACAACGGATGCAAATGATGGATTGATGATCCACGAAGCCTGGGCAGAGATCAGCCTCATCGATACTGGAAAAGTGATAAAGAATTTTTCGTTTAAGATCGGCCGTCAGGAACTGGTTTATGATGATGTGAGATTGCTAGGCAACCTCGACTGGCTTCAACAGGCACGCCGACATGATGCGGCCTTGCTAAAGTTTGAGCATAAGAATTGGATGATTCACCTCGGTGCAGCCTACAACCAAAATGCAGAAAGGAAATCAAACACTATATATAATGGAGTGCCCACCGGCTATCCGGCCAGCACAAATGGAATGGGTACTATGTACAAATCGATGCAGTTTCTTTACGTCGGAAAGAAGCTCCACTTTGGAAATGCATCTTTCCTGTTCTTCAAGGATGACTTCAGCAAATTCCACTTCGCTGAAACCGATATCAACAAAACAACTCCAATCTGGGATCGGGGAGTGTGGAGCAGGTACACCGTGGGTGGTAACTTGTTTGGGACTGCATTCCGAAAACTTGGGTTTGCGCTTAGTGCGTTCTACCAGGGTGGCAAATACCGAGAAGGTACTGACTTAAATGAGTATCTATTATCGGCATCCGCATCTTATGCTGTGGGCAGAAGGTTTAGCATCGGCCCTGGCGTTGATATCACTTCGGGCAATAACGGGTCTGATCCGACGCAACGATTTCAACGTTTCGATCCGTTGTATGGAACACCTCACAAGTTCTGGGGTTACATGGACTACTTCTATGTTGCCGACGGTTTTGGTCCAAACGGGCTGATCGACTACTATCTCAAATCCAAATACAAGGCAAAAGACAACCTCACGCTTACAATAGACGCGCACTACTTCCTGCTCCCTACTGCAGTAACTAACAACGATGGTCTTGAAATGAACAAGGGACTGGGAACAGAGCTGGACTTTGTGGTGAACTTCTCACTTACAAAAGCAATCAATCTGGAAGGAGGATATTCAGCGATGTTTTCCACTGAAACAATGTCATCGCAGAAAGTAAAGAACGTGAAGAATGCGGATGATGTCTCCACATGGGCATATCTCATGATCTCTATCAAACCCGCTGAACTTGTTATCAAATGATCAATCTAACGACGAACACAATGAAAACATCAATATATATCAAATCCAAAATTGGACTTCTCTTCGCACCAATATTCATTCTTCTTTTATTATCTGCTGCACCTGTAAAAGAAAACGTAGCTGACAAAGAACCTATTCGTCTTGGATTTATTCCCTTGACGGACTGCGCGCCGATCGTGATGGCGAAAGAACTCGGTCTGTTTGAAAAGTATGGTGTCAATGTAATTGTATCCAAAGAAGCATCGTGGGCCAACGTTCGCGATAAAATTTTAACCGGTGAGTTGGAAGGTGCACATTGCCTGTTTAGCATGCCCTTCTCGGTGTATACAGGAGTCGGAGGAAAAGAAGGTTCAGAAATGAAGATAGCGATGGTACTTAATAATAATGGTCAGGCTATCACACTTTCTAAAGATTTCTGTGGCAAGGTAGGATTCAAACAAACCAATAAAGTTGCCCCGGTGGTAGCTGCCAAGCTTAAGGCTGACAAGGAAGTCACTTTTGCTATGACGTTTCCAGGTGGAACCCATGATATCTGGCTAAGAAGTTGGCTGGCAGCAGCGGGAGTGAATCAAAAGACATCGCGCATCATTACAATTCCTCCTCCACAAATGGTCGCTAATATGAAAGTTGGAAACATGGACGGCTATTGTGTAGGAGAACCTTGGAATGGTGTTGCTGTAAAGCAAAATGTTGGGTTTACCGAAATATCCACACAAGATATCTGGAAGAATCATCCAGAGAAGGCGTTAGTAGTGAACGCGACGTTTAGTGAGACCCGAAAGGAGGACCTCAAGGCAGTCATGAAGGCAGTACTCGAAGCCTGCAAGTGGTTGGATAATCGCGCCAACAGAAAAAAGGCCGCTGAAATTATCGGGAAGACTCCATATGTGAACGCGCCAGCCGATGTGATTGAAGCAAGGTTAATGGGTGACTATAATTTAGGATGTGATCAGGGCACTGAAATTTACACTGATGACTACATGTTGTTTCATCGTGGTGGGGAGACAAATTTTCCAAGGAAGTCGCATGCTATATGGTTCATGTCGCAATACGTGCGCTTCGACTATCTGAAAGAAGCACCCGACTACAACGCGATTGCGGATAAGCTCATTATGCAAGATTTGTATAAGGAAGTAGCGGCAAGTATGAAAGTCAAAATTCCTGCCGACGATATGAAATCATTCGCGTTGGAAATTGACAAGATTTCATTCGATCCGAATAATCCTGCTGATTACCTCACAAGGGTTAAGAAAACTATAAACCAATAAAGGCGAAGGTCAATGAAAAAGAGTGTTACATTAACTACACCCGTCACGACCGCCCTCATGAGCAGAGACCGCTCTGAGGGTTTGCCTTTCTTCTTGGTCCGCGTCTTTGATGTTGCAGGCGCATTGATTTATACGCTGCTGGGATTTTCCCTTCTCACGGCAATATGGTATGTGTCAAGCACCGTAACAGAGGGAGGTCTTCCAACGCCACTTGCGACATTCCAGGTGTTTTGGGAGCTCGTTAAAGATCCGTTTTACGATTACGGTCCCAACGACAAAGGTATAGGCCTCCAGTTGGCAAGCTCGCTTGGACGAGTGTCTGCTGGATTTTTGTTAGGATCATTGTTCGCAATACCGGTAGGAGTACTCATGGGAGCAAATGCGGTTTGCAAGAAAATATTCTATCCCATCGTTCAGATACTCAAACCTGTTTCACCGCTTGCATGGTTTCCAATCGGACTTGTTGCCTTTGAGTCGGCCAGCATGGCGACAATCTTTATAATATTTATCACCTCACTCTGGCCCACGTTGATCAACACTGCGTTTGGAGTTGCATCCATTCCCGATGATCACAAGAATGTCGCGAAAGCTTTTGGATTCTCAAAATGGAAGTACCTCACAAAGGTCCTGATGCCTTATAGTTTACCGCACATCATTACTGGACTTCGTCTTAGTATAGGCGTGGCGTGGTTGGTTATTGTCGCCGGTGAAATGCTCTCAGGTGGAATTGGTATCGGTTTTTTTGTTTGGGATAGCTGGAATGCATTGAGCCTTGAAAAGGTGATTTCTGCAATTCTAATCATAGGACTCGTTGGTCTGTTGCTGGACCGGGGATTCTCATTTGTTGAAAAGAAGTTTACATACTCCTCTTGATGAATTTGGAAACAAAATAGAAAGTGAAATGAGCTACCTGAAAATAGAAAATATGGAGATCGCCTTTCAAACCATGAAAGGAAGATTTGTGGCTGTGACAGATATCAATCTCGATATCGAAAGGGGACAGATTGTATCGATCATCGGACACTCGGGCTGCGGGAAGTCGACAATAATGAATGCCATCGCGGGCATGACATTTCCAACTGGTGGAAGAGTTGTCCTTGATGGAAAAGAAGTTAAGGGTCCAGGTCCCGACCGCGGAATTGTATTTCAAAACTATTCACTGCTACCGTGGCTGACCGTTTACGAAAATATTTATCAGGCTGTCGATGCAGCATTGCGTGATCTTTCAAAACATGAAAAAAAAGAAACTGTCGAACGTTATCTCAGGATGGTTAACCTGTGGGAGCATCGCGAGAAATATCCAAAGCAGATCTCCGGAGGAATGAAACAACGGGTGGCGATTGCTAGAGCCTTTGCAATTGATCCTGAAGTATTGTTGTTGGACGAACCCTTTGGCGCGCTTGATGCCTTAACAAAAGCGTCGTTGCATATAGAGCTGTTGAAGTTGTGGAACCTGACTCATCGGAGTAAAACTATCTTTATGGTGACGCACGATATCGAGGAAGCGATCTTCCTTTCCGATCGCATCATCGTGATGAATAACGGTCCGGCTGCAACCATCCGCGAAGTCGAAGAAGTTCACCTTCCACGACCGCGCAATAAGAAGGAAACTGTAAATCAACCCGAATACATCGCTGTGAGAGAAAGATTGCTGAGCCTGCTTATGGATAAGGTGGCCATTGACGAAAAGGATTTCTACAAGGAAGAGGCTGCAGCCTAATAATTTTCAACTGGCGTGTTGAGAGGGAAATGAAAAGGAATGAAGAAAGAGACAGAATACAAGTCGACCTGTTCCTACTGTGGAGTAGGCTGCGGAATCGTTGTTAAGAAGGACCGTAAGAACAACATTCGCGTAGAAGGAGATAAGGATCACCCGGTGAACCGCGGGATGCTTTGTTCTAAAGGTATGAATCTCCATTACTCTATGCAGGACAAGACGGACAGGCTGTTGTACCCTGAGATGAGATGGAGCCGCAACCACCCTAGGCAACGGGTAAGCTGGAGTACTGCGATTAAAAGAGCCGCTGCTGTTTTTAAATCTATCATAGACGCACACGGTCCCGATTCTGTTGGATTTTATGTTTCAGGTCAATGCCTCACGGAAGAATATTATATCGCCAATAAACTTGTAAAGGGTTTTATCGGCACCAACAACATCGACACTAATTCGCGACTTTGCATGAGCAGCTCAGTCGTGGGGTACACTAAAATGCTCGGTGAAGATGCTGTACCGGTTTCCTATGAAGATATCGAACTGGCGGACTGTTTTTTCGTGGCGGGCGCAAATCCTGCGTGGTGCCATCCGATCTTGTTCAGACGCATTGAAGCGCGTAAACAAAACAATCCCTCCGTAAAGCTCATAGTAGTCGACCCTCGTAAAACGCAGAGTTGTGCATCTGCTGATCTTCATCTCCAGATCCTTCCTGGTACTGACATTTACCTCTATAATGCAATTGCCCGTGTATTGATCGAGAATGGGGATGTTGATTTTGAATTTATTTCACGCCACACGGAAAATTTTGAATCGTACAAGAACTCTGTTTTCAGTTATACCGTGGATGAAGTTGCATCGATATGTGATGTTTTGGCATCGGATATCAGACTGGCCGCGTCCTATATCGCTGAGTCCAAAGGATTCCTTACACTGTGGGCGATGGGCCTCAATCAAAGTGTAATTGGCGTCAATAAAAATATTTCACTGATTAGTCTGAATCTTATCACAGGCCATATTGGTAAACCCGGATCCGGTCCATTCTCACTTACAGGGCAACCCAACGCTATGGGTGGACGCGAGGTTGGTGGTTTAGCAACCATGTTAGCCGCGCATAGGACGTTGGATAACCCTGTACATCGTAAGGAAGTAGCTGAATTTTGGGGAGTTCCTTCAATCAGCGAAAAACCGGGCCTTACTGCAACGCAAATGATTGAGGCGCTCGAACGTGGCGACCTGAAAGCGGTGTGGATCGTTTGTACAAACCCTCTCATTAGTTTACCTGACGTGCGAAGAGCAGAGGCTGCATTAAAAAAAGCGAGATTCATCGTCGTGCAGGATATTTCAAGGCTGTCCGATACTGTCGAACTGGGGGACCTCGTCTTACCCGCAGCGGGTCATTTTGAAAAGGAAGGGACGATGACAAACTCTGAACGTCGTATCAGTCACTTGAGCAAGGTATTGGATCCGCCGGGCGAAGCGCTTCCTGATGTTGATATACTTTCGATGTTTGCCCGCGAGATGGGATTCAAGGGATTCAACTTCAAATCTGCAGGAGAGATCTTTAACGAGTACACGCGTTTGACGAAGGGAACAAACATTGATATAAGCGGCCTGTCGTACGAACGGCTACAAGAGGAAGGGACGTTTCAATGGCCTGTCACTTCGCCTACTCATAATGGTACATCACGCCTTTTCACAGATCACAACTTTTACACACCATCAAAAAAAGCACGATTCCAGCCGCTGGACCATCCGGAAAATCAATCAGATCCGTTAACCGCGGATGCCCCGCTCATTCTTACAACGGGTCGTATACGTGACCAGTGGCACACGATGACGAAAACGGGAAAGGTCAATAAGCTTCGGCAACACATTGACAAGCCATTCCTCGAAATACATCCTCATGATGCCATGCTTCGGAACATCCACGAAGGCGACGTAGTTGTCGTGGAAAACGAGCGTGGGGAGGTCCGGGTAAGTGCCCGGGTCACGGACGAAATCAAAAAAGGCGTTGTATTCCTTCCAATGCATTGGGGGAAGATACTCAACAATGATCTCGGAAGAGCCAACAATGTTACCAGCATGCGAATTGACCCCGTATCGAAAGAACCGGACTTTAAGTTTGCAGCCGTCCAGGTAAAAAAATACGAGAAGCCTTTTGAAAAGATCATTATCGTCGGTGCAGGCGCCGCGGCGTATAGGTTCATTTGTACTTACAGGTCAGTAAATGAAGTCGACGAGATTGTCGTGTTCTCAAAGGAAAAGGACCCCTTCTACAACAGGGTCCTGCTCCCCGAATATGTGAACGATAATTTGTCGTGGGAAAGGTTGCAGAAGTTTGGCAAAGGTGAGTTTGAAACGATGAATGTGGAACTCAACCTTGACAATGAGATTGTCTCTATAAATAGGAACCAAAAGTATGTTGTCGATAAGCATGGACGTAAACACTCCTACGATAGGCTAATACTAGCGACCGGAAGCAGAGCCAACGTTCCAAAGGATGCACCGATCGATCTGCCCGGAGTCTTTACAATGAGGACCCGTTACGATGCGGATTCGCT
>Ga0111539_10008390_pt1 | contig 13146 bp, 8 predicted proteins | sample RhiMethybrSRZTD1_FD_79667 | JGI IMG/M metagenome (GOLD analysis project Ga0111539, IMG submission 79667) | Populus rhizosphere microbial communities from Tennessee, USA - Rhizosphere MetaG P. TD hybrid SRZTD1 (version 2) (version 2) | ecosystem: Host-associated > Plants > Roots > Rhizosphere >...
CCGGGATCAACGTCCCCGCCCCCGACCTCGGCACCGGTGAGCAGGAGATGGTCTGGATCGCCGACACCTACGACGCGCTGATGCCCGGGCAGATCGACTCGCTCGCCTGCGTCACCGGCAAGCCGGTGACCCAGGGCGGGATCCGCGGGCGGCGCGAGGCGACCGGGCGCGGCGTGCAGTACGGTATCCGCGAGGCGTTCAAGCACACGGCGGACCTCAAGAGGTGCGGCCTCGACGGCGATCTGGCCGGCAAGCGGATCGCCGTGCAGGGATTCGGCAACGTCGGCTACCACGTCGCCCGCTTCCTCTCCGAGGAGGACGGCTGCAAGGTCGTCGGGATCGGCGACGTCACCGGCGGCCTCTACGACGCGCGCGGCATCGACATCCAGGCGCTGACGGAGCACCGGGCGAAGTGCGGCAGCATCTCCGGCTTCAAGGGGGCCACGGCCCTGAACACCCCGACCGACGTGCTCGAGGTGGATTGCGACATCCTGATCCCGGCGGCGCTCGAGAACCAGATCACGCTCGCCAACGCCGCGAAGGTCAAGGCGCGCATGGTCGCCGAGGCGGCCAACGGCCCGACGACGCTGGGGGCCGACGAGACGCTCCTCAAGCGCGACATCCTCGTCATCCCCGACATCTATCTCAACGCCGGCGGCGTCACCGTTTCCTACTTCGAGTGGACGAAGAACCTGTCGCACATCCGCTACGGCCGGATGGAAAAGCGCCTCGACGAGATGTACCGGGAGAAGCTGGTCTCGACGATCGAGCAGGTCACGAAGTCTCACGTCCCCGACAACCTGCGCCGCGACCTGCTGCACGGCGCGGACGAGGTGGACCTGGTCAACTCGGGGCTGGAAGGGTCGATGCAGAACGCCTACCGGGAGATCCGCCAGGCGCTCGAACAGGACCCGCGCCACGGCGACCTGCGCACCGCCGCCTACGCCGTCGCCATCGCCAAGGTGGCGCGCACCTACATGGAGCTGGGCGTCTTCCCCTGACGATCGCGCCCCGAGCCCGGTCCGTTGGTCGGGATCGGACCCGTCTAGGCGTTCAGCCGCCGGACCCCGTCGGCCGCCGCGCGCAGCAGGATCGGATCGGCGGCGACGTGCCATTCCCGCAGGCAGGCCTCGGTGAACTTGATGGCGTGGACCGCGCCGTTGCCGATGGCGGCATCCACCAGCGCCGGCGGTTCCGGATCGACTCCCTGCAGCGGCCCGGCCGCGGAGGGGAAGCGCAGCGCGGTCACCGCGAAGAACCCGGCGGACGCGCGCCAGGCGTGGGCCAGCAGCGCCTCCCGTCCGGCGGTGTCGGCGCACGGCAACAGCAGCCGCGCCGCCGAGGATCCGGTCACGGCGTGCAGCAGGATGATCGGCGACGTGTCGGTGTTGGCGAGGTAGACGGCGGCGAAGGTGCGGCACAGATCATTGAGGTACCCGGAGGGCTCCGCGCGCCAGTCGACGCGATCCGCCGCCTCGAGGAACGGCGTGAACTCCGCCAGCGGCGCCAGCCGCCCGACCGTGAGCCCTCGCGTGATCCGGCGCTCCGCCGGCAGGAGGGGCGTTCCCCGAAGCGCCCGCGAGGGCATCAGGGTCCCCGGTCGGAGCGGCCGTCCCGGCAGCACCTCGCGATAGGTCGACGCCCAGTACGCCAGCCCGTGCGCCAGCTCGTCCTGCCGCACCGCGTTGTCCCGCCTCTCGAGCGCCCGCGCCGCGTGCCCGGTCCTCAGGATGCCGTGCGTCGCCTGGCCGGCGAGACCGGGGGCGAGGCGGCCGACCCACACGCGCGTGACCTCCCGCCAGCCGAGGGAATCGATCTCCTTGCGAAACAGAGCCAGCCAGCGCGGGAACTCGGCGTCGCGTCCGAGCGCTTCGCGCCAGTCCGCGAGGCGGAGAGGTTTCGAGGCGGCGGGCGCCTGTTCCTGTCCCGGGAGGTAGGCGGCGGCGAACGGCTCGATCGCCTCCGGCCGCCGCATCGTCTCGAGCGCCTCCGCCACCATCGGCCCGTGATTCGTCAGCCGGCCGCCCGGGCGGCCCGACTCAGGAGCCCGCGCCTGAAACCTTCGCAGCGCGTCGTCGAGCGCGTCGCTCGCCTTCGCGGAGTCGGGCTGCGCCGGCGTGGGCGCGGGCGGAGCGGCCTCGGAAAGAGCGGCGGCCGCCGGGAGGACGGAGGCGAGCGGCGCGAGGACCGGCAGGGAGCCCAACCGCAGGAAGGAGCGGCGCGTCAGATCCCAGGGGGCCACGACCTCTCGCTCCCCTTCAGTGGGTGGTGGCGGGTTCCTCGTCGGGGGAGACCCCGGCTTCCATCTCCAGCACCTCCTGGATGAAGCGCGCCTGCTCGAACTCGCGCTGCGCCTCGTCCAGCCGTCCCTGCTTGAGATAGACACGGAACAGGTTCAGGTACGGGAAATGCTTCGGTTCGTAGCGCGACGCCTTCTTCGCCATCTGCAGCCAGGGGATCGCCTTGTCCAGCTCTCCCTTCTGGATGAGGTAGGAGCCGATGTCGTTGTAGGGGTTGCCGAAGTCGGGGTCGACGAGGATGGCGGTCTTGCACTGCTCGATGGCGTCGTCGAACTTCCCCTGGAACGAGTAGGTCCAGCCCAGGTAGGTATGCGCCTCGGCCGTCGGCCGCTCCTCGATCGAAGCCTGGTACAGCCGCCGCGCCGCCTCGAGGTCGCCGGCGCGCTGCCTCTCGTAGCCGCGCTCCAGCAGACGATAGGCGCGGTCGAGCTTGGGATCGAGTTCCACTGGAATCACCCCCCGAACGGGCCTGGATGTTAGCGGCCCGTCCCCCCGCCGTCAACCTGCGCGGCGATCCCGAAGCGCGTCTCTAGCGCCGGCCGGGAGGAACGGGGGCCGGGGCCGCGATAATCGGCTCCGGCGGCGCGGCGGCCGCCGGATTCGGAACTGCGGCCTCCGCGTGGGCGGCGTGCAGCCCGCACTCCTTCTGGTCCGGCTGCTCCCACCACCAGCGGCCGGCACGCGCGTCCTCACCCGGCTGCACCGCGCGGGTGCACGGAGCGCAGCCGATCGAGGGGTAGGCGCGATCGTGCAGCGCGTTGTACGGGACGTCGTGCTCGCGGATGTAGTCCCAGACCTGCACCTCGCTCCAGTCGGCGATCGGGTTCAGCTTGATGAGGCCGAAGGCGGCGTCGTACTCGATCTTCGGCACGCCGCCGCGCGTCACCCCCTGGGTGCGGCGCAGCCCGGTCATCCACGCCTCGAGCCCGTGGAGCGCCCGGCGCAGCGGCTCCACCTTGCGGACCTTGCAGCACTCCTTGCGGGCCTCGATGCTCTCGCGGAAGGAGAAGAAACCCCGATCGCGCTCGAGCCGCTCGACCGCCTCGCGGTCCGGGGCGTGGACCTCGATCGTCACACCGTAGCGCCGACGGATCCGCTCCATAACGTCGTAGGTCTCCTCGTGCAGGCGACCGGTGTCGAGGGTGATGATGCGCGCGTCGCGGCGCTGCCGCGACAGCAGGTCGATCATCACCACGTCGTCAGCTCCGAACGACGACGCCAAGGCGAGTCGCGGATGGAAGCGATCCAGCGCCCAGTGCACGACCTCCGGCGCCGTCCACGACTCGACGAGCGCTGCGATCTCCTCCATCTCCGTCTGCGTCTTCAAGGTCCCTCCTCCGTGTGTGTGCGACATGGTCCCATCCCTCACGCAGGAACTTCCGCGCCCGCGGTCGCCGCGGCGGCGACCCTCCGGAGCCGGGCGTGCACCGGCACCGACGCTTCCAGGACCGCGAGCGCCCGCGCGTGCAGGCGGGCGACCGCGTCCTCCTCCGGACGGCGGGCTTTCAGGAGGTCCTCGAGCGTCCCGTGGATCTCGTTCCATCCCTCGTCCGCGAGGCCGCGGTCGATGACGCGCGCCCGCAGCTCGCAGGTGGTCTCGTAGTCCGAGTCCGGCTTGCGGCCGAGGGCCTCGAGCAGGACGCGGGCGACGCTGTACTGCGATCGGTTCAGGTTGGCGAGCGCATCGACGGTCTGGCCGCGCTCCAGGAACAGACGCGCCTGCAGCAGCTCGGCCCGCGCGTTATCGAACGGGTCGTCCGCCTTGTCCTGGCCGGCGCCGGCGCACTCCCCGGTGCCCAGATCGTCGGTGGAGAAGGTGGCGCTGGCGCCCCAGTCGATCTCGAGCCGCTCCTCCTCCCCGTCCACCTCGTGGTCCTCGACCGGATCGGTTCCGTTCGGCGCCACCGCCACGAACGGCAGGAGCGTGGCGCGTACCTTCTCCTTGGGCTGGCGATCGAAGAAGGCCGGCAGCGTCTCCGTCTCGCCGCGCTCCCCGGCGTACCACTTGAGGAGCGTCGCCACCGCCGCCGGGACGCGCCGCGCCGGGATCTTGTCGAGCGCCTGGCCGATCCGCCCGGTGCCGTCGGCGATCGATCCTCCGAGGTGGATCTGGTAGGCGGGGACCTGCTTGCCGTTGATGGTGCGGGCGACGCCGTGCAGCCCGATGTTGGCGATGTGGTGCTGGCCGCAGGAATTCGGGCAGCCGCTGACCTTGATCGTGACCCCTTCGAGCGCCGCCGCCCCGCCGTTGCCGGCGAGAGGCAGGAGCGCCCGGCGCACCGCCGCCGCCACCCCCTTGGAAGACGTGATGCCGAGGGCACAGGTGTCCGCGCCGGGGCACGAGGTGACGTCGAGCGCCGTGCCGGCAGTACCGTCGTCGAGGCCGGCTGCCGCGAGCCCTTCGTAGAGCGGGCGCAGATCGGCGCGGCGGGCGTGCGGCAGGACGAGATTCTGGTCGCGCGCGATCCGCACCTCGTCCGAGGCGTAGCGGGTCGTGAGGTCGGCGATGGTCCGCAGCGCCCCGGCTTTGAGATCTCCGAGCGGGACCGTGATCGTCACGATGGCGCGCTCCGGATCCCGGTGGCGCCGCACCGAGCGCGCGAAGAAGCGGGCGAAGCCGGCATCGTCGGCGACGCCGCTGCACCCCCCCTTGAGCGGGGCCGCGAACCCGGGGGTGGGATGGCTCCTCCCCGATTGCGGGGTGACATCCGTCGCCTCCGGCGCCGCCGGCGACGCGGCCGGGCTCCAAACCCCTGAGTTCGCTGCGACGATCGCATCGGCCGCGATGAAGCGATCCCCGGCGGCGCGCTCGTCGGTCCGCGCCGCGGCCTCCGCCGTGTCGTCGTCCTGAAGCCACCGGGCGAGGTCCGCCTCTTCGCGCTCCGCCGCCGTCAGAGCGGCGAGCTTCTCGTCCACGAGCGCCCGGAACCGCTCGATGCCGAGCCGGTGCAGGACGAACTTCAGCCGCGCCTTGCTCTTGAGCCGGCGGTTCCCCTGCTCCGAGAACGCCAGCAGGATCGCCTTGAAGGTCGGCAGCAGGTCCTCCGGGGCGACGAAATCGCGCAGCACCTGCGCGACGAACGGCGTCGGCCCGAGCCCGCCTCCGACGACGACGCGGAAGCCCTTCTTCTGGCCGCCGTCGCGGAACACCACCCGCCCGAGAGCGCCGATGTCGTGGATGGCGGTCGCCGCGCAGTCCTCCGGGCAGGCGGAGAAGGCGATCTTGAACTTGCGCGACATCTGCTGGCAGAACGCGTTGCGCACCAGGTACCGCCACGAGGCCAGGGCATACGGGCGGACATCGAACGCCTCGTCCTGCAGGGACCCGGTGAGCGGGCAGGCGGTGACGTTGCGCACGCTGTTGCCGCACGCCTCGCGCGTCGTCAGACCGCCAGCGGCGAGCCGGCGCAGCATGTCGGGAACCCTTTCGAGCTGGACGTAATAGAACTGCACGTCCTGCCGCGTCGTCAGGTGCGCCGAGCCGTTGCTGAACTCCTCGACGAGATCGGCGACCAGACGCAGCTGCGCACCGTCGAGCGCTCCGGTCGGAATCTTCACCCGGATCATCTGCACGCCGGGCTGGCGCTGTCCGTAGATGCCGTGCGCCAGGCGGAAGGAGCGGAAGCGCTCGGGGGCGAGCGTTCCGGCGAGGAAGCGGCCGATCTCCGACTCGATGTTGGCGATCTCGGCGGCGGTGTCGGGAGGGAGGGTCATCGGATTCGTGTCGCTCATCGTCCCGTCCTCCTGAAGGGAATGGCGGCGGTCTCCGCGGTCTCCGGAGGTTCGACGGCGGCGCCACCCGCGCCGGTCTCCGCCGCGAGGCGCGCCCCGGCAGCGAGCGGACCGGCGAGGTCCGAGGCGAGCGCCGCGGTCCGGCCGACGACCACAAGGAGGGGGCCGGTGCCGCGCCCGACCCCGAGCGATTCCAGCTCGTCGAGCCTCCCGTGCCGGACGCGGGCGCCGGGGAGCGTGCCGTTTTCGATCGTGGCGGCCGGGGTGGCCCGGTCCAGGCCGGCGGCGAGGAGGACAGCCGCCAGCCGGGCGAGGTGCGCCCCGGCCATGAAGATGACCAGCGTGTCGGCGCCGCGCGCCAGGTGCGACAGCCGCGAGACGACGGCCTCCGCTGCGGAGCCGTCGAGAAGATCGTGCGCGGTGACGAAGGCGGCGGACGAGGACAGGCCGCGGTGCGTGAGCGGGATCCCGGCCCGCGCCGGCGCCGCGATGCCGGAGGAGACACCCGGGATGACCTCGACCGCGACCCCTGCCCGCCGCAGCGCCAGCGCCTCCTCGCCGCCGCGGCCGAAGACGAACGGGTCGCCTCCTTTCAGCCGGACGACCCGGAGCCCTTTTTGTGCGTCGCGGACGAGCCGTGCCTCGATCGCCTCCTGGCGGAGCGTCGCGTAGCCGCGCCGCTTGCCGACCGGGACCAGCCGGGCGTTCTTCCGGCACAGGCGCAGCACGGCGGGGGCGATGAGGGCGTCGTAGTAGACGACCTCCGCGCGGCGCAGCCGCTTGGCCGCGGCGCGGGTGAGCAGGTCCGGGTCGCCCGGCCCGGCCCCCACGAGACTCACGAGCCCGCGCGGCGCCGTCATGACGCGAGCCCCCGGTGCCATTGCTCGACGTGCGCCTCGAACTCGTCGAGGCGATTCGCGAGGAGCAGATCGAGCGTCTCGTCCGGCAGCAGCCGGCGCAACTCCCGAGTGCGCCGCTCCGCGTCATCGGGGAACCGCCGCCGCGCGGCGGCGCGCGCCCCGGCGAGGCGGTCGAGCGCGGCGGCGAACGACGGGCCGATGAGGCGGGCCAGCCGGTCGCGCAGCGCCACCGCCAGGAGCGGGAAGCGGCCGTCGGTCTGGACCGCGATCGCGAGCGCGCCGCGGCGCAGGGTCGCCGGCAGGTAGAAGGAGCACAGGTCGTTGACGTCCACGACGTTGCAGAGCACGCCCTGGGACTCGGCGGCACGCGCCACGGCCCGCTGCACGGCCGGATCGTCGGTGGCGGCGACGACGAGGAACGCGCCGACCAGGTCGTTGGCGGTGAACCGCCGCGTCACCCGCAGCAGCCGGCCGCCGCTGTCCTGGTCGCCCTCGAGACCGGAAAAGTCGGCCGGCCACTCCGGCGCGATGGCCCAGACGCGCGCCCCCGCCTTCAGAAGATCCGCCGTCTTGCGGAGCGCGATCGTCCCTCCGCCGACCACGACGGCGAGCCGCCCCGCGAGCTTCAACGCCACCGGATACAGCGGAAACGTCGACTCCGCGACGGCCGCCGCCCCTCCGGAGCTTCCCTCTCCCCAGGCACTCTCGCTCATCTCGTCCACTCGACTCCGCGCATGGCGCGCAAAATAAAAAAGCCCAGAACCGGAGGGTTCTGGGCCGAGATTCCGTCTGCGCTGCTATCGGTTAGCTAGAAATCATCTCTCCAAATGCGCGCGGACGGGGGCTCGACCCCGTCCGTACAACAGCAGCAGTAAGCCTTATGAATCATGACCCGGGCAATCTACCATCAAGTCACCGCTTGTCAACCAGAATCTGACCTGGCCAGCCAAATCCCTTGTCCCGCAAGGGCTCCGTCTGTCGGTGAATTCCCACCCCGGGAGTACGTGCCGGTGCCGCGGAGAGGGGGGCGGCGGGCCGACCTCCTGGGCCGGCCGCCTCCTTGAGCAACGCGGGCGTTTGTGGCAGCATGCCTCATACCGCCCCTGTCCCTCATTGATATGAGGAGGTCCTCGATGACTCTTCGCCGCTCCCGGTTCGGGTTCCTCGCCGTCACCTGCCTGCTCCTTGCCGCCGCGACCTCGGTGGCGCGGGCCCAGACGTCCAACACGGGCGACGTGCTGTACGCGCTGACGCAGGCGAGCGGGTACGAGGACGGTTGCTTCGATCCGTGCCTCTGCCCCGTGCACCTCACCGACGGGCTCGCCGGCACCTGGCGCATGCGCCCGGCCACGCCGGAGCCCGGGTTCGCGGTGTACACCATCGACCAGGTCAACTGGTTCCTGCCGCAGTTCGATCAACGGATCACCGGCTCGGGGACCTATCGCATCGGGGGAGAGTTCGCCCTCACGCATCGCCTGACCCTCGACCTGCTCATCGACGGCCGCCCGCTGCAGCGTTTCGACAGTGGGCTCCAGCTCGGAGGCGCGGAGTTCCCCGCCATCACCCTGACCATCTCGATGAACAACATGGTCTGCCATGACACGGTCTTCCATGTCGCGGCGCAACCGGTGACCCCGCGGCTGGTGCCGTATGGCCTGTACGGATCCGAATACGAAGAGGGGTGCTTCGGACCGTGCGACTGCGCCGTGGTCTCCAGGCCGCTCCTGGGACGCTTCGGCCTGATGAAGCTGCGGTCCGACAACCTGGGGGTCGATTACGCCGTGCTCGACCTCCGCTGGATGGTGCGGGACGCGAACGCGACCAGCGCGAGCGGGACTCCGGTGACCGGCTTCGGCATCTATCGCACCCGCCCGGGAGGCGGCGTGACGACCGTGATGCCGAGCCACCGGATGACCCTGTTCCTGAGCGAGAACGGCCGGCCGGAGGTGCGCTTCGACAGCGGCATCGTCCCCGGCGGGGAGCACGGGCCCGGCGGCGGACCGCCCAGGCGGATCGACGTCGATCTCGCCGCCAACGGGTTCGCGTGCTACGACCGCGTCTACTCGCTGCACGCGCGCCGGAGCAACGCCGCCACCATGGACTTCGGCGCGATCCGTCCCGACCCCGTGACGATCCCGGTGACGCCGGTCCCGTAGGAACCACCGCTGCCCCGCCCCCGGATCCTCGCCGCGCTCGTCGCGGGCGCCGCGCTCATCCTGTGGCTCGGTGCCTCGGTGCGCCGCCTCGAGGCCCCGGGGCAGCGCCTCGTCGTCGATGCGCCGCTCCTGCGCCTGGCGCCCCGCTTCGTCGAGCCGGGGCTGCGCCTCGTGCCGCGCGGACTCTTCCGGATCACGACCTATCCCGAGGGCGAGTCGCGGCGGCGGGTCGATCTCACCGGAGAGCGGGCGGCCCACAGCCGCGAGGGATCGCGGGTCGATCTCGAGGCGGTCCTGGCGTATGCGCTGCCGGCCGATCGCCTCCTGGCGCTGCATCGCGCCCACGGACCGGACGTCGATGCGTGGATCGACGCCGCGGTGCGCGGCGCCGTCGGGGAGCGGCTGGCGCAGGTCTCCTACGACGCGCTGCGCGATCGGGACCCGCGGCTGACGCAGCAGGCGCGCGCCGACGTGGAGCGGCGCCTGGCGGACGGGGTCGCCGTCGCCTCCCTGCGGCTGGTGCAGGTGGCCGGGGCCGGAGAGTCGGGCGGCGACATCGTGCGCGCGGAGGCGGCGCCGCGGCCGTCGCGCATCGTCGTGGTCGGGCTCGATTCGTTCACCTGGCGCATCGCCGATCCCCTGATGCGCGAGGGGCGGATGCCGCACCTGAAGGCGCTCGTGGGCCGGGGCGCCCGCGCCAACCTCCGGACCATCACGCCGATCCTGTCGCCGGTCATCTGGACGAGCATCGCCACCGGCATGAAGCCGTCGCGGCACGGCATCGTGGACTTCGTCGTCTCGGCGCGCGACACCGGGGCGCTGGTGCCGGTCACCAGCACCATGCGGCGCGTTCCGGCGATCTGGAACATCCTCAGCCGCCAGGAGGTGGCGTGCGACGTCGTCGCCTGGTGGGCCTCGTGGCCGGCGGAGCCGGTGCGCGGGCGGATCGTCTCCGACCGGGTCGCGTTCCAGCTGTTCGAGCAGGGGGAGCAGGACTGGAAGAGCGCCGATCCGGAGAAGGCGCGCGGCAAGACGTCGCCGCCCGACCTGTTCCCGGCGCTCCTGCCGATGATCAAGGCGCCGTCGGAGATCGCCGACGCGGAGGTGGCGCCCTACCTCGGAGCCGGCCGCCCCGGCGCCGGCGGCGCGCCGGGCCGCCTGCCGGACGGCCTGACCCCCGAGCAGACGGATCTCATCCGGCAGTTCCGCACCGTGCTGGCGGCCGGCCAGACCTACCACGCCATCGCGCGTTACCTGATGCAGCACCCGGCCGCGCCCGCCGGCGCGCCGTCGGTCCAGCTCTTCTACTACGAGGGGCCGGACACCACCTCGCACCTGTTCATGCGCACGCGCCCGCCGCTCCTGCCCGGCGTGAAGCCTGAGGACGCCGCGCTCTTCGGCGCCATGGTCGATCGCTACTACGAGACGCAGGACCGCTACCTCGGCGAGATCGTGCGTGACGCCGGCGAGGAGGCCACCATCGTCGTCGTCTCGGATCACGGCTTCAAGTCGGGGGAGGATCGCCCGACCGACAGCGATCCGCGCATCGATCGCGGCCGCGCCGCCGAGTGGCACTCCCCGGTCGGCGTGCTGGCCCTCGCCGGTCCGGACATCCGGCGGGGCTCCGACATCGGCGCCGCGTCGATCCTCGACATCACCCCGACCATTCTGGCGCTGCTCGGCCTGCCGGCGGCGCGCGACATGGACGGCCAGCCGCTCACCGAGGCGTTCACGCCGGAGTTCCAGAGCACCCGGCCGGTCGCCTGGATCGACACCTACGGCGGCGCCCGGCCGGAGGACGACGACGCGCTCGTCGCCTCCGCGGGGGACGCCGAGCTGGTCGAGAAGCTGCGATCGATCGGCTACATCGGCGACGAGCGGCTGACGGCGCAGAACAACCGCGGCCTGATCGCGCTCGACGAGGGGGACGTGGACGGCGCCATCGAGCACTTCGAGAAGGCGATGACCAGGGGGCCGGGCTCCGCGGAGGTGCGGCTCAACCTGGCGCGCGCCCTGATCCAGAAGGGGGACCTGGCGCGGGCGCGGCAGATGGCGGCGGATCTGCTGCGCGACGAGCCGCGCGCCAAGCAGGCGGAGGTGACGATCGCGGTCATCGACATCAAGGAGGGGCGCCTCGAGGAGGCGGCGGCCGGCCTGCGGCGCGCGCTCGCGGTGGATCCGAGCCTCCAGCTGGCGCACACCAAGCTCGGCGAGGTGCTGCAGAAGCAGGGGCACGACGACGAGGCGCTGGTGGAGTTCGAGCGGGCGGTCGCCATCTCTCCCCTGAGTCCGATCGAGCACAACCACATCGGCAACCTGCACCGCAAGCACCGCCGGCTGCCGCAGGCGATGCAGGCCTACCAGGACGCGATCCGGGCCGACCCACGCTACGCCGGCGCCTACAACAACCTCGGCCTGTGCCTGCAGGAGCAGGGGAAGCTCGGCGAGGCGGAGGCGCTGTACGCGAAGGGACTGGCCATCCGGCCGGAGAACCCGGTGCTGCGCAACTCGCTCGCGACGCTCCGGGCGCTGCAGGGGAAGAAGGAGGAAGCGCTCGCCGAGGCGGAGCGGGCGGTCGCCTCCGACCCCGACTGGCCGGTGGCGCAGGGAAACAAGGCGACGCTGCTCTTCGAGCTGGGACGCCTCCAGGAGGCGCGCCCGGCCTTCGAGCGCTGGGTGGAACTCGAGCCGGACGCGATCGAGGGACGGCTCGGCTGGGCGCTGACGCTCCTCGCCACCGGCGCCCCCGACGACGCGGCAGCGCAGTTCCAGGAAGTGCTGAAGCGCGATCCTGCGAACCTCCGCGCCCACGTCGCGCTGGGTGAGACGTACTTCCGCCGCGGTGACCTGACGCGCGCGCAGGAGCAGCTCGAGGCGGCCGTGAGGACCGGCGAGCCGGTGCCGCGCGCCTGGAACTCGCTCGGAGACATTTACGCGCGCCGCGGTCTCGCCGACCAGGCCGATGCCGCCTACCGGCGGTCGCTCGCCATCGATCCGAAGCAGCCGGAGATTCGCGCCCGGCTCAAGCGCTGAACGGGCGATGCGGGTCGATCGGGGGTGCCGAGAAACGGAAACGCCCCCGCCGGGGCGTGTCTCCCCGGCGGGGGCGTTTCCCGTGTCCCCCGAGGCGATGCGGACGCATCGCCTTTCAGGGGCCGCTGACGACTATCCCCCGCCGCCGAATCGGAAGACGATGCCGGCGTGCAGTGAGTTGAACCCGATGCTGTCGCGCGTGCTGTGGTTCAGGGTCGAGGCGGAGCAGCAGCTCGCGGTAGCGAGCGGATCCGCGACGAGCCCGTCCCAGGTCTGGCCTCCGTAGCCGAGATAGACGTCGAGGTTCTCCCACATCCACACGCCGCGCAGGTCGTAGTCGCGGATCTCGCCGCGGATGTTGTCGGTGTCCGCGCTGTTCTCGTCCAGGACGCCGGTCCCGTTGCGGGTCGCTTGCGCCTCGGAGTCCCCCTGCAGAAACGAGAACGCCATCTTCCCCTGCAGGGCGAAGCGATCGGTGAAGCCGAAGGCGAGGACCGCGCCGACCTTGACGCCGAAGGCGTCCGATTCGATGTGCTTCGACTCGATGTAGTACGTGCCGGAGGTGTCGCTGCCGTTGAACCCGAGGTCCTCCTCGAACGACGCGGTCCGCAGGCCCGCGAGCCACTTCACCGTAAAGCGCTCGCCGACATCCATGGCACGGAAATAGTCGATGTCGATGACGCTCGCCTTCAGGCCCGAGGTCTCGGTGTAGGTCACCGGGGGCGCGGTCAGGCCGTAGCTGGAGCTGTAGTTGAACCCGTAGCCGAAGATGGTCGGGTACACATAGTTGACGTTCTCGACGTTGTTCTGCGAATCGTCGTTGTCGAAACTCCAGTAGGAGACCTCGAGCCCGCCGAGTTCCCCCCACGAGTACCCAGCCTTGATGGCCCAGGTGAAATCGGCGTCCGAGTCCAGCATCTTCCGCGAGGTGAAACCCGTCGCCGAGTCCACGATGTTCGCGGCGGATTGGTCGAGACCGGTCGGTTGCGTGGTGGCCAGGTCGAGCGCTACGAACCACCCTTGATAGTCGGTTCCCGCTGCCAGCGCGGGGCTTCCCGAGACGAG
>Ga0111539_10008391_pt1 | contig 13145 bp, 14 predicted proteins | sample RhiMethybrSRZTD1_FD_79667 | JGI IMG/M metagenome (GOLD analysis project Ga0111539, IMG submission 79667) | Populus rhizosphere microbial communities from Tennessee, USA - Rhizosphere MetaG P. TD hybrid SRZTD1 (version 2) (version 2) | ecosystem: Host-associated > Plants > Roots > Rhizosphere >...
CCGCATGCTGCTGAACGACGGACGGGCGATCCCCGCCTTTATGGGACAGGCGCTGACGAACGCCCCGATCACCGTCTTCGGCGACGGCTCCCAGACACGGTCGTTCCAGTACGTCTCAGATCTGGTGGCCGGGGTGTGGCTCCTGATGGAGCGCGGCGGCAACGACCCCGTGAACATCGGCAATCCCCAGGAGATGACGCTGCTGGAGCTGGCCAAGCGCATCATCCGGCTGGCCGCCTCGCGCAGCGAGATCGTCTTCCGCCCGCTGCCCGAGGACGATCCGAAGGTGCGGCAACCCGACATCACTCGGGCGCGGACCCTGCTCAACTGGGAGCCGCGCGTCGACACCGACGAGGGCCTCAAGCTGACGATGGAGTACTTCCGTGACAAGCTCGCCGGGTGAGAGGCGCCAGCCGCCAGAGGAGGTGGACGTATGATCGACGAGGAGCTCAAGCGCATCATGGCCTGTCCGGAGTGCAAGGGTCCTGTCCTCTTCGAGGAGACCCGCATCATCTGCCCGTCCTGCCGCAAGGCCTATGCGATCCGTGACGACATCCCCGTAATGCTGATCAACGAGGCCCAACCCTGGTCGCCCGGAACGTAGAGAGCGCGGCCCAGGCCGTCATCCTCGCAGGCGGCCAGGGCACGCGCCTGCGGCCGCTGACCCTCGCCCGCGCGAAGCCCGTCGTCCCGCTCCTCGGCGTGCCATTCCTGGCCTACCAGCTCGCCCTGCTGCGCGAGCACGGGGTGACCGACATCATCCTGGCGTGCTCGTACCGCGTCGACGACGTGCGGCAGGCCCTGGGCAATGGCGAGAAGCTGGGAGTGCGGCTGCGCTACGTGATCGAGACCGAGCCGCTCGGCACCGGCGGAGGCGTTCGGAACGCCGCCGATCTCGCGCGCGGCACCGTCTTCGTGCTCAACGGCGACGTCCTGACCGACGCCGACCTCACCGCCATGCGCCGGCTCCACGAGGCGCGCCGATCGCGCACGACGATCTTCCTGATGCCGGTCCCCGATCCGCGAGCCTTTGGCCTGGTCGAGCTCGACGCCGAGGGCCGGCTGACCCGCTTCCGCGAGAAGCCGACGGCGGACGAGCCGATCACGACCAACACGATCAACGCCGGCATCTACCTCATCGACGCGGCCCTGCTGGACCGGATCCCGACCGACCGGCCGGTCTCGATCGAGCGCGAGTTCTTTCCCGCGCTGATCACCGACGGGATCCCGTCCTACGGCTGGACCGGCGCGGCGTACTGGCGGGACATCGGTAGCCCGGCCGCGTACCGCGAAGCCCAGATCGACCTGCTGAACGGGCGCGTGCGCTCGCCGCTGCCGCCGCCGGGCGAGCGGCGCGACGGCTCATGGATCTCGCCGATGGCGCGCCTGGCCCCCGACGCCCGGGTGACCGGCCCCTCGCAAGTCGGCTCCGGCGTCGAGGTGGGGGCGCGGGCCCGGGTGGGCCCCCTGGCCGTGGTGGGCGACGGCTGCCGCATCGCCGAGGATGCGTGCATCGAGGGCTCGATCCTCTGGGAGGGCGTAAGCGTCGGGCGGGGTGCAAACCTTCGAGACTGTGTGATCGGCGCCCGAGCCCGGATCGGCGCCCACGCCCGGGTCGGTCCTGGCGTCACCCTGGAGTCCGGCGCCGACGTCCCCGACCACGCCACGTTCGACCGCTGACGGACCGCGGGCCGGCGCCTTCTGAGGGGCCCGGGGCCCCGTGACCCACTGTGCTAGACTGACACGGCATGAGTCTCGCGCTCATCCGAAACTTCTCGATTGTCGCCCACATCGATCACGGCAAGTCGACGCTGGCCGACCGCCTGCTGTCGCTGACCGGGACGATGGACGCCAAGAAGGCGGTCGACCAGGTCCTTGACTCGATGGACCTGGAGCGCGAGCGCGGCATCACCATCAAGGCGCACACGGTCCGGCTGCTCTATCGCGCGCGGGACGGTCAGGTCTACACGCTCAACCTCATCGACACGCCGGGGCACGTCGACTTCTCCTACGAGGTCTCCCGCGCGCTGGCCGCCTGTGAGGGGGCCATCCTGATCGTCGATGCCGCCCAGGGGATCGAGGCCCAGACGCTGGCCAACTTCTACCTGGCCTCCGACGCGGGGCTGACCATCGTCCCGGTGATCAACAAGATCGACCTGCCAGCGGCCGACCTGGAGGGCACGCGCGAGCAGATCACCGAGCAGCTCGACCTCGACGGCGCCGAGGCGCTGGCGATCTCGGCCAAGCACGGTACCGGTGTGCCCGAGGTGCTGGAGGCCATCATCGCGCGCATCCCGCCGCCGGTCGGCGACGCCGAGGCGCCGCTGAAGGCGCTGGTGTTCGATTCCTTCTACGACTCCTACCAGGGCGTGGTCGTCTACGTGCGGGTCACCGACGGCCGGGTGCGACCGGGCACGCGGATCCTCCTCATGTCCAACGGCCGATCGTATGAGGTCCAGCAGGTCGGCGTGTTCAGTCCCGACATGCGCCCGGTCGAAGAGCTCTCGGCCGGCCAGGTCGGCTACCTGACGGCGTCGATCAAGCGGGTGGCCGACGCCAAGACCGGCGAGACGGTCACCGAGACGCTCCGGCCGACGGCCGAGCCGTTCGCCGGCTACCGCGACGCCAAGCCGATGGTGTTCGCGGGGCTCTTCCCGATCGAGGACACGGAGTACGAAGGCCTGCGCGACGCGCTCGAGAAGCTGCGCCTGAACGATCCGGCCTTCAACTTCGAGCCGGAGACGTCGCTGGCCCTGGGCTATGGCTTCCGCTGCGGCTTCCTCGGCATGCTGCACATGGAGATCGTGCAGGAGCGGCTCGAGCGGGAGTTCAATCTCTCGCTCATCATCACCGCGCCGTCCGTGCAGTACCGCATCCACACCACCGCCGGCGAGGTCTTCGACATCGACAACCCGTCGAAGATGCCCACGCCCGACCGCATCGAGCAGATGGAGGAGCCCTACGTGCGCTCCTCGGTCTACGTACCGACCGAGTTCATGACGGCGATCTACAAGCTGGCCCAGGACAAGCGCGGCGCGCACAAGTCGCTCGAGTACCTCGGCAAGCGCGTGCACATCCGATTCGACTTCCCGCTGGCCGAGATCGTGGTGGACTTCTACGACCGGCTCAAGTCGATCTCCAAGGGCTACGCCTCGTTCGACTACGAGTTCGCCGATTTCCGGCCCTCGGAGCTGGTCAAGCTGGATATCCTGCTCAACGGTGACCCGGTGGACGCGCTCAGCATCATCGTCCATCGCGACAAGGCCTATGAGCGCGGCAAGATGCTGGTGGAGAAGCTGCGCGCCGTCATCCCGCGCCAGATGTTCGAGGTGGCCATCCAGGCCGCCATCGGCAGTCGGGTCATCGCGCGGGAGACCGTCAAGGCCATGGGCAAGAACGTGACCGCCAAGTGCTACGGCGGCGACATCACGCGCAAGCGCAAGCTGCTCGAGCGTCAGAAGGAAGGAAAGAAGCGCATGAAGCAGGTCGGCAAGGTCGAGGTGCCGCAGGAGGCCTTCCTGTCGGTCCTCAAGAGCTGATGGACTCGGAGCGCAAACCGCCACCCCCGGGTGAGGCTACGGCCTATGACTACGAGCGCCTGCCAGTGACGATGGGACCGGTCCCCGGCGAGGAGGCTCCGACCACCGTCGAAGGCCAGGCGGGGACGCCGCTGCCGGTGGCCCGGCGGCGCAAGTCGGTCCTGCGCGAGTACGTCGAGGCGATCGCGATCGCCATCCTGCTCGCGCTGGTGATCCGCACGCTGATCGTGCAGGCCTTCACCATTCCCTCCGGCTCCATGATGGACACGCTCCTGGTGGGTGACTACATTCTCGTCAACAAGTTCCTGTACGGCCCCGAGATGCCCCTGACCGACTACCGGCTGCCGGCGCTCCGGCTGCCCCATCGGGGCGACATCATCGTCTTCAAGTACCCGCAAGACGAGAAGCGCGACTTCATCAAGCGCATCGTGGCCACGCCGGGCGAGACGGTGCAGGTGCGCGGCCAGCAGGTATTCATCAACGGGCAACCCATCGACGAGCCGTACGTGCGCCGCAATCCGAATCCGCTCGGGCACAGCGGCACGGCGAACTTCTGCGGCTACGCGTACGCGTGCGACCCGCTGGTCGTTCCCCCCGACTCCTACTTCGTCATGGGCGACAACCGGGACAACTCGCAGGACTCGCGCTACTGGGGATTCGTGAAGCGGGACAAGATCAAGGGCAAGGCGTTCCTGATCTACTGGTCGTGGGACTCGGATCGGCACTGGCTACGGTGGTGGCGACTCGGGAACTACATCCCCTGACCGTCGCGTCGGGGGTGGACACCTCGCGGCGGTCCGCTCCGCCGGCCGCCGCCGCTCCGCTCGGCGTGCTGGCCGACACGCGTCCTCGCAGTCAGTCGCTCGGTCTCTACGTCCATGTCCCGTTCTGCACGAAGCGCTGCTACTACTGCTCGTTCAACACGGCGCCCCTGCAAGCCCCGGACGAGATGCGGCGGTACCTCCACGCCCTGCGGCGTGAGATCGGACTGCTGGCGGAGGCGCCGTGGGCGCCGGGCGTCGCGATCGAGACCGTGTTTCTCGGCGGCGGCACACCCTCGCTGATCGAGGCCGAGGACATGGCGACGCTCCTGGAGAGCGTGCGCACCCACTTCGCCACCCGCCCTGACATCGAAGTGACGGTCGAGTGCAACCCCGAGAGCGTGAGCCGGGACAAGCTCGCGACGTACCGGGCCGCCGGCGTCACGCGGATCAGTCTCGGCGTGCAGTCGCTGGACGACGCGGTCCTGCCGCGGCTGGGGCGCCTGCACGACGCGCGGGGGGCCCGCCGGGCCTTCGAGACGACGCGCGAGGCCGGATACGACAACGTGAGCGTCGATCTCATGTACGGGCTGCCGGATCTCGACGTCGCGGTGTGGACCCAGAGTGTCGAGGGCGTCCTCGCCTGGGAGCCCGAGCATCTCTCCGCGTACGGCCTCACGCTCGACGCGGGCAGCCTGTGGGCCGCCGCCGGGGTGGAGGGCCTGCCGCCCGAGGGCACCGTGGTCGAGCAGTACTGGGCGCTGGCCCGCGCGGCGGCTGCGCGCGGATTCGAGCACTACGAGATCTCCAACTACGCCCGGCCGGGCTTTCGGTCGCGCCACAACCAGATCTACTGGCGCGCGGCCGAGTACCTGGCGGCCGGTCCCGGGGCCTGTGGATTCGTCGGCGACGTGCGGTACGGCAACGTGAAGCCGGTCGCACGTTATTGCGCCACGCTCGAGGCGGGCGCGCTACCGATCGAGACCAGCGAGCGACTGACCGCTCGCCAGCAGGACAGCGAGCGTCTGTTCCTGGGCCTTCGCCTCGCCGACGGCGTGCCGGGCGCCGCGCTCGCGGCGCGGGTCGCCCAGGCTCCCGCGCTCGCGCGCCGGATCGCGACCTGGCGCGAGGCCGGGTTGCTGGCGGATCGCGGCGGCAACGTCGCGCTCACCGAAGCCGGCTTTCTCGTCTCCGACGCGCTCTTCGTCGACCTGCTCTAGCCACGCCTCTCGCACACGGAGGAGCCATGTTCGAGCTCGAAACTCCCCAGGATCTTCTGCAGCACATCGGCAAGCAGCTAGGCCCCTCGGACTGGATGACCGTCGACCAGAAGATGATCGACAAGTTCGCCGAAGCGACCGGCGATCACCAGTGGATTCACGTGGACGTCGAGCGGGCCAAGAAGGAGATGCCCGGCGGCAAGACGATCGCCCACGGCTACCTGACGCTGTCGCTGGTGCCGCGCCTGGCCGCGACACTCGTCAAGGTGAAGAAGCGCAGCCGCGGCGTGAACTACGGCTCCAACAAGGTGCGCTTCATCAGTCCGGTCCAGGCCGGCGCCCGCATCCGTCTGCGCCAGCGCCTGGCCAACGTCGAGGCCATCCCGGGCGGCGTGCGCATCACCTCCGAGATGACGATGGAGATCGAGGGCCAGGACAAGCCCGCCCTCGTCGCCGAAACCATCGGCGTGCAATATACATGAGGGGCCCCGAGCGGGCCCCTCATGCTCCCCACGCTCCGCGCCCCGGCGCAGCCGTGGCGCTCCGCGAGTGGCCAGTCAGAAATGACGTGTCCGGACATCGTTCCTGACCTCATCACGTCCTGCTGAGAGGCTGGAGCATGAAGGGGCCGGTCTGCACGAACGGCCCGCGGGCCATCAGGACCGTGTCGTCGACGCCGAGGCGCTGCGCACCGGAGGCATCCCAAGGCACCGGGTGAAAGCCATCGCCCAGGCGCTCGGGTGGGAACAGCACCATCACCCGGTCGGCGTCGATGCTCTCAGTCAGTTGTTCGAGCGGCGGGAGCGTGGGGCCCACCACGTCGTACAGCAGCAGTGTGCGATCGCGGACCTCATGCACCGTGACGACGTCGAGCGTCGCGTGATGGTGCACGCGCGAGAAATTGCCCCACGTCAGCAGCAGCGCCACGGCCAGCACCGTGCCGTCTTCCTTACTGCCCAGTCGGGTCGACACCGGCGCGCGCTCGGCGAGTAGACGGCGCAGGAGCCGCACGTCGTCCGGCGCATCCGCCGAGAGTGGGCGGACGAGGGCGGTGGCCCGCTCGCGTGCTGCGGCCGGCAGTGGACGAACGAATCCGTGCTCCTGCAGCGACCTGAACCCGAACTTCACGTAGAGGTCGGGGATGAGCGTCGTGAGCACCACCGTCTCGTAGCGCGAGTCGCAGAAGGCCAGGGCCTCTTCCATGAGCGCCCGGCAATGCCCCTGCCTGCGCGCGTCGGGGTCCGTGCACACCGCGTGGATCGAGCCGACCCGGACCCGCCGCCCGTCCAGGACCAGCGGGATCTCGATCACGCCGACGTGGGCGATCGCCTGGTCCCCTCGCCATCGCATAAACGGCGTGGAGACCGCTGTCCAGGGAAACCCCAGCGCGGCGGCACGCGCGGCGACGTCCGGCAGCGCGCGCCAGACGCGACCAAAGAGCGCGGCCAGACGGGGATCGAGCGCGGACGCACGCATGGCGGCATTGTACCGGGGGCCGCCTTGACTTCGGCAGGCCCGCCCGCTACAAAAAGTCAGATGGACGCCCGCCACCGGGAAGTGCTGATCGCCGTCATCCGCGAGTACATCGACTCTGCCGAGCCCGTGGGCTCACGGGTGCTCACCAAGCGACACTTCCCCAACCTGTCCCCGGCCACGATCCGCAACACCATGTCGGACCTGGAAGACCTGGGTTACCTCGCCCAGCCGCATACCAGCGCCGGCCGCGTGCCGACCGACAAGGCGTACCGGTTCTACGTCGAGTCGTTCCCGCCCCCTCAGGCGGGTTCGCCTGCCGGCGCGTTGTCGGGGGCCCCACGCCATCGGGGAATCGACTCCTTCATGGAGCAGACGTCCTCGCATCTGTCGGCGGTCACCCGCCTGACCGGACTGCTGCTGGCGCCGCCCCTCAAGCACACGACGATCGCCCGCGTGGACCTGCGCCTGCTGGAGGGCGATCGCGCCCTCGCGGTGGTGGTCACCGACGCGGGCTGGCTGACGGTGCGCGAGATCACCCTCGACCGGCCGCTCGCCGTCGACGAGGTGCGGGCGATCGGTCGCGAGCTCACGCAGCGCTTCCGCGACCGGACCGTCCAGCAGATCCTCGACATGGAGCAGGCGCCCGACGATCCGCTCGACACGCTCCACACGCGGGCGCGGACGGTGACCGATCAGATCGTCGCCATGCTGCGGGGCCGCACGCTCTACGTCAGCGGCGCCATCAACATGCTCGACCATCCCGAGTTCTGGGACCTCGACACCACCCGCCAGCTCCTGCGCACGTTCGAGCAGAAGGAACAGCTGGTCGAGCTCATGACCACGCTGGCCGCCGACGAGGGCGTGCGGGTGACCATCGGCGACGAGAATCCGGTGGGCGAGATGCGCGAGTGCACGCTCATCACCTCGACCTACATGTATCGCGACCAGGTGCTGGGCATCCTCGGCGTGGTGGGCCCGCGGCGGCTGCCCTATCCCGACGTCATCTCCGCGGTCAACGAGACCGCGCGGCAGGTCACCGAGGCGCTCTCGCGGGTCCGGCAGGATCTCTACCTGCCCTCCTGAGGGTCGGGCGGGTTCGGCGCCGCTGATATACTTCGAAGGATGGACGATCGCACACCCCCCGAGACCGAAGCCGAGACCCCCCGTCCGCTCGAGGCGGAGATCGAGGATCTCCGGCGGCAGGTGGAGGACCGGCAGGACAAGCTCTTGCGTGCCCTGGCCGAGACCGACAACGTGCGGCGCCGGGCGCAGCGCGACCGCGAAGAGCACCTCAAGTACGCCAACGAGTCGCTCATCCGCGACCTGATCCCGGTGCTCGACAACCTCGACCGCGCCCTGACCGCCGGCCGCGGCACCCCCGGTGCCACCACCGTTGTCGAGGGCGTCGAGCTGATCCAGCGCGAGCTCCTGCGGGTGCTCGAGAAGAACGGCCTCACCCGCTACTCCGCGGTCGGGCAGCCCTTCGACCCCACCCGACACGAAGCCATCGCCCGCGTCGTCAGCGTCGAGCAGCCGCCCAACACGGTCGTCGCCGAGACCGCGCTCGGGTACATGTTGCACGGACGGCTCTTGCGCGCGGCCATGGTCGCCGTGGCCGCCGCGCCCGACGAGGACGCCGCCTAGGTGGCGCGCAACTACTACGAGACGCTCGGTGTCGGCAACGGCGCCAGCGAGGCCGAGCTCAAGAAGGCCTTCCGTGGACTGGCGATGCAGTTCCACCCCGATCGCAATCCCGGTGACAAGCAGGCCGAGGAGCGCTTCAAGGAGATCAACGAGGCCTACGCGGTCCTCTCCGATCCCGACAAGCGCGCCCACTACGACCGCTTCGGCGCCGCCCCGGGCGGCAGCGGCGGTCCGGGATTCGAGGGTGACCTGGGCTCGCTGTTCAACGACATCTTCGAGACCTTCGGCTTCGCCGGCAACCGACGGAGCCGGGCCTCCGACACAATTCCGGGCGAGGACCTGGCGTACGAGATGGCGATCACCCTCGAGGACGCCGCCGCCGGGGTGGAGAGCAAGATCCAGCTGCCCAAGCTGGCGGCGTGCGCGCGGTGCAGCGGATTCCGCATCGAGCCCGGCAGCCGCTCGGTCACGTGCGAGACGTGCCGGGGTCGCGGCCAGGTGCGCGGGCAACTGGGTCCGATCACCGTGGCGCGGCCGTGTCCGAAGTGCGCCGGAGAGGGCCAGGTCAGCTCCAACCCGTGTCGGGACTGCCGCGGCCAGGGCCGCATGCAGACCGAGCATCTCGTGTCGGTCCGGATCCCGGCCGGCATCGACGACGGCATGACCGTGCGCAGCCGCGGCGCCGGCAACGACGGGCTGAACGGCGGGCCCACCGGCGATCTCCTCGTGCGGGTCCGCGTCCGCGAGCACGCGCTGTTCGCCCGGGACGGCGCCGACCTCTACTGCGACGTTCCGCTGTCCTTCCCGCAGATGGCGCTGGGGTCCGAGATCGAGGTGCCCATCCTGGGCGGCATGGACAAGCTGAAGGTGCCGGGTGGGAGCCAGCCGGGGCAGCTCCTGAAACTGCGCGGGCGCGGTATGCCTCACCTGCGGGACCGGGGGCGTGACCGCGGCCGCGGCGATGCGTGCTATCGCCTCGTGCTCGAGGTGCCGACCAGGCTGAACGCCAAGCAGCGCGAGGCGCTGGAGGCATTCGAGGAAGCATCCAAGGAGCGCGGGCCGCTCGGCGCCGCGTTCATCGAGCGCATGAAGAAGCTCCTCGGGTGACCGCCGTCGCCGAGCATCCATCCTGGGTCGAGGTGGTGGTGGAGACCGGCGAGGAGGCATCGGAGGCGCTGACCAACTTCCTCTGGGAGCTCGGTGCCGTGGGCGTGGTGGAAGAGTCGCTCGACGGTACGCCCGGCCGTCTGCGCGCGTTCTATCCCATCGGAAGCGACCCCGACACGCTGGCCACTGGCGTGAACGTCTATCTCGACGGTCTCCGGGCGCTCGGACTCGACGCGGGACTACGCGCGCGGGTCGCGCCTCTGGCCGACGCCGACTGGAGCGCCGCCTGGCGTGAGCACTTTCGCCCTCTGCCAGTCGGTCGCCGCCTGCTGGTGGCGCCGCCGTGGGATCTGCCGGCAACGAGCGAGCGCCTCGTCCTGGCGATCGAGCCCGGCCGTGCGTTCGGCACCGGCCACCACGGCACCACCGCCGGCTGCCTCACGCTGCTCGAGACGCTGATCGCCCACGACCTCCCGGCCCGCGTCCTCGATCTCGGGACGGGCTCGGGCATCCTCGCGGTCGCAGCCGCCCGCCTCGGCGTCGAGGAGATCGTGGCCTGCGACAGCGACCCCGACGCCGTCGCCGCCACCGAAGGCAACGCCTGCCGAAACGGGGTGGCCGGGCACGTGCGCCCGCTGCTCGCGGATGCCGCCACGCTGGCCGTCGAGCCGGCGCCCCTGGTGCTCGCCAACCTGCTGGCGGCGGCCCACCGCGCCCTGGCCGGCCGCTATCGCGAGATGGTCGTTCCCGGCGGCGTCCTGGTGCTCGGTGGGCTCCTCGACGCGGAAGCCGACGGCGTGGCCGACGCGCTGGCAGCGCACGGGTTCGCGCGGGAGGCGTCGGTGAGCCTCGAGGGCTGGACCAGCCTGGCCCTGCGTCATGCGCCGCTTCACGCTTCAGCCTGACCAGCTCGCCGGTGGCCGTGTGACGTTCGACGCGGACGAATCGCGTCACCTGAGCCGCGTGCTGCGGTTGCGACCGGGCGATACCGTGATCGCCAGCGACGGTGCCGGCCGCGACTACACCGTGCGACTCGAGGCGGTCGGCGAAGCCGCCAGGGGAACGGTCATCGCGGAAGCGGCCGGTGTTCCCGAATCACCCCTGGCCATCACCCTCGTACAGGGCGTTCCCAAGGGCGACAAGATGGAAGCGATCGTCCGCGCCGCCACCGAGCTGGGCGTCACCCGCTTCCGCCCCGCCCTGTGCGAGCGGACGATCGTGCGCCTGGAACCCGCGCGCTGGCGCGATCGAGCGCGGCGCTGGCAGCGCGTGGCCCGCGAAGCCGCCAAGCAGTCGGGCCGAGCGATCGTCCCCGAGGTCGAGTTGCCGCGGCCGCTCGCGGAGTGCCTCGGCACGGCGGCGGATCTCGCGCTGTGCCTCTGGGAAGGTGGCGGCGAGCCGCTCGGCACCCTGCTGGCGGGCGCCGCGACGGCTCGCTCGGCGACGGTCGTGGTGGGACCCGAAGGGGGGCTCGCCCTCGCCGAGGTCGAGGCCGCGCGGGCCGCCGGATTGAGGATCGTCTCCCTGGGTCACCGGATCCTCCGGACCGAGACGGCAGGGCCGGCGATCGTGGCGATCCTTCAGTCCCGGCTTGGAGACCTCCGATGACCCTGGGCGGCTGGGAACAGTTCGAGGTCGAGGCTGACGTGGGCATCCGCGGCTGGGGCCCGAGCCGTGGGACCGCCGTCGCTCAGCTCACCCTGGGCGTCTTCTCGCTCATCGCGGCGCCTGCCACCGTGGAGGTCCGGGAGCGGCGTGAGGTGCGTGCCCAGGCCGAGGGGCCCGAGGCGCTCCTGGTGACCTGGATCAACGAGTGCCTCTACGTGCACGAGATCGAGGGCTTCGTGGTCCACGACGTCGAGATGACCGTCTGCACGGATACCCTGGCCCACGGCTACCTACACGGTGAGCCGCTCGATCAGGCTCGCCACCGGATCGGAGGGGTAGTCAAGGGTGCGACCTATCACCAGACGGCCCTAACCGTCCAGGAAGGGGTCCATGAGGCCAGACTCATCGTCGATGTGTAAGGAGATGAGGACTGTCTCATAAACGAGACCGGGGGCCCCGGCCGGCGTGTCATCCCAGCGACGGTCTCGGGATGGCCGTACTCAGGGCCCATTCTTCCCGCCTTTATAAACAAACCTTTCCGGCTGCTGGCCAGTGTGGCACTTCGATTGCTCAACGTGGGGTGGGGCATGCGCCAGCAAACGATCCGGCGGTCCGTAGCTCTCGAGGGCATCGGCCTTCACAGCGGTAAGCGGGTGAGGATCGCTCTATCCCCCGCCCCGGCCGACTCCGGGATCGTCTTCCGGGTCGGCGACGGCGATCCGATCCCCGCCGCACCCGAGAGCGTGGTCGACTCGCACTACGCCACCACCATCGGCCGGAACAGCACGCGCATCTACACGGTCGAGCACCTGATGGCAGCGGCGGCCGGCCTGGGCATCGACAACCTGGACGTCGAAGTGGACGGGGTCGAGGTCCCGGCGATGGACGGCAGCGCCAAGCCGTTCGTGGCCCTGCTGCACTCGGCCGGACGCACGACCCAGGGGGCTCGGCGGCGGCCCATCACCATCCAGCACCCGATCCACGTGGGCGACGGCAATCGGTGGCTCAAGATCGTTCCGGCCTCCGAGTTCCGGATCAGCTACACGCTCGACAACGACCACCCGGCGATCGGTACCCAGGTCCTGTCGTGGACGCCGACCGAGGAGTCGTTCGTCAACGAGTACGCGCCGGCCCGGACCTACGGGTTCCTCAAGGACCTCGGCTTCCTGCGCAAGAACGGCCGCGCGCTCGGCGGCTCGCTCGACAACACGATCGTCATCGGCAAGAGCGGCACGCTGAACGGGCTCCGGTATCGCGACGAGTTCGTGCGCCACAAGGTGCTCGACCTCATCGGCGACCTGGCCCTGCTGGGTCGTCCGCTGCTCGGCCACGTCATCGCCCGCAACGCCGGGCATGCGCTGAACTTCGACCTCGTGGTGGCGGTGCAGCGCGCGCTCGGCCTCGAGCGCCGGCCGGCCGGCGCCGCCCTGCGTGTGCTCCCCGCGCTCGAGCCCGTCGATCGCACCGAGGGCTTCGCTCCCGCGCCAGGTCTGGCCGCGATCTAGGTCTGTCTTATTGGGGGCCCCAACATGGCCCCCAAACCCCCAACGCTCGTCACGCCCCAGGGAACCCGGCGCGCTCCTCGATCCGCGTCCCCCCCCGGGTAAGCCACCGCTCGATCGCCCTTCCCTCAGCACGGCTACGTCGCGGGGTCCGCACGTGGAGTCACACGAAGATCGAGCGCGTTCCAGAGAGGCGCCACGGCTCCGCCGGGGCGCCTCGAACGACTGGGGGTTTGGGGGCCATATCGGGGCCCCCATGTCTATAATGGCGCGTTGCGTATGCATGCG
>Ga0111539_10008392_pt1 | contig 13145 bp, 9 predicted proteins | sample RhiMethybrSRZTD1_FD_79667 | JGI IMG/M metagenome (GOLD analysis project Ga0111539, IMG submission 79667) | Populus rhizosphere microbial communities from Tennessee, USA - Rhizosphere MetaG P. TD hybrid SRZTD1 (version 2) (version 2) | ecosystem: Host-associated > Plants > Roots > Rhizosphere >...
CTCGCGGCCGCGATGGGTGCGATCGCCGTAGGTGCTCTCCATGAGCACCAGGTCAGCGGACGAGAAGCGATACGGGTCCTGCAGGATCGGCGTGTCGTACTGGCCGAGGTCGCCCGAGAACACCAGTTTGCGCCGCACTTGCTGGTTGCCTTCTGCGCCTTCCGCCACCCACAACTCGAGGCTCGAGGAGCCCAGTATGTGGCCGGCTTCGCGCACGCGAACGGTGACGCCTGGCAGCAGCTCGAGGGGCGTGTCATACGCAATGATTTCGACCTGGCGCAGCACCGCCTCGACATCCTCCAGATCGAACAGCGGCGCCGCCCGTTCGTCGCGGGCATTCCCGTCACGGAGCGCGCGCTCGGCCTCGCGCATGAGCAGCTGCGCCGAATCGCGCAGCAGGATGGGCAACAGGTCGGCGCAGGCAGGGTTTGTGTAGACAGGTCCGCGATAGCCGCGCTTCACCAGCAACGGAAGGCGTCCACAATGGTCTACGTGAGCATGACTCAGGACCACGGCGTCGATATCGGACGCTTCGAACGGGAACGCGCGCCGGTTGCGGGCAGGTGCGTCTGCACCGCCCTGGATCATGCCGCAGTCCAGCAGGAGCTGCCGGCCGCCTGCGCGCACGATGTGGCAGGAGCCGGTCACTTCACCCGCGGCGCCGAAAAACTCCAACTGCATGTGGCCTGTACATTACCATCGACGCATCCCGCAAGAGGTGGCCCATGAACGACACGTCCCAGTCGCACATCGACCGGCGTCACTTCCTCATCGGCGGAGTGGTCATCGGTACCGGCCTGTACGTGGGCATGCGCTTCGCGGAAAACCGCTTCGCTGCCGCCCAGGGCGCGGGCGCCACCTTCAAGCCGAACGCCTTCGTGCGCGTGGCGCCAGACGACACCATCACCGTGGTCATCGGCAAATCGGAGATGGGCCAGGGCATTTACACCGGCCTCGCGATGGCGCTGGCGGAAGAGCTCGACGTCGATCCGAAGCGCGTGCAGGTGGAATTCGCGCCGGTCGACCCGGCGTTCAACGTGCCGTTCGCGCCGGTGCAATTCACCGGCGGCAGCATGAGCACCAGCACCACCTACATGCAGCTGCGCGAAGCCGGCGCGCGGGCGCGCGCCATGCTGCTGGCCGCCGCCGCCAGCCACTGGAACACGGGCACGGACAATTTGCGTACCGAGGACGGCAAGGTGTTCCACGGCAGCAAGTCGCTGAGTTACGGAAAGCTGGCCGATGCTGCTTCGAAGCAAGCCGTGCCGGACAAGGTGGGGCTCAAGGATCCCGCCCAGTTCCGCTATCTCGGCAAGCCGCAGCTGCGCCTCGATTCGCCCATGAAGGTCGATGGCAGCGCGAAGTTCGGTCTCGACATGCGGGTTGCCGGCATGTTGCACGCGGTGGTGGCGCGGCCGCCGGTCATCGGCGCAAAGGTCCTGAAGTTCGATGACAAGGTGGCGCGCTCGGTACGCGGCGTGGTCAACGTCAAGGAGCTGCCATTCGGCGTGGTGGTTTATGCCACCAATACCTGGGCGGCACGACGCGGGCGTGATGCGCTCGCCATCGACTGGGATGAAGGTCCCAACCGGAATTTCTCCACCACGCAGTTGCGCGCGGAATACCGGCGGCTCATGAATCAGCCCGGCGCAGTGGCGCGCGAGACCGGCAATGCGCACGCGGCACTCGGCGCCGCCGCCAGGCGCATGGACGTGGATTACGAACTGCCCTACCTGGCGCATTCGCCGATGGAACCGCTCAACTGTCTGGCCGACGTGCGCGCCGAGGGCTGCGATCTCTATCTCGGCACCCAGATGCAGTCGCCAGACCAGGAAGCGGTGGCCGATGCACTCGGCATGGAGCGCGCCAAGGTCCAGGTCCACACCGCCTTCCTCGGCGGTGGGTTCGGGCGGCGCGCGCAGCGCTATTCGGATGTGGCCGTCGAGGCAGCGCTGGCCTCGCGCGCAGTCGGCAAGCCGGTGCAGGTAGTGTGGACACGCGAGGACGATGTGCAGGGCATGTCGTATCGCCCATTCGTGGTGTCACGGGTGCGCGCCGGAATCGACGCGCGTGGCAATGCCACTGCCTGGCAGCAATGCATCGTGAGTCAGCCGGTGCTGCGCGGCGGGCGCTTCGAGTCCTTCATCCCTCCCGGATCGAAGTTCGATCCCTCGAGCGTCGAGGGTGCCTCCGATATGCCCTATGCAATTCCCAACATCCTGGTCGACACGCACGAGGGCAATCCGACCGTGCCGGTCCTCTGGTGGCGCTCGGTGGGACACTCGCACACCGCCTTCACGGTGAATTGCGCCATGGATGAGCTGGCGGCGCTCGCCGGAGCCGATCCGGTCGAATTCCGGCGCAAGTTGTTAGCCGGCGAGCCGCGCGTGCTCGCCGTGCTGGAGCGGGTGGCCGGCATGAGCAACTGGGCCGCGGGTGCACCTGCCGGCCGTGGACGCGGAATCGCGGTACACAGTTCTTTCGGCAGCATCGTCGGCGAAGTGGCCGAAGTTTCGGTCGACGGCGGCAACGTGCGTGTTCACAAGGTGTGGTGCGCCATCGACTGCGGCTTCGCGGCGCATCCTTCCGGCGTGATTGCGCAGATGGAGAGCGCCATCAACTACGGACTCACGGCGGCTCTGTACGGCGAGATCAGCTTCGAGAATGGCCGTGTACAGCAGAGCAATTTCCACGACTACCAGATCCTGCGCATGAACGAAGCCCCCGAGATCGAGGTTGCCATCATCAATTCGGGCGCACCCATGGGTGGCGCCGGCGAGCCCGGGACTCCGCCCATCGCACCGGCGGTCGCGAATGCGGTCTTTGCCGCGACCGGCAAGCGCGTGCGCAGGCTGCCGATCACAAAGAACCTCGCGTGAAGTAACCGTGCCGTTGCCTAGGTGCTGTAGAGCGTGATGAGAAACAGCGCGAACCGGTAGCCCAGCACGATCACACCCACGAACACCGTGAGCACCAGAGTCGCGGCGCCACGGGCGACGCCGCGCGTGCCATAGACCGGTGCGATGGAAAGATAGAGATACGCGGCGCTCGCCATCAACAGCGAGATCGACAGCAAATGATCAAGGCCGTCGGACGTGAGGCCGAAACCGCCCACCCAGCCGTCCATGGCCTGAAGCACGGCCGCAACGCACAACAGCAGCAGCAGGAATGAATAGAAGTGCAGCGAGAATACGGCGTGGGCAACCAGCGGGCGCCGCCTGCGCAGGAACACCAGCATCGGCACGAGGGCGAAGAACAGAGCCATGAATATGATCAGCGATCGAGCCTTGAGTGCCACCGCCTGGTCGAACACCGGCGCGTAAAGCTCCAGCGCCTTGTGCAGCACCGCCAGCCGCCCTTCGACGAGCCGCGGCGCGAATTCGCTCCAGGGCTGCGTGTGCAGGTGCGCGTCGAGCGGGCTGTTGAACACCTTTCCGCCCACCATCGATTCAATGGCGAAGAACACGACGTTGGCAATCAGGAACAGCGGTACGGGTCCGAGGTACGGCTTCCTGCGGCCCTGCAGGAACGCGACCGTGAGCAGTCCGGGATGCGCCAGGAGATCCCGGAAGCTTCGCACCAGCTTGCTGTCGATGCTGGTGAATGCCTCGACCGCGTGTTCAACGAAGCCCCGCAGCGTCAGATCGCGCAGGCGCAAGGGTTGCTCGCCACAGACGGGGCAGAATGGAGTGCCGATACCCGTTTTGCAGGTGGGGCAGGTCCACGGCACCGTTTCGGTCATCGCTGCGCGCTCACCATCAGATAGTCCATGACGATCTGCGTCATCGCGCGGGTGGCGAGCGGCAGCGCGCTCTCGTCCAGGTAGAACAGCGGCGAGTGATTGGCCGGTGCTGTCGTGACATCGGTGCCCTGCGGCGTCACGCCGACCATGAAGAAGAAGCTGGGCACGGCCTGCGCGAAATACGCGAAATCCTCCGCCCCCGTGATCAGCGCAATCTCTTTCACGTTCGAATCGCCGGCGATCTTTCGCAGACTCGGCAGCAGGCGCGCGGTGAGCTCCGGGTTGTTGTAAGTCACCGGGTTGCGGTACGGATCCAGCGTGAACGTGGCGCTGGTACCGTTTGCTTCCGCCGTCTTCTCGACGATGCGCTGCATCGCCTGCGTCACCTGTTCGTACTGCGCGGCCTCGAAGGTGCGGATGGTGCCGATCATTTCCACGCTGTCGGGAATGATGTTGTTGCGCACGCCGCCCTTGATGGCGCCCACCGACACCACCGCGGGGTTGCGCGTGATATCGACCTGGCGGCTCACCACCGTCTGCAGGCCATTGATGATCTGCGCCGCAACGACAATCGGATCGATACCCTGCCACGGCCGCGAGCCATGGGTCTGCCGCCCGGTCACGACCGCCTTCCAGGCCTGCGAGCCCGCCATGAAGGGTCCGCTGCGATAGCCGATCGTGCCGGTATTGATCGAGGCCCACGCGTGCCAGCCGATGGCAACTTCGGGCTTGTAGCGGTCGAATATGCCCTGCTTCAGCATGACGGACGCGCCGCCTTCCTCGCCGGGCGGCGCGCCCTCTTCGGCCGGCTGGAACACGAACAGCACATTGCCGCGCAGCTTGTCCCTGGCGCCGGCCAGTATCTCGGCGACCCCCATGAGCACCGCCACGTGCGAATCGTGGCCGCAGGCGTGCATGACGCCCACTTCCTCGCCACGGTAGTTAGACTTGACGGTGGAGCGGAACGGCACGTCGGTGCGTTCCACGACCGGCAGCGCGTCCATGTCGGCCCGCAGTGCGATCGTCGGACCCGGCCGACCCGTCTTCAGAAGACCGACCACACCGGTCTGGGCGATGCCCGTCTCCACGGTGAGTCCCAATTTCCGCAGGTGATCGGCTACTATCTTTGCCGTACGCACTTCGCGGTTGGAGAGTTCCGGGTGCTGGTGGAAGTCGCGCCGCCATGCAACGACTTTCGAATCAATGGCATCGAGCGAGCGGTCGATCTCTGCTGCCCGCGCGACGGGGAACAGTGCGGCCACGAGCACTACCCACGGTAGCGCCCCGTGGGCCGTCTTGTAGGTGATGTTCGACATGGGGAACCGAGTCTGCGCCGACTGGTCGCAGTACTGCAACGCTCCGATACTCGCGCATTGGAACACGCAAAGAAGAACGAGACATGCACGTAGTCGATGCCACCTTGTTCTATTCACCCACCAGCGGTGGCGTGAAACGCTATCTGCTCGCGAAGCACGAATGGATGCGCGCGCACACCAACTGGCGCCACAGCCTGGTCGTGCCTGGCGAGCAGAACACGCACGCGCCCGGCGATGTTTCCATGGTGGAAGGGCGCCTGGTTCCCGGCGCGTTCAACTACCGGCTGCCATTGAATCCGCTGCGCTGGGCGCGCGCCATAGATGCACTCGAGCCGGACCTCATCGAGGTCGGTGATGCGTTTCACCCGGTGTGGTCGGCCGCGAGTGTCGCCGGCCGCCGCGGCATACCGCTGATCGGCTTCTATCACTCGAACTTCCCCGAGCTGGCAGGGCGCCGCCTGGGCAGCGCCGTGCAGAAGCTCATCGAGTGGTACGTGCGGCTCGCGTACGAACGCTGTGAACAGGTGCTGGCGCCGAGCCGCTACATGTGCGAGTACCTGCACAGCATCGGTGTCATGCATACCGCGCTGCAGCCGCTCGGGGTGGACGTGGAAACCTTCACACCGCATGGCAAGGTGCGCAATCTGCGCGCCGAGCTCGGACTACCGCACGACACCCGCCTGCTGGTGTTCGCCGGGCGCTCCTCCAACGAAAAGAACATCCCGGTGCTCATCGAGGCTTTCAGGTTGTTAGGGCATCCCTACCACCTGCTGCTGATCGGCGGCGATGAGTCGGGCCGCAGCGGCAACGTCACGCGCCTGCCCTATTGCCGCGACAATCGCACGCTCGCTGCCTGGTTCCGCGGCGCCGATGCCTTCGTGCACGCCGGCGCGCACGAAACCTTCGGCCTGGTCATTCTCGAGGCGCTGGCCTGCGGCCGCCCGGTGGTCGCGACGCGCGCCGGCGCCGTGCCCGAACTGTTCGACGAACGCGCCGGCCTGCTGGCCGAGCCGCATGCCAATGCGGCCATCGCGGCGCTCAATATCTCCGAGGCGATCGCCGCGCTGTACGACCGGGACATGGACGCACTGGGCCGCGCGGCGCGCGAACACGTGTGCGCAAACTACAGCTGGACGCGTGCCTTCCAGGGGCTCATGGCGCGTTACCAGGCCGCGGTGAGCGCGCACCAGCTGCCCGCCGCCGCACCGGCGATCGCACGCGTGGGAAGTCCCACCCGATAGCGGGTGGCGCGCCTGGTCAGGCGAAGCCTGACCCTTCGAACACGGTCAGGCCCAGCCTGACCATTTCAATAGATAGTCCTGCGCCCACTTCGCGTCTTCCATGCCGCTGCCGATGCGCAGCTGATCGACGAAATCCGAAAAGGTGCGTTTCAACGTGTCCGGCCCGCCGAAGCGCTTCTCGAATTTCTCGACGATCTCGGGCGGCGCACCGATCACCGAGTAGTGCATCTTCGCATCGAAGATCAGGAACACATCCACGCTCGCGGCCAGCAGGCAGGTGGGATTCGACACCAGCCGCGTCTTGATCCAGCGTGACAACTCTTCATCGAGGCGCCCGGTGTGGCGGAAGTGCGGGCGCGGCGCTGCCAGATTCGCGATGTAGAACTCGCCGCCGCAGACGCCGTTGAGAAAGCCCATGAGGCGCACCGCCTCGTTGAAGCTGGTTTCGGCTTCCGGCGGATGAATGCCTTCGGGAAAGGCGCGGCCGTCGAGTGGCGCGCGTGGCCACCAGACTTCCTGGCGTGGCTTTTTCGGCGACGGCGCAAACCGCTTGGCCGCAAGCTCGTCGAAGCGCTGCTGGACGATTTTGCGTTCGTCCGGCGCGAGATCCCGAAGTTCGACCTTCATCGCGCGACCAGGTCGAAGACCGTGAGGCGTCCCTGCTTGTCGCCGACGGCGACGCGCTTGCCATCCTGCGACCAGCGCACGGCGCTGATCTCCGCGTCGACCATCTGAACGTCGATGGGTTGTTTGGCCTTGGCCGGCCGCCACAGCGACAGTCGCCAGTCGCGTCCACCGGTGAGGAAATGCTCGCCACCGGGCTGCCAGTGAAAGCTGTCGATGCGGTCGGTGTGTCCGCTCAGCACGATGGGCCTCGTGCCTTCCGGGCCGCGTCCCGAGAAATCCCACAGGACCACGTCGTTGCCGGCACTCGAGGCGAGATAACGGCTGTTGTCGCTCCAGCCCACGAGCTGAACCCTGCCCTCATAGCCGCGCATCTGCGAATCCTTGCCCGTCGAACGGTTCCAGAAATGCAGGGTGCCATCGGCCATGCCGCTTGCGAGAAAACGACCATTGCCGCTGAAGTTTACCGTGAGACTGGGGGCCGGCCATTTGTAACGTCGCGTTTCGTAGCGCGATTTCTCGACGCGGTGCACAGCAATCTCACCGTTCAGGGCAACCCCGATGTCGGTACCCGGTTTGTCGAAGGCCAGCGCCACCGCGGTGCTGTCCGCGGGTGCGAAGGCATGCAGCTTCTCGCCGCTGGCCGACCACAGTGACACCACCTTGCCCGCGGCAGCCGCCAGCATGTCCCCGCCGGGCGACCAGGCCAGCGCCTGGGTGGCCGCCACCCCGGGTTTCCAGCGCCTGACCTGCGCGGCCGCAGCCGCATCCCAGAGCGCGACGGCGCCGTCCTGGCCCGAGGTTGCGAAGCATTGCGCGCGCGGCTGCCACGCGATGGCCAGTGTCCCTAACAAGTGCTCGCCAATGCTGCATAGCGCCAGCGTATCGGTGACGGACACCAGTCCGACCTTTCCCTCGCCCCCGGCAAGTGCGAGCTGCGCGCCGTCGGGCGACCAGGCGCAGTCGACCACGTAGTCGTCGAAGGACAGCACGCCCCGTGGTTCGAGCGCGAATGACAGGGATTGTTTGCCCGCCATGGACTACGGCTTGGCGACGGCCGACTCGAATCCGGCTTCCAGTTCGGCGCGGTCCAGGCCGCGGCCGATGAACACCAGCCGGTTCACGCGTTGCGCCTGGCCCCAGGGCCGCTCGGCCTGCGCGTCGAACATCATGTGCACGCCATGGAACACCTGGCGGCGGTCCTCGTTGACGATATTCAACACACCCTTCATGCGAAAGATGTCCTGGCCACGCGTCTTGAGCAGATAGTCGAGCCACTGGTTGAGCTTGGTGGGATCGAGCGGCCGCGGGTCGGTGATGCCGATGGAGCTGATATCGTCCTCGTGGTGATGCGAGGCAAACCTGCGCTCTGCTGCGGGTTGCACGCCGTGCAGGTGCAAGCCGAATTCGGCCGGATGGTGCTCGCAGAACAGCGCATAGGCGCCGGGCTTCGTGATCTTCAGTCTGAAGTCCGCGCCCGGGTGCGACAGCTCGATGGCGTAGTGCGCCGGCACCTCTTCGAGCGCTCCGTGGCAAATCACCACGGTCGCGGGCTCCGAGAAAGCGCGCACCGCGGACTCGATGGCATCGTTGAGTGCCGCGCCGCTGGCGGACGCCACCGGCAACAGCACCAGGTCCAGATCTTCGTGCGCGTGGCCGTCGTGACCGCCGCGTTCATGATCATGATCATGATCGTGGGCGTGCTCATGGTGCTCATGATCATGCGAATGATGGCCGTGTTCACCGGCGGTCTTGAGCAGATGATCACCCGCCCCCAATTGATAAACGCCTCCCCACTCGAAGGGATACTCGGGTTCGAGGAAGGCCTCGTCCACGGCCAGCGCCCGATTGAGATCGAAGGCGCCGACGTTGAGCACCTGGTCGATGGGCACATCGGCATTCTTGGTGCGATGGATCCTGGCCGTGCCGTTGATCCCGCGAATGCGGCTCTCGATGCGCGCCAGTGCCGCATCATCCACCAGGTCGGTCTTGTTGAGCAGCACCAGGTCGGCGAAGGCCACCTGTTCGGCCGGCTCGTTCAGCTCGTCGATGTGCTGCTCGAAATGTCTGGCGTCCACCATGGTGACGATGGCGTCGAGCTGGAACTGGTTCTTGAGCTCGTCGTCGAGGAAGAAAGTCTGCGCCACCGGCCCCGGATCGGCCATGCCGGTGGTCTCGATGAGGATGTAATCGAAGCGGTCGCGGCGCTTCATGAGCTGGCCGAGGATGCGGATCAGGTCGCCGCGCACCGTGCAGCAGATGCAGCCGTTGTTGGTCTCGAACAGCTCCTCTTCGGCACCGATCACCAGCTCGCTGTCGACTCCGACTTCGCCGAATTCGTTCTCGATGACCGCAATGCGCTTGCCGTGCTTCTCCGAGAGAATGCGGTTCAGCAGCGTGGTTTTGCCCGAGCCAAGGAAGCCCGTGAGTACCGTGACCGGTACGCGTGAAGGTGTGACTGACATGGGGGCGCAATTATAGACGCGGAAGGACGCACCGCGTCCCTCTGCGGTTCTCAGCCCGTGCGATACACCCATTCCAGCAGCGCATCGTGCGCACCCGTGCCGCGGCCGGCGTTCGGGTGATTGATGAAGGCCACCACGATGTAGCGCCTGCCGCTGGCCGCCTGCACATAACCGGCAACCGCACGGGTGTCCTCGAGCATGCCGGTCTTCATGTGCGCCGCCCCCGGCGACACATTGCGCGCCTTCATGGTGCCGTCGACGCCCGACACCGGCAGCGAGGCCATGAACTCGCTCATCCACTGGCTGTTCCAGGCATCGGCCAACACGTTCGCCAGCGTGGTGGCAGAGACGCGTTCGATGCGGGAGAGGCCACAGCCGTTTTCCAGGATCAGTTCGGGCGCCGTGATGCCGCGCGCCACCAGCAGGCCGCGCACCGCCGCGGCGCCGCGCGCCGGGTTGCCGGGCTCGCCCCCCGCCGCACCCAGGGTCAGGAACAGCTGCTGGGTCATGACGTTGTTGCTGAACTTGTTGATGTCGCGGATGAGGATCGATAACGGCTCGGAATCCTGCGCGGCGATGAGACGTGCGCCCGCCGGCACTGCCCCTTCGCGCACCTTGCCGGTCCAGGCGCCGCCCTGGCGTTCCCACAGGGCGCGGAACACGGCGGCAAAGTAGTTAGTGTGCTCGAGCGCGCCCAGGTAGATGGCGCGTTCGCCGCAGGCCAGCGGATAGGCGCCGCCGATGCGGATGTTCATCGGGTCGCTGATGTCGGCCCTGAGCCTCAAACGCCAGTCGCCGCAGCCGCCCTCGACGGCGGGCACCAGGCGCGGGTACTTCAGGCCGGCGATTTCCGGCACCACCATGACGCGCGCCACGCGCGCCGCGCTGTCGGGCACGAAGGTCAGGGCAATCGACTTGAAGTTCACCAGCAGGGCATCGGGGCCCACGTTGTAGGCGCGGCCCTCTTCACCGTCGAATTGCCCGGGATCGTGCGTCAGCGGCTCGAACAGCGTCTTGTCGATCACCAGGTCGCCGCGCAGGTCGCGGATGCCGAAGCCGCGCAGCCGGTTGACCAGCTGCCACAGGTTTTCGATCACCAGGTGCGGATCGCCGCCGCCGCGCACGTACAACTCGCCGCGCAGAACGTCTCCGGCCAGCGGCCCATCCGCGAGCACCTCGGTGCGGAACGTGTAGGCCGGCCCTAACAATTGCAGCGCCGAATAGGTGGTCACGATTTTCATCGTGCTGGCCGGACTCATCGGCCTGCCGGCATTGGCCGACCAGGACAGCGCCCCGCCGTCGATGGGCCTGACCACCACGGCCGCGGCATCCGCCGGGATATGTGCGGCTGCGAGCCGCGCCAGGTAGACCTCCGGCGTCGGTGCCGGCGTTGGAACCGGCGTCTGCGCCGCGGCGGCGCTCACCATGCCCAGGAGGACTACAAACAACTCGAAGGGTCGCTGCATGCGGCGAGTGTGCCGCGCGCGCGTCAGGAATTCATGTGCCGGTGTCTTCCAGCCGCCTGGCGCCGCCGTCTCTCGGTGAAATCTGGGAAATCTGGGAAATTTCAGGATTGGGAGGGCGCATGCGCAGAATGCGCGCCGGTACACCCACGACCACCGCCCCGGGCGGCACATCATGCAGCACCACGGCGTTGGCACCGACAAATGCGCCGCGACCGATGCGCACCGGACCGAGCACCTTGGCGCCGACGCCAATCTCCACATCGTCTTCGATCACGGGCACCGGTTTGTGCCCGGATCGTCCACCAATCACCACGCCGGGTTGGATGATCACGCGTTCACCGATGATGGCGCGCCGGTGAATCACGGTGCCCAGCCCGTAATGTTTGACAACCGACCCTCGGCCGATATGAGTTCCTGCCGGCAGGTCGACCGCAAACAAGAATCGATTGAGGGCGTACAGCAGCGTGGGGAGCAGCGGCACGTGCCATTTCCATAGTCGATGCGCAACCGCGTGGATCTTCATCACCAAGGCTAGAGACCCCTGTTGAAAGTGGGACAGCAGACGGCGCCTTCGGGTAGATTCCTGACACCGTCGTGGGGGGAGATTCGCTCTTGTTGCGTCCGATGTGCCACGCAGCCGTGGCCTGCTTTGCTGTTGTCACCTTGTCCTGCGCCGGACAGTCATTTGCACAGACAACATCCCGTCCGGAAGTCCTACTCAAGAAGATGACTTTGGAGGAAAAGCTGGGGCAGCTGGTGCAAAGGGCCGGCGGTCGCAGCAAAACTCTCAATTCCCGCCTCGACGATGCCGAACTGGAGCGTGTCCGCGCCGGTGCCGTGGGCTCTTACCTGCACGTCGCGGGCGCCGAACCGCTGGGCAGGCTACAGAAGGTGGCGGTGGAGGAATCGCGGCTCGGCATCCCGCTGCTGTTCGCCATGGACGTGGTGCATGGCTATCGCACGATTTTTCCCGTGCCGCTGGCGATGGCGTCGAGTTGGGCGCCCGAGTCGCAGGAGCGCGCCACGCGCATCGCCGCCGAAGAAGCCACCTCGGCAGGCCTGCACTGGACCTTCGCGCCCATGATCGACATCGCACGCGATCCGCGCTGGGGGCGCATCGTGGAAGGCGCGGGTGAAGATCCCTACCTGGGCGCGCGCATGGCCGTGGCGCAGGTGGCCGGTTACCAGGGCGGCAACACGCTGCGGCCGGGCGCGCTCATGGCCACGGCCAAGCACTTCGGCGCCTACGGCGCGGCCATCGGCGGCCGTGATTACAACAGCGCGGACATTTCTGAACGCACCCTGCAGGAAGTCTATCTACCGCCGTTTTATGCCGCGGCGCGTGCCGGCTCGGGCTCGTTCATGGTGGCGTTCAATGACATCGCCGGTGTCCCGACCACCGCCAACCGCGACCTGCTGCGCGGCACGCTGCGCGAACGCTGGGGCTGGCAGGGACTGGTGGTTTCAGACTGGGGTTCGATCGGCGAGCTCATCAATCACGGCGTAGCGGCGGATCGCGCCGCGGCCGCCTCGCTGGCGCTCGATGCCAGCGTGGACATGGACATGGTCGGCGGCGTGTTTGCCGAGGATCTCAAGGCCGTTATCGCGAAGGATGCGGTGCGCCTCAGGCAACTCGACGAGGCGGTGCTGCGCATCCTGCGCGTCAAGGAGCAGCTCGGACTGTTCGACACGCCCATGCAGTACCACGACGTCGAACGCGAGGCGCGTGAACTGCTGGCCCCCGATCATCGCGAAGCCGCGCGCGCCGTCGCGCGCCAGTCCATCGTATTGCTGAAGAACGAGGGCAAGCTGCTGCCCCTCGATGCGACCAGACTGCGCAGCATTGCCGTGATCGGCGCGCTGGCCACCGACGGCCTGTCCGAACTCGGTTCCTGGCGCGCGCAGGGCAAGGCCGAGGATGTCGTGACTGTGCTCAAGGGCATCACGTCCGCGGCGCCGGACGTGAAAATCACCACGGCCCCGGGCGCTGATCCGCGCAACGGCGATCTGGCCGCCATTCCTGCAGCCCTCAAGATTGCCAGGGCCGCAGACCTCACCGTCCTCATGATCGGCGAAGACTTCGATCAATCGGGCGAATCGCGCAGCCGCTCGAGTCTCGAACTGCCGCCGAGCCAGGTGGAACTCGCGCGCCGGGTATTGGCGCTGGGCAAACCGGTGGTCGTGCTGCTGGCCAACGGCCGGCCGCTGGCACTCCAGGAGCTGGCGAATACAGCGCCCGTCATCGTCGAGACGTGGATGCTGGGCGTGGAAGCCGGCAACGCCGTGGCTGA
>Ga0111539_10008394_pt1 | contig 13144 bp, 7 predicted proteins | sample RhiMethybrSRZTD1_FD_79667 | JGI IMG/M metagenome (GOLD analysis project Ga0111539, IMG submission 79667) | Populus rhizosphere microbial communities from Tennessee, USA - Rhizosphere MetaG P. TD hybrid SRZTD1 (version 2) (version 2) | ecosystem: Host-associated > Plants > Roots > Rhizosphere >...
AATCCCTGTTATAGATTATGAGAATCGAACGCATTCTTTGTCCCACTGACCTGACGCCTGATTCGAAAGCGGCGTTGCGCTACGGGGTGGCGCTGGCGCAGGCATACGACGCGGAACTTATTCAGATGTACTGCCAGGGCAGTTCTGACAATCCGGGTACGCTGAAGGGCAAGCCCGCTGATTTGCTCGAGGCGGCGATGCACGAGCAGGCGAACCAGCAGGACCTGAAGGCGTTGGGTTGGAAATCAATCGTGGTGAGTTGCGACGATCCGGGGGATTGCATCACCAGAGAAGCTTCGCGACACAGGGCGGACTTGATCATCATGCGATCGCGACGGCGCCCACATCGGGCGGCCCTGCTGGGATCGGTGGCTGAATCAGTGTGCCGCACCGCTCCCTGTCCGGTACTGGTAATGCATGCTGACGAACGTGATTGGATCAACGAAGGCGGGCGGAAGATTGGTTTGAAGAAACTCCTGGTGGCCTATGATTTTTCGGATCACTCCGAACTGGCGCTCAGGTTGGGCCTATCAGTCGCGCAAGAGTATCAGGCGGAACTACACCTGCTGCACGTCCTGCCTCCTTTCACCCTGGACGAGCCCGAGATTTCCTGGTACCCGCTGGGCAAGGAAGGCTTTTATCACAAAGCCGCGCGTCGTTTGCAGAAAGCGGTACCGGACGAAGCGCACTTGTGGTGCCGGATAAAGAATGTGATCTGCGAGGGCCAGCCTTATCGCGAGATCATTCACTACGCGCAACGAAACGAAATCGATCTGGTTTGCCTGGGCGCGCAAGGCGCGGGATTTGGACTGATGACGTTGTTCGGTTCAAACGTCGATCGCGTTTTACGCCAGGCGTCGTGTCCGGTGCTGGTCGCGCGGCCGCTGAAACATATCAGAAAATCCACGAGTGAATTGGTTGAACGAGAGATCGGAATTAAGTCGGAACTGGCAACGGCCGGCAGAGTCTACTCTAATGCCTGAGCCTGCCTGGCTGCGGAGCAGCGACCAGAGTTAGGCCCAAAGCGGCCTCGCGAGGGCAACGATAAGGTTGACGAATCCGAGTTTGCATTTTAAGCGGGTGCCGGGGGCATCGCGGCTACGTCAGAATCTTAATTCTGAGAGTCCGCGGAGCGGACGGCAGCATAAAGCCTGGGGCGTGAGCCCCAGGATCGGTTTAGGAAAAACGATCAAAGCTCGCGAAGCGGGCGGCAGCCGAATCATTTCGACGAAGTTAAGCGCTACGGCTATCACCCGCTTCGCGGGTTCAATTGACCTCTTGGTACTTGACCTGGGGCTCACGCCCCAGGCTTTACGCTGACGTCCGCTCCGCGGACTGAAACAGGGTGATTCGTCAAGTTGCGTTCACGCGTGATCGCCTGAGCTTCAACTGATCGTTAATCATCGAGCAGATTGCCGGCAAATAATTTTTGTCCGGCCAGGCTGGTATAAAAGGCCCACGTTGCCAGTCCCACGCAGAGCAGTGCGCCGACGACAAAATCGAAGGCATACCACGCGCGCAACTCAGTCGTGATTGGGTAAAAAACCCACAGATGCATGACGAACACCGCCGTTGTAAGCGCCAGCAGGCCATAGCGGTAAAGAAGGACGATCAAAATCAAGGCAGACAAACCGGTGAACGGCAACATCTTTATTTCACTGCCCATTACGAGAGTTTGGAGCAACGTGGCCACTATCCAAAGCAGAGCTACCGATATCCATTCGTTGCGCACAATCGTCACAAAGAGCAGCAACAGAAAGAACATCATAAATGGCACGAATAGCCCGGCACTCAACTGTGCCGAAAAACGGGCAAAGAAGTGTGACCCGAGCAGCGAGGCACCCGGATTCCCCGTTAAGTCGAACGTAATTCCAAGCCAACGCATTACTGCCGGAGTAAGTGGCGTAAGCGCGACAATCAGCGCGCCGCATGCCGATCCGATCAGGATATGGCGACCGACAAGCGGATCGCGGAAGTCACCTCGGAGTAGCCGGCTCCAGGAAATGATCCGGTGCGGCCAGCGGCGGCGGACAAACGGCTCTAACGCGATATAGAGCAGCCACAGGTAAAACCCGGTGAAGGTGGCGAGCGACAGGTAGGCCAGCAGCAGGAGAAATTCCCCCTGGACCGAGCCGTTGTGATGCGGCTCAAATAGCCAGACAAGTAAGCGCACCACAAAGTACACAAAAGCTATGCGCACGGCGCCTGAGACATCGCCTCGGCCCAAACGCAGATTGTGGCGCGCGACCAGCGCGCTGCCAATCAGCGCGATCATAAAAATGCCAATGACGGCAGAAATGAATACCCGTTCGCTGCCGGCTTCGGGCGTTTGCTCCTGACGGGCCGGCTGGTCCCAGGGATAAACCGTTTCGAAGTATATTGGTTTGCCGCGGAACGAAGCAGCCTCAACGTGAACCTTCTGCTCGGGACGCAAAGGATCGACCCCATCCCAGGCGGCTCGTTCATCGTATGCATGCAACGGCACCCAGGTGGAAGTGGTTTTTTGAAAGGTCGCAAGGTCGAGCCCCGCTTCACGAAATAACGACGACCAGTCAACCGGATTCGGGGCCCCGGCCGGCGCTTCGCGCTGCGGCGGGGCGTGAATGAACCAGTGCAATCGCCCATCCAGATCGAGATAGAGACTGTTCATGCCTGAAACGTCCAGGGCCGGAGTATCAACTGCGATTTCAGCAGAGGTATCGAAATACCTGGGGCTGTCGCGATACCAAAATCGATACGGGCCGGGCGATTCCGTCCGCAACTTGTCCCAGCGTCGCGCTGACTGGTCTTGCCCCCCGATGTAGCGCAAATAATTCTGCCTAAACACGAACCCATCCGCGCTATCGATAGGCGCGTCGTTGTAGCCAAGTTTTCGAATTACGTCGTGCGCTCGTGCGCGCAGAACTTCAGGCGATTGATTCAGTGGCGTCAGCCGGTAAATGCTCCCATACTTTGTCAGCCAGCCGGAAATGGCGAGCAGTACCAGGAACGCTGCAAAGAGTCCGATCGCCACGGCGGGTTTGAGCGCACCTTCCATCGGCGCCGCCGCCACCATTTCCGGCGAAGGTGTTTCACCCGCTGCCAGGGCCGCCGCCAACGGATCGCCACCCGGCAAAGCCGCCGCGACCTGCAACGCAGACGAGGGTCTCTGTCCCGGATCCTTTTGCGTGCAGCGTTCAATTATCCGTTCAACGAGTGGATCGAGGTCCTTGACCAGAGATGTTGGGGTAACCGGCGTCGCATTGCTGCGCCGCAGCTTGATCAACTCATGGAGTGAGGGAGCATCAAAGGCGCGTTTGCCGGTGAACAATTCGTAGAGCACCAGGCCCAGTGAATAGATGTCACTCTGAACTGTTTGCTCCTTGCCTTCGATTTGTTCCGGAGACATATAGGCCGGGGTCCCGGCGCGGATTTCTTCTTCGGCGAATTCATCAGTCAAACCGCCAAGCCCGAAGTCCAGAATCCGGGCGTTGCCCTCGCCATCGATCATTATGTTGGCCGGCTTCAGATCGCGGTGAAGAAAACCAACGTCATGGGCGGCAGCCAGTCCCGCGCAAATTTGTCGCGCGAGTTGCAGCGCCTTGCCTTCCGGCAGGCGGCCGATGCGGCGCAGCAGGGAAGATAGTTCTTCACCTTTGATGAATTCCATCGAGAGGAAATGACGGCCGTCAACCTCGCCAATGTCGTAAACGCGACAGACATTTTTATGTGAAACCTGACGGGCGACGCGCACTTCGCGATGAAACCGCGCGAGCGCCCCACTGTCGCTGAGCAAATGATCAGGAAGAAACTTAAGGGCTACCGGCTGGGCCAGCTTCAAATCATCCGCCCGATAGACTTCACCCATTCCGCCTTTGCCGAGCAGACCAACAATGCGATAACGGTCGGCGAGAATCGTTCCCGGCACAAAGCGCGCATCGTCGATGGAATCGAAAGAGGTGAATGATCGTTTGTCGCTGGATTTGTTTGGCGGCGAATCAAGCTTCTGAGTCGCCTCGTCATACGAGAAGCCACAGGCCGGACAAGAGGCGTTGCCTGTGGGAATACTTCTCTGACAACGAGGACACTTCATTGGCGGCGGATTGTATCAAATGACGGTGAGCACAAGGCAGCGACTTTATTTCGTTGCCTGGTAATCAAACTTTGCGAAGGCCGTGCATCAAGGTCGATGCCTTCTCGAAACTCCTTAGGGACGCTGGGGCGGGGTCAGACGAAAGCCGTTCCGTTTGACGTTCTTAAGGCAGGATGAGTCCAGGCCCTTTGTGGTCCCGCGCTCAACAAAGTCGCCGAGTAAAGCGAAAACGCACTCGATCCCCTGCAACCCGCCAAAACCATGCGCCCCATGAGGCACAACCACGTGCAGGCTATTGGGCAGATTCCTGGCGACCGCATCTCCGTTGGCCGGCGGCGTGACCGGATCCCATTCACCAGTCAGAATCAAAACCGGAGCATCGGCTTTCGTCGGTTCGCTGTAATTATCCGGAAGCGTCGCCCGCGGCCAGAGCGCGCAGGCTTCCCTCTGCTGTTGCCAACGATAGTCACCCAGAAATGTGTTGGTGCCCAGACGTTCTCCGTCGCCAGGTTTGATCCAGGGCAAATCTTCGGCACACGTAATTGAAAGATACAATCCGTTGCTGCCCGTGGCGACGAGCCGGCGCCGGTAAAAAAGGGCCGCCTCAGTTAGCGGCACAAGGTTGCCCTGCGCTGCCTGATGAAGAACCAGAGGAACTCGACTCGCGGCCGTTGGGTTATAGAGCATGTAGCGAATTGCTTCAGCCGCCAAATCCCGAGAAAGTCTTACTTTGATCGGATTCGCCGCGGTAGGATTCGGAGTGACCGAGACTTCAATCGGCCCCTTCAGCAAGCGTTCGAGCACGGCTTTTGTTTCTTCGCGTAAGGCGGGAAACGTTTTGTTGCAGGCTTCATCCGCCGCGCATTCCGCCAGGATTCCCTGAAGAGCGCGCTCGTTGGCCGTTGGGAAATCGCGTGGCATAAACTGGTTCGTCGGTGCCACGCCCTGTAACGTTATTGTGCGTACGTGATTGGGGTGGCGCTTCAGATAAACCAATGCCGCGCGGGTTCCGTACGAAGCCCCAAAAAGATTCACCCGCTCGTAGCCCAGCGCCGCTCTCACTTCATCGAGATCATCCATCGCAATCGGCGTGGTATAGAGCTTGAGATTCGCTTTCAGCTCAAGTTCCTGGCGGCACTTGCGCACATCGTCCAGCGGAAAAAAATACCCGAGATAACTTTGCAAATCGGCGGGATCAAAAAAGTTGCAGTTGAGCGGGTGCGATCCCCCGGTGCCGCGCTGGTCGATAAAAACCAGATCTCTGCGCGCGCGAACGCCGGCAAACAGTTCGGCCACACCGGGCGCGTCTTCGGTCGCGGAAGAGCCCGGGCCGCCGGGAATGTAAACAAACGGATCAGGCGCGCTCGTGGGGCCGGTGGCCGCAGCGACGACGATTTTGAGCGTGATCTTCCGTCCTTTTCGGGCCGCCCGATCCTCAAAGACTTCGTATGTGCCGCAGCGAACTTTCTCTTTCACTCCCGGCAACTCACACGGCGTTAACTCAAGCCGCGCGGGTTTTGTGGCGTGCTGGTCCGCGGCAATAGCGGGCAGACAAAAACAAAGAAACAGGAGAGCTGTCCGACGGCTAATTGCCTTCAGCTGCGGAATGAGTCTCAGAGGATTCATCGGCAGCGGATTGTATCACTCCTTGGTGGCACAGACTTTAGTCTGTGGTGCTGAAATACAATCACAAACTGTTCAGTCTGGGTTTTGCTGCATGAGATCAACAGATTTTCAGCCGCAGAGCGGCGAGAGATCTGTAGCCCATGGCGTGAGCCCAGGGATTAAGAGCTAACGGAACCAGCGAGCCCCGTAGGGGCGGAACCTTATCGTCATTGTTGGCAATGTTTCGCCGCTAAGCGGCTGAGGGGTCAATGATGTTGCGCTACCCACGGCTCACGCCGTGGGCTACAGATCTTCCGCCGCTCCGCGGCTCGTTTCTCCGGCCCCTTACTTCCGGCTAAAGCTTCTTCAACGGCAAACCAGAATTGTGTATCGCGCATCAATTAGCCGGACAAACTTTCCGTTCCGATGAACGCGTCTCCCGTCGACGTGCTAACAAACTTTTCACTTTCCTGGAGGCAAGCCTATGAAACGCACTCTCCTTCTGGTCGTAGTCTGTTCTCTTTCGTTCAACGCTTTCGCGCAAACCCGTCGCCGGGCGTCCATCGCCAGGCCGGCCTCAACAACGCAGCCACAAGCGATCAGATCCAACGCCCAAACGTTGCCGATTCGCCGGGTGATTCTTTACAGCAACGGCGTCGCTTACATCGAGCGGCGCGGTGCAGTGACCGGCCACGCTGAGATCGATCTCTCGTTCAAGCAATCGCAGGTTGATGACGTACTGAAGTCAATGGTCGTGCTCGACCTGGGCCAGGGACGCATCGGCGCGGTCAGTTACAACTCGAGCGCCCCGCCGTCGGCACGCATGGCCGACATTCCTTTTTCGATCGAAGCCGGAACTGTGAACGGGAACAACGGCGGTCTGGCCGGCGTGCTCTCGCAGCTTCAAGGCGCGCGAGTAGTGGTAGCTGTTGCTAACCGCACAGTAACCGGATCGATCCTGACCATTGAAGAGCGCAAGTCTCAGCTTGATGCCAACAAGCCGGGCCAGACTTCACACGCGTTGGTGATTGCTTCCGAAGGCGGCGAGTTGATGAGTTTTGATCTGGCGGAGGTGCGCTCAGTAAAACTGGTCGACGAAGGCACGCGACGCGACGTGTCGGAATTTGCGAACGCGACAGCTTCCGCTCGCCGGCGGGACGCCAAGACGATCGTCGTCACGTCCGACGGCGCCGGTTCGCGCGAAATGCTGGTGAGCTACACGATCGCCGCGCCGATTTGGAAGACGACTTATCGCGTCGTTCTTGACTCAACCGGGAAGCCTTTCTTTCAGGGATGGGCCATCGTCGACAACGTCAGCGAAGAGGACTGGAACAGCATCTCTCTGTCGCTTGTTTCCGGCTCGCCCGTGTCGTTCATCCAGCCGATTCAGAAGCCTTTCTATCGTTATCGGCCGGTGGTCGGGATGCCTGAGGATTTGAAACTCTCTCCGCAGACTTATGAAGACAATGAAGGCGGCACGGCCGGAACGGTGAGCGGCAGAATCACCGACATAAACGGAGCCACGGTCGCCAGCGCGTCGGTGAGTATTACGAATACGGCCACGAACCAGACCTTCAACACGACCACGTCGAGTGATGGAACGTTTCAATCTCAGACCCTGGCGCCGGGGAATTACCGGGTGACTATAAGCGCAAGCGGCTTTAAGCGGCACATAATTGCTGGCGTTAACATCAGCGGTAATGCGCCCACATACGCTAACGCCACACTTGAGGTGGGAAGCATTTCAGAGGCAGTGACCGTTACTTCATCAGCGAACCAATTCTCAAACAACCCGGCCCAGCGAACAGCACAGGGCCTTGGTTTCAGCGGCGGCCGGAACAACACGGTCCAGGGTTTGTACACTCTTACGCCTGGTTTGGCGAACAATTTGCTGGCTGATGGCACGAAGCTCAGCGACGCAATCACGCGGCCTGACTCGGGCGTGGAAACTGCCGCGACCGGCAGCGAAGTCGGTGACCTGTTTGAGTATCGGATCGATCAACCCGTGACCGTTCCTCGCGATCGATCGGCGCTAATTCCGATTCTGCAGACGCGGATGGAAGGCGAGCGCGTTTCGATCTACAACGAAGGCAATCGACGCGATCGCGCGATGGGTGGAATGTTGCTCAAGAACACTTCGTCGCTGACGCTGGAAGGTGGCGCCTTGACCGTAATCGACGGCGACGCTTATGCGGGCGAAGCATTGATGGAACGGTTGAAGCCCGGCGAGGAGCGTTTGATCTCGTTCGCACTCGACCTCGGCACTCTGGTAAATGCCCGCATCAAAGAGGATCGCGCGCCGGCATTTATGGTGCGCGCCATCAACGGAGTCTTTCAGGCCCATTACTATCAGACCAGCAAAAAGATTTACGCGCTCACCAACCAGACGGACAAGCCTCGCGTCGTCTTTATCGAACATCCGCTGCGTCAGGAGTGGACGCTTACGGATGACACGGCGAAGCCGGACGCGAAGACTGCTCGCTATTATCGCTTTCGCGTTCCGCTCGGGCCGCATCAGAAAGTCGAATTGCCCGTGACTGAGCGACGCGCCCTGATGGACAGCTATGCCCTGGTGAATTTTTCCCGACCCGACCTTGAATTATTTATCGCGCGCAATTACATCGACGCTGCGACGCGAGCTACGCTGGAAAAGATCCTTGATGTGAAGAGCCGGATGACTCTGACGGACTCGCGCATTGAAGCGATCGACAAAGAAGTGGTTGAGATTGGTGAAGACCAGGGCCGCTTGCGCGATAACATCAAGGCCTTGACGGCGACCGCCGAAGCCAGGCAATTGATTTCGCGCTACGTATCGAAGGCCGATACGCAGGAGACGCGTTTGGAGCAATTGAATAAAGACAAGAAAGCTTTGAATGATGAACGCGCGAGTTTGCAGGCCGAACTGGAAGCAATGATTCGCGGGCTCGCCGTCGATCGCAATCTCGAGCGTTGATATTTGGAGTGCGGCGACTCGTCGCCGCTTTCAACGCTTGCTTGTGTGCCAACGCAAAAGCGGCGACAAGTCGCCGCACTCCAAAATCGTTGTGCGGTGATTCGCCTAATGCAAAGTTTGTGGTCCAAGTGTCGACTGGATTTTACCAAGTAGTGATGTGAGATCGAGGGGCTTAGAGAAAACCTCGGTGCAGCCGGCTGCCAGCGCATCGTCTTTTACGTCGTGAGTAGCATAGGCGCTGATCGCAAAGATCGGGGTCCGCGAATGCGCCCGACGTTGCCGAAGCTGCCTGGTCGCTTCGATGCCATCGAGTTCAGGCATCGCCAAATCCATCAGGATCAAGTCCGGATTTGCTCGATTTGCCTGCAGCACCCCTTCCTTGCCATCTCTGGCCTCGATGACCTTGTAACCTTTGGCCCGCAGCCAGGTCGCCAGGAGCATTCGATTATCGGAATAGTCATCGACGACAAGAATGGTGGTAGACGGATTGATCATGACAGTAATCCCTCGATCGTTTTAAGATCGTCCAAACAGACACGGCTTCTCATCACAATAGAGGGCGAGGGGCGGAGGAACGTGGCGTTAGCTTAGTGGTTACTTTGCAGTTATCTTGCGGGCCAGATGTCCATTGCAACATTACTGGCCGGTATGCACGCCTCCGGCGTGCTTTCGGCTTTTACTATTGATGCCGTGCAGCACGCCGGAGGCGTGCGTACCTAATCATCTCGAATGGCAATCCAGGCGGTCAGCGAACTCACGAAGGCCAGCGCGGCGCCGGCCAGCATGACCCGCTGAAAGCCCTGCACGAAACACTCGTCGATCACCTGTGCCAGCGCGAAGCGGGTTCCTTCCGTGACGGTTGAAGGAATTTCGATCGCGGCAAGTCTGGCGCGCTGTTGGTTCACTGCCTGCCGGATGTCAGGCGCCAGCGGAATCTGCTCCAGTCGTCGATCGAGGCAGTCGTTGAAAACATGAAACATGATCAGGCCGAACACCGCGATGGCCAACAAGCCGGCGGTGCGCGAGACGGCGTTGCTTACTCCCGAAGCGACCCCGGCGTGGCTCGATTTGACCGAGTTCATGACGGTCGTAGTGAGCGGCGCGACACTAATCGCCATGCCCACTCCCAGCACGATGATCGCCGGAAAAAATCCGGTCCAGTAATTCGCGCCGGGGCCGGGTCGAATGAAAAGTGCGAATCCCAATCCGGCGACCGTCGGTCCAATCACCAGCGGCCGACGCGAACCGTAGCGCTTCACCAATCCGCCCGACCAGCGCGACAGACCAAACATGATCAGGATGAACGGGAGAGTCGCCGCGCCGGCTGCCGTCGCTGAATATTTCTGCACTTGAATCAGGTTGAGCGGCAGAAAGAAAAGCGTTCCCGCCAGCGATGCGTACAAAAACAAGGTCAGCAGATTTGCCCCGGTGAAATTGCGCGAACGAAAGAGGTTGAGCGGCAACATCGGATTCCGCTTCCGAGCTTCGACCAAAACAAAGAGCGCCAGCAGCACGATTCCGATCACCAGACTCGCGAGCACGATTGAGTTCTGCCAACCAGAAGTTGAAGATTGAATCAGGCTATAGACGATGGCGCCGAGACTGGAAGTGGCCAGGGCCGCGCCCAAAAGATCCAGCTTGCCGGAATTCTCTTCGTCACGGCTTTCGGGAACGAACAACAGAATCAGCAGAATGACTCCAAAAGCAATCGGAACGTTGAGAAAGAAAACTGCGCGCCACGAAACATGTTCGATCAACCATCCACCCATGAGCGGGCCCAGCGCGGTGGTGATCGCGGTAGCGCCTGACCAGGTGCCGATGGCCTTGCCGCGATCATCTTCGGAAAAAGTGGCGCTGATGATGGCGAGACTGCCGGGGACCAGCAGCGCGCCGCCGATGCCCTGGGCCGCGCGCGCGATAATCAATTGATGGATGTTGGGAGCCAGACCGCACCAGACTGAAGCCAGCGCAAAGAGCACCACCCCAATGGCGTAAATTTTTTTGCGGCCAAAGTGATCGCCGAGCGAGCCGCCCAGTAAGAGCAGCGCCGCCAGAAACAACGTGTATGCTTCGATCACCCATTGCACGTCGGTGACCGTGGCGTTGAGGTTGGTCTGTAAGGCAGGTAACGCGACGTTGACTACGGTGCCGTCAATGAAAGCCATGCTCGATCCAAGGATCGTCGCCGCCAGCGTCCAGCGCCGTTGCGCCTGGCCGCATTTGGTGGCTGCAGCTTTGCGCGTACTCGCCAGGGTTTCGTCGCATGGTGATCTGAGCAGGTTCATTTGACTAAGAGACTATCAAAAGAAAACGCCGCTCGCTTGCGCGAACGGCGTCGAAAGGTGCGTACGTCCCGGCGTACACGTTTGTGTGGCAGGCACGCCAGAGGCGTGCGTACCGTCAGTAGCGAACCGTGACCCTGAAGGTTCCGCTGTTGTCGTTGTAGTTGTCATCGTTGACCGCGAGGATCAAACGACCATCCATCGGAACGCTGGTCGTCAGGTTGCTGCCGACCAAATACGCCGGACTCAAGCTGCCGTTTACGTTTCGGATGTAGGCGATGAGCGCGCCCACGCCGGCGCTGGCCACCGGGCGTGCGCTGATTCCGAGCCCGCTGCTGCGTTGACCGTCCGGACCAACCTCACCGACACGTTGGCCGGCGACGATCGTTCCGGTTGCCGAAATTGTGATCGGTTCACCGGCGCGCACGTCGATGCCGGTGTCCACGCCACGACTATTACCCGGCACGTCCACGCTGCGCTCGCGTTGGTTGCCGCGATAGCCGCCCCCGCCCCCGGTGTTGTCACGGTTTCGCGAACGGGTGCCGCCGCCATCTTCAGTGCGCGCGTTGAGATTGCGCTCGCTGCGAATGGTAACGTCGAAACCACCGCGGGCGTCCGCGAAGGACCCGCGATTAGCTGTCAGGAATAGCCGGCCGTTGCGTTCGGCGGTGAATTCATTACTGCTGCCGAGCTCGATAATCGGCGAGCGCGGGTCGTTGCCGATTGCGCCAATCAACTTGCCTTCGTTGGCGCTGGGCAAGGGGGCGCTTGCGTCGGTTGAACGCAAACCGTCGGGAGTGATCCGGGAACGACCGACGGTGATTACACCGGTAGCGCTCACCTGGACGCGCTCTCCCCTGCGCACCCATACGCCGCTATCGGTCCAGTTCGAATCGAGCGTCACTTGAACATTGCGCGTTTCGTAGCGCGTATCATCGAGCGAACGCCCTTCGATTTCGATGCGGTCGACTTCTTCCGGACGAAAATACTGAAGGTCATTGTCTCGTCTGTTGCGATCGACGTTCGAGCCGGCGGTCGAGCTTGATTGGTTCTCAACCCGCACCACGAAGCGACCATTAATGAAGCCGAGCAGCGTGCCGCGAATCTGGCGCCCGTCGCGGAGAAAGATCGTGTCGGCGAAAGCAAAACTTACCGAGCTAATTAAGATCAGGAAAGCAAGTACAATTCTTTTCATCGTGTTCAGTTCCTTTCCAAGGGAAAAAGGCAATCTAGTCTCTCTTCAAGAGGGATTCTTCTTTTGCAGGAGAGTTATGAGGGAAGATTAGTAAGCCTTAGCTTATAACGAAGGGCGGAGAGGAGCAAGCGGGGGCAATGGCATATGGAGTCAGTACCCCCGCGTGAGCGGGTGGGATCATCAGACCCGATGGGGTCAAATGATCCCATCTGCTTCAAGCTTATGTCGTCGGCGCGCCGTTCTTGGTCAGCTCATCCGCAATTTCATTTGCGTCGAACACCTTACGCAGCACTTCAATCATCCCGCGCGCGTCGACGGAAATCGCCCGGTTGACTGATTCGTCATAGATGTAATCGCCGACCAGCGATTGGATGTTGCCGTCAAAGATTAAGCCGATGAGCTCGGCATTCTTGTTGATCGTCGGCGAGCCTGAGTTGCCGCCGATGATGTCGTCGGTCGTCACAAAATTGAAAGGAGTCGAGAGGTTTACTGCCGACTTCTTGGACATCCAGCGCGGCGGCAGGTTGTAGGGAAACGCAGCTTTGAAATTCGCCGAGCGTTCATAGAGTCCACCCAGCGTGGTGAACGGCGTCACCTTTTTGCCGTTTTCCATGTAGCCTTTAACCGTGCCGTAAGAAAGGCGCAGAGTGAAAGTGGCATCGGGATAAAGCTTGGTGCCTTCGGTGTCAAAGCGGGCGCGGGCGATCTTGGCGTAGTTCGCGCGCTCGACGGCGCTGACTTCACTTTCAAAACGCTTGCGCAGTTCGCGCGCTTTCGGATCGATGGTGCGGGCCAAAACGATCATTGGATCAGTTGAAGCTTCGATAGCTTTCAACCCGGCGCCAGCCAGCTCTTTCCGGGTTGCGACGTCTTCCAGTTTGCTGCCTTCAATCAATTCGGCAGCCCGGGCTTCCGGCGTCTTGCCGTTCATGATTTGCTTCGCGAGCTCGTTGTCCGCCCCTAACAGTTCAATCATGAACGCCAGCGAATCGGCCAGCTTCAGCTTTTCAAAATCGTCATGAATCGGCGCCGGTGAG
>Ga0111539_10008395_pt1 | contig 13142 bp, 10 predicted proteins | sample RhiMethybrSRZTD1_FD_79667 | JGI IMG/M metagenome (GOLD analysis project Ga0111539, IMG submission 79667) | Populus rhizosphere microbial communities from Tennessee, USA - Rhizosphere MetaG P. TD hybrid SRZTD1 (version 2) (version 2) | ecosystem: Host-associated > Plants > Roots > Rhizosphere >...
CACGCAGTCGGTGACGAGGACCAACTACATCGTGATCGACGCCGTCCACGCGAGCTTCACGTCCACGGTTCTGGTGGGCACGGTCGTGGCGTTCACCGACACGTCGACTGGCAGTCCGACCAGCTGGGCGTGGGACTTCCAGAACGACGGGATCACCGACGACACGACGCAGAACCCGGCGTTCCTCTATCCGGCGCCCGGCCAGTACACGTGCAAGCTGACGGTTGCGGACGCGTTCAGCAACGACACGGTGACGCAGACCTTCGGCATCGGCATCATCCCCATACCGGGCTTCGGCTCTACGTATACCAGCACGTCGCAGACGCGCGGCTTCTGGTTCCAGTCGCCGACGCGCTTCTCGGTCATCACGGCCAGCGTGCCCGACGAGACCGCCAACGGCACGCAGAACGTCGCCATCTATCGGTTGGCGGGGGTACCTCCGGTCTACACTGCCACCGCAAGCGGCGGTCTCGAGTTCGTGGCGCTCAATCAGCCCAGTGCGACCCCCATCCCCTGCGCCGTCAGCTTCGACGTCGGCGAGTACGTCGGCGTGCTCGGCGGCTGCGGTACGACGACGATGTACAGCTCCTATGCCAACACATCGGTTCCGTACGCGTCCTCGGTGCTCGGCCAGCCCTGCACGCTCGCGCGCTTCATCACGCAGTTCAACATCAACACGTCCGGAGCCAACCAGCCCTACTCGCAGGCGTCCGGCAGCCTCAGCCGCGTGGTCCTCGGCGTCACCGCGTGCGCAGCGATCCCCTACTGCGTGGGCTCGCCATCAGGCCTCGGCCCGGCAGCCCCGACGATGAGAGCGACCGCGCTGCCGTTCGTCGGCCAGACTGCCGTGCACTCGGTCACGCAGAACGACGCCCTCGTGCTGCAGTTGATGGTGGGTGGCTTCGGCCGTCTCGCCTTCCCATTGCCGCCTTTCGGCACGATCTGTGTCGGCAGCCTCGATTTGATCGACGTCATGAACGGCGGCGCGCTGGTCGGGCCAGGCACGACTACGTGGTCCTTCGCCGTGCCCAACCTCCCGTCGCTCGTGGGCGTCAGCATCAACTGGCAGAACGCCAACCTCGTGATCCCGACGGGCGAGTGGTCGATGTCGAACGGCATCGAGTGGTGGATCAACAACCCGTAGTCACCACCTGACCGCCATGGCCGCGCGAAGCCTGCTTCGCGCTTGAGCCATGCGGGATGAACCACGAGGCCGCTCCTCACGCGAGGGGCGGCCTCGTTCGTTTGCTGCGGCCGCTCGACGACGAACGGCCTTGGGCCAGCGCGGCGGGCACTCGAGCGCCTACAATGCCCGGCCAATGGACCAAACCAGCCTGTCGCGGCGGTTCCTGCGGTTGTTCCTCGTCTTCCTGATCCTCACCGCGCTGCTCGCGATCAGCATCGTGTTGTTCGAGGACAGGAACCAGACCCGGTGGCGCATCCTCGGCACTTCGAGCGTGATCTCGGTGGCCAGCGTCGCAGCGATGGCGTGCGCCGCCTTCCGCGAGCGCGGCCAACTGCGCTGGCTCGGCAACGTGGGCATGTCCCTCTGCTTCGCCGCGGCCGCTGGCATCGTGGTGGCGATCTGGGACTTCGTGCAAGACGAGACGTACGGCAGGTTCCTCGGCTGCCTCTCGACCGTGGCGGGCTTCACGGCGCTCGGCCAGCTGTTGTGGCTGATGCCGCTCATCCGGCCGCACCGCTGGGTGCAGAAGGCGACCACGTACACGATCGCCGTGCTCACGATGCTGATCTGCGTGCAGATCGCCGCGCGCATCACCGACGCCGCGTGGGATCGCCTCTGGGTCGCCGTCGCGATCGTGGTGACGCTGCAGGTTCTCGCGCATCCGATCCTGTGGCAGCTGGGGCGACGGGCCGGCGGCGCCGCCCAGCGCCGTCTGCTGCTGAGCCACGAGCGCGACGACATCTGGACCGACGGCGCGGGTCGCCGCTACTCGGTGCGCCCCCTTCTGGGCGACATGGCGGCGGGCGATCAGGGCTGATCAGTCCGGCGGACGGTCGCCGTGCACGAGCGTCATCACGGCGTTGCTGACGAGCGCACCGCGGCCGTCGTGCACCTCGGCCTCGAACGTACTCGCGTCGTCGGTGCCGCGCAGGCGTGTGACGTGGATGTCGAGCCGTTCGCCCACCTCGATCCGCGAGCGCGCGATCGCGAACTTGCGGCAGGCCACGACCATGCCGACGCGCACGCCGCCGCCGTGCAAGAACGCCTCGTAGCCGAGGCACGCGGCGACGGCCTGCGCCATGAGCTCGAGCGTGACCGCCGTGTGCGCGCCGCCGCCGCGCACGAGCAGGCCGCCTTCGCGCACGACCAGCCGGACGCGCATCTTGCCGTCGCTCCATTCGATCACTTCGTCGATCGCCAGCGTCGGGGCCGCGTGCGGCACGAGATCTTCGACTGGCGGGAACCGGTTCATGCGCGCGTGCCCTTCGCGATCAGCGCGCCGTAGCCGCGGCCCGTGCCGCGGTCGAGCGCGATCACGCCGCTCGTGCGGCGCAACACCGCGTCGACGAGCGCGAGCAGGCCGAACTGCGGATTGTCGACGAGCAGCTGGTCGAAGCGGCCGCGCGGGTTCGGCGGCTGGCCAATGACGATGCGCAGCGTCGCGAGCGGCGTCGTCGCCGACGACAGCGGCGCGAGCACGACGGCCGACGCGAGCATGGCCCACGGCGGTGCGTGCTGCACCAGCGTCGGCGGCGCGGGTTCGTCGCCGCACGCCACGACGACGGCCGTGTTGCGCACGAGCGCGAGGCCGATGCCTTCGAGCAGCGCTGCGGCCGGCGTGTCCTCGTCAGCCGCGAGCGAGGTCGTCATGCCGCGGTTCTTGTTCGAGATCGAGATCAGACCCGACGCCGCGTTGTGCACGCTCATCGTGAAGTCGGCGGGCGACATCGGATTGTGGTGCCGCCAGAGCTCGTCGAGCAGGCCGATCATCGTCGCGGCTTCGCCGATCGAAGAGCCGATCACGGTCGACACCGCTGACATGTCGGCGCCGGCCGCGTTGATGGCCTCGGCGACCACGTCGGCGAGCGCGCGGCCGAGCGGCCCCGCGCGCCGGCGGTTGACCTTGTCCAAGGCCTTGCCGAGCGGCTTCTGCGCTTCCGGATCGGCCCTGCCCGTGGCCCATGCCGCCGCCGACGGAAAGCCCGCGGTCCAGAGACCGAGACCCGTGATCGCGACGGTGCCCGGTTCGTTCACGGCGCACCTACGAGCAGGCTGACGTTGTTGCCGCCGAACGCGAACGAGTTGCTGAGCACAGCCCGAAAGCGTCCCTTCGTCACGGTGCTCGGCACGTGCAACCGGATCTCGGGGTCGAGCTGGTCGGCGCCCAACGAGGGCGGGATCCAACCCTCCTCGACGGCGCAGGCGGCGAACGCGAACTCGAGCGCGCCCGCGGCACCGAGCGTGTGGCCCGTGTAGCCCTTGGTCGAGACGACGGGGACCGGCGTCGGAAACAGCGCCGAGATCGCCTTGGCTTCGGCCGTGTCGTTGAGCCGCGTGCCGGTGCCGTGCGCGTTGACGTGATCGACGTCTTCGGGCCGGCAGCCCGCCTGCTCGAGCGCTTCCCGCATCGCGGCGAGCGCGCCGAGTCCTTCGGGATGAGGCGCGCTGACGTGGTAGGAGTCCGAGGTCTCGCCGACGCCGAGCACGAGCACGCGTGCATCGCCGGTGCGTTCGACGAGCGCCAGCGCACCGCCTTCGCCGATGCTGATGCCGAGGCGGTCCTTGTGGAACGGCCGGCACGGCACGCGGTCGAGCGCCTGCAGCGACTCGAAGCCGTGCAACGTCATCTGGCACAGCGTGTCGACGCCGCCGACGATCGCGGCGTCGATGAGGCCGGCGGCCATGAGCCGTTGCGCGGACGCGAACGGTTTGGCGCCCGACGTGCACGCGGTCGACACCATCCACGCGGGTCCCTTCGCACCGGTCAGTGCTCTGACGACGTGCAGCACGGCGCCGAAGGTGTGCTGGCGCAGGAAGTCGTAGCGGTCCGGGAAGACGCCCTCGGCGATGAACACGCGGTAGGCGCGCTCGGTCGACTCGGCGCCCGCCGTGCTCGTGCCGAGCAGCACGGCGATGCGCTCTGGTCGCCAGCGTTCGCGCGCGCGCCGCAGCGGTTCGTCGAGTGCTTCGACGAGGTGGGCCGTCATGCGCGCGAGCCGCGTCGACCAGGGTGCGAGGTCGCCAGGCAGCTCTTGCAGCGGCGTGTGCACGGCGCCGACGGCCGTCTGGAACGGCAGCGGCAGCGGCGAGGGGCCGAGGCCCGTGCGCCCGGCGCGCAGCGCGGTCAGGTGTTCGGGCCTTGAGCCGCCGAGGGCGCTCAGCATCGAGTAGCCCGTGACCCGCAGCGGGTCAGTTCTCATCGCGCCGCCCGTTCACTGGAAGCCTCCGTCGACGCCGATCACCTGGCCCGTGATGTAGGAAGCCTCTTCGGAGGCGAGGAAGCCCACGAGCGACGCGACTTCTTCGGGCGTGCCGGCGCGGCGCACGGGAATCTGCTCGAGCACGAACTCGGGCACGTTCGCGGTCATCTCGGTCGTGATGATGCCCGGCGCGACGGCGTTCACGGTGATCTTGCGTTTGGCCAGCTCGATCGACAGCGTCTTCGTCGCGCCGATGATGCCGGCCTTGGCCGCTGCGTAGTTGGCCTGGCCGCGGTTGCCGCGCAGACCCGAGATCGACGACAGGTTGACGATGCGGCCCCACTTCTGCTGCACCATCGGCATGACGAGTGGGCGTGTGACGTGGAAGAACCCGTCGAGCGTCGTGCGGATCACGGCGTGCCACTGGTCGTCGGTCATCGCGGGGAAGGCCGCATCCTGCGCGATGCCCGCGTTGTTCACGAGCACGCCGATCGGGAGCGGGTCCCGCAACAGCTCGTCGATCGCAGCGCGCGTCGAGTCGCCGTTCCGGACGTCGAAGCACACGGCGACGGCCTCGCCGCCGTGGTCCTTGATCGAAGCGACGACGGACTTCGCGGCGGCCTCGTCGGTGCGGTAGTTCACGATCACCGGGTGGCCCATCGCGGCGAGCCGCCTGCAGATCGCGGCGCCGATGCCGCGGCTGCCGCCCGTGACGAGAGCGCGGCGGCCCTTGGCCGTCGCAGTGGTCACGGGCGACCCCTTCGGCCCTGTCGTGGGGGAGGTGCCGCCGTTCATGGGCCTTCGGATTACCACGGCAGCAGCGAAAGGCAAGCAAGGCGGTCCGCGGTGCGCGGTATTGCAAGCGCTGCCCAGGGTGCTTCACTTCATTCATGGCCCTCGACAGACTCGCTTGTGGTGTAACGCTCTTGTTCGTCGCGCTCGGTGCCGGGCCTGGTTGCAAGGTGCGCCAACCGGAATCGACGCCCACCGCGGGTTTGCGCATCGACGTGGCCAGGGCCGCTTACGACAAGCGACACCAGCGGTTGGCAGTCACCGTCAGGATCAAGAACGAGAACGACCAGCCGATCTCGTTCCAACTCGACAACGTGCGCCTGCTCTACAACGGCCGCGAGGTTGCCGCCAAACCCAACTCGACGCGCGACCCGGCCCCTGCTGTGGGGCAAGGCGCGACCCGCGACTTCAAGTGGTTCTTCGACATCGGCGAGGCGCCCGGCCAGGGCAACTACCCGGTCGAGATCCGCGACATCTTGAAGGGCGAGATCGCGCTCGGCGAGACTGCCATCTTCTCCATCAACGCCTGACACCTTGCATCGACTGACTGCCATTCTCGCGCTCGCCGTATTCGCCGTCGTCGCGTCTCCGCAAGGGCCGCAGCTGGCGAACCTGCGCGAGGTGCCGTTCACGCAGGTGAAGATCGTCGACGCGTTCTTCGCGCCGCGGCGCGCGCTGAACCGCAGTGTGACGCTCGAGCATGCGCTGCACCAGCTCGAGGTCACCGGCACGCTGCCCAACTTCGACCGCGCCGCGGCCGGCGCGCACGACGGCCACCAGGGCTTCGTGTATCAGGACAGCGATGCCTACAAGGCCATCGAAGCCGCGGCTTTCGCGCTCGCTGATGCGCCGGATCCCGCGCTCGACAGCAAGCTCGACGCGATCATCGCGCGCATCGCGAAGAGCCAGCAGCCCGACGGTTACTTGAACTCGTGGTTCACGGTCAAGGAACCCGAGAAGCGCTTCCTGAGCCTGCGCGACAACCACGAGCTCTATTGCGCGGGGCACCTGTTCGAGGCTGCGGTCGCGCATTTCCGCGCCACGGGCAAACGGAGCCTGCTCGACGTCGCGACGAGATACGCGGACCTGCTCTGCAACACGTTCGGCGATGGGCCTGGAAAGCGGCCGGGTTACTGCGGCCATCCCGAAGCCGAGCTCGCGCTCGTGAAGCTCGCCGACGTCACGGGCAAGGCCGAGTATTTCGCGCTGGCGCAGTACTTCGTGAACGCGCGCGGCAGCAGGTTCTTCGCCACCGAACGCGGCGAAGACCCGAACAAATACGACGGCACCTACTGGCTCGATCACGTGCCGCTGCGTGAGCTCGGTGCGATCGCCGGCCACGCCGTGCGCGCCACCTACCTGATGTCGGGCGCCGTCGACATCGCCGCGCGCACGAACGACCAGGCGCTGCTGCGCACGGTCGACCGCGTGTGGCGCAACACGATCGAGAAGAACGTGTTCGTCACGGGCGGCATCGGTCCATCCGCGGGCAACGAGGGCTTCACGCACGACTTCGACCTGCCGATGGGCAGCGCCTACCAGGAGTCGTGCGCGTCGATCGGCATGGTCATGTGGGCCTGGCGGCTCTGCCTGCTCTACGCCGACGCGAGGTATGCGGACGAGGTCGAGACCGCGCTCTACAACGCGATCCCCGCCGGCGTGCAGCTGGACGGCAAGAAGTTCTTCTACGTGAACCCGCTGGCCAGCCGCGGCGACCACCATCGCCGCGAGTGGTTCGGCTGCGCCTGTTGCCCGCCGAACCTCGCGCGCACGTTCGCGGCGGTCGGCAGCTACGCATATGCGACGGGGCCCTCAGCGCTCTACGTCAATCTCTACCTCCAGGGCGCAGTGCGGGCCAAGATCGGCGAAGCCGCCTTCGACCTCGACGTCGCGACCGACTATCCGTGGCAAGGCAACGTCACGCTGACCGTCACGAGCAGCAAGCCATTGCGCGCGAACCTGTGCCTGCGCATCCCGGGCTGGTGCGAAGGCGCCTCGGCCAGCATCAACCGCGAACTCGGCAAGGACAGCGAGATCTCGAACGGCTACTGCGTGCTGTCGCGCGAATGGCGGCAGGGCGACAAGGTCGAGCTGCGGCTGCCGATGACGGTGCGACGACTCGAGGCCGATCCGCGCGCCGAAGCACTGCGCGGCCGCGTCGCGTTCGCACGCGGGCCCGTCGTCTATTGCGCCGAGCAGACCGACCAGAAGGTGCCGCTCGACGAGCTCGTGGTGCCTCCCGGCGCGGACGTCAAGATGAACGTCGAACCGAAGCTGCTCGGCGGCGTCGTACAGCTCACCGTCGACGCGCTGCAGTTCCCTCCCCAGCTGTCCGTGAGCAACACGCTCTACCGCAGCCAGCCCAGGCCGAAGCCGGTGCCGCTCGTCATGGTGCCCTACGCCGTGTGGGACAACCGCACCGCCGGCCCGATGGCGGTCTGGTTCCGGCAGACACCACCGCTGCCTCGCGGCCGTACTCCGCAGGTTACCGCCAAGGTGTCGATGTCGTTCGTCAGCGCGAACTGCGATCCCGAGGGCGTGCGCGACGGCGAAGAAACGCTGCGCAGCAGCGACACTCCGGCGCGCAGCACACACTGGTGGCCGCACAAGGGCACGGCCGAGTGGATCCAGTACGACTGGCCGACCTCGCTGCGGCTCGACGCTTGCAAGGTCTACTGGTTCGACGACACGGGCCGCGGCGAGTGCCGTCTGCCGAAGCAGGCGCGGCTCTCGTTCCTCGACGGCGAGCAGTGGAAACCGGTCCCGCTGCTCGGCGACGGCCTGCCGATCGCGACGGACCGCTGGTGCGAGGTGAAGTTCGCGCCGATCGCCACGAGGGCGCTGCGGCTCGACGTCGAGCTGCAGCCTGACTTCGCGGCCGGCGTGATCGAGTGGCTCGTGCACGAGATCGAAGACGGGAAGTAGAAAGCCTGTTGATCCTGCGCGCTTCTGACTAGAGTTCCGGCTCTACGGGCCCGTCTCGCAAGCTGTCATGACCCGAGCGCTCCTCGTCCATCCCGAGTTCCGGTCGCCCTCCTTCTGGAACTACTCCGAGACCTGCAAGCTCGTCGGTGGGCGCTATCCCGCGGCGCCGCTCGGGCTCTGCACCGTCGCCGCGCTGCTTCCTTCCGACTGGGAGATCCGGTTGGTGGACCGCAACGTCGACGACTGGGACGACAGCGTGCTCGACTGGGCCGACCTCGTGCTGATCGGCGGCATGATGCCGCAGCAGCGCGACGCCGTCGAGCTCGTGCAGAAGGCGCGCAGCAAGGGCAAGACCGTGCTCGTCGGCGGTCCCGACGCGACGTCGAGCCCGCACATCTACGGCGAAGCGAGCCACCTGATCCTCGGCGAGGCCGAGGTCACGCTGCCGCAGTTCCTCGCCGACTTTGCCACCGGCACGGCGAAGAAGATCTACCAGGACCCCGCGAAGGCCAACGTGCAGCTCTCGCCGGTGCCGCGCTTCGACCTGCTCACGTTCTCGAAGTACAACCACATCGGCGTGCAGTGGTGCCGCGGCTGCCCGTTCCAGTGCGAGTTCTGCGACATCATCGAGCTGTTCGGCCGCGTGCCACGCGCCAAGACGACGCCGCAGATGTTGAAGGAGCTGCAGACGCTCTACGACCTCGGCTACCGCGGCCACGTCGATCTCGTCGACGACAACTTCATCGGCAACAAGAAGCTCGTGAAGCTCTTCCTGCCCGAGCTCAAGGTCTGGCTCGAGCAGCACGGCTGGCCGTTCGAGTTCACGACCGAGGCGTCGATCAACCTCGCCGACGACGAAGTGCTGATGCAGCAGATGCGCGACGTCGGCTTCTTCGCGATCTTCGTCGGCATCGAGAGCCCCGACGAAGCGACGCTCGTCGCGATGCAGAAGCGCCAGAACACGCATCGTTCGATCACCGAGAGCATCCAGAAGATCTACAGGTATGGGATGTTCGTGAACGCGGGGTTCATCCTCGGGTTCGATGCCGAGAAGGGCAGCGTCGCGCGCGGGCTCGTCGAGTGCATCGAAGCCACGAGCATTCCCGTCGCGATGGCGGGGCTGCTGACCGCGCTGCCGACGACGCAGTTGACGCGGCGATTGGCCGCGGCGGGTCGCTTGCCCAAGGATTTCGACATCGCGCCCGACGGCGAAGGCGACCAGTGTACGGCCGGGTTGAACTTCACGACGCTGCGGCCGCGTGCCGAGATCCTCGCCGACTACCTGCAGGTCATCGAGGCGATCTACACGCCGAGGGCTTACTTCGCGCGCGTCGCGCGGGTCGGCGCGATCCTCGATTCGAAGGCGCGGAAGTTCCAACCGGGTCTGCGGCATCGGTTGCGCGAGCTGAAGGGTTTCGGCCGCATGATGCTCAAGCTCGGCTTTCGGCGCGCGACGTGCGGTCCGTTCTGGCGCACGGTGTTCGGCTCGCTGTGGAAGAACCCGCGATCGATCCGCTACACGGGCGCCTTGATCGCCCTGTATCTGCACTTCGGACCGTTCTCGAAGTATGTCGCGAACCGGATCCGCGCCGCGCTCGATGCCGAGACGCGAAAGGCTGCGGCCGCGGATCGCAAGACCCCGCTCGCCGCGAGTGGATGAGTCGCGGTAGAAGACGTCTGCCAACGTTTTCTACTGCGGTAGAAAACGTCAGTGGTGTCCCTCGGCGTCCAGGTCGCGTCGGGCAGGCCTTGGCTCTTCCCGTGTGCCAGACTTCTGCGATGATGGGCGCATGCGCGTCTGCCGCCAGCTCGCCCTCGACCGCCGCACGTTCCTGCGCGCAGGAGCGAGTGTGCTCGCGCTGCCGTGGCTCGACGCGATGGTGCCGGCGCTGCGTTCGACACCGCCGCCGCCCCGACGCTGCGTGTTCGTGTTCTCGCCGAATGGCATGAACATGGAACACTGGCGCCCCGAAGGCGAAGGCCCTGCCGCGAAGCTCGCGCGCACGCTCGAGCCGCTGCAGCCGCTACAGCAGCGCGTCACGGTGTTTTCGGGCCTCGCGATCGACGCCGGCTTCCCTCACGGCGACGGTCCCGGCGACCACGCGCGCGCCGGTGGCTCCTTCCTGACCTGCGCGCACCCGCGCAAGACGGGCGGCGCCGACATCCAGGCCGGCGTCTCGATCGACCAGGCCATCGCCGCGCGCATCGGGCAGCAGACTTCGTTCGCTTCGCTGGAGCTCGGCATGGAGAAGGGCGCCGCCGCTGGCGTCTGCGATTCGGGCTACTCGTGCGCCTACAGCAACAACATCAGCTGGCGCACGCCGAACACGCCGGTCGCGAAGGAGACCGATCCGAAGGCGGTCTTCGCGCGGTTGTTCGGCGACCCGCAGCAGGTCGTCGACGCCGCGGCGGCGAGGCAGCAGCGCGAGCAGGACCGCTCGGTGCTCGACGCCGTGCTCGCCGACGCGAAGGCGTTGGCCGGGCGCCTCGGCGCCACGGACCGGCAGAAGCTCGAACAGTATCTGCAGTCCGTGCGCGAGCTCGAGCAGCGCCTGCAGCGGCTCGACGACGAATCGCCGAAGACGCCGGTGCCGGCCGGTCTGCTCGCTTCGGGCCAGGACTACCAGGCGAAGCTCGGCCTCATGTACGAACTGCTCGCGCTCGCGTTCGCGACCGATCGCACGCGCGTCGCGACGCTCATGCTCGGCAACGCGGGCAGCAACCGCAGCTACAAGTTCCTCGACGTGCCCGACGGACACCACGACCTGAGCCACCACGGCAAGAAGGCCGAGAAGCTCGCTGCGATCGCGAAGATCAACCGCTTCCAGGTCGAACAGTTCGCCGCGTTCCTCTTGCGGCTGCAGGCCGAGCAGCAAGGCAACGGCGATCTGCTCGCGCAGTGCCTCGTGATGTTCGGCTCGGGCCTCGGCGACGGCGACCGGCACAACCACGACGACCTGCCGGTGCTGCTCGCGGGCGAGGGTGGGGGGGCCGCCAAGTCGCAGGGGCACGTGCGGCTCGGCAAGGAGCCGATGGCGAACCTCTACCTCGCGCTGCTGCGCGCTCTGGGCGGCGACGACGACGCGTTCGCGGACAGTACGGGTGTCCTGAAGCTCCGCTGAAAGGGCCCCGGTCGCCGAAGGGACTGCGCTCGAGCCATCGGCCCGTGCCACCGCGCGTACGGCCGCCCCGATCAAGTCGGCCCCATCCCGCGTCGATACCCGGAATTGACGGGGCTACTCAGAACCCGGCTCTCGAACCAGAGGCAAAGCGATGATCAAGACACACTCTACACAGCGGCCTGATCCCGAGCGGGGAGCTGCCCTCGTCGTGGCCGTGTTCTTCACGATCGTCGTGGTCGGGCTCACGTTGACCGGTGCGGTGTCCCTGACCTCGCACCGCATGAAGACGAAGACGAACTGGGTGGTCCAGACACAGGCGGTCCAGGCCGCTCGTTCGGGGCTCGCCGAAGGTCTGACCTGGTTGCGGCGCCAGACGACGCAGCCGGTCACCGCCATCAATCCCATTCTGAACACGGCCGTGGAGCCGCAGATCCTCGACACCATCGATCCCGAAATCGGGATCGTCCGCGAGTTCGAGGTCACCGACGCGATCTGGGCGCGATACGAGTTGTGGAAGCAATGGCCAGGCGATCCGGATCCCGTGCGCCGCGCCAAGCGCGTGCAGTTCCAGTGCGAGGACGTCTCGCAACCGAGGGCCGGCGGCCAACCAGGCATGGTGTGGCGGATGCGTTGCCTCGGCTACATCTATCGCCGTGTCAACGCCAACGTCCCGTACAACCAGCCGCCGAACCACGTCATTGCTTCGCAGCTGATGGAAACGGACGTGCGCCGCGTCGTCGTCACGCTGCCGGGTCTGGCGGCGCTCTGCGTCGGCGATGGCAACCAGTGCCACATCAACACGGGTGGCCGCATCTACGGGATGAGCGGATCCGCAATCCTGTATCCAGCCGGCACCGGCTCGCCGACGACCGGGGGACAAAGCACTCAACGCGTCATAGGGGCTGTGAGCCAGGTGGACGAGTGGCACGACGACTATGAACACGTGTTCGGCATGAGCATCACCGAGCTCTCCGGGCTTGCGCACATGGTGGTCACCGATCCGAACGACTTCCCGGTCCCGGTCCCGAACCTGTCGCTGGTCGTCATCGATGTGGGCACCACCTTCCAGTTCGACAGCTCGCACCCGCTGCTGGGCAGCGGCATCGTGGTCGTGAGGGGCCACTGCTCGATCGCCCAAGGCAGCAACACGAACTTCTCGGGGCTGCTCTACGTCGAGGGCAACTTAACGATGCGCGACCCCTCGGAGATCAACGGAGCCGTGGTCTGCACCGGCGGCGTGACGATCCAGGGCTCGCACGACTTCTCGACGATCCGATACGACCAAACGGTCATGGACGCGATGATGACGAGCTTCGGCAACTACCAGCGGTCGAAGCCGCTCCACCTGCCGCGCAAGGACAAATGAAGTTGCGGTGACGTCGCGAGGCTTCGCGGCTTGCCCGCTCGCGGCGAAGCCGCCGGCGGGAAACTCACGTTTCCGCGCGACGGATGACATCGCAGAAACTGGGAGGTTGTGCGGACTTGCATTTGGCGCGTGGAGCGGCTGACCGAAGTCCGTAGCGCTCGCACTGGTAACCTCGCGCCGAGCACGCGTAGTAGGTAGCGAGTCCGAACACACGGCCGGGGTTGTCCGCGACGGACGTCAAAGCTCGACTCTCCTTCTTCCCTTTTCCCGAAGCTCACCCCCGGCCAGCTTTCCCTCGCGCCCGCGAGAAACCTGCTGTTCACCCGCGAGCGACGAAGCCGCGGGCGTGCTGATGCCGAGAGGAATCGCTGTTTGCCCGCGCGCGGCGAAGCCGCGGGCGGGAAACCCGATGCCCTCGGGCTCGCCACACGCGCCGCGAAGCGGCGCGCGGTGGCACGCCCGAGAGGAATCGAACCTCTAACCCTCAGATCCGAAGTCTGATGCTCTATCCAATTGAGCTACGGGCGCGCGCGAGGGGAGCAGGATAGCAG
>Ga0111539_10008397_pt1 | contig 13142 bp, 13 predicted proteins | sample RhiMethybrSRZTD1_FD_79667 | JGI IMG/M metagenome (GOLD analysis project Ga0111539, IMG submission 79667) | Populus rhizosphere microbial communities from Tennessee, USA - Rhizosphere MetaG P. TD hybrid SRZTD1 (version 2) (version 2) | ecosystem: Host-associated > Plants > Roots > Rhizosphere >...
ATTTCTCCGCGCCGCGGAGAAGGACTGGCGGATCGAGTCACGCACGGTCAAGGAGCTCCCGAACGGAGCCGTGCACCGGATGCGGCTTCAGCCGGTCGCGACGTAGAGCGCGCGTGTGCGCTTGCCGCCGCGGCGGCGCAGCCGGTGGGGGACCGTGCCGTCGAAGAACATCGAGTCGCCCTCGCGCAGTGCGTGGACGGTGCCGTCGACGTCCACCTCGAGCGACCCGCGGACGACGTAGACGAACACCTCGCCGGTGGTCGTGCCCTCCTCCGGCCACGTGCGCGAACCGCCGGACCACTCGCGCACGCGCAGCGACGTGCCGTCGGCGATCAGCGCCCGGATGATCCCCGGGGCGTCCGGTTCCTCGTGCTCGATCACGACGCCCTCGTTGGCGCGCACGACGTGCGCGGCTTCTTGCCGCGGCGTCGTCCACAGCGTCGAGACCGGCACGTCCAGGGCGCGGGCGATCCGCTCGACCGAGGTCATGCTCGGCCGGGCGAGCCCGCGCTCGAGCTGGCTGAGGAACGGATGCGACAGCCCGGCCTCGCGGCCGAGGCCCTTCAAAGTCATGCCCCGATCACGCCGCAGCTCGCGGACGCGGGCGCCCAGGAGGGCGACCGGATCAGAGGGGGGTTGTTGGCTGTCGCGTAGCACCGTCTTCCAGAGTAACGGAGGGTGCACGCGAGCAGGATGTTGAGGCGAGTGAGACATCGATCTGCCGGTCGCATCCTGCGCCGGAACTATCGAGACCCGTCGCCGGCGCGTCCTGCGCCGGAGCACCGATTGTATGGGAGAGCGGGCCCGTCCCGTAGGACGAACCCAGGTGGGACCCGCCCCTGGCGGGCGGGGCGGGTCCCACCTCGGCCCGCTCTAGGGCGAGGCGTAGGTGATTGGCACTCCCATATCGACGAAACCGCCCGACCGCTCGAAGCCGGGGCGGAGAGGGTGTCGGTCAAACATCGACCGTGACCTTCCTTGTGGTACGACCAGACGCGAGGAAGCCTAGGGACCGGTCGGGCTCTCGCCTACTCCCCGAAGGGCCAGTTGTGAAGGAATTCAGAGTGGACATCGAAATCGACCCGCAAGCACTGGCGCGTGACGCGGCGGCGCTGCTCCGCGTTCCCAGCCCCACCGGCGACGAACGCGCGGCGCTGCACGCGCTCGGCGGGCTTGCGGAGAGCCTCGGGTTGGAGGCCGATCTCCACCGCCACGACCTCGAGGCGCTGCGCGCGCACCCTGACCATCCGGGTGAGGAGGCGCCGCGCGACGAGCTCTGGGGCCTCACGATCACGCGGCCCGGCACCGCACCCGGGCGCATCGCGCTCAACGGGCACGTCGACGTCGTCGGGCTCGGGACCGTGTCCTGGGGCCGTGAGCACGGCACGATCGAGGACGGCCGCCTCTACGGCCGCGGGTCGGTCGACATGAAGGGCGCCGTCGTCGCCGCCCTCCACGCCCTCGCCGCGGCGCCCGATCCGCTGCCCGAGGTCGTGCTGCAGTGCGTCGCCTCCGAGGAGGACGGCGGCCTCGGCACGTTCGCCGCGCTCGAGCGCGACGCCGCCTTCGACGCGGCGCTGATCCCGGAGCCGACCGGCTTCGACGTCGTGTGCGCCCAGGCGGGAGCGCTGACGTTCCGGATCGTCGTCCCCGGCCGCAGCGCGCATGCGGCCACGCGGCTCGAGGGCTGCTCGGCGATCGACCGCTACGTGCGGGTCCACACCGCGCTGCAGGCGCTCGAGGCGCACGTCAACGCCGACGTGCGGCATCCGCTCATGCGCGAGCTCGCGCTGCCGTACCCGCTGCTCGTCGGCCGTGTCGCCGGCGGCGAGTGGTCGAGCTCGGTGCCCGATCGCGTCGAGGCCGAAGGCCGGCTCGGCGTCCCGCTCGGCGCCGACGCCGCGGCTGCCCGCGCCCAGCTGGAGGCGGTCGTCGCCGGCGCGCTCGACGACGGCGAGGCGCCGGTCGAGATCACCTGGACCGGCGGTGCGTTCCTTCCCGGGGAGACCGCTGCCGACCATCCGTGGACGCGGCGGGTGGCCGACGCGATCGCGCACGAGCGAGGCCGGCCGGCCCGGATCGTCGGCGTTCCCTACGGCGCCGACATGCGGCTGTTCACCGCCCGCGGCATCCCGTGCGTGATGGCGGGTACGAGCGGCCTGGAGCGCGCGCACGCGGTCGACGAGTGGGTCGCGCTCGACGAGCTGGCGCTGCTCGCGCGCGTGGTGGCGCGTGTCCTAGGATCCTGACCCCGTGCACCGGCTTGCCCTCATCGCGCTCGCCGCGACGCTGCTGGCCGGATGCGGGGGAGACAGCGGGGGGACGGCGACCGCCACCGACAGCGAGGAGCTTGCCGTTCCCTGGGTCGATCCGGACGGCGACCCACCGATCGTCGGCGGCCTCACCGTCAATCCCGCCGACGGCACGCTGCTGATGACGACGAACACCGGCATGTTCCGGGTCGACCAGGACGCGAAGAAGCCGGAGGCGTTCACCGGCACGCTCGAGACGCCGGACGGCTCGGGCAAGCTCTCCGAGGCGCTCGTCACGCGGTTCGTCGAGCCCGACACGCTGCTGGGCTCCGGCCACCCGGCGTCAGGGGAGTCGCTGCCGGCGGCGCTCGGGCTGATCCGCTCCGAGGACGCCGGCAAGACCTGGACCTCGGTATCCGAGCTCGGCAAGTCGGACTTCCACGCGATCGAGACGTCCGGGAAGACGATCGTCGGCGCGCTGTTCGGCCAGGCGCAGGTCCTGGTGAGCCAGGACGACGGCCGCACCTGGACGTCGAAGGCCGCGCCGCTGCCGATCGTCGCGATGGAGGTCGACCCGGGCGACCCCGACCACTGGATCGCCAGCACGCAGAGCGGCATCTTCTTCACCACGGACGGCGGCGAGACCTGGCGCGAGATGGACCCGACGCCGAACGTGCGCTTCGCCTGGGCCGAGCGCAGCGACCTGTACCGGATCGACCCCGGCGGCGACCTGAAGGTCTCGAGCGACGGTGGCGAGAAGTGGAAGGCGCTCGGGTCGACCGGCGGCGAGCCGCAGGCGCTCGCCATCGACGTCGACGGCGGGAAGCTCTACGCCGCGCTGCTCGACGGCACGCTGTCGGTGTCCGACGACGGCGGCCGGACCTTCACCGAGCAGATCGCCGGCGGGTAGTCCTCAGACCCGGCCGGTCTCGCGCGCGGCCGCCTCGGCGTCGTCGAGCTGGCGCTCGACGATGTCCAGCCCGCGGTCCCAGAACCCGGGGTCGGCGAGGTCGACCCCGACGATCTGCCCGAGCTCCTCGGGGCTGCGCGAGCCGCCCGCCTCCAACAGCTGCAGGTAGGCGGGGACGAAGCTCTCGCCCTGCTCCTCGTAGCGGCCGTACACCGCGAGCGCGAGCAGCTGCCCGTACGCATAGGCGTAGACGTAGCCGGGCGAGCCGATGAAGTGCGGCACGTACGACCACCACGAGCGGTAGCCCTCGGTCACCTCGACGGCGTCGCCGAGCAGCTCGGTCTGCGACTCGGCCCACAGCTCGCCGATCCGCTCGACCGCCAGCTCGCCCCGCTCACGCCGCTCGGTGTGGGCCAGATGCTCGAAGCGGTTCATCGCGACCTGGCGGAAGACCGTCGCGATCGAGCCCTCGATGCTCTCGGCCAGCAGCGCGAGCCGCGACTCGGCCGTCGAGGCCTGCTCGAGCAGGCGCCCGAACACGAGCGTCTCGCCGAACACGCTCGCGGTCTCGGCCATCGTCAGCGGCGTCGCCATGTGGAAGACGCCCTGGCGGCCACCGAGCGCCGCATGCACGCCGTGGCCGAGCTCGTGAGCGAGCGTGAGCACGTCGCGGCGCGTCGACGTGTAGTTGAGGAGCACGTACGGGTGCGCCGACGGCACGGTGTAGGCGCAGAACGCGCCGCCGCGCTTGTTCGGGCGCACCGGCGCGTCGATCCACGACTCGTCGAAGAACCGCTGCACGAGCGTGCCGAGCTCGTCCGAGAACGCGTGGTAGGACGCGAGCACGGTCTCGCACGCCTCCGGCCAGTCGACCTGCTCCTGCTCCTGCGTGACCGCGGCCATGCGGTCGTAGTCCCTGAGCTGGTCGATCCCGAGCAGCTGCGCCTTCAGGCGGTACCACCGGCGCGGCAGCTCGTAGCGGTTGCGGACCGCCTGGATCAGCGCCTCGACCGACTCATCCGACGCCTCGTTGGCGAGGTTGCGGCTCGCGAGCCAGTGCGGGTAGTTGCGCAGCCGGTCGTCGACCATCTTGTCGGCGAGCAGCGTGTTGAGGATGTAGCCGCGGGTGCGCAGGCCGGGCTCGAGCGCGGCGGTGACGCGCTCGGCGGCGTAGCGGCGGACCTCGCGATCGGGCGCGAACAGGCGCGACAGCGCGACCTCGAGTGACACCGGCTGGGGCTCGCCGTCGAGCTCGACGGTGATCGCCGATGCCTGCTCCTCGAACAAGCGCGACCACGCGTTGCGGCCGGTGAGCGCCTTCTCGGCGAGGACCTTCTCCTCGGGCTCGGACAGCAGGTGCGGCCGGTAGCGCCGGGCGGTGCGCAGGTAATGGCGCGCGAACTCGAGCCCGTCGGCGGCGAGCAGCTCTTCAGCGCGGTCGTCGTCGAGGCCCGCCCACTCGAGCTCGAAGAACAGCAGCCGCGTCTCGATCGCCGTCGAGCCCTCCTGCACCTTCTGCAGCAGCGCGCCGCGCGGCGGGTCGGCGGTGTTGCCGGCGAAGTTGAGCATCGCGTAGGAGGCGGCGCGGCCGAGCAGCTCCTGGATCGCCTCCAGATCGCGCATCGCCGCGACCAGCCCGGGTCCGTCGAGCGCGGCGATCTTGCCCGCATGGGCCTCGGCGAAGGCGTCGGCACGCCGCTGCGAGTCGGCGATCATCGCCGTCACGGCGGCTTCGGGGTCGTCAGCGCCGCCGTCGAGCAGCGGGTCGAGGTTCCAGGCGACTTCCTGGAGGTCGATCGCGGTCATGCAGAGAAAGCTAGCGATGAAGCGGTGCGCTGACCGCTTCTGCGCGCAGACCGTCGATCACGATGCCCAGATGCCGGCGCCAGGCGTCGGGCACCGGATGCGGCATCGCGCTCGCGCTGCCGACCCCGCACATCACGAGCGGGATGTCGTCGATCACCGCGTCGGGCCGGATCTTCCCGGCCTCGATCGAGCGGCGCATCAGCTCGCCGACCGTGACGAGCAGCTCGTCGCGGCCGGGGCAGTCGATCGGGGCTGCGGTCGCGGCGACGATCTCCGTGAACGCGCGATCGCCGGCGGTCTTCTCCGCGCCGAACCACAGCGACTCCTGGAAGGCCTCCCACGGATCATCGTGGTCGAGGAGCCCGCGGGCGTGCTCGGCGAGCACGTCGAACAGCTCCTGGGTGAGCGCCTCGAGCAGCGCGTCCTTGGTGGGGAAGTGGCGGTAGACCGTGCCGACGCCGACGTCCGCACGCCGCGCCACATCGTCCATCTGGGCGTCGACGCCCTGCTCCGAGAAGACCTTCCGCGCGGCCGCGAGAACCTTCTCGCGATTGCGCCGTGCGTCGGCGCGAAGCGGCTTCTCGGCGAGTTCGGACATGCCATAACTGTAGCGGAACCCCGGTTCCGGATAAAGGTGTGGCTGTCCACACTTGTAAGCGGAACAGTCCCTCCGTATCGTGCTGTGAGAACCGGAACTCAGGTTCCAGATCCTCCCCAGGAGCTTCCTTGATGTCACCTTCCAGCAGCACCAACAAATGGCTCGCGCTGGCGCTGCTCGCAGCGGCCCAGTTCGTCGTCGTTCTCGACGCGTCGATCGTCAATGTCGCGCTGCCGTCGATCGGTGCGGACCTCCACTTCTCGCAGGACGACCTCTCGTGGGTGGTCAACGCCTACGTGCTCGTCTTCGGCGGTTTCCTGCTCCTCGGCGGGCGCCTCGCTGACCTGCTCGGTCGTCGCCGGCTGTTCATCGTCGGCCTGGTCCTGTTCGCCGCGGCTTCGCTCGCCGGCGGACTCGCCACGAGCGCCGGTTGGCTCGTCGCCGCTCGCGCCGTGCAGGGTCTCGGCGCCGCGCTGCTCTCGCCGGCGGCGCTCTCGCTCGTCACCGTGATGTTCGCTGAAGGCAGCGAGCGCAACAAGGCGATGGGCGTGTGGGGCGCGGTGGCCGGCTCCGGCGGCGCCGTCGGCGTCCTCCTCGGCGGCATGCTCACGGAGTGGGCCGGCTGGGAGTGGGTCCTGTTCGTGAACGTCCCGATCGGCATCGTCGCGGCGATGCTCGCCCCGCGCCTTCTGTACGAGTCGCGCAACGAGGGCGAGCGGCACTTCGACATCGCCGGCGCGGTGACGATCACGGCCGGCCTGTCGCTGCTCGTCTACGCGCTCGTGGACGCCAACGACGCCGGCTGGGCCTCGACCCAGACGCTCGGCCTCGGCGCCATCGCGGTGGCCCTGATCGCGGCGTTCTACGTGATCGAGCGGCGCCAGGAGGCCCCGCTGGTCCCGTTCCCCGGCATCTTCCGCATCCGCACCATCACCGGCATCAACGTCTCGGCCGTGCTGATCGCCGCGGCGCTGTTCTCCATGTTCTTCTTCATCTCGCTGTACATGCAGAACGTGCTCGGCTTCTCGGCGCTCGAGGCCGGTCTGGCCTACCTGCCGCTGGCGGTCGGGATCATCGTCTCGGCCGGCGCGTCGGCCGGCCTGGTGACGCGCTTCGGCTTCAAGCCGGTGCTCGTCACCGGCCTGGTGATCACGGCGGTCGGCCTCGTGTGGTTCTCGCAGATCGACGCTGACGGCAGCTACGTCGCCGACGTCCTGTTCCCGTCGCTGCTCGCGGCCGTCGGCCTCGGCCTGGCGTTCGTGTCGATGACGGTCGCCGCGGTCAGCGGCGTCGAGACCCACGAGACCGGCCTCGCCTCCGGGCTGATCAACACGTCGCAGCAGATCGGCGGCGCGCTCGGCCTGGCGATCCTCGCCACCGTGGCGAACAGCAAGATCGACGACGTCGCCGCCAGCGGCGCCTCGCAGGCCGTCGCGATGACGGAGGGCTTCCAGAACGCGTTCCTCGTCGGCGCCGGCATGGCGATCGTCGGAGCGATCATGGCGACGATCCTGGTCTCGAGCCGGGCGTCGCGCGAGCACGCCGAAGCCGCCCAGCGCGGCGAGCTCGAGCCCGCCGCAGCGGTCGCGTAAGGGGTCAGACCCCCTTACTTCGTTTCGCACCATCGCCGCCGCACGTATCGTGCGGCGGCGGTGGCCGTTGATCTCGATCTCGCGCTCGAGCTCGCCGACGCTGCCGATGCGCTGACGCTCGCCGTTTTCGAGCGCGGTGTCGCGGCGGTCGCGAAGGCGGACGGGACTCCGGTCACGGAGGCCGACGAGGCGGTCGAGCGGATGCTGCGCGACCGGCTGACGGCCGAGCGGCCCGGGGACGCGATCCTCGGCGAGGAGCTGGGCGAGGTGGGGGAAGGGCAGCGCCGTTGGGTGCTCGACCCGCTGGACGGGACCGAGTGGTTCGCCCGCGGGATCCCGCTGTGGGGCACGCTGATCGCGCTCGAGGACGCGGACGGCCCGCTCGCCGCGGTGATCTCCGCGCCGCCGATCCGGCGCCGCTGGTGGGCCGCCCGCGGGCAGGGCGCGTACCGCGACGGCGAGCGCATCCACGTGTCGGCGGTCGCGACCGTCGCGGACGCGTTCGTCGCGCACGCGAACCTCTACCTCGGCTACGACATCGACGCACACGCGCTGCTGCGCGCCGCCCGTCTGAGCGGCGGCTTCGAGTCGTTCCTGGCGCTGATGCTGTGCGCGGAGGGTGCGGTGGACGCTGCGTTCGCGCCGCGCGGGTTCCTGTGGGACCTGCTGCCGGCGCAGCTGATCGTCGAGGAGGCGGGCGGGCGCTTCACGGATCTCGACGGCCACCGCACGGCCCGCGGCCGCGGCGCCGTCGCCGCGAACCCGCGGTTGCATCAGGAGCTGCTGAGGGCGCTCAGCAGCGTCTGAGCGGGTGCGTCGAGGTCGTCGAGGATGCCGTCGAGCGCGTCCCCGGCCAGCGTGTGGCACTTCGCCGCGAGCTGCTCGGCGCTCATCGGGCGCTGCGGCGAGCCGAGCGAGGCCTCGACGCGCGCGACCTCCTCGCCGTCGGCGATCAGCACCGCTTCGGTCTCGCCGAGCGCGTCGTCGGTGCTGACCCGAACACGCTCGAGCGCGAACTCCTGGACCTGCTCGTCGACGCGACGGAAGCTCCGCGGCACGGGCTCGCCGCGCAGCGCGACGAACGCGACGAGATAGGGGATCGAGAACTTCGCCTGCAGCCCGTCCTCGACCTCGTCGTAGGCGGCCGCGCGGCGCGCGACCGGGTGCACGACCACCTCGATCGTCGCCGCGCCGGCGATGTCGGCCTGGGTCGCGGCCTCGATCGCGCTGTGGCTCATCAGGCAGCACGGCCACGGCTTGATCCAGTTCTCGTCGATCGCGGCGCGCCCGTCGTCGTCGCCGCGCTCGCCGAACGCGGCCGCGAAGCCGTCGGGCGCGTCGATCACGTTGGGCGAGATGACCGCTCCGCTGACCGCCATGTGCGCCGCCTGCACGCCGGCCGCGGCGGCCATCCCGACCTGGAGCGACTTGCCGTCGGACCCGAACGCCGCGCGCAGCCCGCCCGCCTGCAACAGCGCGAGCCGCATCGCCGTCACACCGGCTTCCTCGTCGGGACCGAGCAGTCGCACGCTCGTGACCGCCGCGCCGGCGGCGCCGCACACGGCAGTCGGGTGCCACCCGCTCTCGTACAGCCGATGGGAGCGCGACAGCGCGCCCATGGCCTCGAAGCCCGCGGCGTACGCGTCGAGCGCGTCGCCGATGCTGGCGTGCAGCCGCGCGGCCATCACCACGGCCGCGGGCGCGGTCGGCGCGCTGAGATGCGCGATTCCCGGCAGGTACGTGTCGTCGAAGTCGAGCACGTGCCCGGCGGTGCCGAGCCACGTGACGGTCTCGAGCAGCCCGTCGCGCTGCGCCACCCGGGCCGCGCGCTGCTCCCGCCCGGCGTAGGCGCACGCCAGCCAGTCCAGCAGCGCGGCCTTGTAGGCGTTCATCGCACGGCGGCCCGCCACACCCAGCGGATCAGCAGGCCCTGCAGCGGCAGCCGCAGCCACAGCAGCGGCTCGGGCACCATCGGGAAGCGCTCGGCGTTCACGGCCATGTTGATGTTGGCCGGGAAGATCGCCAGCAGCGTCGCGATCAGCCACCAGCCGGCGAGACGTCGCGTCGCCGGGATGAGCACGCCGGCACCGCCCGCGATCTCCGCCACGCCGCTGACGACCACGATCTCCCGCTTGCGCGGCAGCGCGTCGGGCACGATCGCGATGTACGGGCGCGGCTTGAGGAAGTGCATCAACCCGGCGAACAGGAAGAAGCCGCCGAGGCGGACGTGGGGTCCCATCGGCCCAACGGTTGCACGAACCGCCGCACGGTGCCGCCGGTCACTGCGAGCGGACGGCGATCTCCTCGCTGAGCGAGAAGCCCTCGGCCATCTCGAGCTCGTCGCCGCTCCAGAACTTGCCGGGGTCGTACCAGGAGATCGGCCGGCGCTTGGGGATCAGGCCCATGTGCTGGAACGTCGCCGCGAGCAGCTCGGCGCAGTAGATGGTCTCCTTGGAGACATCGCGGCGCCGGATCCGTCCGGTCGCCCACTGGCCGGCGAGGCCGACCGTGGTCGGGAACGGCTTGCCGTCCAGCTGCTCGATGACCTCCATGAGCTTGTCCTCGTGCTCCTTGGTGACCGTGCCGTGCAGCTGGCGCATCCAGGCGCGCTGGCCGTACTTGGTGTCCCAGGTCGTCACCGCGTCGCGCAGGATGTGCAGCTGCACGCCGCGCTGGTGCTCGCCCGTGAACACGTCCGGCAGCGACCGGCCGAGCTCGGCGTGCCACATCAGCGGCGGCAGGTCGTCGAGCACGACCGCCATGCCGACGTGGTTGATCGGACTGTTGGTGACGGCCTGGATCGCGCGGTCGGCCATCGACTTGCCGCGGAACAGCCAGACGTCCCCGGTGGCGGCGTTGGCGATGGCCTCGTCGAGGCTCAACACGGACTCTTCCACGGCGCGTAAGGTACGCGAACCATGAAGGCGCGTTGGAAACTGCTCGGCCTGGCCGGTGCCGCTGGGGTCGCGGCCACCGGTGCCGTGGTCGCCCGCAAGACCCGGATCCAGAGCGACTACGAGCCGGACGAGATCCGCGACAAGCTGCGGAGCCGGCTCGCCGAGTCCGGCGGCGGCGACGGCGCGGCGCCCGCGCCGGGCGACGCGACGCCCGCGGCGGAATGATCGCTGCCGCGCTGCTCGCGGCGACAGCGCTGGCCGCCGGTCCCGTCCCGCTGCTCGACGCGCCGGGGGCGCAGGACGTCGCCGTCGTCGGGAACGAGGTCGTCGTCGCGCGGCCCGGGCCGCACGGCCACGCGCTCGTCGACGCTCTCCCCGTCGCCGGCGGCCCCGCGCGCCGCCTGCTCGACGCCCACGTTCCGGGGCGTGGATGGAGCACCGTGACCTTCATGAGTGCATCGCCGCAACGCGTGGCGGCGCTCACCTGGTACTCGAGAGGCCATGGCCACCTGCCGGCGCTCAGCATGCGGATGCGGCTGTACACCGGTCCGATCACGGGTCCGCTACGCCGCGTGCCCGTGCAGCGACGGTGGGTCCCGGTCGACCTCGTGGCCGACGGTGACCGCGTGCTCCTTCTCGAGGAACGCGACGGGCTGATCCTGCGCTCGCGGCTGCGCGTGCTCCTGCCCGACGGCAGCTCACGAGTCGTGCCCGTGAAGGGCGTCCGGGCGTACCTCCCGATCGCGCTCGCGGGCGATCGCGTGGCGTTCTTCGACGCCTCGCACCGCCGGGTCGTCGTCGCTGACGTCGCCACCGGCGCGCACACGGCGTCGATCCCCGACCTCGGGGCGCCGATGCTCGACCTCGCGCCCGACGGCCGTGTCGTCTTCTCCGGCGGTGGGCGCGGAGTGTTCACGGCGCCTCCGCGCCGGCCGGTGCCCGGCAGCCGGTCGCTGTTCGGGCCGCAGCTCGCCGGCTCGGCGGTCGTGGGGCTCGAGCGCGTGAACGACGAGGACGACCGGCGGCTCGCCGTGCTCGACCCGGGCGCCGCCGCTCCGCGCCCGCTGAGCCTCCCTTCGGCGGGATTGCAGGTCTTCGACGCCGACGCGCAGGGGGTCGCCTGGATCGCGAACGGCTGCGTGCTCTACGCGCCCGTCGGTGCGACCGCGCCCGCCGAGCCGCCGGCGGGTCCGTGCCCGCGTGCCGAGGCCCTGATCTCGAGGTGGCCCGCCGCGCTGCGCGGCCGCACGCTGCGCTTCGAGGTGAGGTGCGTCGCGGCGCCCGCGTCAGGTTGCAGCGGTGAGACCACGCTCCGGCTGCGTCATCGCGGGTTCGCCGGGCGTGGCGCCTTCCACCTGGGTCCCGGCACCGAGCATGCCTTCACGGTGCGGCTCACGCACCGGGCGGCGCGGTTCGTGCGTCGGCGCGTGCGCGCGGGCCACGACGTGACGCTGCCGATGCGGACCGCGATCGTCGGCGGCCGGTCGGCGCGCGACATCCCCGTCGTGGTCGTCCGCGTGCGTCGCTGATCGCCGCGCGGTCGCCCCGGCGCGACCGAGTTACCCCCGCGTAACCCTAGGGTTTTACGCGCGCGCAGAACCGTCCCGCGCGCGGCGCGTAAGCACTCGGCATGACCCTCCCCAGGATCTGCCTCCCGCTTGCCCTGCTCGGATTCGGGTTCGCGGCGGCGCCGGCCGCGGCCGCGCCCGTGCCGTTGCTCGCCGCGCCGAACGCGCACGAGGTCGCGCTCGCGGGGACCGACGTCGTCGTCGCGCGCACGGTCGGGCGCGGCGGCGTGGTCGTGGACGTCGTGCCCAGCCAGGGCGGTGCGACGAGGCGCCTGCTCACGATCGCTCCTGACGGCGGCCGCGTCTCCGCGCTGCTGGTCGCCGCGTCACCGCAGCGGATCGCGGTGCTCGTCGGTCTCGGGCGTGAGCGCCGGCTGTACACCGGCCTTCCGGGCGGGCCGCTGCAGATCGACATCGACGCTGACGACAGCGGGTTCTTCCCGATCGACGCCGCGGTCGACGGCGACCGCGTGCTGGTGGTGGAGGAGCGGCGCGCGGGCGGGACGCGCACCCGGTTGTTCGCCCCCGGCAGCGCTCCCCGCACGGTGCCGTGGCCCGGCGACATGATTCCCCCGGTTGCGCTTTCCGGCAGCCGCGCCGCGTTCGTGGGCACCGACACGCGGGCCACCGAGCAGCTCGATCTGAAGCTGTTCGTGATCGACGTCGGCACCGGCGCGGCGCAGGTCGCGCTGCCGGCGGAGGCACCGGTCGAGCTCGCGCTCGCGCCCGACGGGCACGCCGTCGCCGAGAGCGGCACCGGGCTGTTCACCGTGGCGCCCGGCGGGCCGATGACGCCGCTGGCCGGGAGCGAGTTCATGCTGCGCCCGCGCCTGGCCGGCGCGGCGGTCGCCGGCCTCGACCGCACGCGGCTCGGCGCGGTCCGGCCGGCCGTGCTCGATCCCGGTTCCGCTACCCCGCGTCCGCTCGGCGTCCAATCGTTCGACGCGCGCGACATCGCGGCAAACGACCGCGGCGTCGCCTGGATCGCCCATGGCTGCGTGCTGTTCGCGCCGCTCGGCGGTTCAGCGCCGGCGGAGCCGCCGGCCGGTCCCTGCCCGCGGTCTGAGGCGTCCGTCGACAGCCTCGAGAACACGCTGCACGGGCGCACGGTCAAGCTGCAGGCCACGTGCGTCGCCGCGCCTGCGAGCGGCTGCCGCGGCACCGTCGCGCTGCGGCGCCACGGCGTCGTCGGCCGGACGCGCTTTCACATCGCGCCCGGCCGCACGCGGACGATCAAGGTCCGCGTCAACAAGAGGATCGCGCGGCTGGTGCGCAAGCGCACGCACCACGGCGGGCACGTGATCCTGCGTTCGACCACCCGCGTCGCCGACGGCGGTCCGCCGTCACGGGGCGGCGTGGTGTTCCTCGACCAGGTGAGCTCATGACCATCCGCCTGACCCTTCTCGCACTCGTCGCGGCCGCGCTGGCGGCCGCGCCCGCCTCCGCCTCCGGGCCTGTTCCGCTGCTGGCGTCGTCGACCGTGGACGACATCGCGGTCGCCGGGCCTGACGTGATCGTC
>Ga0111539_10008402_pt1 | contig 13140 bp, 6 predicted proteins | sample RhiMethybrSRZTD1_FD_79667 | JGI IMG/M metagenome (GOLD analysis project Ga0111539, IMG submission 79667) | Populus rhizosphere microbial communities from Tennessee, USA - Rhizosphere MetaG P. TD hybrid SRZTD1 (version 2) (version 2) | ecosystem: Host-associated > Plants > Roots > Rhizosphere >...
ACGACATCAATGCCGTCCCTTTCGGCGTGTCGGTGTCGAAGTACGTGACTTCGCACTGCGACACGGTCTGCCCTTGGCTGGAGGGTCGTCGTGCGGGCCAACTCCGGAGCGACGCGACGCGGCAATCTGAGCTCGGTCGTACGTCAAGAGCATTGCGAGCGGGAGGAGTGGGGTTGTCCTGCTGAGCGAAGTCGGAGCGGCGCGCGATTTGAGCGCGCCTGATTGCGACTCTGAGCGAAGCAGGGCAACCCCACTCCTCCCGCGAGCCTCCGCGGAGGCCGCGATCGAATGCTCCAGCCAAGGGCGCTCTCGGTACGGACGCGTTCGCGGTGTTACTTCCCCACAGCAAACAGTTCGTTGTCGCCTCTGAGGAAAATCCTTCCGCGTGAGATCGCCGGCGAGGCAACGAAGTGCGAATCGAGCGGGTTGCGCGCGAGCACCTCGAATGTCCGCCCGGCCTTGAGCACTACCGTCTCGCCGGTTTCCGAGACGAGATAGAGGCGGCCGTCGCCCGCAACGGGTGACGCGGTGAAGATGCCGCCGGCGCGTTCCTGCCACACGCGCTCACCGGTTTTCGCGTCGAGGCAGGTGACGACACCGAGCTCACCGGCCGTGTAGATAAGGCCTTGATAGAGAACGAGCGATGAAATGTACGGCGCGCCCGTGGGCACGCGCCACGCGACGTGGCTGGCCGTGACGTCGCCCTGACCGCCCACGCGAATCGCCAGTGTCGGCCCCGATCGATACCCCCGCGTCGTGTAGATCATCCCCTCGGCCAGCGTCGCCACCGGAATCGGGAACCGGTTGTCCTCGACGATGCGCCAGCGATCCTCGCCGGTATCGGCGCTGATCGCCTCGAGGCCCGTGCTCGTGTTGATCAGAATCTCGGGGCCGCGAGCGCCGTCGATGACGAGCGGTGTGCTGTACGACACGAGCGACGCCGGCCGATCGATTTTCCACTTGACGGCGCCCGTTCGCTTGTCGAGCGCGAGGACGTATGACGCAGAGCCGCCGTGATAGCAGACGAGAATGACCGTGTCCTTGTAGATCACGGGCGAGCTGGCATGGCCCCACTGCAAATCGAAGGGCGCGTACTCGCGGCCAAGATGCTTCGTCCACAGCCGCTTGCCGCCGTGGTCGAGCGCGACGATCTGTCCCGTGCCGAACCACCCGATCACGACGTCAGCGTCGGTCGCCGGGCTCGGAGTCGCCAGGTTGTGCTTGTCGTGGACCGATGGCAGCGGACCTTCGGCGGGCACGGAATGCTGCCAGACCACGGCGCCGTCCGACCACCCGTACGCCGTCACGATGAAGTTGACGGACGCGGCGTTCGTCGCGCCGGTGAGATTCTTTTCGCCCGACTTGGCCGCATCGGCGCCCTGGACGAGGGCGGGATGGCTGCCATCGCGCCGCACCCCGGCGCCGGTCTGCGTGGTCACGTACACCTGGTTGCGCCACACCACGGGCGTCGAGACGCCCGCGCCACGGAGCGACGCCCGCCACGCGACCCCGTCCTTCGCGCTCCAGGTGAGCGGTAATCCGGTTTCCTGGCTGACGCCGCTCGCCTGGGGCCCGCGCCAGTGCGGCCAATCGTCCAGCGCCGCCACGGCATAGAGTTGAGCGCAGCACACGGCGAGCAGCGTACAAGCGATCCGGCGCATCGATGTCCTCGGTCGACCTCGCATTCTATAATCAAGCCGCCGCGACGACACCACCCGCGCCACATTCATATGTTCGAAGCCGCTGAACTCGGCAGCACGTTGCCCAAAGCGCTGTATCGCGCCCGGGCGCCGCGCCTCCGTACCGATCTCCTGGACGCGCAGCGCCGTCTTCGCGACGAGGCGCGCTTCCCCGTCATCATCGTCTTTGCCGGCGTCGACGGCGCCGGCAAGAGCGAAACGGTGCATCTCCTCAACGAATGGATGGATCCGCGCTGGCTCGTGACGACGGCCTTCGGCGAGCCGTCCGATGAAGAACTGGAGCGTCCGGAATTCTGGCGCTACTGGCGTGCGCTTCCGCCGCGCGGCCGCGTCGGCTTCTATCTGAGCTCCTGGTATTCGGGTCCGCTGCTCGATCGCGTCTATCGCCGCATCAAACCCGCCGAGTTCGATGACCGGCTGAACCGCATTGCGCAATTCGAGCATGCGCTCGCCGAGGATGGCGCGCTCATCCTCAAGTTCTGGATGCACCTCAGCCGCGGCGCGCACCGCAAACGGCTGAAGAAGCTCGAGAACGATCCGCTGACCCGCTGGCGCGTGAACAAGCTCCAGTGGCGTCACTGGCAAATGCGCAACAAGTTCATCGTCGCGGCCGAGCGCATCATCGAGCGGACCAGCACCGGCCGCGCGCCGTGGACGATCGTGGAGGGACTCGACGCGCGCTATCGGACGATGACGATCGTCACGGCGATCCGCGACGCGATTCGCGGCCGACTGTCGGCGGCGCCTCCGCCGCGCGAGGAGAGCGAGTCCTCGAGCGCCGGCCGCCTTCGCGCCGAAGGCGCTTCGGCGAGCTCGGCCGAAGCCTTGGCGGAGGCCAGAGCGCGAGCGAGCGGGGGTGGGGTCCCCGCGAGCACTAAGAAAAGAGGACAGCGGCGCCCGGCCAAAGGGCGCACGATTCTCGAGCACCTCGACATGTCGCAGAAGATCGGCAAGGACGCGTTCGAGAAGCAGCTCGAGGAGCGCCAGGGCCGGCTCAACCGCCTGCACCGCAAGAGCGCGACCAAGGGCATCACGACAATCCTCGTCTTCGAAGGCTGGGACGCGGCCGGCAAGGGCGGCGCCATCCGGCGCGTGACCGGCGCGCTCGATGCGCGCGCGTCACGGGTGGTGCCGATCGCCGCGCCGACCGACGAAGAGCGGGCGCATCACTATCTCTGGCGCTTCTGGCGGCATCTGCCGCGCCAGGGCCTCGTGACGATCTTCGACCGCAGCTGGTACGGGCGCGTCCTCGTCGAGCGCGTCGAGGGCTTCGCCACACCAGCCGAGTGGCAGCGGGCGTTCCGCGAGATCAATGCGTTCGAGGAACAGCTCGTCGATCACGGGATCGTGCTCGTGAAGTACTGGCTGCACGTCACGCCTGAGGAGCAGCTGCGCCGCTTCAAGGATCGTGAACGGTCGTCGTTCAAGAGCTGGAAACTCACCGACGAAGACTGGCGCAACCGCGGCCGGTGGAACGACTACGCCGCGGCAGTGAACGAGATGGTCGAGCGCACGAGCACGTACTTTGCGCCGTGGACGATCGTCGAGGCGAACGACAAGTACTTCGCCCGGATCAAGGTGCTTGATACGGTTTGTGAGCGGCTGACGAAAGCGCTGAAATAAGCTGGAAAGCCGGAAAGCCCGAAAGCCTGAGAGCAAGAGCTTTTGATCTTTCCGGCTTTCAAGCTTTCTGGCTTTCCAGCTTTCAAGCTTTACCTCGCTCTTTCCACCCCAACCAATTTCCAGCCCTGGCTGGATCTCGAAAAAAAGACCTGCACCGGCGTCTTCCACGATTCATGCGATCCGCCGGTCGCGGCGATCTCGATCTTGAGGTAGGTGCCCGGCGCTGACGGCAGACCGGCGGGCGCGCGGAGCGAACCGGCGCCCGACGTCTCGCCGATCCGGCGCGACTCCTGCGTGAGGTTGTCGAAGGTCGACCAGACCGCGTGATAGCCGCCCGGAACGTCCGCGATCTTCGCGGCCACCGCCGCGTTCACGAACGTCAGGTCGCCCGTCTCCGACAGCGCGAACTCGACCAGCGGATTCACGCCGGCGAGCCACGTGCGCAGCACTTTGTCGCGGCGCTTGATCAGCGTCGCGGTGATGTAGTCGGTCGCGCGCGGATCCGAGTACTTCGCCTTCTGCACGATCGCGCGGATGATGTCGTCACTGAAGCGCGACACGATCCGCGCCGCCCAGAACGCGTCGTCAGCGCGCATGTTCCGAAAGGCGGGATTCGGGTACTCCGGCTTCCACTGCTCCGCCTCGAAGAAATCGCCCTCGAACCGGCCGACCGATGCCGGGACTTTGGGGTACGTGTAGTGGAGCCAGGGACGCGTGTACAGGCCCAGCGTGGCGAGCGTCAACCAGCCGGGCTTCGACTCGAAGATGTACTCGTTGCCAGGGCGGTGCCGCTGGGCAAACACGGTGCCGCTGCCCATGATCGACCCGAAATCGAACATGTAGTGCTTGACGTAGTTGCGGCCGCCGTCGGCCGTGAGGAAGTCGAGGCTGTTCACGCCGCGTGAGTCGTCGTGATTCAGCCACGCGCCGAAGACGCGCGCGCCGCGCAATTCGCGGCGGTGCTCGTGCGGCACGATGTCGTTCGGATCGTCGGGTCTCGTACCGTAGTAGCGGAAGTTGCCGAGCGGCTTGCCGGCAGCGAACCGGCTGGCCAGCACCCGGAACCTGCCGTTCGGCATCCTCGCCGCACGCTCGTACACCTTCTCGAGATCGAGCTTCGTGAGGGCGCGCTTCTCGCCGATCAACGGATCGAAGACCTTCGCGCCCGGCGCGATCACGACTGTCGCCGGATCCAGCTCGGCGAGGTAGACCTCGACCGTGTGATAGCCCAGCGCGTGATAGAAAGCGGTGCCGATGATCTCGGCACCGGTCGCCATTTCGGGATTCGACGGGGGATCGAACTCAATCTGATACGTCCAGCCGCTTTTGTCTTTCATGCGAAACCCGGGCTGCACGCCGCCCGACTTCCCCGCCGAGACGACCCAGCCTTCCAGTGACACGCCGGGCAGTGAGTCGGGTCCGCGCACGATTTCGTCAATCGACAGCTGGCGCCGGCCGATGCGATTGGTGAACCAGCTCGAGTCGGGCACTTCGTCGATCGTGTTCACGTTCATCGCGCGGACGTCACGCTCCTCGCCTGGTCCGGCGAATGTGTTGACCACGAAGTCGTAGCCGTTCGAATCCTCGACGAGGCCGGTCTTCGAGGCATCCAGCGATTGGTCGTCATCCGTCCAGATCGGGTCGTCCGGAAAAAACTTCGGCGGCGCCGAGGCCTCGACCGTCACCGCCGCCGCAAGCGCCGGCACCAGCAGAGCGCACCGGAGCCGCTTAAAAAATTCCACCAAACACAATGTGGAGGTGTTTGCCATCGGCGCTGCCAAATGCCGCATCGACGCGCATCACGATGCCGGTGTCCGTGTTGAAGCGGAAGCCGATCCCGTAGTCGTGCTCGAGCGACTTGAAATTGAGATCCTCGCGGCGGACCGCAACCTTTCCGGCGTCGTAGAAGATCGCGGCGTCGAATGCCGACCAGATCTCCCAGCGATATTCGCCCTGCAACAGAATCGAGTGCTGGCCGCGGAAGCGGTATGCGCGAAAGCCGCGCAGCGTATCGTTGCCGCCGAGCGTCGGCAGCAGGAAGAACGGCACGCGCTCGGTCTCGCCGACATCGGTCGTCGAGACGCGGATCCGTCCGGCAAGCACGCGGCGCTCGGCGAGAAAGCTGACGAACTGCCGCAGCTCCACGTCGACGCGGTTGAAATCCAGCGCCCGGTCGCGTTGATTGTCGTAGTGACTGACGTCAACCCGGTAGTAGCCGCCTTTTCTGGCATTGAGCGGCTGGCGATAGTCGAACGTCACGTGACCGAGCGTTCGCACGAACTCGTGCTCGGCCTGTAATCCCGGTGCGCTGACATCATCGAAGATGTCCTCGATCGACGGCAGCCGGCGATTGCGGCCGCTGCTGGTTGTTGGTGACATGAACTCGACACCGCCGCCAAACATCAGAGGGCGGATGGGCTGTACGAGCAGCTGACCGCCGCTGTACCAGCCGTGGACGTCGAACGTCACCTGATTGCTGCGCAGCGAGTCGGGCCCGAGACCGAAGAACTCTTCCCGCGGGTAGTCGTATTTGCGCACGTACCCTTCGACGGACACGCGGTCCGCCGGCCCGAGGGGGTAGCGCGCACGCGCCTCGAGCGCCCAGTATTTTTTCAGAGAACCTGCGGCCCAGAGATCGACGCTGCCGCGGCCGTTGACGAGCGACCGATCGCGGTAGCCGCCGCCGTACGCGAACCCGCTGCCGGTCGTGAGACTGCCGAACTTCGCATAGACGCCGTCCCTGTTCAAGAGCGGCAGGACGCGTCCTTCGACGAGATCCATGGTCCGCTCGAGTCCGTTTTCCTCGTACGGCTTGGCGTTGCGCTGTTTCTCTTCGCGTTCACGCTGGAGTTGCTCGGCTCGCGTCCGCGGTTCGGTGGTCGTCTGGGCCGCCGCCGGCGACGCAAACGCAACCAGCGCGCACACGAGCATCGTGAGACGTCTCGAGAGCATCAGGGGTACGGCCGCATTGTATCGAGACGCAGTAGCTCTACCGAAGTTGACCCGCTTCCGGCCCACCGCGTAAGCTGTTGCGACCCTAGAGGCAGCTTCGAATGAGCCGCGGTCTCCCCAGACTGCTTATCGCGCTCGTGTTGCTCTGCCTCGGACACGATGTGGCCGCCGCGCAGACGGGCGGCGCGACCGCACCGCTCTCTGGCGTGGTCACCGATCAGAACGACGCCGTCGTCCCTGGCGTCACCGTGGTCGTCAAGAACAACGCCACCGGCGTCAGTCTCCCACCTGTCACGACGAATCACGCGGGACTCTTCTCGGTGGCCGCGCTCGATCCGGGGACGTATATCGTCACGTTCTCGCTGTCGGGATTCAAGACGGCTGTCGTCCGGGACGTGCAGATCGTCACGGCGACGCCGGCGGATCTGAAGGTCACGCTCGAGGCCGGACCGGTGACTGAGACAGTCGCGGTCCACGCGCGAACGCCCGTCGTCCAGACGCAGTCCACGGCAGTCTCCTCGACGCTCTATTCGGATCAGATCCGGAACCTGCCGCTCAACACCAAGAACGCCGTGAACTTCGTCACGCTGCTGCCGGGCGTCGACACCGGGACGAACCATAACCCGAACCTCTCCACGTTCATCACCGGTCTGCCGGGGTCGGCCAACCTGATCAGCATCGACGGCATCCAGACGCAGCATCCGCTCAGCAAGTCGGCGGATCCGTTCTACTCGTACATCTGGCCGAGCGTCGACGCCATCGAGCAGGTCACGGTCTCCATCGCGACGCCGGGCGCCGACGCGTCGGGCCAGGGCGCGGCGCAGATCCGGTTCACGACGAGGTCCGGTACCGACCGGTACTCCGGCGCATTCTTCGAGACCTTGCGCCATCCGGTGATGAATGCGAACACGTTCTTCAACAAGGTCAACGGCGTCCCGCTCAATAGAATCGTCCTCAATCAGTACGGCGGCAACGTCGGCGGACCTGTCGTGCTGCCGGGACTGGACCTCCGGCGCACGGCATTCTTCTTCGCCAATTACGAGGAGATGCGTCAGTCGTCGGAGCTCAGCCGCGACCGGACGCTCCTCTCGCCCGCCGCTCTGACGGGCCTCTTCTCGTACACATCCGCCAATGGTGTCCGCCAGGTCAACGTGCTGGAACTTGCGGCCGCGAACGGCCAACTGGCCGACGCGGATCCCACGATCACGAGATTGCTCGCCGAGCTTACGGCGTCCACGCGCACGACGGGCTCGACGTCGCCAAATGCGGACACCAACACGATCGGGTACTCCTGGAACAGCCCCGACGATCTCTTGCGCCGGCAGTCGACGAACCGCGTCGACATCGCGCTCCACCCGGCACATCGACTCAGCGCCATCTACAATTTCAACAAGTACCAACGCCGGCCAGACACGTTGACGATGCGCGACCCGAGGTTCCCGGGGCTGCCGAACTTCGGGTCCAACACCGCGTACCGCAACTCGGCGACCGGAACGCTTCGATCGACCGTTTCTCCGAATCTCGTGAACGAGGTCACATCCGGCGCCTTCTGGGCTACGAACAACCAAAGCCCCGAGCTCTCACCGTCGGTGTTCGCCAATCAGGGCGGCTATACCCTGGCCCTCGCCGGGGGCAGTGTGTTCGCCGGTCTCTCGCCCGCTACCGCCGGTGGCGCGACCGAGGCAAACGGCAACGGCAACCACTCGGCCTCAGCACCGGTTTCCCTCTGGAGCCTGGCCGACAAGATCAGCTGGCAGCGCGGACGGCATAGCCTGCAGCTTGGAGGAGAGCTGACATATGTCAAGGGCCGGCGGCGGGACCAGCAGACGGTGCCGGCGCTCACCTTCGGCGTCGTGGCCGGCGATCCGGCCAATGCGTTGTTCACGACGACGACTCTTCCCGGAGCCTCGGACGCGAGCCTGACAGATGCGAAGTTTCTCTATGCCCTGCTCACCGGGCGCGTCGCGTCGATCACGACCGAGATGGGCCTGGACCCGGTGAGCAATCAATATGTCGTCAACGGCCCGACGGATCGACGGTCTCACCAGCACGAGATCGGGCTGTTCGTGCAGGATTCCTTCCGTGTCGCGCCGAACCTGACGCTGAACGTCGGACTGCGGTACGAGCTGCAGCTGCCTCTCGAGGCAGACCTCAACGTGTGGTCGGCGAACACGATCGCCGATGCCTGCGGCGTGTCGGGCATGGGTCAAGGACCCGGGGGCCGGCCGTGCAACATCTTCATGCCTGGGACGTTGACGGGCGTCACGCCGGTCTACACGGAGTACAAAGCGGGAACCCGTCGCTACGAGACCGACTGGAACAACCTGGCGCCAAGCGTCGGCGTCGCCTGGCTTCCGGGAGTCGAGACCGGGGCGCTGCGCGCTCTTCTCGGGGATCCAGATCAGGCGACCGTCCGCGCGGCATACGCCCGCGCGTTCATTCGGGATGGATTGATGCGGTTCGGCCAGCCGTACGAAGCCAACCCGGGCCCGAGCTTCGATGCCGTGCGCAGCGTCGCGAATGGCAATCTCGGGAATCCACCGCTGCTCCTTAGGGAACCCGGTCGTCTGGGCCCGGGTGACTTTCCACAGACCCCGATCTATCCGCTCGCCATCAACCGTGCATCTGGCGTCAACCTGTTCGATCCCGACTGGCAAGTCGGCTATGCCGATTCGTTCAGCGTCGGCATCCAGCGCGCCCTCTCGCGCGACACGGCCGTCGAGGTCCGGTACGTCGGCACACGCGGCCGAAACCTGGTCGAGCTCGAGAACTGGAACGAGATCAATCTCGTCGAGAACGGCTTCCTGGACGAGTTCAAGGCCGCGCAGGCGAACCTGTATGCGAACATCGCGGCCGGACGAGGCCAGACCTTCGCTTACGCCGGACAGGGCACCGGGACGTCACCCCTGCCGACCTACCTCGCGTATTTCAACGGGTCGACAAACGCTAGTGATCCGCTGGCGTACACAGGCAATCGGTGGACCGACGCGCAGACTCTCGGACGATTGGCATCGTTGAACCCGAATCCCACCCTCTCCGCCGGTGATCTGCACGGCAACGCCGCCTTTCGCACCAACGCTCTCCGGGCCGGCGTTCCGGCCAACTTCTTCGTCCTCAATCCGGATGTGACCCCGGTGAACGTTCACGTGAGCAAGGGCTCGACGCGGTACGACGCGCTGCAGGTGGAGCTGCGCCATCGGTTGTCGCGCGGACTTGCGCTGACCGCCAGCTACGCGTACGCGAAGGCCAGGACGTCGCGGCTGGATTCGCTGCGCGTCAATCGCGCGCTCGTGCCGTCGCTGAACGCGGTGCCGCATTCCTTGAAATTTGCCACCAGCTACGACGTGCCGTTCGGTCGCGACCGCCGATTCGGCGCGGATGCCGCCGGCTGGCTCGAGGCACTCGCGGGCAACTGGTCGGTCAACATGACCGGCAAGGTGACGAGCGGCAGTATCCTGAACTTCGGCAACGTGCGGATGTACGGCATGACGATCGACGAGCTGCAGCGTGCGATCGAGTACCGCATCGTACCGGGCAGCGTGAATGCCGACGGCACGACGACACCCGCGCGCGTCTACAACCTGCCCGAGGACATCATCGACAACACGATCAAGGCGTTCAGCGTGAACGTGAACGGCTACACCGCCGGTACGCCGACCGGCCGGTACTTCGCGCCGGCGAACGGGCCCGACTGCATCCAGGTGCTCCGCGGAGACTGCGCACCCAAGGACATCATCGTTGTCGCACCCCCCTTCACGCGATTCGATTTCGGCGCGCGGAAACGCATTGCGCTCACTCAGAAGGTGAATCTCGTCGTCGAGATTGACGTGCTGAACCTCTTCAACGCGATCAATTTCAACCCCGTGGCTCTTCCGGTAAACCCGACCAACCGCGACGCCTACCGCGTCACCACCTCTTACCAGGACATCAATCAGGCATCGGATCCGGGCAGCCGCGCCGGACAACTCGTGTTTCGGTTCAACTGGTAAACGGGATTGCGCTAACGCAGGTGTATTCGGAAAAGGTTGCGGCGGATTTCGGTCTTCAGAAAGAAATAGGTCGAGGGATTGGCGCTCACGATCGCCGGCCAGTGCTCGATCACTCGCGCGCCGGGCTGTGTCGCCACGTCTGCCGGGGACGCGATTCCGGTCGCCGGCAGATCCGGGAACATCTGGCCAGGCGTCACGGGGAGAACCACCGTCCGGTTCGGGTTCGGGGAAAGCTGAAACAGTCGTCCGTCGGGTGACCACGCGATTGCAGGCAAACAGTTGAACGCACAGATGCGTCTGGGCGCGCCGCCGCGAAGCGAAATCGCAACCGTTTCCGTCCGCTCCCCGCTCGACTCCTGCGACGCGCCCTCACCTGTCATGGCCCTGTTGACGATCGCCCAGTCACCGTCGGGTGAGACGATGGTCTTGTTCAAGATCGGCGTATCGGTGACCCGCTCGCGGCCGCTGCCGTCCTTGCGGATTCGGAACAGGTAATTGGCATTGCGGTCCAGCTGCCGAAAAATCAACCACCCGTCCGGGCCGAACGTAACCTGATCGCCGCCGCTGGTTACCTGGCGCGGGGGAGATCGCCGATCGAGCGAGGCCAGCCAGATCTCCGGGCCGCTGCCGCCACGGCGCCCGAAAGCCACCTCGGTCCCGTCGGACGACACGTCGTAGCCGAAACCCGTCAGCTCCACACCCGGCAGCAGCTCCGACGGCTTCTCAGAGGTGATGTCGACCTGGGCGAGCCTCGTCCCCTGAAGGTAGAACAAGCGCCGGCCGTCGCGTGACAATTGAGGCTGTCGCGGGGAACCTTCCGATGTGATCTGACGCTCGCCGGATTCGTCATGAATCCAGAGCGCGCTGCGCGTCTCGCCCACCGACGTGACGAGCGAGTTGCCGTCCGGGGCCACCGCGACGCCCTCCTCCTCGGTCGGGTCGAACGTGATCTGTTCCGGCGTGCCGTTCGGAAACGCCTGACGCCAGAGGTGCGACCGTCCCTCGACCACCGCACCGAAGTACATCCACTGGCCGTCCGGAGACCATGCCGCTGATCGGCAGGGACCTTGAGGCCCGACCAGCCGGCCCGGAGAGCCGCCGTCGAACGGCATGAGCCGGCACGGTTGCATGAACGCTCCGCCAGGACCCATCTCGACGATGAGCACCGATTTGCGGTCCGGTGACGCGTACGAGTAGTGCGCCATGGCGCGCTCGTGTTCCGGGAAATAGATTTCTCGCGAGTCGGCGCGGACTTCCGTGGCGGTCACGATGCCCATGTGCATGCCGGACTTGATCTCCGAAAACAAGACGCGTCCGCCGGGCAGCCAGGTCAGGCCGGATGCGTTCGGCAGGATCCGTGTCGGCTGGCCCCCCTGCAGCGGAACGACCCACGTGTCCCAGGACCCTCCATCGATCAGCGAGAACGCGATCCGGAAGCCATCAGGCGTGAACACGGGGGCGAACTTTTGCCTCGAGTCATTCGTCAGCGGCTTGGCTTCACCGTCGGGCAGCGGCTTGACGTAGATCTGACCGATGCTCCGGAAGTAGGTGCCACCGCGAATGAATGTGACCCACCGCCCGTCGGGTGAGAGGCTGGGCGCCGTGGCGGAGTCCAGGAAGTTCGTGATTTGCGTGTACTGCAACGGTCCGGCGGAGCGCGACCTCCGCGAGCTCATCACCGCGAAGACTCCAGCAACCACGAGCGCGAGAGCAGCCATCACAGCCACCCATCGCAGCCGTCGACGCTGAGACGCCACCGCGCGGGCCGTTCCTGATTCGTTGATCAGGCGCTCGATCTCGATTCGCGCTTCGCCGATGTCGCGCAAGCGGCTTCTCGCGTCCTTTTCCAGACACCGCTGCATCAGCCCCCGGAGTTTGGGTGGCGTTGCGTTCGGGAGCGCGTTCCAATCCGGATCGCGCGTCAAGATGGCCGCAATCGTGTCCGACGTCGTCTCGCCCCTGAACGGCCGCCGGCCCGTCAGCATTTCGAAGAGCACGCACCCGAACGCCCAGATGTCGGCGCGCTTGTCCACGGCCTTACCGCGCGCCTGCTCGGGACTCATGTACGGCGCTGTGCCGAGGATGACGCCCTGGTCCGTCATGAGGCCGGGACCCGTCATCGTCGGCGACTCCATCGCTTCGGCGAGCGATGCCGGCGCCTGATCCAGCGCGCGCGCGAGCCCGAAGTCGAGGACTTTGACGAGACCGTCTGGTCTGACCTTGACGTTCGCCGGCTTGAGATCGCGATGGACGACGCCCTGTTCGTGCGCCGCCTCGAGTGCCTCGGCAATCTGACGGCCGATGTTCAGAACGTCATGAAGGTCGACGGCCGCGGGCGTGGAGCGTCCACGCGAGGCAATCAGCTCGGCGAGCGTCGGCCCTTCGACCAGCTCGAGCACGAGCGCGTGGGGCGTCGCGGCGTCCTCGAGGCCGTAGATGTGTCCGATATTTGGATGATTCAGGGATGCCAGGACCTGCGCCTCGCGCCGGAACCGGGCGAGCCGATCGGGATCGGTCGCAAACGCGTCCGGGAGGATCTTCAGCGCGACGTCGCGGTTGAGCTTGGGGTCCCTGGCCCGATAGACCCGGCCCATGCCACCGGCGCCAAGCAGCTCGAGAATCTGGTAGGGCCCGAGCAAATCACCGGACTTCAGCCCGGTTTCGGCGTCCCCTTTCACGCGACGCGAGGAGGGAGCGTCCATGGCGCGGCAATGTCGCGGTCGTGGATTGTACCTCCTGCCGCGGCCGCCACCGGATTGATTCGGCTACACGAACAGGCCCGCTGGCGAGTAGATTGGTCTTGACCACGTCTTCATAGAGGGCCCCATCATGCCGAACCCAGATTCCAGCGCGGCAACATCCGGCCAATCGTCGGG
>Ga0111539_10008403_pt1 | contig 13138 bp, 18 predicted proteins | sample RhiMethybrSRZTD1_FD_79667 | JGI IMG/M metagenome (GOLD analysis project Ga0111539, IMG submission 79667) | Populus rhizosphere microbial communities from Tennessee, USA - Rhizosphere MetaG P. TD hybrid SRZTD1 (version 2) (version 2) | ecosystem: Host-associated > Plants > Roots > Rhizosphere >...
AAGCGCAGCAGCAGGTGCTGCAGCGCGCCGCCGCTCTCGAACTGCTTCTTCACCGCCGCCGCCTTCAGCCGATAGCCATGTCCCGCGCTCTGCACCACGGCACGGCTCGGCGTCGATTCGCCGCCCATGAAGAGCGCGATGCCGACCAGGCCCTCGTTGCCGGTGACGGCGATCTCCGCCGAGGAGCCGTCGGCGAGCACATAGAGCAGCGAGACGATGGAGGTGGTCGGAAAGTAGACGTAGCCCTGCGCGCCGCCCGACTCGTACACCGACAGCCCGAGCGGCATCGCCACCGCCTCGAGGGAAGGGAGCAGCGCCTGGTAGCCGCTTTCGGGCAGCGCCGCGAGCAGCCGGTTCTCCTTCGGGGAATGCGATGCGGCGGCGCTCTTGGCCATGACCCATGCTACTCCTCTGTCCGGTACCGGACGGAGATATTTCCCCCTCGCATTGTGCGTTGGCGTACAGAACAACGTGGAGTGGCCACACACACTGTGGGGCCGCAGGTTTCGCCGAAACTTCACCGCACCATCGATCGAGAGATACCCATGACGCTGCTCACGCGCTGTTCCGCCCTCGCCGCCGCCACGCTGCTGCTCTTCGCGCTCGGCTGCGGCTCCACCTCCACCAAGGAAAGCACCGGCGAATACGTCGACGACGCCGCCATCACGACGAAGGTGAAGACCGCGATCTTCAACGAGCCTTCGCTGAAAGTGCTCAAGATCAACGTCGAGACCTACAAGAGCGTGGTGCAGCTCAGCGGTTTCGCCGACACCAGCGCCGACATGGACAAGGCGACCGACATCGCCCGCGCCGTCTCGGGCGTGCGCTCGGTCAAGAACGACATGCGGCTCAAGTAAGCGACTCCGACACCATGAGAAACACCTTCACCAGCAACAAGTGGGCTGCCCTGGCTGTAGCTTTGGCGCTCGGCGTCTTTTCCGTCTTCGCCCAGGACGCGCTCGACCAGAGGGGACTCATGCCGGCCGATCACGCCCCCGCGATCGCCGCGGTTGCGCTGCCGGTCTACGAAACGATCTCGTTTCGGTAGTCGGCGCTTTCGGAAACGCTTTGCGGGGCCCTGCGCAAGCGGGGCTTCTTTTTTGAACAGGGAGAGTGAAATGCTCTACACCATCGCCGTCGTACTGCTCGTCTTGTGGCTGCTCGGCCTCGTCTCCTCCTACACCGTCGGGGGGTTCATCCACGTACTGCTGGTGATCGCGATCGTCGTCGTGCTGCTCAGGCTGATCAGCGGACGCAGGGTAGTCTGACCAGCGCGCGCACCGCCCTGGCCGTCCTGACGGCGATCGCACTGGTCGCCGCCTTGTACCTGGCGCGCGGATTCTTCGTCCCGCTGCTGATCGGCATCCTCGCGAGCTACGCGCTGCATCCACTGGTGGACTGGCTGCGGGCCTGCCGCGTGCCGCGCAGCGTCGGCGCGGCGCTGGTGCTCGCCACGGTGGTCGGCGGCGTTTCGTGGATCGCCTTCGCGGTGAGCGAGGACGTCGCGGCCGCGATCGAGAAGCTGCCCGAGGTTGCGCGCAAGCTGCGCCAGGATCTGGGCGCCGCGCGCTCCGGCAGCCCGACCGCGCTGCAGAACATGCAGGAAGCGGCCGACGAGCTGCAGGGCGCTGCCGCGGACGCGGGCGCGAAGCCGGCACGGCGCGCGCCGGCGGCGCGGGCGTCCGAGCCGACCTGGCTGCGCGACTACACGCTCGCGCAGTCGGCATTGCTCGCCACCGTCGCCGCGCAAACGCCGATCGTGGTGCTGCTGACGTATTTCCTGCTCGCCTCCGGAGGGCACTTCCGGCGCAAGCTCCTGCAGCTGGTGGGGCCGTCGCTCTCGCGCAAGAGGGATGCGGTGCGCATCCTCGAGGAGGTCGAAGTGCAGGTGCAGCGCTACCTGCTTTCGATGCTCGCGTCGAACGCGCTGCTTTCCGTCGCCACCTGGCTCGCATTCCTCGCGCTCGGCGTAGAGCACGCGGGCGTCTGGGGGATCGCCGCCGGGGTGCTTCACTTCGTTCCCTATCTCGGTCCGGCGCTGATCGCGCTCGGCAGCGGCGCGGCCGCCTTCCTCCAGTTCGGATCATTGCTGCATGCACTCACCGTCGGCGGCATGTCGCTGCTGCTGGCGGGTGCAGTCGGCTTCGTGTTCATGACCTGGCTGCAAAGCCGCCTGGCGCGTGTCAACGCCGCCGTTCTGTTCATCAGCCTGCTGTTCTTCGGCTGGCTGTGGGGCGTGTGGGGATTGCTGCTCGGGGCGCCGCTGGTGGCGATCGCCAAGACGGTCTTCGACCGCATCGAAACGCTGCAGCCCGCGGGCGAGCTGCTCGGGCGCTAGCCCGGGACGGGCTTCATGATTGTCGCTGCTGTGCTTTGGCTATCAGCAACGCCGCACCCTGCGCAAGCAGCGCCTTCGCCAGCATCCCCGCCACGACACCCGTTGCGCCGCGGCGCCCGAGCGCGAAGCCGACGAGCGCAGCTGCCGCCAGGCACGAGGGATGCGACAGGCTGCTGCGCAGGCGTCGGAGGCCGCCCTGCAGGTCGCTGCGCGCCTGCCCTGCGCGCAGCTTGGCAGCGGCGAGCGCCTTGCTCCTCATCTCAGCGCGTAAGCCTGCTGAGGAGGTAACCGGCCGCCAGCGCCAGTGCGAGCGACTGCAGCGGATGCGCGGCAATGTACTTGACCGTGTTGTCCAGCATCTTTCCACCGCCGACGGTCAGGGTATCGCCCTGCTCCTCCAGCCACTTCGCGGCGGGCGCTGCAACGTTCGCCACCTGGTCGACCGCGCCGTGCACGCGCGCCGTAGCTTTGTTCATGACTTCCATGGTGTTTCTCCGGTTGACGTTCATGAAAACCGAGGCTACGGCGCAACGGAAGCCCCATCTGTACGTTGACGCACTGATTACGCGCGGATCAGCGGTGATGATGGCCAATGCCTCGTGCTTATGCCCTGCTCCTCTCTGCGCTGCTTCTGCCGGCGCTCGCCGCCTGCGAGGCCGGCATCGACGAGGAAGCGGCCGCGATCCTGGCGCCGCATGAAGTCCCGGCGCGCGAAGCGCGGCGCTGTGCGCATTGCGGCTGGATCGAGTCGAAGCGCGAGATCCTGCCGGAGGTCGCGAACCCCGGCATCGCCCGCATCTTCGAGTACACGCTGCGCCGGGCCAACGGCTCTCTCAGCGTCTTCCAGGAGACGCTCCCCGCCACGTGGCGCCTGGGCGAGCGCGTTGTGATCATCGACGGCGTGGCTCCGAAGAACTGAGGCGGGAAATGAAACGGCCCGGGACGGGGGGAACCGTCGCCGGGCCTGGTACTACGGGCCCCCAGCGATGACGGGAGAGGTGCTTAAGGACCCGCAACGATCATCCCCGGCTGTCGCCGGCCCATCTGTTCGGTACCGAACAGAACGGATATCCGATCGTCAGCTGGCGAGGTTCCTGACGATTCCGTAGCAGGAACAGGCGGCTGCTTCGAGGCCGGGGCGATCGAGGATGGTGATCTCGCCGCGGTGGTAGCCGATCAGCTTGCGCCGCTGCAGGTCGCCGGCGGCGTTGGTGACGCCGACCCGGCGCACCCCCAGCACGTCGGCGAGGAATTCGTGCGTCAGGTGGACGCGGGCCGAGCGCACGCGATCGCTGGTCATGAGCAGCCAGCGCGCGAGGCGCGCCTCGACAACATGGAAGCGGTTGCACGCGGCGGTTTGCCGGGCCTGGACGAGCTTGGCGTAGGCATAGCGGTGCAGCTCGCGCTGCAGGGGCGCGCAGCGCGCCACCTCTTCGAGGAACGCGCCGGCCGGCATGCGCAGCGCGCCGCCGGTGCCCTGCACCAGGGCACGAACGGACGAATACTCCACGCCCAGTGCCAGACCGATGCCCACCATGCCTTCGCGGCCGATGAGGCCGACCTCGAGCACCTTGCCGCCCTCGACCACGACCAGCACCGACACGTGCGCGTCGCTAGGGAAGTAGACCTGGCGCACGCGCTGCCCGGGCTCATGGAGGACTTCGCCGGACCGGAGAGTGACCGGATCCATCTCGGCGAGCATGCGCTGGTAGTCCTGGCGCGGCAGCGCGGCGAGCAGGCTGTTCGCGGCCACGCTCGCGGCAAGCGACAGCGCGCGCTTCGCCAACGGCAGCAGGACGACGTTGCCGCTCGTGGAGTCGATCACCGCGTCGACCTCGCCCGCGTCGAGTGCCCGGCGTTCCGGGCCGTCCTTGACCAGGCGCAGGATGCTCGCGGGCAGCGCGCTCAGGAGGTTACCCCCCCCCCGGGCTTCATTTACGGATGCCGAGCGCGTCGAGCACCCTGCCGCGGTCGCTCAGGTTGCCGACGATTTTCGTCGCCGGCGACGGCGACAGCTTGGTGAGATGCGGCGTTACGAGGACGCCGTCGGCCAGCGCGCGCAGCGGAAACTGCAGCACGTCGATGATCTCGAGCTTGAAGGCGGACTGGAGGTGCTCCTTGCAGATCGCCGCGAGGTTGGCGATGGCGCGCACCGAGTTGGGCGCGCCGCCCGCCACATAAAGGCGCAGGCGCAGCGTCTTACTTGCGTGAGCCATTGCTGCCATTGCGCTTCGCCGGATCGGCGCTGCGGATGCGGCGCAGCTCCTTTTCGCGCTCGCTCGAGGAGACGATGCGCGCTTCGTTGTCGCTCGAGTACAGCGCGAGCTCGGCGCGCTGCCGCTCCAGGTCGTGCTCCAGGCCCTTGATGCGGGCGTGGGTGTCCGCCTCGCTGATCTGCAGCTCGCGGCGCTTGTGGTCGAATTCGGCGCGCCGCTGCAGCGTCTTGCCGCGCTCCTCGTCCTCTTTTTCCCAGCGCAGCGTGCCCATCAGCACCTCGCCGCCGGCGGTATAGACGTCGGCCAGGACCGGGCCGCCGCTGCTCAGCACCAGCTCGCGCACCTGGTTCGAGTGCCACGTACCGCGCGACTTGATGATCGTCAGCGCGCGGTTGCGCTCGCCGCTGCGGATCAGGTAGGACAGGTGGATCCAGGTGTCGGCGATGGTCGAGACCTGCAGGTCGGTGGCCTCGGCGGCCGGATCGTCGCCCTGGTTGATGGCGGTGAGGAAGACGGTGATGCCGCGGTCCTTCAGCATGTAGATCAGCCGGCTGGCGACCGCGCGAGCCGCCTCGACCGCTCCCGCCTTGGCGATGGCCGAGATCGGGTCGATCACCACGCAGCGTGGGCTGTGGTCGCGGATCAGCGCCTTGACCTTGGCGAGATGGTCTTCGGGGCCGGTCGATTCGGTGCGCGCCGAATACATCCGCAGCAGCCCCGACTTGAGGTGGCGCCTGAATTGAATGTCGACCGAGGCGAGGTTGCGCACGATCGGGTCCGCGCCCTCGTCGAAGCTGACGAACAGCGTGCGCTCGCCGCGCCTGCAGGCGGCCTCGGCGAACTTGCCGGCGAGGGTGGTCTTCGAGGTCCCGGGCAGGCCGGTGATCAGCGTGCTGCTGCCGCGGAACAGTCCGCCGCCCAGCATCTTGTCGAGGCGCTCGAAGCCCGCCGAGATGCGCTCGGTGGAAGCCGGGTGGCGGATCTCGGCCGGCTCGGGCGGCGCCACGTCCATCCCGGTGGCATCGAAGGCCAGCGGGAACTCTCCTGCCATGAAATCCGAGCCGCGGTATTTGGTGATCTGCAGCCGGTGCAGCGAAACGCCGTGCTCCAGGCGCCGGTTGAGCCGCACCACGCAATCGACCATGAACTGCATGAAGTCGTAGTTCACCGCATCCGAAAGCCCGCCTTCGGTCTTCGCCGTGATGATGGCGCTCATCCCGTTCTCCGCCAGCCAGTCGCGGATGCGGTAGATCTCGCGCATTTCCGCCGCCGGGTCGCGCAGCAGCGTCAGCAGGACGTCGATGCCGTCGAAGACGATCCAGCCGGCGCCGAGCTCTTCCTTTTTCGCCTTCAGCATGGCGAGCATGCCGCTCAGGTCGAACTCGCCCGACTGCACCACCTCGGGTGACAGGCGCGCGTCGAGGAAGAACAGCTTTTTCTTCATCATTGCCGGCAGGCCCCAATTGAAGGTCCCGGCATTGGCCAGAAGCTGGCCGGTGGTTTCCTCGAACGCGACGAAAATGCCGCGCTCCTTCCGCTTGCGCACGGCGTTGACGAGGCATTGCAGCGCAAATACGGTCTTGCCCGAGCCTGGGCCGCCTTTCAGCAGCGTGGTGCGCTGGCGCGGCAGGCCGCCGTAGCTGATCTCGTCGAAACCGGCGATGCCGGTGGCGATCTTGGGTAGAGGTTGAGGAGCCACGACTGTCATGAAACCGCAACCGGCTGGAGCTTTCCGTTCGATACCGCACATATGCGTGCTGTGGGACCGGGCGTACAGACGACCGTGTCCCGTGCGGCATACCCTTTCTTACATGAACTGGAATCGCATCCGGGAGGGCTGGCGGCAATTCGTGCTCAGGGTCCGGCTACGAGGCGCCGGGCAAGCCCGGAAAAAGCAGGTCGCGGACTGGATCGCCCGAGAGCACAAGGCCGATCCGATCCACAAGTAGGCAGCCCTCAGGCTTTCGGCGGAAGTACCGTGGTTTCGTTGGACTGGCCGAACTGCTCCATGAGCTTCTCCCAGTCGGCGAGCTGCTTCTCGCCCTCTTCCTTGGAGATGCCGTACAGCTCCTGGATCCGGCCCAGCAGCAGATCGCGCTTTCCCGCGATCACGTCGAGCTGGTCGCCGGTGAGCTTGCCCCACTGCTGCACGGCGTTGCCCCTGAATTGCTTCCAGTTGCCTTCGATACGGTCCCAGTTCATGTCGTTTCCTTTTAGCGAGGGGAGAGCCTATACGCCGTTCACGGCGGCATCTGCGCGCTCGCGCACAGAGGTTTCCTCGGCGTGGATGAACATCTCCTCGGCGACGATGAACATCTTGTGTCCATATTCATCGAAGCGGCGGTGCAGGCGCAGGTGCTTGGGCCTGCCGTCCCGGCAGCGCAGCGTCAGGTCGACCGGCCCCATGTGCTCGTGGTCCAGGATGGCCGCGACGGCGGCGGCCGAGTCCCCGGGCTCCATGAACTGGCAAAGCGTCTTGCCCGCGAATTCCCGGCGCCCGTAGCCGAGCACTCTTTCCCACGCCGCGGTCAGCAGCTCGAGCAGCCCGTCGTGGTCCGCCCGCGCCAGCAGCACGTTCGACCACTCGTAGGTGTCGCCCGGATTGACTCGCACGGTGAGCGTGAAGTCGGAGGGGCGCGTCGCAAGTTTGATCGCCGCATTGGTGTTCATGCGACCACGGTATTCGTGCGCAGGCGCACATTCTGTTCGCTCGCCCACTGTCGGGTTTTCGGGACGATCAGGACGCTCAGGTCGCTGCTGCCGCTCCCAGATACGCGGACGCCTTGCCGAGCACCTTCTTGAGCTGGCGAAGCCCCACCGGTTTCACGATGAGGTGATCGAATGCCTCGCGGTCCGAGGCACGCAGGGCGGCCGCCTGGACAGCGCCGGTGATCGCCACCAGAAACGCGCGCTTGGCGGCGGGTCGGCTGCGGATCTCGCGGGCGATTTCGAGGCCGCTGGTCCCCGGCAGCACCAGGTCCTGAAGGATGACGTGCGGCGAGAGATCCTCGACAGCCCGTATCGCGGAAGGCCCGTCGTAGACCGCGTGGGATTCATGGCCGATCTTCTGCAGCACCCAGGCGAGCGAATCCGCGGTGTCGGGATGATCGTCGACGACGAGCACGCGCAACCGGGCTTGGCCCGCCAGCGACTCTTCGGCTGGCGAGAGCTGCGCCCCATGAGACGAAAGGGGAAGGCGAACGACGAACTCACTGCCCCTGCCCGGCCCGGCGCTATGCGCCACGATCGTGCCGCCGTGCATCTCGACGAGCGAGCGCGCCAGCGCGAGCCCGATGCCCATTCCCTCGCCCGCGACCTGGTCCAGCAGGGGGATCTTCGCGTAGAGCTCGAAGATGCCGGAGAGCTCGCTCGCCTCGATGCCGATGCCATCGTCCTGCACCTCGATGACGGCTTCGGCATCGAGCGCCTCGACGCTGACGCGCAGACTGCCGCCCTTGGGGGTGAACTTCGCGGCGTTGTTCAGCAGGTTGCTGATGACCTGGGCGAGGCGGACGGGGTCGCCATCGACGAACACCGGCTCCACAGGCAGCTCGACGGCAAGCGTATGTCCTGCCCTGTGGATGACCGGCAGGCTGATCTCGACCGCGTGCTCGACGACGGTGGAGAGCGCGGCGCGTTCCTTGTGCAACTGCAGCCTTCCCCGGCTGATCGACGCGACGTCCTTCAGGTCCTCCACCAGGTGCCGCAGGTGGGTCAGCTGGCGCTGGATGACGCCGGCCGCGTGCCGCACATCGTCCGACCCGGCCTCCTTCTCCGCCAGCAGGTCGGCGACGAGCTGCATCGGCAGCAGCGGGTTGCGCAGCTCGTGCGACAGGATCCCCAGAAACTGGTCCTTGTGCCGGTTGGAATCCTGCGCAGCGACCAGCGAGGCGTGCAGGCCGTAGGCGACCGCCGCGAACCTGCCCAGGTTGTCGATCAGCCGCGCGTCCTCGGCGTCGAACCGCCGCTGCTCGTCGTGCGTCACGACCCAGATCGTTCCGGCAGGCCTGCCCTCGAAGGCGAAGGGGATGAGCAGCGCCTCGACGATCGCCGGCTTGAGCTCGGCGAAATAGTCGAAGTGGCGTTCCAGACGCGAGAAGAGCTGGACCGAATTGCGGTCGACGACCGTGCCGCAGGGACTGAACGAGCGCGGCGTCGTGCCCCCCAGGTGCGGGGCATACTCGCCGACCAGCGCGTGCCAGCGGAAGTGCTTGCCGTCCGGCTCGATCAGGCTCACGCCCGCGGAGCCTGCCTGGCAGGAAACGAGAGCCGCTTCCGCGAGGCTCTGCAGGATCGTGCGCGGCGAATGCGTCATGTCTTGCGCGAGCGCCGCGAGGATGCGGGCTTCGGCCACGTAGTCAGGCGGGCGCGACGGACGCAGGCTCAACTCTGCGGTAGTGACGACTGATTCGAGGTCGGCGGACTCTGGCGAACGCGGGGACATGTCCATGGGGGCCTTTGCTTCTACTGAAGCCACCACTCTGTTCGCACGCGCACATCGAGTCCGTGCGCTAACGAACAGAGGCAGCGGCCACGCCTACGCCCGGCAGAAGGTCGGAAAGGAACCGGCGGCCCTGGTCACGCAATTCAGGACGCTGCTGTTGCGCACCTACTCGTGCGCGCTCGGTCAATGCCTTTCTCAAGGCGGTCGACATCATCGAGCGGCGCGGCAGATCCCCTGAGACGTGGTATGTACGGTACCGAACATACACAGCGAAACCGAGTGTAGAGTATGTGTCCATGGACACGCCGCCGAGAGTCAACATCCTGGCGGTGGAGGACGACCCCGTGATGCGCGAGCTCCTCCGGCTGCACCTGTCGGACGCCGGATACGTCGTGACGCTCGCCGAGGATGCCATCGCCGCCGGACACCAGATGCTGAGGTTGCCGCCGGACCTCGTCATCCTCGACGTTGGCCTGCCCTACTTCGACGGCCTGGATTTCGCCGCGACGCTGCTCGCCGACGCCACCGTGGCGCGCGTGCCGATCATCTTCATCAGCGCGGACGAGTCGTTTGCTGACAGGGCCGTGCGCCTCGGGACGGACTTCATCGTCAAGCCGATCCGCAAGGCGCGCCTGCTCGCGAGCGTGGCAAGGGCCCTGTCGCACAAGAGCGAACCAGCTCGAGCCGCGCCGTCACACTGAGGGCTGCCCGCCGCTCAGCGGTTTCGCCGACACTAACGAACAGAGGCTGCGGCGACGCCCGCGCCCGGCAGAAGGTCGGAAAGCAACCGGCCGAATTCACTCTTCACCACGCCGTAACACTCGCACACGCGCTTCTCCAGCCCGGTACGCTCGAGCACGGTGAGGTGGCCGCGGCGGCCGTGGACGACCCCGGCCTGCTGCAGCTTGCCTACCGCCTCGGCGATGCTCTCGCGGCGCACGCCGAGCATGCCGGCGACCATCTCCTGCGTCATGACGACCTTGTCCGAGGGCAGGCGATCGAGCGTCACCAGCAGCCAGCGGCAGAGCTGCTGCTCCACCGAGTGATGGCGGTTGCACACCGCGGTCTGCGACATCTGGGTCATCAGCGCCTGCGTGTAGCGCAGCAGCAGGCGCTGCGTCGGGCCGGAGCGCTCGAATTCCTGCTTGAGCAGGCGCCGTTCCAGGCGATAGGCGTCGCCGGCAGTCTGCACCACCGCAGAGCTCGGCGTGGTGTCCCCGCCCATGTAGAGCGATACGCCCACTATGCCTTCGCTGCCCACGCCGGCCACCGAGGCCGACGCGCCCGACTCCATCACGTAGTGCAGCGAGACGATGGCGCTGACGGGGAAGTAGGCGTGCTGTAGCTGCGCGCCGGGCTCATAGAGCATTTCGCCGAGCGGCAGGGCCACCGGCTGCAGATGCGCGGCGAGTCGCGCGAATTCGGCCGCGGGAAGCGCCGCGAGAAGGTGATTCTGGGTGGGGTTGGAAGAGGAATTCATTTCTTCGCCCCGAGCTCGATGCCGATGCCGCGGTAGCCGATGAAGCGGCAGGACTGGTTGAACATCGGCTCGCCGCTCACCTGGAAACGCTGCTCGGAGCCGTCGGCGTTGCTGCGGCTGAAAACGAGATCGATGAACGGCTGGCGCGCCGCAATGGTCGCCTGCAGCCGCTGGCGCTGCTCCTCGTTCCAGCCCGCCACCTGGACCGCGCCGGTGCCCGCCAGGGCATCGACCCGGATGCCGAGCATCTCCAGCACCGGACCCGAGACCTTGGTGAAGTTGCCCATCTCGTCCTGCTCCCAGTACCAGTCCGAGGCGAGCTCGGTGAGGCTGCGATAGCGCGCTTCGCTCTCGCGCAGCTCGGCGGTGCGCTCCTGCACGGCCTGCTCCAGTTCCTTGCTGTAGTTCTGCAGCGCCTTGTAGAGCAGCCGCACTTCCAGCATGTTGCGGATGCGCGTCTTCACTTCGACCAGGTCGAAGGGCTTGCTGATGAAATCCCGGGCGCCGGCGTGCAGGGCGCGCTGCTTGTGGCCGGGCTGCGCGGTGATGACCAGCACCGGAAGGTAGCCGTCCGTGGCGTTCGTCTTGAGGCCTTCCATTACCTGGAAGCCATCCATGCCGGGCATTTGCAGGTCGAGAAGAATCAGGTCGTAGCGGTGCTTGCGGTGCAGCGCGCAGACCTCGTGCGGGTCCATGGTGGAGGCGACCCGGACGTAGCCGGCCTCGCGCAGCATGTGCTCGAGCAGGCTGACGTTCGCTTCCTGGTCGTCGACGATCAGGATGCTGGCGTCGAGGATTTCCGACTCGGCAATGGTCTTGGGGGCTCCGGCAATGGGCATCGTCATTTCCTTGTCAGCGAACCAGCTGGTTGATCTCGATGATCGGCAGCAGGATGGCGAACACGATCAGCAGCACCGCCGCGCCCATCGCCAGGATCATCAAAGGCTCGAGCAGCGTGAGGAAAACCGCCAGGCGGCGCTCAAGCGCCTGGGTCTCGAGGCGCGCGGCGCGCTCCAGCATCTGCTCGAGCTTGCCGCTCGCCTCGCCGCTCGCGATCAGGTGCAGGAGAAGCGGCGGAAACGTGCGCGTTTCGCCCAGCGCTCGCGCCAGGCTCGCGCCTTCGCGCACCCGCTCGATGGCGCGCTCGACCGCTTCCCCCATGACCACGTTGCTCATCACCCGCGCGCCCGACGTGAGCGCGGAAAGCAGCGGCACGCCGCCGCCGACCAGGATCGCCAGCGTGCTGGCGAAGCGCGAGGTGTCGACGCCGCGGATCAGCGATCCCAGCCAGGGCGCGCGGAGCAGCAGGACGTGCCAGCGGCGCCGGTTTTTCGGGCGACGCAGCGCAACGTGGATTGCCCAGGCCGCGCCGACCAATATCGAGACGAGGTAGGGCCAGGTAGCACGCAGGAAGTCGCTCAGCCCGATGAGGGCGCGAGTCAGCAAAGGCAGCGTCTGGCGCGACTGCTGGAACACGTTCACCACCTGCGGCACCACGTATACCAGCAGCCCGGTGACGATGGAGAGGGCAACGATGGCGACGAGGACCGGGTAGAGCAGCGCGAGGCTGGTCTTCTGCCGCAACGCCTGGCGCGCGTCGAGATAGTCGGCGAGATGCGCGAGCACGGTCGGCAGCGCACCCGACTCTTCGCCGCCGTGCACCAGGGCGCGGTAGAAATCGGGAAAGGTCCGCTCGTAGCTGCCCAGCGCGGCGGCGAGCGAAGCGCCGGCCATCACCTCGGCCTTCACGCCGGTGAGCACTTCGCGGGTCGGCGGGGCCTCGGCTTCCTCGATGAGCGCCGCGAGCACCTGCTCCATCGTCAGGCCGGAATCGAGCAGCGTGGCCATCTGCCGCGTGAGGAGGCTCAGCTCCGCCGCGGAAAGGCCGCGCGCCCACGGCCGGCGCGCGCGCTCGCGTACCGCGACCTTGTCGAGCGCCGAAGGCAGCAGGCCCTGGGCGCGCAACTGGATCCGCGCCTGGCGCGGCGTGTCGGCCTGCACCACCCCGGATACGGTACGGCCGGCGGCGTTCAGTGCCTGGTACTGGAAGTCTTCCATGGCCGCGGCTCTTCGCCCTTCAGCGCGGTTGCCGCTTGCGGGCCTGTGCGAGGAATCCCGCCGTCTCCCTCACGGCGGCGAAGCGCGCTTCGCTTTCGCGCAGCTCGGCGGTGCGTTTCTCCACCGTCTGTTCCAGCCTTTTGTAGAGCAGCCGCACTTCCAGCATGTTGTGGATGCGCGTCTTCACTTCGAGGACGTCGAACGGCTTGCTGACGAAATCCTTCGCGCCCGCCTGCAGCGCCTGCAGCTTGTGCGCCGGCTGGGCGGTGATGACCAGGACCGGGAGGTAGCCGTCGGGCTCGATCGTCTTGAGGCCCGCCATCACCTGGAACCCGTCCAGCCCGGGCATCTGCAGGTCGAGCAGGATCAGGTCGTAGCGGTGCTCGCGATGCAGCCCGACGACCGCACGGGGATCCATGGTCGAGGTGACGCAGGCGTAGCCGGCTCCGCGCAGCATTTCCTCGAGCAGGAGGACATTGGACTCCTGGTCGTCGACGACCAGCACTTTCGCGTTGAGGATGTCGGCTGGATCGATCATGGAGTCGGCTTCTTTGCCGAGAGCTCCAGCGCCATCCCCAGCGCGGCCATGAACTCGCCGACCA
>Ga0111539_10008405_pt1 | contig 13136 bp, 12 predicted proteins | sample RhiMethybrSRZTD1_FD_79667 | JGI IMG/M metagenome (GOLD analysis project Ga0111539, IMG submission 79667) | Populus rhizosphere microbial communities from Tennessee, USA - Rhizosphere MetaG P. TD hybrid SRZTD1 (version 2) (version 2) | ecosystem: Host-associated > Plants > Roots > Rhizosphere >...
ACGCCGGGCATCTGGGCGGTCGAGCCGCACATCGGCTGCCAGGGCGTGGGCTCCAAGTGGGAGGAGCTCTTGGTCGTCACCGATACCGATGCGTACTGGCTCGACGACGATCTGCCGCACCATCGCCGCGGCGTCGCGCGCACGGGCCGGGTTGCCGAAGCCTGAATCTTCTGGTGAGCCCTGATCGTCGAACCGCGTCGGCGGGACGTCCCAAGCCGGCACGCGCTCGTTCGGTCCGCGAGATACCGTGACGAACCGACAAACCAACTAGAAGGACTCCACCGAGCACGAGCACGAGCAGGATTTTATTTGCGGCGCCCCGGCCAGCGCTCCGGAGCGAGCCAGAAGCCGTCTTCGCGCGATCCGTAGAAATCCAGGAGCGCGCGATCCATCACGGCCGACGCCCGCGCCGCGCTCACGCCGGTGCTCGGACATTCGCCGCGCCCTTCGAGCGCGGCAACCACGGTCGCGATCAGCGGCTCCTGGATCGGCGACGGGTTCGGCAAATCGAACGCTTCCACGCCCGCCGCGCTGCGCAGCACGACCGGCTCCTGGCCGAAGGTCGAGAGCCGGAGCTCGGCCTGGGTGCCGCTGATCACGATCAGATCCTCGTGAATTGCGGCCGCGAAGTTCCAGCTCGCGCTGCCGAGCGCGCCCGACGCAAGCCGAAAGCGCAACGTCACCCGATCTTCCACCGCGTAGTCGGAAGCGACGTTGGCCGCGCTTCCGCCAACGTCGAGGAGCGGCCCGAGCAAAAAATCCAGGATGTCGAGCGTGTGGCTGCCCAGATCGAGAAACAGTCCGGCGCCGGCGTGCTCGGCGATCAAGCGCCACGGCAAGGGCTCACCGGGCTTGCGACGGCTCGGGCTGGCGTAGCGATAGCCGACCTGGGTGATGGTGCCGAGCCGTCCCGAGTCGATCAACGCCTTGGTTTTCAGAAATCGCGGTAGGGCGCGGCGGTAGTACGCCACGAACAGCGGCAAGCGTGCGGCGGCGAAGGCCGCGATCATGCGCTCGCACTCGGCGTGCGTGCGCGCCATCGGCTTTTCCACGTACGCCGGTTTACCCGCGGCAGCGACGCGCAGCGCGAGCTCGAGGTGGTTGCCCGGTGGCGTCGCGACGTAAACCGCGTCGACGTTCGGGTCGTCGATCAGTCGCGCCGCGTCGTCGCACCAGGTGCGCACACCGTGGCGGCGGGCGTAGTCCTCGGCGAGCGCCCCGTTGCGGCGCATCACGCTGACGAGCTCGCTGCCGGCCACGCGCTGGAACGCCGGCCCGCTCTTCACCTCGCACACGTTGCCGCATCCGAGAATGCCCCAGCGAATCGCCATCGCCGGGGATTGTGGCAGATCGGCGAAAAGCGCGGCAATCGCACAAGGAGTTGCCGCGGCGCCGTCCCCGGGTAGAAAAGGCGCCCATGACCAGCCACGGCGTCGATACCGCCTCCCTTCGAGCTTCCGCCCCCGACCTCGAGCAACGCTTCGCCGGCTTCAAGGCCAAGAAGCTCGCGCTCGACATGACGCGCGGCAAGCCCTGCGCCGAGCAGCTCGAGCTCTCCAATTCGTTGCTCACGATCCTCGGCCCCACGGACTTTCGTGCCGCCGACGGCACGGATTGCCGCAACTACGGCGGCCTCGACGGCCTGCCCGAGGCCAAGGCGCTGTTCTCCGCCTTCCTCGGCGTGGCCAAGGACGAGGTCCTGGTCGGCGACAACTCGAGCTTGACCCTGATGCACGACACGATCGCGCACGCGCTCCTGCACGGCGTGCCCGGCGGCGAAGCGCCCTGGTCCCGCGACAAGGTGAAGTTCCTGTGCCCGGTTCCCGGCTACGACCGTCACTTCGCGATCTGCCAGCATTTCGGGATCGAGATGCTCAACGTCGACATGACCGACGAGGGGCCGGACATGGATAAGGTCGAGACGCTCGCCGGCTCCGATGCCTCGATCAAGGGCATCTGGATCGTGCCCAAGTACGCCAATCCGACCGGCGCCACCTGCTCCGATCGCGTCGTCGAGCGCCTGGCGCGGATGAAAACCGCGGCCAAGGACTTTCGCATCATCTGGGACAACGCCTACGCGCATCACCATTTGACCGACGCGCCGCCGAAGCTCGCCGACCTGCTCGCGGCCGCCAAACAGGCGGGTAATGCCGATCGCGTCCTGATCTACGGCTCGACGTCGAAGGTTTCGTTCGCCGGCGCCGGGCTGGCGGTGATGGGCGGCAGCACGGCGAACATCGGCTGGATCCGGGGCCACCGCTCGAAATCGACGATCGGTCCCGACAAGCTGAGCGAGCTCCGCCACGTGCGATTTTTCAAGGACATGGCGGGTATCGAAGCCCACATGAAAAAGCACGCCGCGCTGATCAAACCCAAATTCGACGCCGTCGATCGGGTGCTGACGCGCGAGCTCGCGGGCAAGGGCATCGCCGCCTGGACCAAGCCGCTCGGCGGCTACTTCGTCAGTCTGGACGTGCTCGACGGCTGCGCTCGCGCGGTGATCCAGATGGCGGCGGAAGCCGGCGTCAAACTGACCGAAGCCGGCGCGACCTTCCCGTACGGCAAGGATCCGCGCGACCGCAACATCCGGATCGCGCCCACCTTTCCGTCGTTCGCCGAGATCGAAACCGCGACCGACGTGGTCGCGGTTTGCGTCCAGCGCGCCGCGCTAGCCAAGCTGAACGGTTAGTTCAGAGCTTGCCGTTCAGGGGATCCGAGCCGCTGCCGCCGCTGCGGAAGGGATTGCTGCCGCCGCCACCCTTCTTGCCGCCGCTGCTGCGCCGGCTCGCCTTCGATGCACGAGCAGCGCGCTTTTGCTTGCGCTCCTTGGTGCGCGTCTCGTCGGCGGCCTTCAGCCGCTCCTTGAGCTCGTCACTCATGCTCCGCGACGACGCCTTCTCGTCTTTCTTTTCGTCCTTCTTTTCTTCTTCCTTGGCGGTCGTCGTAGCGGGAGCGGGCGTCGGCGCCGGGTCGGGTTTCGCCGCGGGTGGCGGATCCGCGGGGCGCGGCACGGTCATCGCCGCCGCAACCTCGGCCGGCGGTGCTTCCTTCGCCAGCGCCGTCAGGCCCGCGATGCCGCCCTTCATCTGCGTCGCAGCGAAGCCGGCGCCGCCCAGAGCGACTACGGCGACCGCGGCGACCCAGATCCCCATGCCGCGCTTCTTGAACGGCGGGTTCAGGTCGAGGTCCGACAGATCGTGAACCACCGGCGCCGTGCTCTGCGGGCCGATCGCGAAAGGCGCCACCGATTGGGGCGTGGGGCGCGGGGAGTACCCACCCGCCGATACGACGGGCGGCCAGGCGCTCGCCGACATCGCGGCGGGTGTGGCGGACGGGTACTGGCTTTGATGCTGGACCAGGTTCGGCAACGGGCGAGCCCCGACGGCCTGGGGAGCGTAGGCCGGCGCCGGGGGCGCGGGCTCTTCCTCCTCATTGAGACCGGCGACGTCGGCGAGCGTCTGCCACTCGGTGCCGCCGACCTCCATCACGTAAGTGTTTTCGTGGATCAACCCGGCGTTGAACGCCTCGTCCAATTCGTCGAGCGTGAGCTCGCGAAGGTCGCCGTTGTCCATCTGTACGTACCAGAGCTCGTCGTTGTCGTTGGTTGTCATCAGCGTCTCCAGACCGCGTACCAGTCAGCAAACCGTCCCCAACGCTAACGCACAATTGGCGGTTTGCCTTTGCCTTTGCGCGACAAAATCACGCATTCACAGCGGGGTTGCAGGAATCCGTCCGTGCTGTCTCGTTTGTTGGTTGGGGCCCCGGCCCCAACCAGCTCGTAGCTCCGACTCCCCCAATGGGGTGTGATAGCGACACGGGAATCATGCATGACTACGTGATCGTCGGAGCGGGCTCTGCAGGATGCGTGCTCGCCGCGCGACTCAGCGAAGATCCTGCGACGCGCGTGCTCCTGGTCGAAGCGGGCGGCAGCGACGAATCACTCTGGATCCGCGCGCCTGGGCTGTATTTCGCGCTCTGGCGCAGCAAATTCGACTGGGCGTTTTCCACTGAACCGCAACGCCACGTCGACGGCCGGCGCATGTACTGGCCGCGCGGCAAGGTGCTCGGAGGCTCGAGCTCGCTCAACGCGTCGCTCTACGTGCGCGGTCACCGCGATGACTACGATCACTGGCGCGATCTGGGAAATCGCGGCTGGGGCTGGGACGAAGTGCTTCCGTACTTCAAGCGCTCGGAACACCACGTGCGCGGCGCGAGCGAGCATCACGGCGCTGACGGCGCGCTGTGCGTGCAGGACATGCACGGCGTGAATCCGGTGTCGCTGGCGTTCGCCACCGCGCTCGCCGCGCGAACCGGCGTGCCGTTCGTCGACGATTTCAATCGCGGCAACTCCGAGGGCGCCGGCATCTATCAGATCGCCTGCCGCGATCGCGTGCGCTGCAACACTTCGACGGCATTTCTGCGGCCGGCGCTCGCGCGCAAGAATCTCGAAGTGGTCACGAACGCGCACGTGACCGGCCTTCAGACGTCGAGCTCGCGCGTGACCGGCGTGCGCTACAAGGTCGGCAATGCCGAGCGCCTCGCCGAGGCCAAACGCGAGGTCGTGCTGAGCGCGGGCGCGATCGGCTCCCCCCACATCCTGCTGTTGTCGGGCATCGGACCGGCGCAGCAGCTCAAAGAGCACGGGATTCCGCTTCTGCTCGACCTTGCGGGGGTCGGTCAGAATCTGCAGGACCACCTGCTCACCACCGTCAGCTACGAGCTCACCGAGCCTGCGACGCCGATCGTCAGCCTTCCCAACCTGCTGCGCTGGCTCGCGCAGTTCTCGCTCAACAAGAGCGGACCGCTCGGGCGCTCGCCGGTCGAGTCGGGCGGATTCGTCAAGACGCGACCCGAGCTTCGCCACCCCAATCTCCAGTTCCACTTCGTGCCGTATCCCACGGACGAGCCCAACACCGACGAGAAGCGCAAGCTGCCGAACGCGCGCGCCTTCACGATCCTGCCGTCTTTGATCTATCCGAAGAGCACGGGTGAGATCCGGTTGAAATCGAGCGATCCGCTGGCGGCGCCGGCGATCGATCCCAACTATCTGTCGGCGCGCGAAGATCTCGAGCTCTTGATCGAAGGCGTGCGGCTTTCGCGCGAAATCGCGGACACGGCTCCGCTCTCGCGCTACCGCGGCCGCGAGCTCCGGCCCGGAGCGGTGAACACCAGCGACGAGCAGATCGCGGGCGACATCCGGCTCCGGCTGAGCACGATTTTTCACCCGGTCGGCACGTGCAAGATGGGAAACGACGCGATGGCAGTGGTCGATCCCGAGCTCCGCGTGCGGGGCATCGAAGGGTTGCGCGTGGTCGACGCCTCGATCATGCCGATGATCGTCGGCGGCAACACCAACGCGCCGACGATCATGATCGCCGAGAAGGCCGCCGAGATGATGAAGCGCGGCTGACCAGACCGTCCAGCACCGTTTCCAGCGTGCTCATGTAGCGGCCCAGATCCACGTCGGGGTCCCATGCTTGCTGCAGCACGAAGCCGTGAAATGCCGCAATCAAGAGCCGGGCGAGCGCCTCGGGGTCGAGCGCACGCGGAATCTCGCCGCGCTCCCGGGCCTTTTGGAGGAGCGCCGTCAGTTGCTCGAGTGGCTCGGCCACGCCGCGCTCGACGATGCGCATCACGCGCGGATCGCGCAGCGCTTCGCCCCAGAGTTGCACGCCGATCTTGCGCTGCCTCTGTTCCAGTGGGCTCTCGAGCCGGCCGAGGAAGCTCCGTGAAAGCTCGCTCAGCGCGGCGCGCAGGCTCGCGCTGCTCGCGGCGCGCCCGAACGCGGCTCGCTCGCCGGCGTGGCGTTCGTCCGCGATCGCTTCGATGATCGCCTGCTTGCTCGGGAAGTAGCCGTAGATCGCGCCCGGGCTGAGCTTCGATCGGCGCACGATCTGCTGCATCGTGGTGCCGTGAAAGCCGTGGCGGGCGAAGCACTCGAGCGCGGCGTCGAGAATCTGGCGGCGGCGCGCCGCCTGGTGCTCCTTGCTGACCTTCGGCATCTAGCCCCTCGCTGCGACTTCGGCCAGCGCCGCGCGGTAAAACTCGTACCCGCGGCCGGGTTGATCGTAGCGAGCTCGGTAGTCGGCGGCGCCCACGTCTTCGATCAGCGAGAGCCCGCGTTCTAGCAGGTAGTCCGCGATGTGAGCGGGGTCGATGCCGAAGGTCCACGGTTCGCCGACGCGGCTCAGCGTGCGCCCGAGCCGCCCGAGACCGACGAAACCGACCGATCCGTCGATCGCGCCGCGGTGCACGTAGGTGAACAGGATCCGGCTTCCTGGCGCCGCCTGCGCCACGTAACCGAGCACGCGATCGACCGCTTCCGCGTTCAAGTAGTTGGTCACGCCCTCCCACACGAAAAACGCCGGCTGCTCCCGAGCGAAGTCGGCATCGCTCAGCGCTTGTTCCAGACTATCGCGCTCGAAGTCGAGGGCTACGCGCACGACGTGGCGATCGGACGCGACCCCACGCCGGCTCAGACGTTCGACCTTGCGGCGGATCACCGGGGCCTGATCGAGCTCGAACACTCTCGCACGTTCGATGTTCGGCAGCCGCAACGCGCGGCAATCGAAGCCCGCGCCGAGCAGCACGATCTGCTCGACCTGGTTCCCGAGCGCCCAGGCCACGGCGTCGTCGATCAGGCGCGTGCGCGCGACGCCGGAAGAGCGCGCCCCGGGCCAGCGCCGATCGATCAGCCAGGGCACGAGCGCGCCGAGCCCCGGTAGCCGTGCCAGGCGGAGCGCTGCCGCGACAGCCGGCGACAGGAACAGCGGCGCGAACGGATCCTGGAACAAGCGCCGCGCCCGCGGGCGCTTCACTGATTCGAGCGCGCGGAAGAGCGCCATGAACTCGGCGGTGCGACTGACAGGCTGCTGCGGGTTTTCCATAAAAACGAATGCTCGTTCTTTTTATGGATTCCCGCTCCCGCATGTCAATCCCGGCATCACCGAATGTTCGCGATCCCGAGCGTCAGCTGGAAATGCGGCCCGCCGGGGTCGAGGTCCGGGCCGTCGAACGAGCTGGGCTCCTCGGAAGTCCAGTCCGACTCGCCCAGGGTCAGCCCGTAGCCGAAGCGAAAACCGAACAGCAACCCCTTCGGCCAGCGTCGGCCGCGAGGCGGCTGGAACGGAACCACACAGCCGAATGCAAAGCCAGGAACGAACGTGTACGCGTTGCGCTCGAGCGTCAGCGTCCCCGATCCAGCGGCGTCCAGGAACGGCGAGCGGAGGCCAGAGATCTCGAGGTTTGCTTGTTGCCAGCCGAACCCGACCAGCGGGGTAGCGTAAAGCGTGCCACTTTCCAAAAAGTCGTAGCCGGCGTGGAGCGTCACTCCCAACTGCTTCAGCCCATACTCACCAGCATCCCCCGGCCGCTCCCCGTGCCGGGAGAAGACACCGATCACCTGGTATCCGGCTCGCCACGCTCCGACCGAGATATCGACGCCGATGCTGAGCGAGCGCTCGCTGCGCGACAGCGCCGAGTAGCCACTGCGCTCGAGGGCTCGCGCGAGATCCGATTGCCGCGCCCAGCGCTCTCCCACGCCGAGAAACGCATCGGTACGCACCGCGTTTGGCTCGTTCCCGAGCGAAGGTATCGCGCTGGCCGGGGTCGCGATCGACAGAACCACGAGAACCCACAGTGTGCGCATGTTCGCCCCGGAGCTCGGACACCCCGTGTAACAGAAGACTTGGGCATCCGTGGCATACGACGTGCACTTCAGACGCGCGGAGGCTCTGATGCGGCTCGCTCAACGCATGTTTTTGCCTGCATTCGTCGGGGGAGTGCTGCTCGTCTTCGGGGCGTGCGGTGGAGAAACTTTCCAGGGGTCTGGCAGCGGTGCCATGGCTGGCACAGCCGGCACTTCGCAAACCGGGGGCAGCGGCGGGGACGGCAGCGGGGGCGATGCCGGAACGGACGGCAGCAGCGGCTCAGCGGGAAGCGGCAGCGGGGGAACGGCAAGCGGCGGCAGCTCGGGCAGCGGTGGCTCTTCGAGCGGCGGTAGTTCCGGGAGCGCGAGCGGGGGCACGAATAGCGGCGGCGCGTCCGGCAACGGCGGTGCCTCCGGGGGCGGCGGATCGGGAGGAATGCCGGACGAATGGTTCGCCTGCGGCGCCAACACGGAGTGCGCAATCAGGGAGGCCCGCTGCTGCCAATTCTGCGGTCCAGAAACGGCCAGCGACGCGATCGCCTACAACGCCCAATACGCCGCTCAAGTCTCGACGCACTTCTGCGGCGACATACCCCCGCCCTGCCCGGCGGTGGATTGCATCCTGCGGCCGGCCTACGTGTTGCCCTTCTGCATCGAGGGGCGCTGCCAGGCGATCGACATCCGCGAGGACAAGCTGACTTCGTGCAGCACCGAAGCCGAGTGCAGGTTGCGCTGGGGCACGGCGTGCTGCGAGTCCTGCACCCAGGACATCGGGATGCTCGTCGCCGTCAATTCACAGGTCGACTACGAGGGCAGCGTGTGCGGCGGCGCCGTGCCCTGCCCGCGCTGCGCGATCGCGTCGTATCCGAGCAACGCCAGGGCGCTGTGCAGCCCGGAACATCACTGCACGGTGGGATTTCTGCGCTGAGGCCCGCGCTCAGGGCGCGCCAGCCGGCTTGGTGCGCTGCCACTGATCGAGCTGTGCCCGCGCGGTGCCGCGGCGATCAGTCGCCTCCTTGCCCGGAACTTTCGCCGTGAGCTCGACCACGTAGCCGTTCGGATCGCGAAAGTAGATCGAGTGGATGAAATCGTGGTCCGAGACGCCACGGCACTCGATTCCAGCCGCGCGCCCCTTCGCCAGCATCTTCTCGAGCACGGGGTAATCGACCTCGAGCGCGATGTGCAGATCGTAGTCGTGCTGTTCTTTGAAATCGAACGGCCGATCCGGAGCCTCGAAGAACGCGAGAAACGACCCGTCGTCGAGCTCGTAAAACGTGTGCAGCGCGCTGGTCTTGCGGCCGGTCTTGGTCTCGCCGATCTCGAGCGTGCATGCCAGCGGGAGACCCAGAAATTCCTCGTAGAACTTCCGGGTCTCCTCGGAATCGCGACACCGGTACGCGTTGTGGTGAAGCTTCTTGATCATCCGGTGCGCCTCCGCCGGCTCAAATCACTTCGAAGCTCTTGTCCTTCATCGAGCCCGCGAAGCCGTAGAAGACTTCGTGGACCTTGTTCCAGCACTTGAGCTGCTTCATCTGTCCGAGCCAGCGATCGATGTTCGGGTAACGCTTGAAGTCGACGCGGATCGCTTCGCCGAGCCCGACGAACGAGGCCCCGAAGTAGTCCGCGATCGTCATCTCGTCCCCGGCCAGGAATTTGCGTTGTTTGAGCAGGTGCTCGTCCAGCACCTTGAACCAGCCCTGCGCGCGCTCCTTGGCCCAGGCCAGCGTGCCTTTCTGGTGGTCGTCGCTCGGCCGCTGGTGAGTCGAAAAGATCTGCGGATAGACCAGGCCGTAGGCGAAGTCGCGGCAGACCTGGGTATTGATGAAGTCCATCACCTCGTTCACGCGCGCCCTCTTCTGCAGGTCCTTGGGGTACGCCGGTGAATTGCTCTTCTCGGCGAGGTACTTGAGAATCGCCGAGCTTTCGGTGAGGCGAAAATCGCCGTCCTCGAGCACCGGAACCAGCTTGCTGGGATTGATCGCCGTATAGGGCGGCTGCATGTGTTCGCCCTTCAACAGATCGACGACCTGGAACTGTACGTTCATGCCGTTCTCCTCGGCGAACAGCATCAGCGGCCGGCTCGTGGTGGAAACGGGGTGATAGTAAATCTTCATGACGGTTCCCTCCGGACTACGATGGTTTCACGATGAAACAGCAGACGTCGCTCCGTTCGGAAATGGGTTTTAGCACGCCCGACCGCATCGTCGTGCGCGGTCTCGACCTCGTAAAAGAGCTGATCGGCAAGGTACCGCTCGGCGATGTAGCCTGGCTCGAAATCACCGGCGCGCTACCGACACCCGAGCAATCCGTGGTCTTCAATGCGCTGATGGTGACGCTGGTCGAACACGGGATGACTCCGAACGCGATTGCGGCGCGCCTCACCTACCTCGGAGCACCCGAGGCGCTGAACGGCGCGGTTGCAGCCGGGCTGTGCGGAGTCGGCAGCACCTTCGCCGGCACGGCCGAAAACAGCGCCAGGATGCTGCAGGACGCGTTGAAAACCGCCACAGCGCCGGACCTCGCACTGCTGGCCAGCGAGATCGTCGCCGACTTTCGCGCGCGGCGGGCGCCGATCCCGGGTCTCGGTCATCCGCTGCACAAGCCGCTCGACCCGCGCACCGGCGTCCTGTTCGACGTGGCAAAAAAGAACGGTTACTACGGGCCCCATTGCGAGCTGATGCAGCGCATCGCCGAAGAGGCCGAGCGCGTCTCGGGCAAACAACTGCCGGTCAACGCCACCGGCGCGATTGGCGCGATTGCCAGCGAGCTCGGCCTCGACTGGCGCATCTGCCGCGGCATCGCGGTGATGGGCCGCGCGATCGGGCTCGTCGGCCACATCGCCGAGGAGCTGCGCTCGCCGATCGCGCGCACGATCTGGGAACGCGTCGAAGAAGAGTCGAGCGCGCACCTGACGGGGGAATGAGAATTCATTCAGCCGCGGTCGATCAGCTTGGCCTTGTATTCCGAGCGCGGCAGCGTGCCGGCGGCCACCAGTGATACCTCCGCGCTGAACAGGAGCGCGCTCCGCAGCTCGGCAGCGAGCGCGGCCGCGAGCGCGGGGTCGGCGGGTTCTCCGGGCGCGAGCTCGACCAGCACCGGTAACGGCGGATCCTGCTTCACGGTACCGGTGCGCGGGCGAACGCTGATCACGCCGCTGACGCGCGGCTGAAAACGGCCGACGACGTCGCGCACCGCCGACGGAAACACGTTGACCCCACGTACGATCAGCATGTCGTCGGAGCGGCCGACGCAACGCACGCGCAGCGAGCTTGTGCCGCAGGCACACGGCGATGACCAGACCACGACCCGATCGCCGCTACGGAACCGCAGCAGCGGCGCCGCTTCCCGCCGCAGGTGCGTATAGACGAGCTCGCCGCTCGCGCCGTCTTCGATCGGAACCGGCGCGCCGCTCTCCGGATCGATCAGCTCGACGTGAATCAGGCCATCCCCCGAAAAATGCATACCCGATTGCTGCGGGCACTCGCCCCAGAGCGAGGCGGCGATGTCGCCGATGCCCATGACCTCGTAGACGCGCGTATTGAAGCGCTGCTCGAGCCGCCGGCGGAACTGCTCTTCTCCGCCGCCGGGCTCACCCGCGAGGATCAAACGCTCGAGGCCGGACTCGGCCACGTCGAAGCCATGGGCCGACGCCCATTCCGCGATGTATTGGGCGTACGAGGGGGTACAGATCAGCGCCTGCGGGCGAAAGAGCTCGAGCGCTTTGACCAGGCGCTCGCTGTTGCCGGTGCCGACCGGGAGGTGGGTGACGCCGAGCGCGTCGAAGGCTTCGAGCGCGGCACCGGCCACGAACGGGCCGGCGTTGTAAGTGCTGATCAGGCGCTGCCCGCGTCCGAGCCCGCAGCGTCCGTAGCTGTCCTGGGCGATCAGCCGCCAATCGTCGAGATCGCGGCGCGTCAGCGGAATGTAGCAAGGCGTACCGCTGGTCCCGCTGGTCGAATAGATGCGCGCGACGGCTTCCGGCTGGACGGCCAGATGGGCGCCGAGCGGCGGGCTGTCGAGCTGGCTCTGCCGCAGCTCGTCCTTGGTCGTGAACGGCAGCTCGGCAATCCGCGCCAGATCGACGATTCCGTGCTCGGAAGCCATTCCGGCGCGCTCGAGTTTGCTTCGGTAAAACGGCGAGCGCCGGAGCAGCGCGGCGATTTGATCGCGAAAAAGCCCGGCAGCATCCATACGCTCGATTCAAGACGACCGCGGATGCGAGTCAAGCAAAGAGCTGGGAAATGAGCCGCGGCCGAGCGTCCGAACGCGGCGGTTTTGCGCAGTCTGCCTCGCCCCGAGTGGCGCCCGACCGCGAGGAGGCTACTAATACCGAGACACCAATCATGAGCGTGTCCGACCGGCCGGGGGAGTTTCTTCGTGGCGGAGGAGCCATGAGCGCGCTGATGCGCTCGCTCGACTGGTCGATGACGCCGCTCGGAGCGCTGGCGAGCTGGCCCCAGAGCCTGATGACCGCGATCGGGATCTGTCTGGCGTCGCGCTTTCCGATGGCGATCTGCTGGGGTCGGGAGCTTACCTTGCTCTACAACGACGCTTACCAGCCAATCCTCGGTACGAAACACCCGGAGGCGCTGGGACGGTCCTGCTACGACGTCTGGAGCGAGCTCAAGCCGATCATCGAGCCGATGTTCGAGAGCGTGATGCGCACCGGGGAAGCCACCTGGTCCGACGACCTCTTGTTGCCGATGCAGCGTCACGGCTACACCGAGGAGGCGTACTTCACCGTTTCGTACAGTCCGATCCACGACGAGACCGCGGATGTGGGCGGAATCTTCGTCACCGTCACCGAAACCACGCGGCGCGTGCTCGGCGAACGCCGGCTCCGGCTGCTGCACGAGCTGGCCGCGACCGCGTTGCGCGCGCGCAGCGTCGAGCAAGCGTGTATCAGCGCGCGCGAAACGCTCGCGCGGCATCGCGAGGACATCCCGTCCATGCTGCTCTATTTGCTGGACGACGGCGCGGGCACCGCGCGGCTCCGCGCGTGCACCAACGGGTTCCACGAGGAAGCCCCGGGCCTGGTCGAGGTCGGAGCCGGATCCGATCGCTTCTCTTTCGCCAAGGTGCTGAAGAACGGCAAGCCGGAAATGATCGGCGACCGCGAGCGCGCCGCCGTGCTCCCGATCACGCGACCCGGTCAAGCGCGGCCCTACGGATTTCTGGTCGCGGGGATCAACCCGCGCCGCGCGCTCGACGAGGACTATCACGGTTTCCTCGAGCTCGCGGCCGCGCACGTCGCCACCGCGTTGACCAACGCGCTCGCTAACGACGAAGAACGCCGGCGCACCGAGGCGCTTGCGGCGATCGATCGCGCAAAAACCGCATTTTTCAGCAACGTGAGCCACGAGTTCCGGACCCCGCTCACACTGATGCTGGGGCCCCTCCGGGAGACACTGGACGCGCCCGCGGGCCTCGATCCCGAGCAACGCGAGAAACTCGAGGTCGCACACCGCAACGCGCTGCGCCTGCTCAA
>Ga0111539_10008410_pt1 | contig 13131 bp, 9 predicted proteins | sample RhiMethybrSRZTD1_FD_79667 | JGI IMG/M metagenome (GOLD analysis project Ga0111539, IMG submission 79667) | Populus rhizosphere microbial communities from Tennessee, USA - Rhizosphere MetaG P. TD hybrid SRZTD1 (version 2) (version 2) | ecosystem: Host-associated > Plants > Roots > Rhizosphere >...
GGCCTTACGGTGGACGAGGCCATACCGAAGTTGGATAAGGCATTGGACAACGCTGCCATTGCCGAACGTTCCCAGCTGCGCGTCATCCACGGCTTTGGGCAGGGAATCCTCCGTCGCGCCGTAGCGGAGTTCCTGGATGGGCACCCTCATGTGGCGAAGGTGAACGTTGCTGCAGAGGGGCGCGGCGGCGTCACCGTCGTGGAGCTGCGCGAATAGATGCCCTTCCCCGACAGCTTCGTGGACGAAGTCCGGCGCACGGCCGACATCGTGCGGTACGTGTCCGAGCACGTGCAGCTCAAGAAGATGGGCGCGTCGTACAAGGGCCTGTGCCCGTTCCACCAGGAGAAGACGCCGAGCTTCAACGTGAACCCGGACCGCGGCGCGTTCCATTGCTTCGGCTGCGGCGTGGGCGGCGACGTGTTCAAGTTCGCGATGCTCCACGAAAAGGTCAGCTTCCCGGAGTCGATCGAGCTCGTGGCGCGGCGCTTCGGCATCCCGGTGCCGGAGAACCGCTACGAGCAGGGGCCGGACCGCAAGGAGCGCGACGAGATGCTCGCGCTGCTCGACGCCGCCACCGAGCACTTCGAGCGCAACCTCTGGACGGCGCCGGGCACGAAGGCGCGCGAGTACTTGCTCGGACGCGGCTTCAAGGAAGAGACGCTCCGGCGCATCCGCACGGGCGCCGCCGCGGACAGCTGGGGCGACCTGTTCGAGGTCCTGAAGCGGCGCTTCCCCGTGGGCGCGCTGATGACCGCGGGCCTCGTGCGCGAGGGGCAGAAGTCCAACAAGCCGTACGACTGGTTCCGCAACCGCGCGGTGTTCCCGATCTTGAACGACTCCGGGCGCGTGGTCGGCTTCGGTGCGCGATCGCTGGACGGCAGCGAGCCCAAGTACCTGAACTCGCCGGAGAGCCCGGTCTACCAGAAATCCAAGACTCTCTACGGACTTTCCTGGGCCAAAGAGGCGATCCGTAAAGAGGGGCACGTCGTATTGATGGAGGGATACCTCGACGTGGCGCGCGCGCTCGAAAACGGTGTCCAAGAGGTCGTGGCCACCTGCGGGACCGCGCTCACTGCCGCGCACGCGAGGCTCATCCGGCGTTTCACGGAAAAAGTCATCGTGAACTTCGACCAGGACGACGCGGGCCAGAACGCGGCGCGCAAGAGCCTGGACCTTCTGCTCGAGGAAGGCCTGAAGGTCCACGTGGTCGAACTGCCCGCCGGCGACGATCCGGACACCTTCTTGAAGGCGCACGGCGGGGACGCCTATCGCCAGCGGCTCGCGGACGCCCCGCCGGCGATGGAGTGGCTGATATGCCGGGCCGCGAACGAGAACGATACGAAGTCGCCCGCGGGCAAGGGCGAGTACTTGAACGTCCTGCTGCCCGTGTTGTCCCGCATCGACAACGCGGTCGAGCGCATGGCCTGGCTGCCCCTGATCGTCGAGCGCGGCGCCCTGGACGAAGGGGCCACGCGCGAAGAGCTGCGGCGCGCCCTGGCCTCGCGCGCGACGGCTGTGAAGAATCGTGTCGAAGCGGGGCCGGCCACCCCGCCGCCCGCGCCTCAGGACCGGCGCCTGGTTCCGGCGGAGAAACTTCTGCTGACGCTGATCGTCGAAGGGTCAGAGACGTTGCCGGCCGCCCTCCTGGAGCTGCAAGAGCCGGACATGGAAAACCTTCGCTCGGCCGCGATCCTCCGCGCCGCCCGGGCTCACGCCGCCGAAGGCAAGTCGGTCAGCCGGGCCAGCCTCGAGGACGAGCTGAGCGAAGACGACCGCCGGCTGCTCAACGAGATCGCGGTCGGGGCCGTGCCCGTCGGAGGGGTGGCCCCGGGAGATTGCGTGCGCGAGCTGCGCTGCGGGCCCTTGAAGGCGCGCATGGCGGAGATCCAGAAGGACCTGGCCCGGGCCACGGGGACGGACCAGGAGGCGCTTCTCAACGAGAAGCTGCAGATCACACGACTTATTACAACTTTATGAGCTGTAACGATTAGGACGTCCGCGGCGTCTAAATTGCTCGGGGTCCACACGACGCGGGCGGGGGCCACCGACAGAGGAAACGAGGGGAGAGAGAAACGAAATGGCGTTGTCGATCGAAGAAAAGTACGACGAAGTCCGGCAGCTCATCACCATGGGAAAGGAGAAGGGCTATCTCCTTTACGAAGAGGTGAACGACATGCTGCCGTCCGAGATCAGTTCCTCGGACGAGCTGGACGACATCTTCTCGATGTTCGGCCAGATGGGGATCGAAGTCGTCGATTCGGAGCAGAAGTTCCGCGAAGCGAAGGAAGGCGAAGAGGGCGCCGAGCTGGACCTGACCCCGGGGACCCTCGACAAGACGAACGACCCCGTGCGCATGTACCTGCGCGAGATGGGCACCGTGCCCCTTCTCACCCGTGAGGGCGAGGTCGAGATCGCGAAGCGGATCGAGCGCGGCAAGAAGGCGGTCATGCGCGTCATCACGCGCACGCCCATGGCCGCGCAGGAAGTGGCGCGCCTGGCCGAGCGTCTGGCCGCGGGCGAGCTGACCGTGCGCGACGTGGTGATCTTCAACGAAGAAGAAGTCACGGACGAGAAGATCGCGGCCAAGATCAAGGAGACGCTCAAGCTCACGACGAAGGTCGCGGAGGCGCACCAGGAGTACCTGAAGTACCGCGAGAAGTTCGTCGAGATCGGCAAGCGCGAGCCGAAATACGTCCGCGCGAAGTGGAAGCTGGCCCGCCTGCGCATCCGCATGTCGCTGTCGATCCAGCGCATCGAGTTCGCGGAGCCGGTGAAGCGCCGCCTGGTCGAGCGCCTGCGCGAGTCCGTCGAGCGCATCCGCGAGGCCGAGCGCACCATCGACAAGATCGAGGTCAAGGTCAAGGCCTCGAAGTCGGAAGAGAACCGCCAGATCCTGCGCAAGTCGATCCGCGACCAGCGGGAAGGCCTGCGCTCGATCTCCGAGGACTTCGACGCGCCCACGGACGAGCTCAAGCGCGAGCTGCGCACCGTGGTCGAGGGCGAGATCCGCGCGGAAGCGGCCAAGAAGGAGCTGGTGGAAGCCAACCTCCGCCTGGTCGTCTCCATCGCGAAGAAGTACACGAACCGCGGCCTGCAGTTCCTGGACCTGATCCAGGAGGGCAACATCGGGTTGATGAAGGCGGTCGACAAGTTCGAGTACAAGCGCGGCTACAAGTTCTCGACCTACGCGACGTGGTGGATCCGCCAGGCCATCACCCGCGCCATCGCCGACCAGGCCCGCACCATCCGTATTCCCGTGCACATGATCGAGACGATCAACAAGCTCATCCGCACGTCGCGCGCGCTGGTCCAGGAGCTGGGCCGCGAGCCGTCGTCGGAGGAGATCGCGAAGCGGATGGACATCCCGGTCTCCAAGGTGCGCAAGGTCCTGAAGATCGCGCAGGAGCCGATCTCGCTGGAGACGCCCATCGGCGAGGAGGAGGATTCGCATCTCGGCGACTTCATCGAGGACCGCAACGTGGTCTCGCCGTCGGAAGCCGTGATCAACATCAACCTCAAGGAGCAGACCGAGGCTCTCCTGAAGACCCTGACTCCGCGCGAGGAGAAGGTCATCAAGATGCGCTTCGGCCTTGGCGACGGGTCCGAGCACACGCTGGAAGAGGTGGGTCAGTCGTTCGCGGTCACCCGCGAGCGCATCCGACAGATCGAGGCCAAGGCCCTGCGCAAGCTGCGGCATCCGTCGCGGTCGCGCAAGCTGAAGGCGTTCTTGGAGGGTTCGCGGATCTAAGACTCCCAACAAATCTTTGACAGTCTCGACGGCCGCAGTGGGCGCGAAAGCGCTCCTGCGGCCGTTTTCTTTTGCCTGCTCGACTCGGTCCGGACCGAGTTGATGGTGGTGCGCTCAACTCGTTCCGGAACGAGTTCACTTGGAGGTGTCGCGATGCTTCCTGCCGAGGGTTACGTCACGACGGACGACGGGCTTCGTCTCTGGTTCCAGACCGTGGGCTCCGGACCGCAGGTCGTGGTCCTGCCGAACGGCTTTCATCTGCTCGAGGACTTCTCGTGCCTCGCGCCGGGCCGGACGCTCGTCTTCTATGACGTCCGTAACCGAGGCCGGTCCGACACGGTGACGGATCCGGCGCTGCTTCAGCGCGGCATCCACAACGACGTGGACGACCTCGATGCGGTGCGCCGGCACTTCGGCCTCGACCGCCTGGCGCTCATCGGCCACTCGTACATGGGCCTGATGGTGATCCTGTACGCGATGAAGTACCCGGCGCACGTCGATCGGATCGTCCAGATCGGCGCGATGGGACCGTATCCGTCGAAGCAATACCCACCGGAGCTGACCGCCAACGACACCATCCTGCAGGACACGATGGCCAAGCTCGCGGCGCTGCCGCGGGGCGGTCCCTCTTGCGACCCCGTGGAGTTCTGCCGAACGTTCTGGTCGATCCTACGCGTCATCTACGTGACGGACCCTAAGGACGCGCACAAGATCCGCTGGGGCCGCTGCGACCTCCCGAACGAGCGCGACTTCATGCGCTACCTGACGGCGTACATCATGCCGTCTATCCACGCGCTGTCCCTCACTCCAGACGCGCTCATGACCGTGACGGCGCCCGTCCTGACCATCCACGGAACCAAGGATCGGAGTGCGCCTTACGGCGGCGGGCGAGATTGGGCCGGGCTCCTACCGAACGCACGCCTGCTGACGGTCGATAGAGCCGGACACGCCCCTTGGATCGAGGCGCGGAACAAGGTGTGCGGTGAGATGGCGGCGGTTCTCGTGCAAACAGCGTTGGCCACGCCAATCACTGCAACATAAGATACTGATAAATATACCTTTAAGACCTAGTCCGCCAACAGAATCAGTCGACTGACTCTATTTCGTGCTACGCTCGGACCGTGCGCGCGATTCCGCGAGAGCAGGTTCTTCGTCGGTTGCAGGCCGAGAACCCTTGGTGGAGCGGCTCATCACCAACACCACACTCGGCTCTTCCGCGGCGAGCATATTTCGAGTCCTTCTTTGCGCTCATCGACCAACGCCAAGTTCGTCGAGCAGTCCTATTGATGGGACCCCGGCGCGTTGGCAAGACAGTGATGATCCACCACGCTGTGGACCAGCTCGTCCGCTCCGGCGCCAAGCCGCGGAGCATCTGCTACATCTCCGTCGATCACCCGATCTATACAGGATGTAGCCTCGAAGACTTACTCACGGCGTTTCGAGAAGCAGGGGGAGTCGATTTCGAAAAGGAAAACTCCTTCGTCTTCCTTGATGAAATCCAGTACGTCCGCGCTTGGGAAGTGCAGTTGAAAACTCTGGTCGACACGTATGGGGCACCAAAGTTGGTCGCTTCCGGATCGGCGGCCGCCGCATTGCGGATGAAGAGCGATGAGTCCGGCGCCGGACGGTTTACCGACTTCCTCCTGCCGCCCCTCACGTTTCACGAATACTTGCAGTTGCGGGACCAGACCGGACTGATCAGGGTCAGCCCTTCCAGCGGAGATGGACGAATCCGATGGGAAGCTACAGATATCGATGCCCTGAATCGGCACTTCGTCGACTACCTAAACTTTGGAGGATACCCCGAAGCAATCTTTTCTCCGGAGATTCAGGCAGATCCGGGACGATTCATTAAGGCCGATATTATCGACAAGGTGCTGCTCCGCGATCTCCCAAGCTTGTACGGGATCCAGGATGTTCAGGAACTCAACTACCTGTTCACCACATTGGCTTTCAATACTGCCGATGAAATCTCGCTTGAGGCTCTATCTCGCGGATCTGGTGTCGCCAAGAACACGATCAAGCGTTACTTGGAGTATCTGGAAGCCGCATTCCTGATCAAGACTGTCCACAGGATCGATCGGAGCGCCAAGCGTTTCCTACGGGCCAACTTCTTCAAGGTCTACCTGACAAATCCGTCGATGCGTAGTGCTCTCTTCTCGCCGATCACCAGCAGTGACCCAGCCATGGGTGCGCTCGCCGAGACCGGCATTCTCTCGCAGTGGTTCCACGCTCCTCGACCTCTCTACTACGGACGTTGGACGGGAGGCGAGGTAGATATCGTCTACTTGGACCCGCGGCAGAAGGCGACTTGGGCGGTTGAAGTCAAGTGGAGTGACCGTCCCGCTGAGCGACCGGGGGAGTTGAGACCGATCGTCGGCTTCTGCGAGACAAATGGCATCAAGGAACTCACAGTGACGACCCTCTCCGCGCATGCGACCACGAAGCTGGGCGAGGTCGCCATCCGTTTCGTGCCGTCCAGCGTCTATTGCTATACAGTCGGCTATAACGTGGTCCGTGGCCGGGAGGCGTACCGCGCCAGCTCAAGGGAGGAAACGTAACCGCCGCGTACTTCCCGGAGCGAATGCCTAAAGGCGGGGGTCCGTGGGCTCCGCCTCAAGAGCCAGTACCCCGAACGCAGACTCGTGGACGCGGCGCAGGGGCTCGCAGGAGACGAACCGGTCGAGCGCCTCCAGACCGAGCGCGAACTCTCGGAGAGCGAGCGAGCGCTTCGCGGATACGCCGCGAGCGCGGAGGCGGGCCAGATGCTCCGGCGCTGTGTACTCCGGGCCGTAGATGATGCGCAGGTACTCGCGGCCGCGGCACTTCAGGGCGGGCTGGATGAGGCCGCGGGAATCGCGGGCAACGAACTCGAGCGGCTTGACGACCATGCCTTCGCCGCCGCGAGCGGTCAGGTCCTCCCACCAGGACATCGTGCCGGACACGCTGTCAGCGTCCTCCAGGGTGACGACGCGAAACGGCGTCGCCACCACGACGCCCGAGTCGGCGGCGCCGAGGCGCGCCAGCGTCTCCATGTGCCAGACGTGGTCGCGGTCGGAGTGGACGTGGCCTTCCGAGGCCAGCAGGTGGAACGGGGCCAGGCGCAGATCGTCGAGCGAGCCGACCGGCCAGCAGTAGCGCTGGTACGCCTGGCTGTAGGCCTCGACCGCATCGAGACGAGAGCGATACCGGGCCAGCAGCTCCTCCGTCCCGACAACGCGCGACGAAGACCCGAGAGCCATGACAGCCGAGGACACCTCAATCCGGGCGGCCGCGCCGACTGCCGCGTACTGCTTCGTGATGAGCTCCTGGGCCTTGGCCGACCACGGCATCAGCTCCGCGTCCAGGCAGAGCCAGTCGGAGGCCAGCTCATCCCAGAGGCCGGACGCGGACGCCGCCGCGATCACGCGATCCAGCAAGGCCCTTTCGAGCGCCATGTCGTCGAAGAAGCGGCGCCCAGTACGCGTGTAGACGACGCCGATGCCCTGCCCCACGACGCCGAACCGGCGGCGCGCTACCGACTCATCGCGGCAGACCACGACCACTGCGCGCGAGCCCATGTGCTTCTCCTCGCACACGACTTGCGCGATCCCCCGCTTCCGGTAGTACTCGAACGCCTCGCGCGGATGCTCGAGGAGGCCCGGCTCCGACGTCGTCTCGGACGGCGACATCGTCGGCGGCAGGTAGATCAGCCACTTCGGATCGACCGCGAACCGGCTCATCACCTCGAGGGCCGGCATCGCCTGCTCCTCGCGGATCGTCACGTTGTGCAGGCGCGTCGAGATGATCCGCTTGCCGATCACGTCGGCCGCGTCCAGCACGTCGTCCACCTCGTGCTGCGCGGAAACGCCAGAGACAACAGACGGCGCCGGAGCGAGCGGCCGCGCCGGCGCGTAGTACTCCCGCGACGCCGCCACCGACACGAACTCCCGCTCCGGATACCGCAGCGCCGTCAGCCGACCGCCGAACACGCACCCGGTGTCAATGCACACGGTGTTGTTCAGCCACTCCGGCTCCGGCACCGGCGTATGCCCGTACACGACCGTCGCGCGGCCGCGGTATTCCGCCGCCCAGTTGTAGCGCACGGACAGCCCGTATTCGTCCGTCTCCCCCGTCGTCTCGCCGTACAGCGCGAAGTCGCGGACCTTGCCCGAGCCGCGCCCCTGCAGCTCCTCGGACAGCCCCGCGTGCGCCACCACCAGCCGGCCGTCATCGAGCACGTAGTGGCTCACGCGCGCATCGATGAACTCCGCCACCGAGACCGAGAACTCAGGCGGCTCGCGGGAGAGCTGGTCCAGAGACTCCGCCAGCCCGTGCGTGATCTTCACGTCCCGCCCGCGCAGCTTTCGCATCAGCTTGACGTCGTGATTGCCAGGCACACACAGCGCCGACCCCGCCGCCGTCATCGACATCGCGATGCGCAGCACCCCCGGCGTGTCCGGCCCGCGGTCCACCAGGTCCCCGAGGAACACGGCCTTCCGCCCCTCCGGATGCCGGTAGACGCCGTCGGACGCGGCGTACCCAAGGCGCGACAGCAGCGCCTCCAGCTCCTCGCGGCACCCGTGGACGTCGCCGATCATGTCGAACGGCCCGTGCTCGTGCTTGAGGTTGTTCCACAGCGGCTGACGCGTGACCTCGGCGTCCGCAATGGCTTCCTCCGACGACAGCACGAACACGTGCCGGAAGCCCTCGTCCTTGAGCCCGCGCAGCGACCGCCGGAGCTGTTGCGCGTGCTGCCGCGCCACGTGCGGTCCGAAGGCACGGTCCGAGCGGCCCGCGTTGCGCGCGTGGCAGACGTCCTCTGGCAGGTTCAGGACGATCGCGACGGGCAGGCAGTGATACCGCCGCGCCAGCTCGACGATCGGCTTCCGCGAATCGCGCTGCACGTTCGTCGCGTCGATGACGGTCAGCCGCCCCGCCGCCAGCCGCTTGGCCGCGATGTAATAGAGGACGTCGAAGGCGTCGCCCGTCGCGGCCTGGCTGTTCTCGTCGTCCGAAACGAGCCCGCGGCAGTAGTCGGACGAGATCACCTCCGTCGGACGGAAGTGCTTGCGCGCGAACGTGGACTTGCCCGAGCCCGTCGCGCCGATCATCGCCACCAGCGACAGCTCGGGGATCGTGATCTTCACGATGCGCTCCCCAGCGCCGACACGCCCACCATCAGCCCGCTGGTCACGGCATCCAGCAGCTCCGGCGCGAACCACATCCGTCGCGATTCGCCCTGCCTCGCGCGGATACGCCCCGGCGCGTCGACGTAACCGACGTAGTCCTGGACGAGCCCGACGACGCGGACCTTGAGACCCTTCACCTGCAACGGCGGGAGTGCCCCGACCATCCACGCGCCGGCCAGCGCCGTCGGCTCGCCCGGCACCCCGAGCAACACCAAGTCACCGATCCTGATGACGGTCACGCGCGTCGTCGCCGGCACCATCCAGTTCACGACGTTCGCCGCGGGCCGGCGCAACAGGAACGAGCGGATTCCTTGCGGCTCCCCGGGCGGCAGGCCGATCTCGACGTCCGCGAACCCCAGTCGGTCCTCCGCCGACCGTGCCGTGGCCAACGCCTCCGTCACTCGCTGCGCGATCAACGCGCCGTGCCTCTGGATCGCCTCTTCCCCTGTCCCCGGCGGACGCGCGTCCCCTTCCGCCCCCTGCAGGAGGAGCGCTGGGCCCTGGCCCGCCCCCAGCCGGCGCATGGCCTCGCCCGGATAATCTCCGGAGAGCTGCGGAACGGTGCGCGAGAAGAGCGTCGGATGCGCGGCCGCGACTGCGAGCGTCGCCAGCGGTCCCCCGCCTTCCGTGCGCAGCGCGGCGACGGACAGCATGTCGTCGATGGCGCCACCGGGCGTCGAGCGGTTCTCGGCCCACCCGCGGAGGCGCGCCTCCGCCGTCCAGGCGTGCACCGGCTCGCTCTGGGCCGCCGCCTCGCGGACCGCCTGCGCGCCGCGGTCCAGGAGACAGGCGACCACGTCCGCGCGGTACCGTCCCATGGCCACGACTTGGGCCAGGGCGCGCCCGTCGTACCCGCCGACGGAGCTGTGCGTGTGGGTCGCGACGAGCACGACCCCGTCGAGCCGCAGGTCGGCGACACGAGCCTCCAGCGCCACCGCCAGCTCGCCGGGGATGAGCACGATGTCGGCGAGGACGATCGCGATCGCGTGGCCGGACGCGCGCAGCACGATCGCGCGAACCTCGAGCGGGTCGCGCTCGCTGTCCGCCACGGCCTTGCGCGGGCCGTATCCGGCGCGGACGACGGGAAGGGGCGGCGCCAACCGCACGCGCGCGGCACCCGCCGTGATCGGACCCACGACGTCGAACGCGCGGCGCACCACCGGCGGGCCCGGCGTAGCGCGCCCGCGCCAGTCGACGAGGAGCAGCAGGTACACGACCGCGAGGACGGCGGCCATGCGAAGGACCCACCGGCGCAGCGTCCTCATCGCTTGAAGACCGCCATCTGCGTCGGCGCTCCCACCTCGGGATCGACCTCGCCGATCGGCTCGAAGCGCACGGCGTAGCCACGACGCGACGCGAGCGCGTTCGCCCAGGCGGCGAACTCCGCACGCGTCCACTCGAACCGATGGTCGGCGTGCCGCAACCGACCCGCGGGCAGCGTCTCGAAGCGCACGTTGTACTCGACGTTCGGAGTCGTCACCACGACCGTCACTGGCCGCGCGAACTCGAACACGACGCGCTCGAGTGCGCTCAGCCGGCCCGGATCGACGTGCTCGACGACCTCGACCAGTGCCGCCGCGTCGAACCCCGCCAGCCGCGCATCGCGATACGTGAGCGATCCCTGCATCAGCCGGATGCGGTCCTTCTGCCGCGTCGGCACGCGATCCAACCGAAGCCGCTCGGTCGCGCGCTCCAGCGTTCGCGTCGAGACTTCGACCCCCACGATCTCGGTGAACTGCCGGTCCTTCACCAGCGTCTGGATCAGCCGCCCCTCGCCGCAGCCGAGATCGAGGACGCGCGACGCCCCCGACGCCTTCAAGGCCCCGGCCACCGCCTCCAGGCGCTTCTCGTTCAGCGAGACGCGGCGCTCGAGCTTCGCCTCGCCCTCCTCCTTCGCGTCTTCCTTTTCGTCGAGGTCCGGCTCGTCCTCCGCCATGAGCCGCTCCAGCGCCTGGCGCACGAGGCTCGACCGGCGCTTCAGGTAGCGGCGCGCGATCGTCTCGCGCTCCGGATGCCCGGCCAGCCAGCCCTCGCCGTGGCGCAGCAGCTTCTCGACCTCCGCCTCGCCGACGAAGTAGTGCTTGTCGTTGTCCAGGACCGGCACCAGCACGTAGAGATGCGACAAGAGGTCCACGAGCCGGCAGGAAGCGGACAGGGTGACCGTGAAGTACGGGCTCTCGCCCCACTCCGGCCGGTCCAGCGGATGGCGCTCCGCGGTGACGGCGTATCCCAGCGGCTCGAACAAGGAGCGCAGCACGGCCTCGCCCCCGCGGCAGGGAAGGGGCGCGATCGTCGCCGTCAGCGCGAGCTTCTGGTCCAGGAGTTCCGGCCGCTTCGTGCAGCGGCCGGCGAGCGCAGTCCCGAAAACGCGTGCGAGCGCGACGCTCAGGAAGGAAGACGCCGCGTACGGCCGATCCGAGACGTATTCCGCGAGCGGGAACGCGTCCTTGCCACCGGCGCGCCGCACGAGCCCGACCGGATCGACGTCGAGCAGCAGCGCCGCCGTGCAGCGCTCGTCGCTCGCTTCCGGGTAGAAGACGTGCGCGTGGCCGAAGGCCAGATCGACCGTGTGAAGACGGTCCGGATGCTTATGAAGGAGGTAGCCGAGATCGGTCGCCGGGCGGGACGTCGAGGTGATCGTGAGCATTGGGACCCATGAGCGCCGAAGTATATCCGGTGCCCAGGCGGGAACGGCGCTTGCAAGTCTTGCCTTGGTCCCGCGCGGAGATCCGCGGGAGCAGGAGGAGCCCATGGAAAAGAACCTAAAGGGAAAGAAAGTCGCGATCCTGGCCACCGACGGTTTCGAGCAATCGGAGCTGGCGGAGCCGATGAACGCCCTGGAGAACGCGGGAGCGACGGCGCACATCGTCTCGCCCAAGGCGGGCGCCATCAAGGGCTGGAAGCACACGGAGTGGGGCGATTCGTTCGCGGTGGACGCCACCCTCGACGACGCGGACCCGCATCACTACGACGCGCTCGTCCTCCCGGGCGGCGTCATGAACCCGGACAAGCTGCGGCGCGATCCCAAGGTCCAGCAGTTCGTGCGGTCGTTCTTCGACGAGGGCAAGCCCGTCGGTGCGATCTGCCACGGGCCCTGGACCCTCATCGACGCCGGCGTGGTCAAGGGGCGCAAGGTGACGTCCTACGAGACCATCCAGACCGACCTCGAGAACGCGGGCGCGACCTGGGTCGATCAGGAGGTCGTGGTGGACAACGGCCTCGTGACCAGCCGCAAGCCGGACGACCTCCCCGCGTTCAACCGGAAGCTGATCGAGGAGATCGCGGAAGGGCGGCACGCGAGCCGAGCGATGGCGGGCGCCTCGACGAGCACGAAGTAGACGCGTGCGCCGGCGTCACTCGCGTCTCGCTTCACCAGAGAAACTTCGCGCCCGCCGTAAGCGACACCATGTTCCAGTGCTGCGACGGCCCGTCGAACGTGGGCCGCGCGACGGGATGGAGGCTCGTGTGCCAGCGGCCTTCGATCTCGAGCGAGAGATTGCCTCGCGCCCGCCATTGGGCACCGCCGCCGAGGCTCGCGCCGGAGAACGAGCGATGGGTCTCGGAATCGATGAAGTCGCGGTCGGGATTGAGCGCGAACGAGTCGAAGCCGTGCCAGGAGTAGTGCCCGATGCTGGCGAGTCCGTACGGTCTCAGACGGCCGTGGTCCCGGGTCTTCGTGAAGGTGAAGCCGAAGTGAGTCACGGACTCGAGGCCGAACCGGCCGAATTCGACGCCCGGCGCGAGCCGGCCGGGAAGCCGGGCCGCCAGGTCCAGGCGGCCGCCGAGGCCACCGCTTCCGGAATTCCCATCGCGTCCCCGGGCACCTCCACCCTGCAAGGAGAAGGCACCGATAGCGTCGTGGGTGACGCCATGTGTGCGCGTCGCGGTTGGCCTGTCCAGGTCGAGGCGATGCTATGTCGGGAAGGCGGCACCGACCAGGCCTCCGGCGAGAGCGCCGATGCCAGCGCCGATTGCGAGGCCGCGCGCGGTCGCCTCGTGGACGGCGTCTCCGCAATGTTCGCACTGGAAGCCGGTGCCGAAGGCTGCCAGCGCAGCCTTGGAGAGGCCCAGGAGCACGCCCCCAATGACCGCTCCCGACATGGTCGCGCGGCCGCGGACCCAGACCTGCCGTATGGACGCCGAGGGAATGCGCGCCAGTGGGTCGTCGAGCACCACGGCACCGTCCGTGGTGGCGATGTACCGTCCCTCCCA
>Ga0111539_10008411_pt1 | contig 13130 bp, 13 predicted proteins | sample RhiMethybrSRZTD1_FD_79667 | JGI IMG/M metagenome (GOLD analysis project Ga0111539, IMG submission 79667) | Populus rhizosphere microbial communities from Tennessee, USA - Rhizosphere MetaG P. TD hybrid SRZTD1 (version 2) (version 2) | ecosystem: Host-associated > Plants > Roots > Rhizosphere >...
ACGTTGGCCGTGATCGACAACCCGGGGATCCTGCTGTACACGCGGATCCGGAAGTCGCCGTACTTCTACGCGTCCCGAGAGCACGGGGTCGCCCGCTACAGCGTCTACAACCACACCTACCATCCGCGCCACTACGGCGACCCGGTCGCCGAGTACTGGCATCTGGTCGACGGCGTGACGCTCTGGGACGTCGGGGTCGAGAAACAGATCCAGATCAAGGGCCCGGACGCCTTCGACCTGACGAACATGATCATCCCGCGCGACCTGCACAAGTGCGCCGTGGACCAGTGCAAGTACGTGTTCATCACGGCGCCGGACGGCGGGATCCTGAACGACCCGGTCCTGCTCCGCGTGGCCGACGACGAGTTCTGGCTCTCGCTCGCCGACTCGGACGTGAACCTGTACGCGCTCGGGATCGCCGGGGCGAAGGGCATGGACGTCACCGTGCAGGAGATCGACGTGGCCCCCGTCCAGGTCCAGGGCCCGAACGCGAAGAAGGTGCTCGTCGACCTGTTCGGCGAGAAGGTGCTCGACGTCCCGTACTACGGCCTCATGAAGGCCCAGGTCGACGGGATGGACGTGGTGGTCTCCCGGACGGGGTACACGGGCGAGGTCGGCTACGAGATCTACCTGTACGACGCGTCCAAGAACGGCGTCGCCCTGTGGAACCGGGTGCTCGAGGCCGGCAAGCCGCACGGGCTCGAGGTGATCGGGCCGTGTCACATCCGCCGCATCGAGGGAGGCATCCTCGCCTTCGGCGCGGACATGTGGTACGAGAACAACCCCTTCGAGGTCGGCTACCACTACACGTGGATGGTCGACCTCGAGCAGGAGGCCGACTTCATGGGCAAGGAGGCCCTGAGGCGGATCAAGGCCGAGGGCGTCTCGCAGAAGCTCGTCGGTGTCGACATCGAGGGCGAGCCGCTCGGCAGCTACATCGACAACGAGATGATCGACGTCTTCCCGGTCTCGGCCGGCGGCGATGTGGTTGGTCGCGTGACGTCCGCGTGCTTCTCTCCACGCATGGAGAAGAACATCGGGTTCGCGATGCTGCCGATCGAGCACACCGAGCTCGGGACCACGCTCGAGGTCCAGACGCCCGTGTCCGGAAAGGTGAAGGCCTCGGTCGTCGAGATGCCCCACTGGGACCCGAACAAGGACATCCCCAAGGGCTAGGCCGCCGCAAGCACGAAGCGGATGGTCGTTCCGCGGCCTGGCTCGCTCTCGGCCGAGATCGAACCGCCGTGCGCCTGCACCAGGCTCTTGGCGATCGCGAGCCCCAACCCGGCCCCGCGCGACTCGGGCGACTTGGCAAATCGGTCGAACACATGGGCGAGTTCCTCGGATGGGATGCCCTCGCCGGTATCGGCGACCGCGAACGCAACACCGGCGGGGTCGCTCGTCGCGGAGAGCGTGATCGTGCCGCCCGACTGCGTGTGACGGACGGCGTTCGCGAGCAGGTTCGCGAGCACCTCGCCGATCCGAACGCGATCCACGTCCAGGGCCGGCAGGCCGGCCTCGACCTCGGTCTCCATGGCGAGGCCGGCCTCCGCCGTCTGCGACGCGAACGCGTCCGCGGCCGCCTCGACGAGCTCGCGCGGCTCGAGCCGCTCGCGGTGCAGGCGCAGGGCGCCCGCCTCCGCGTTCGAGAGCAGCTGGAGGTCCTCGAGCAGGCGGGCCATCACGTCGGTCTCGCGTTCGATCAGCTCCAGGTGCTCGCCGTCGGGTTCGTAGAGCCCGTCGCGCATGCCCTCGACGCGTCCGCGGATGACCGCCAGCGGTGTCCGGAGCTCGTGCGCCACGTCGGCCAGCAGGTCCCGGCGCCGGCGCTCGTCGGACTCGAGGTGCTCGGCCATCCGGTTGAACGCGCCGGCGAGGTTCCGGACGTCCTGGGGTCCCTGCACACGAGCCCGGGCCGACAGGTCGCCCTCGGTGATCTTCTCGGCGGCGTCCATCACCTCGCCGATCGGTCGGGCCGTCCTTCGGATCGCCCGGCCGAACAGGACGAAGCCGATCACCAGGAGGATCGGGAAGAACAGGAACCACGGGAAGAACCCGCCGTGCTGACCCCCGGACCAGCGATCGCCGAACGTGGCACCGAGCCATCCGATCAGGAAGACGAACACGAAGAAGATGCCGAACCCGATCGCGATCCTCCGGACGAAGCGCCCGCGCATCCCGCTCCACTCGCCGCCCCGCGGCGGCCACGATTCGTCGGCCGGCCACCAGGGAGGCGGGCCCCCGCGCCAGCGACCGGACTCAGGCATCGGCGAACCGGTACCCCACCCCGTGGACCGTCAGGAGGTAGCGGGGCGAGCCGGGCCGGGGCTCGATCTTGCGGCGGATGTTCTTCACGTGCGCATCGATGGCTCGCTCGTACGACTCGATCGCGATGCCGTGGACGGCGTCCAGGAGCTGCCCGCGCGTGAACACGCGGCCGGGCTCGGCCACCAGGGTGGAGACCAGCTGGAATTCGGTGGGGGTGAGCTCGACCGGCCGTCCGGCGACCGTGACGCGCATCTTGCCCGTGTCGATCTCGATGTCGGCGGCGCGCAGGACCTCCGCGCCGCGTTCGGCTGCCCGGGTGCGCCGGAGGACGGCGCGGATCCTCGCGACGAGCTCCTTGGGGCTGAACGGCTTGACGACGTAGTCGTCGGCGCCGAGCTCGAGGCCGACCACGCGGTCGGTCTCGTCGCCCCGGGCCGTGAGCATGACGATCGGGGTGTTCGACCAGCGACGGATCTCGCGCGCGACGTCGAGCCCGTCGCGACCGGGGAGCCCGAGGTCGAGCACCAGCAGATCGGGCTTGGCGCTTCGAACGCTGGCGATCGCCGAGCCGCCGTCGCCCACGACGATGACCTCGAACCCGGCGTTGTCGAGGTAGTCGCGCACCACGCGCGCGATCTCGATCTCGTCCTCGACCACCAACACGGTCGTCATGACACGCCCTCCGGCGCCGCTAGCCTGCCGACGAGAGCGGGCGGTGGCAACCGCCACCGCCCGCGTGCCGGCGATCCGCTCGGGTTCAGACCGTCGGCGGACCCGTGCTCTCCTGGTCGCTCACCTGCTCGTGCTGTCGCCGGTGCCAGTCCTCCGCGCGATCCTCGAAGCGCTTGCGGCCCTCTTCGGACCACGGTCCGTATCCGCGACCGTGCTCGTGCCCCCACCCGCGCGGGCCCCGGAACGCCCGCCCGATCAGGAAGATCGCCCCGAAGAAGAACAGCGGGAACAGGAAGAACCCGAACGGGAAGAACCCCCATCCGTGCCCGTACCCGCCGACCACCTGGACCACCTGGCTCGAGTCGGCGGCGCGCCGGATGCCCTCGTCGACGCCGGCGTTGTAGGCGCCGACCGAGATCCCGATCACCGCCAGGACCACCAGGATCCCCGCCCCGATCGCCCATCCGCGTCGCATCTGTGCCTCCTTTCGACGCTTCCGTCCGTTCGAGGCCCAGCTTGCGGTGCGGGTGTGAAGGACCCGTGAAGGCCGGCGGGAGGGTTCGTGCGCGCGCCCGCCTCGGGGTTCGGGCAGGGAGTCCGGGGGGATGTCGCCCGGGCGCGGCCTACGACCGAGCGCCGTTGCCGCGGGCAAACGCGCGCGTACGGTCGAACGACCGAGATGTCCGGCCCGCAGACGCTCGCTCCGGGCGCTTCGCGCGCCCGCCGCTCCCTGGCGGTGACCCTGGCCGCCCTGCTCCTGGCGTGCCTGCTCGCCACCGCCCACGCGGAGCCCGCGTCCGCGGACGACGCCCTCAAGCAGGCCAAGAAGGAACTGCGGGAGACTCGGGAGCAGGTGAGGGAGCGCACCGGCAAGATCCGGACGCTCCAGCGGCGGATGAACCGGCTCGCGACGCGGATCGCCCGCATGGAGGCCCGCGTGATCGAGACCGACCGCCGCCTGGACCGTCTCGAACGGGAGATGGCCGCGCAGCGGGCCGAGGCGGCGGTCCTGCAGTCCAAGCTCGACCAGCGCAACCGCGAGGCCTACATGTTCGGGAGCGCGCCCGTCCTGTACGTCCTCACGGCGACCTCGGCGGCGGACGCGGCCGCGCGGATGTCGTTCCTGAACGAGATGAACCGGCGCGACGAGGTGCTGGCGGCCAGGGTTCGCGAGGTCACGGAACGGCTCGGCCGGATCCAGGGCGAGGTCACACGGGGCCGCCAGATGCTCGAGCTCATGCAGCGGCGGATCGAGGCGGACCGTCGCGAGCTCGCGCGCAAGATGCAGGATGCACGCAGGCTCGTGGCAGACCTCCACGTGCAGATCGAGCAGATCCAGGGCGAGATCTCACGTATCCGTCCGTTCGCGGTGTGTCCGGTGGCGGGGCCACACGCGGTGGCGGACGGGTTCGGGATCCTGCATCACCACCCGAAGAGCGAGGGCGGAACGCACGTGCATCAGGGAAACGACATCGCCGCCCCGATCGGCACGCCGATCGTGGCGCCGTTCGACGGCGTCGCGACGACATCACACAGCGAGATGGGCGGCAACGGCGTAAAGGTCTACGGCGACTACGGCTACGTCTACAACGCCCACCTGTCGCGTTTCGGGAAGCTCGGCCCCGTCGAGAAGGGCGACGTGGTCGGCTACGTCGGGGAGACGGGCAACGCGACCGGTCCCCACGTGCACTTCGAGTGGCACCCGGGCGGCGGCGCGGCCGTCGATCCCTACGACTTCCTCATGCTCGTCTGCTGAGGAGCGGTCTCGGACGCCGAAAGGCCGGGCTCGCGAGGGTGAGCCCGGCCTCGTCGGTTGCGTACTCGCCGCTACGAGCCCGGTGGGCGCTTGGGCAGGTGGGGCTTGACCGGCGGGTCTTCGGCCGCGACCTGCTCGGCGAGCACACGGCCCTTCATGGCTTCGAGCTTGTACGGGTCCCATCCCTGGATCGTCGGGCCCGGGCGCGTGCTGGACGGCTTGGCCGTCGTGGCCACCTCCGCCTGGACGGCGACCGGGTCGTAGAGCACGCGGCCGGCCATCGCCGCGAGCTTCTGCGTGTCCCAGGCGACCGGCTGCGCGCTCCGGACCTGCTCGGCGAGCACGCGGCCCCGCATGGCTTCGAGCTTCTGGGCGTCCCACAGCCGGCTGCCCACCGAGGTCGCCACCGCGGCCGGACGGTCGTCGACGGCCTTGGTGATCAGCGTTCCCGCCGCGACCCCGATGCCCAGGGCGACGATGATCGCGATCGCGATCGACGCGGGGAACGACCCGCGGACCGGTGCTGACTCGACCCTGGCGCTCATCTCGCACCTCCTCCTCCGAACCTGGCCCGATCGTTGCCCCGGGAGGTGCTCGAGCGCGGTGGTCGCCGCTACCGAGTGCGGGTGACCTGCATCACGCGACGGCAGGACGCGGCTCATCCGGCCGCGTGACCTCTGCCACGTCGGCGCTGAGGAACCGCACGAGATCGGAGCCCGACAGGTGCAGGTTCACGCCGTGACCGCCGCCGCCGATCGCGACGCGCTCGAGCGATGGGATCGCGGCGTCGGCGATCACCGGCCAGGGCGTCGCCGAGCCGAACGGCGTGATCGTGCCGCGCTCGTAGCCGGTGGCGGCCTTGGCCTCCTCGGCGTCGGGCAGCGAGAGCCGGCTCAGCCCCAGATGCGCCCGGAGCTTCGGCCAGTCGATCTGCCGCCCGCCGGGCACGAGCACGAACACATAGTCGCCGGCGCCGCGCCGAACGACGATCGTTCGCAGCAGCTGACCGAGCTCGATGCCCTGGAACCCGGCGCTCTCCTCCGCCGAGCGTGCGCGCTCGGTCCGCTTGACCTCGTAGGCGAGATCCGAGCCCTTGAGCGCGCGCATCGCCGGCGTGTCGGCGTCCATCGGGCCGCGAGCCTACCGGTCAGCGCTCGACGCCGGCGAGCAGGAGGTCCACGACGTAGTTCGCGAACGAGGGCCGGACGAACAGGCGCGTGTCCGCCTGCCGCTCCTGCAGCAGCACCTGCGCGGCGCCGAACAGCGTCTGCGCGCACCGGCCTTCGGTCCACGAACGTGGGTCCAGATCGATCGGGCACGCGGACGACAGGAGCTCGAGCCGTCCGGCGCCCGCGAGCTCGATCACGGCGCGATTGGCCGAGACGTCCACGACCGAGCGATGCATCCCGGCGAGCGACGCCTCGAGGTCGGCGACCACGTCGGGAGCCTCTTCGGAGCCGGCCACTACGAGCCACTCGTCGGGTCCGAGCCACAGCACCTCTCGGTCGCCGGCTCGGCCCCAGGTGTTCGGGTGCTCCGGGAACCCGAACGCCGAGCCGCGATCGACCCGGACGTCCACCTGCGTCGGGAAGGCGAACTCGACGCCGCCCAGGCGCGCGAGGTCGGCCGAGCGCCCCGCCAGGGCCGTGTGCGCCATCACCATCGCGCCTCACCCATCGCGCCGAGCCCCGTCCGCGTCGTAGGAGACCGGCGACGTCACCGTGCATGCGAGCACGCGGTCCCGCAGGGGTGCGAACACCGTTCGCCCGCGCATCGCGTGCCCACCCTCGAGCATCGCGAGCGCGAACGCGCGCCCGAGCGCGGGGCTCCGGTAGGACGACGTCACGTGGCCGGCGAGGGCCATCGGGATCTCGGCCGCCTCGTCGAGCACCAGCTGCGCGCCCTCGGGAAGGACGGCGTCCGCATCCTGCGGGAACAGCCCCACGAGCTGCTTGCGGTCGGGGCGGACGAGGTCCGCCCGGCGGAGGGAGCGTTTGCCGATGAAGTCGCCCTTGGACGGGTTCACGATCCAATCCATCCCGAGGTCCGCGGGGGTGACGCTGCCGTCCGTGTCCTGGCCGACGATCACGTAGCCCTTCTCGGCGCGCAGGACGTGCATCGCCTCGGTCCCGTAGGGCTCGATGCCGAAGGCCTGGCCGGCCGCCATCACCGCGTCCCACACGAGCGGCCCGTGCCATCCGGCGACGTGCAGCTCGTACGCGAGCTCGCCCGAGAAGCTCACGCGCGCGATCCGCGCCGGCACGCCCACGGCCTGCCCGTCGCGGAACGTCATGAAGGGGAATGCCTCGCGCGAGAGGTCGACGTCGGTTCCCACGGCGTCGACCACGTCGCGCGCCAGCGGGCCGTTGATCGCCACGACCGCCCACTGCTCGGTGACGCTCGTGCAGTAGACGCGCAGCTCGGGCCACTCGGTCTGGAGCCACTCCTCGAACCGATCCAGCACGATCGCGGCGTTGCCGGTCGTCGTCGTCACGAGGTACCGGTCCTCGGCCAGGCGCATCGCGACGCCGTCGTCCAGCACCATGCCGTCGAGGCCGAGCATGAGGCCGTACCGCATGCTGCCGACGGCCAGGTTCGACATCCGGTTCGTGTACATGCTGTCCAGGAACGCCGGCGCGTCGGGCCCGACGACGTCGATCTTGCCGAGCGTCGAGGCGTCCATCGCCCCGACGGCGTTCCGAACGGTCAGGCACTCGCGCTCCACGGCCCGGTCCATGGACTCGCCGGCTCGAGGGAAGAACCGCGGACGCTTCCACTGGCCGACGTCCTCGAACACGGCCCCGTGCTCCACGTGCCAGGCGTGCAACGGCGTCGTTCGGATCGGGTCGAACAGGTCGCCGCGGAACCGTCCCGCCAGAGTGGCGTAGGCCACCGGGACCGACGGAGGCCGAGCGTTCGACGGCCCTTGCGCGCCTGCGTGCTCACCCAGCATCGCGTTCACGATCGCCGCCGTGAGGACGCCGCTCGTCCGGCCCTGGTCGATCGCGGTTCCGATGTAGGTGGCGCGCTTGACGTGCTCGATGGAGCGGAGCCCGGTGCCCAGGGCATCCGCGATGTCCGCCACGGTCTGGTCGCGCTGGAAGTCGACGAAGTGTCGGGACGTGTCCTCCGCCGGGACGAACCAGAACGGCGCGTCGTTCGTCACCTCGCCCGCGGCCGCACCGACGACCGAGAGCCACGGCGGCCCCTCCGTCGGGACGAACGCGTGGACATCGTCGTCGAACCGCACACCACCGCCGATCGCGCGCCAGAGCGCGAGGTTCGGATCCCAGCCGCCGGAGACCAGGAGCACATCGCATTCCAGGGTCCGTCGCTCGCCGTCGGGACCTTCGAGATGCACCGCCTCGAGCCGGTGGTCGCCCCCGGTTCCCGAGACCACCCAGCCCCGCAGCACCTGTGCGTCGTCGGTGAGGTCGGCGTCCGGATCGGTCACGCCGACGTCCACGATCGCGGGGATCTCGACGCCGTTCGCGGCGAGGTTCGACGCCGCGCCGTACGCGCCGCCTCGTGCGGTGAACAGGACGGCGCGGGAGCCTGGGACCACCCCGTGTTCGACGTGGTAGAGCCAGGACGCGTACGCCAGCATCACGCCGGGCCGGTCGTTGTCGGCGAACGCGATCGACCGCTCGAACGCACCCGTCGCGAGGATCACCCGTTTCGCGCGGACGTGCCAAAGGCGGTCGAGCCCCGCCGCGCGCTCGAGCACCGTGACGTAGCCCTCGTCGTACAGGCCGAGCGCCGTGGTGCGCGTGAGGTACGTGACGCCCTCGGCGACGAAGTCGCCACCGGCGCCACGCTGGATCGTCCGGTGTTGGTCCACGAGCATCACGCGCTCCCCGCGGCCGGCCGCGTCGCGCGCCGGGTAGAAGCCGTCGTGCCCGCTGCCCACGACGAGGAGCTCCACGTGGGCGTGGCGGTGCTCGAGGGGGCGGGATTCCAGGGAAGCGCGGAGGCGCCCGACGCCCGGACGGCTCCGGACCGCCATGCCGTCGACGACGTCCACCATCGTGGCCGCGACGATCGGCTCGAACCACGGCTCCGAGATCTCGACGAACGCGTTCGGCTCCTCGGTGCCCGCGGAGAACAGGCCGCGAGGCCGGCCGAGGATCGGGCTGCGGAACCCGCCCACCACGTCGTTGGCGAGGAGCGCGCTCGCGATCGTGTCCCCCTCGAACGCCGGCACCTCGGCGCCGTCGAAGGTGAACGAGATCGGCCGGGAGCGATCGATGGTCGAGCCGCCCGACGGCAGGCGCCGGGCGGTCACGTCGCCTCCTCACCCGGAGGGTTGGACGAGATGAATCGGTAGGTGGAGGTGTCCCGAACGGCGTCGAACCACCGCCGGCATCCATGGACGTGGTACCAGCGCTCGGCGAACGGGCCCGTGGGGTTGTCGCGCATGAACAGGAACTCGGCCCACTCGTCGTCCGAGAGGGCCTCTGGGTCGGCCGGGTACGCGATCCCGGCCTGTCCGCCGTACCGGAACTCGACCTCGTCCCGCGGGCCGCACCAGGGGCAGGGGATCAGCAGCACGTCACAGCGAGCCTTCGTCGTAGGCGTGCAGGAGCCGCTTGGGCGCGGTCATCCGCCACGCCTCGGTCAGGAGCTCCTCGAGCTCACCCCGGTCGACCGTCCGGTACTTGATCCCGATCCATCCGCTCTTGCCGACGTACGGGGGGACGAAGAAGGTCTCGGGATCCATGTGACAGAGCGCGCGCTGCTCGTCGTGGGTCGACTTGACCCACACGACGCGCTGCTCATCGGCGAACATCGCGAAGATCTTGTTGCGGACTCGGAACGTGGGTTCCTCCCAGGTCCGCCGCTCCTCGACCTCGGGGAGCGAGAGCGCGAGCCGCTTCACCGTTCGCGCCTGCATCAGTGCGCGACCCCGGCGGCCCCGTGCTCGTCGATCAGCGCCCCGGTGACGAACCGATCCAGCGAGAACGGGCGGGCGAGCGGGCCCGGCTCGCCGTTCGCGATCAGGTCTGCGAACACCCACCCCGACCCCGGCGTGGCCTTGAACCCGCCGGTGCCCCAACCACAGTTGAGGAACAAGTTGTCGATCGGCGTGCGAGACAGGATCGGCGAGGCGTCCGGGCACACGTCGACGATCCCGCCCCACGTCCGCAGCAGGGCCGCGTTCGCGAACACCGGGAACAGCTCGATCGCCGCGGCCAGCTGGTGCTCGATCACGTGGAACGAGCCCCGTTGCCCGTAGCCGTTGTATGCGTCGATGCCGGCGCCCATCACGAGCTCGCCCTTGTCCGCCTGCGACACGTAGACGTGCACGGCGTTCGACATGACGACACAGTCGAGCACCGGCTCGAGCAGGACCGAGACGAGGGCCTGCAGCGGGTGCGACTGGATCGGCAGCCGCAGGTCGAGCATCGAGGCGAGCACGCTCGTGTGGCCGGCGGCCACCAGCCCGAACCGCCGCCCCGAGACCTCGCCACGCGTGGTCCGAACGGCCTCGACGCGCCCGCCCTCGCCGCGGACGAACCCCGTCACCTCGCAGTGCTCGACGATGTCGACGCCGAGCTCGCTCGCGCGTGTCGCGTACGCCCACGCGACCTTGTCGTGCCGCGCGGTCCCGCCGCGCCGCTGGAGGGTCGCCCCCAAGACCGGGTACCGCAGGTCGGGGGAGACGTTCAGGATCGGGCAGAGCTCGGCCACCTCGTCCGGCGCGAGCCATTCGGCGTCCAGTCCGCTCAGCCGGTTCGCCTCGACCCGCCGCATCGAACCGCGGACGTCGCCGAGCGAGTGCGCGAGGTTCAGCACCCCTTTCTGGTCGAACTGGAGGTCGAACCCCAGCTCCTCCTCGAGCCCCTCCCACAGCTTGAGCGAGTGCTCGTAGATCGCCGCGCTCTCATCCCACAGGTAGTTCGAGCGGATGACCGTCGTGTTCCTGGCCATATTGCCGCCGGCCAGCCACCCCTTCTCAAGGACGCAGACGTCGGTGATGCCGTGGTGCTTCGCCAGGTGGTAGGCGGTCGACAGGCCGTGCCCGCCGCCCCCGACGATCACGACGTCGTAGGCCTCCTTGGGTTCGGCGGCTCGCCAGTACCGGGTTGGGGGCATGGGCTGATTCTGCACAACGCCGCGCGGGCGTGCCGCGTCACCAGTCGAGCGGCTCGAAGGCCTCGGCGACCGACCACGCCCCCTCGCTGGTGTTCGAAAGGACCGTGTACGTGGCTCCATCCGCCGGGTCGTGGACCGAGCGGAACGACACGCCGGCGTCGTAGCCCGTGAGCATGACCAGATCCCGGGTGGGATGGAGCCAGAAGCCGAGCCCGTAGCGGCGCTCGTGTTCGGGCGCGTCGCTGTGCGGCCGGATCATCTCCGAGACGCGCTCGACGGGGACGATCCGGCCGTCGAACAGGGCCGTCCACAGGCCGCGGACGTCCCCGCCCGTCGAGACGATCCCGCCGTCACCGGCCCCCCGGACGGCGAGGTGGAGGACGTTCGTCCGGTCTCCGACCTCGTCGAGATAGCCGGTCGCGACCCGTTCCCCAGGCTCGTCGGAGCGAGGGAACGCCGTGTCGGCAAGGCCGGCCGGCTCGCAGACGCGCCGGACCACGAGGTCGTGGAACGGCACACCGGATGAGCGTTCGGCGATCAGCGCGAGCACGACGTAGCCGCCGTTGCAGTACGAGAACCGCTCGCCCGGCGCGAACTTCGACGGGAAGCCGTCCAGCACGCGAAGATGGCTCTCGATCGTCTCGAGCTCGTGGACGGGGACCGGCAGGACGTGGGCCGTGATGGGCCGGTCGATCTCCTCGTCGAAGTAGTCGCCGATCCCGGAGCGGTGGGCCAGGAGCTGCTCGACCGTCACGCGATCGTCGATCAGCGGCAGGTCGTCGCCGAGGATCGAGCGGGCCGTCGTCTCGAGGGTCAGCGTCCCGTCCTCGACGAGGCCCATGATCGTGAGGGCGGTGAAACCCTTGGTCCCGCTCGCCAGTCCGAACCGCGTGTCGACCGCGTTCGGGACGCGGTAGCCGCGATGGGCGAGCCCAAAGGCCGTGGCGAACGCCTCGCCGCCCCGATCGATCCGAACGACACCCGAGAAGCCGTGTTCGGACGCGGCGCGATCGATCCGCTCCTGCAGGCCGCCCACCCCTCAGTCGTGGGTCCCCACCGGCTCGGGCGTCGGCGAGAGCGGGTACACGGCCTGCGGGCCGTCGATGCCCTTGAGCTCGACGTGCCGCGGCGGCTCGAAGCTGAACTCACCGGTCTGCGCCACCAGGGCGTGGACGAGTTCGGAGACGACGATCTCTCCGCCCTCGGCGGCCGAGGCGATCCTGGCCGCGTAGCTGACCGCGTGACCGAAGAAGTCCTCGGACTCGCGCACGGTTTCGCCGACGTGGACGCCGATCCGCACTCGGATCATGGATCCCGGACCGGAGAACGCTTCGTCGATCTCGCCCTCGATCGCTCGGGCGCAGGTCAGCGCCCGCCGGGCCGACGCGAACGCCAGCATGAAGCCGTCCCCCTGGCCCTTCACGATCCGTCCGCCGTGATCGGTGGTGACCTCCTTGACGAGGTCGTTGTGCACGCGGAGGACCTCGAGCCATCGCTGGTCACCGAGGAAGGTGTTGAGCTTCACCGAGTCCTCGATGTCCGTGAAGACGATCGTCACCGTGCCGTCCGGGGCCGATGTCGAGGACAGATCCGGGCGCGCCTCGCTCACGGCCTCGGCGATGTCGTCGACGGACTTGGTCAGGAAGAACCCGTGCTCCTCGTTGGTCGTCGGGATCGAGCCGTGCCACTGCACGATCTTCCAGTCCCCCCGCTCGAGGTGCAGCACGCTGGTGAACCGGAACGAGATGCGTTCGTCGAGGGGGGTCTCGAACTCGGCTCGGCCGGCCGCCCAGCCGACGGTTCCCTCGCTCACGGCGTGGACGTCCCCGACGAGCCACCAGGGGTACCCGCCCATCTCGCGCATCTGCTGGATCCACACGCGGGAGGCCGCGTCGCCCTCCTGCCAGTCCTCCTCGGGGTCCGATCCGAACCGATCGAAGCCGGGCTGGCGGGAGATCCGGTTGCTCACCCCCTCCTCGTCGCCGTCGCGGAGCGCCTGGAAGAAGCGGGTCACGACCTGACGGATCTCCTCCGAGGGTTCCACGCGCGGAGTCTCACGCCTCGTGGCCTGTGCCGCAACCGCGGGAGACCGGCGTCGTCAGGGGTCGGTCGCGGCCGGACCCGGAGGTCCGGAGTCGAGCGAGTCTACGTGCTCGGATGGGGATGCGAGCGGCCGGCCGCCGTACCGGCGACGGTACAGACCGTAGGCGAGCAGCCCGGCCGGGAGCGGCAGCCAGTACGAGACGAGCCGGTACGCGAGCGTCGCGATCGCGGCATCGCCCGCCGAGACCCCGGCGAGCACCAGCGTCGCGGTCAGGCCGGCTTCGACGAAGCCGAG
>Ga0111539_10008415_pt1 | contig 13128 bp, 6 predicted proteins | sample RhiMethybrSRZTD1_FD_79667 | JGI IMG/M metagenome (GOLD analysis project Ga0111539, IMG submission 79667) | Populus rhizosphere microbial communities from Tennessee, USA - Rhizosphere MetaG P. TD hybrid SRZTD1 (version 2) (version 2) | ecosystem: Host-associated > Plants > Roots > Rhizosphere >...
CGATGATCCACTCCGCTGTTGGGTTCTGGGCTGCTCAACCGGCCAGGAGGCGTATTCCATCGCCATCTCGTTCCTGGAAGCGGCGGAGAAGGCGCCGAGGCAGCGCAAGCTCCAGATTTTCGCGACCGACCTCAACGACGCGCTCTTGAACAAGGCTCGTCACGGTTTGTACGCGAAAAGCCTCGCCGACGACATTACCCCGGAGCGTTTACGGCGATTCTTCGTCGAGGAGGAAGGGGGCTATCGTGTGAGCAAGTTGCTGCGCGAGATGGTCGTCTTCGCGCGGCAGAACCTCATTTCCGATCCGCCCTTCTCGCGGATGGACCTGATCAGTTGCCGCAACTTGCTCATCTATCTGGAGCCAACCCTCCAAAGGAAGGCGTTGCCCACGTTCCATTACGCGCTCAAGCCCGGCGGATTCCTTCTGCTGGGCGCCTCGGAATCGATTGGCGGGTTCACCGAACTCTTCGAGCCGGTGGACAAGAAGTACAAGATTTATTCCAAGAAGACCGCACCGACTCCGTCGTTTCATCTGCCGCTCAAGCGAGAACCCAGTGAGCTCGTCTCGCCCGGCCCGCTTCCGGCGCGGCAACGTGAGCAGCAGAAACAGCCCGACGGTTTGCACGGTGAGCTCAGCGCGCAGCAGGAAGCCGATCGCTTGATTCTCAACCAATTCGCTCCTCCGGGCGTCTTGGTCAATGACGAGCTGCAAGTCTTGCAATTTCGCGGCCCGACCGGCGCTTTCCTCGAGCCGCCATCCGGCAAAGCGAGTTTCGACGTGTTGAAGATGGCTCGGGAAGGACTGATGCTGCCCCTTCGGGCTGCGCTCAACAAGGCGAAGAAAGAGAACAAACCGGCACGCAAAGAAAACGTGCGTTTCGAGCGCAATGGCCAGAGCCGCCTGGTGAACCTGCAAGTCACTCCGTTGAAGAACCTGAACTGCTACCTGATCCTGTTTGAGGAGGCGGACGAAACTGAGCGCGGCAACGACCGCGCGCAGCGGCCCGAAGGACGGACGCCGGCGCCAATCAGCAAAGAGGAAGAACGCAATCGCATCACCGAGCTGGAGACCGAGCTCGCCGAGACGCGTGAATACTTTCAATCGACGCAGAATCAGCACGAAGCCGCGAACGAGGAGCTTCAATCCGCCAATGAGGAAGTCCAATCCGCCAACGAAGAGTTGCAGAGCGTCAACGAGGAATTGGAGACCTCCAAGGAAGAGCTCGAGTCGGCTAACGAGGAGCTCACCACGGTCAACGAGGAGATGAACAATCGGAACGTCGAGCTGAACCGCCTCAACAACGACTTGGTGAATCTTCAGAGCTCGACCAAGCTCGCCATCGTGCTGCTCGGACGTGACCTGACCATTCGCCGTTTCAGTCCGGAGGCGGAGAGGAAGTTCGATCTCCTGGCTACCGATGTCGGCCGGCCGATTGGTCACATTCGGCACAATCTTGTGTGCCAACAGGCTACCGCCCCCGAGTCCACACCGGCATCGGCTCCGCAGGACTCTCCTGTCGACCTGGAGAGCATCGCCGCTGAGACGATCGCCAGCATGCGCGAGCAGGAGTGCGAGGTGCGTGACCGCGCGGGCCGCTGGCACTTCTTGCGCCTGCGTCCCTACGTGACGCTGGACGGCAGAGTGGACGGCGCGGTGCTGGTGCTGGTGGACATCGATGCGATCAAACAGCATGAGCAGGTCGTCGCCGCCGCGCGCGATTATGCCGAGGCGACGATCGCGACCGTGCGCGAGCCACTGCTGGTACTCGACAAGGAACTGCGAGTCGAAAGCGCCAACCGCTCCTTCTATCGCACGTTCCACGTTACACCCGCACAGACGATCGGGAGTATTCTCTACGATCTCGGCAACGGTCAGTGGGACATCGCGCGCCTGCGCGAGCTGCTGGAGGAAGTCATCCAGCGCAACACGACGATCGAGGACTTCCTGGTCGAGCGCGAATTCGAGACCATTGGCAAAAGGATCATGCTGCTCAATGCCCGCCGCATTTTTGAGCCGCAGCGCAAGAGCGATCGCATCCTGTTGGCCATCGAGGACATCACCGAAAGGAAGCGCGCGGAAGAGTCATCGGCGCTTTTCTCAGCGATCGTGGCTTTCTCCGAAGATGCCATTATCAGCGAGAACTTGGACTGTCTCATTACCAGTTGGAACAAGGGCGCGGAGCACGTGTTCGGCTACACCGCCGAGGAAATCGTCGGAAAGCCGGGGACGCTGCTGATCCCTGAGGATCGCCTCGATGAAGAACCGCGGATTCTTGAGCGCATCCGGCGAGGCGAAGCGATCGAGCATTACCGGACCGTGCGGAAACGCAAGGATGGCAGCCTGGTGGACATCTCGTTGACCGTGTCGCCGCTGAAAGACGCGGCCGGGCGCATCATCGGCGCGTCCAAAATCGCCCGCAACGTCACCGAGCAGCGCGAGATGGAGCGAGAGATCAAGCAACAGGCCAAGCAACTGGCCGACGAATCGCACCGCAAAGACGAGTTCCTGGCCATGCTCAGCCACGAGCTGCGCAACCCGCTGGCCCCTATCCGCTCGGCGGTCCACCTTTTGAGCATGCACGAGCGCGACTCGGAGAGCGCGATCCAGCGGCAGGCCCGAGAGATTATCGGGCGTCAGGTCTCCAACCTGACGAAACTTGTCAGCGACCTCTTGGAAGTCTCACGCGTTGTCAGCGGCCGCATCCGCCTCAACCTGCAAGCTGTGGATCTGAATCAGATCATTCAACATGCCACGGAAACCATCATCCCCCTGATCGCGCAGCACAAGCATGAGCTGACCCAAAACTTGAGCGCCAAGCCGCTCTGGGTCAACGCCGACCCCACGCGCATGGAAGAGGTCTTCGTCAACTTGCTCAGCAACGCGGCGAAGTACACGCCCGATGGCGGGCGCATCGAAGTCTGGTGCGAACCTGCACGCGGAGAAAACTCCGTGCTCGTGCGGGTGCGCGACAACGGTATCGGCATCGACCAGGAGCTCCTGCCGCGGATCTTCGATCTGTTCACGCAGGCCGACCGAACTCTGGCCCGCTCAGCCGGGGGCTTGGGCATCGGTCTTTCGCTGGCCCATCGGCTGGTCGATCTGCACGGCGGGACCATCGAAGCCCACAGTCCGCCGGCTGGATCGGAAGTTGGCTGCGAGTTCATCGTCAAGCTACCGCTGATTGAATCGCTCTCGGAACTGCGGCAGCGTGAAGAGCCGACCACCGAGATGGTGCAACATCCAGGAGGCATGAACGTGGTGGTTGTCGATGACAATATCGATTTGGTCACGATGCTTACGAGCGCCTTGCTGATGAGGGGATACTCGGTGCGATACGCCCACACCGGTCCGGAAGGACTGAAGCTCATCCATCAATGGCGGCCGGATGTGGTCCTCTTGGACATCGGACTGCCGGGGCTCGACGGCTACGAAGTGGCGAGGCGAGTGCGCAGCGACCCAACCCTGGGCAATGCGGATACGCCGATCCGATTGATTGCCTTAACCGGCTATGGCCGGGACATCGACATCACTCTGGCGAGCGAAGCCGGATTCGACGCCCATGTGGTCAAGCCCTACGATTTCGATGAACTCGAAAGACTGATCTCTCGCCAAAGAAGTTAGGTGGTTGAGGCGCCGTCAACCGGACTCGCCGCCGCAGGCTAATCCGAGTCCTGCGCTTGTCGTACGACCTCCGGCCAGTTCACGACAAAATTCATCACCGGCACACTGCTCGCGCCCGCCACGTGATTGACGAGGAAGCGCTGTCCGTCTGGGGTTACCTCAATGGCTTGAACTTGGGTTTTCAATTGAAACAAGCGCTGCGGAGCGCCGGCGGGTTCTCCGCTTTCTGCATCGAGAGCCACGGTCATCAGGCTGGGATCAGCCGCCAAGTCGATGTAGAAAATTTCTTTGCCATTGCCCCGCCACGTCGGAGCGAGCCCCCCGGAGCTCGAGATCCTTCGCTTCTCTCCCTTCACTCCTGATGGTGAAAAGGCCTGAATGTAGATCTCATATTGTCCGGATTCGTTCGAAGCGTACGCAATCCATCGACGGTTGGGAGAGACATCGGCCTGGATTTCTTTGAACCGGCTGCGAACGACGGGCACCGGCTCGGCACTCTGACGAATGGGGACGGCCCAGATATCCCAAGCAGTGCTGGGATCACGATCGGTGTAGAGCAAACAATCTGGGATCCAATCGCAAGCCTCTTGGACGTGCCCATTCATGGGCACAATCATTTGCGCATCACTTTCCCCTAAACCCTGGCGGAACAAGTGGGGCACGCCATCGCGGCTCGATGCGAAGGCCACCTCGCGACCATCCGGAGACCAAATCGGACCGAAATCGTCGGACGACTCCGAGGTAAGACGCGTCGCGTTCCCCTGGGGAAGAGAAAGGATCCAAATGTCTCCCTCACCCGTGCTGGGCTCCGCGATCGTGGCGGCGACACGCTCTCCATCCGGAGAGAGTCGAATATCCCTGTACTGCGAGGGGGCGCCGACAGATCCGAGCGACCTGCCCGTTCGATCGAACCATTCGATCTGGGAGGGCGCGGGAGTTTCGAGTTGATAAAGGAGAACACCAGTATGGGAGATGGAAAAACTTGCGGCGCCTCCGCCAAAGTTTTGGACATTCTCGACGAAAGGAATCGGCTCGCCCAAGAACGTTACTTTCGCGGCGTCGAATGGCTGGGCTACCAGAGTGTTGTCGCGAACCGCAAGAAGGTATCCCGACGGATCATATTCCACGCGAGAGATCATGTTCCCCAGTAAACGGACTCGCAGCTCCTCGCTCGAATCTTGAAGCGTCCCCAAATACAGGAATCTCTCTTCAGCCATGTCGGCAACACCCAAGAAGAGGAATTGATTTCCGGCGGGAAGGAAATACGGGAAGAAGACGTGAAGCGGTACATTCGCAGCTTTCGGGATTTGCAGTTTCACTGCTACGCCCGTGGCCGAGACTCGATACAGTCCGTTTTTCTCCGGCGCTTCGAGCGCCGCAAAGACGATCGTTCCGTTCTTGCTCCAGGACCCGCAAGCAACGTGACTCGGCACGTCGCAAATCGTTTGCGGCGCTCCTCCCGAGGGCGCGATCTTCTTCAGTTTCACTTCGCTGAAGAATGCAACCATGCGGCTGTCCGGCGACCAGAATGGTGCGAGAGCTCCTTCCGTCCCGGGAAGCAATTGTGGAGTGGTCGAATCGAGCTCGCGAATCCACAGACCCGACGTTCCTCCTTTGTATGCGATAAACGCAACCCATCTTCCATCCGGAGAAATTGCGGGATGGCTCCAGAAAGGCTCTTGCACCGTAACTCCCTCAGGAGCGTTCAAGGAAAAGCGGATCACTTGCTTCGCTGGAGCTGATCGGAGCAAGAGAGCCAATCCCAACCCGATCGCGCCAAGGCCGAGGACGGAGGCGACGGACCATCTCACCCACGGCCGCCGCAGCAGCGGAATTGATGCGGTGCCAGAAGCAGCGTTCGCCGTTGAAGTCTCGGATGCCAGCTTCAAGGCGAGCGTGAGATCGTGCGCACTCTGCCAGCGATGTTCGGTTTTCTTTTTAATGCAGGATCGAACGATGCGATCCAACGATCCCGACGGATCGGATGTGATGTTGGAGATCGGCGGAGGCTCCGTCTTCAGAGTCGCCGCAATGATTTCCGCTGAAGTGCTCCCCTCGAATGCCTGTCGCCCGGTGAGCATCTCGTACAGCAGCACTCCGGCGGCGAAGATGTCCGTGCGCGCATCTGCTTCACGACCCTCGATTTGTTCGGGGGCCATGTAGCACATCGTCCCGACGATTCTTCCATTCGCAGTGAGTTGTTCCTCAGCCGATTTCTCCAGCGTTGCCGATCCATCGCCCACTTCGACTGCCGACTTGTCGGCGCGAAGCCGCGCCAATCCAAAGTCCATCAACATCGCGCCGAGCTTGGTCAACATGACGTTCGCGGGTTTCAGATCGCGATGAACGATTCCATTTTGATGTGCGCTCTCCAGCGCCTCGGCGATCTCGATAGCCACGCGAACAGCTTCTTTTGCGGGGAGGGCGCCGCGTTTCAATCGCTCGGCCAGCGTCTCCCCTTCCAGATACTGCATGACGATGAAGTCGACCCCATCCTCATGGCCGATGTCGTAGAGGGTACAAATGTGAGGATGGTTCAGGCTCGACACAGCGCGCGCTTCTCTTTCGAAGCGACGGCGCCGGTCATCGTTCACGGACAGATCCGTCCGGAGAATCTTGACGGCGACCACTCGGTCGAGTCGCGTGTCGCGAGCTCGATAGACTTCGCCCATACCGCCGGTTCCCCGCGCGGAGAGGATCTCGTACGGACCAAGCTTCTTGCCGGCGGTCAGAGGCATCGAATCCCTCAGGCCAGAGGTCCTGAGGGCTGATCGTATACCTCAATGGAGACATTTGGACACGGTCGAGAATGTGACCGCGAAAGAAGATCCGTGAGAAAAGACGAAGGTTTTCTCAAGAGTGCATACGCCAAAACCCGGTCGGAGCTGACAAGGTCCGGTAGTCTCGTTCGAATCAAGTCAGGAATGGGCTGCCCCATCCAAGGAATTAGCTCCCCTTTCACTCTTCCGGTCGATTCAATCCCGTCTTCGTCCTCCGCTACCCTGTCGACCAAATCACTGTGCACGAATCTAGAGCTTTCGTGGTTTTGGCAGCGAAGGAGATTCGCGGTCAGGGTAGAGGGAGAGGATCTCATTGATCCTGGGGGACGTGATGACGAAGAAAACAAAATCCCAACTCATTGCGGAGAACGCGACCTCCCTTGCACAAATGAGCAAGGCAAAGGTCCAGTTTGCCATACGACCCAACGGCAGAGAGACGAAGCCGGTCAAGCATCCGAAGGAACGCAAGCGAATCGAGAACGCGCTGGCGGATTCCGAGCTGCGTTATCGGCGGCTCTTCGAGACAGCCAAAGACGGCATACTCATCTTGGATGCGGAAACCGGGCGGATCGCAGATGCCAACCCGTTTCTCCAAGTCATGCTGGGCTACTCTCACGCAGAGTTGCTGGGCAAGACCCTCTGGGAAATTGGCACGTTTAAAGACGTCGTCGCCAGCCGGGAGGCCTTTCGGCAATTGCAGGATAAGGAGTATGTCCGCTACGACAACCTGCCGCTAGAAACCAAGGAGCACGAGCGCAAGCACGTCGAGTTCGTCAGCAACGTATATCTGGTCGACGGCGCAAAGGTGATTCAGTGCAATATCCGAGACATTACCGAGCGCAAAATCGCTGAGGATCGTACCCGGAAAGTAAATGAGGACCTGGTGTCGCTGGTGGGCGAATTGCAGAGACGCGACAGAGAAATGCAACTGCTCAGCGACATGAATGAACTGCTCCAGTCCTGCACGACGCAGCAGGAGGCCTTTCAAGTGATTTCCTTGAAGGCAGGTCAACTGTTCGTCGAGCAAAGCGGTTTCCTGGCAATCATGCGGACTCGCGAACAAACTCTTGAACCGGTCGCCCATTGGGGTCCGGAGTGCCCGGTTGTGTCCGGGTTCTGTTTGGAGGATTGCTGGGCGCTCCGGCGAGGTCACGCGCACGAAGTGGTCGAACCGCAGCAAACGGTGTTGTGCCGTCACTTCGTTGATCCGCCCACGAGCAGCTACCTGTGCGTACCACTCACTGTGCAGGGTGACACTCTCGGGGTGATGTGCCTCATCGGTGCCAAGCTGCGAAGAGGGGAAAGCCAGTTGAGCCAGCTCCATGTGGCCGTCACGGTCGGCGAGACCATCAAGCTCGTTCTGTCGAACTTGAAACTGCGGGAGAAGCTACGCGATCAGGCCAATCATGATCCGCTGACGGGTCTCTTCAACCGGCGGTACTTGGACGACAGTTTGTCGCGTGAATTGAGCCTGTCGCAGCGCCGCGGCGTCCCCTTGTCGGTCGCGGTTCTGGACGTCGATCACTTCAAGCGATTCAATGACACATTTGGACACGAGGCCGGTGACCTGGCCTTGCGGGAGTGTGCGCGCGTACTGTCCCAAAACCTGCGCAAGAGCGACATTGCCTGCCGCCTCGGGGGCGAGGAGTTTGCCCTTGTTCTACCCGACTCATCAATGGAGGACACCCGGCTGCGTGTGGAACAGATCTGTTCGCTCATCAAGCAACTGGAGTTACGGCAGGATGGACAGTTGCTCGGCGCGATGACCCTGTCTGCCGGTATCGCGGGCTCGCCCGAGCATGCTTCGACCGCCCGCGAACTGTTGGGCGCAGCGGACGCTGCCCTCTACGCCGCCAAGCACGCCGGCCGGGAGCAGATCATTCAGTACGAGATGCCGAAGTCTCATTGACCCACTCGGAGTGCTGCGCTAGGCTGCTCCAACACACCGAGTGAAGAGCCTGCTGACTTACGTCGGTCCTCCTTCGGCCAACGAATCGCCGATGGCCGGGCTCTCGCGTTGGAGCCGATTGTGGCGGCAAAGATTCGCGTTTTGTTGATTGAAGACAACCGATTCTTGCGGGAAGGCATCACCGAAATTCTCCGCAGTCACGGTGGTTTCGTTGTCGACGCGCGCGGCGACGATTCGACGGGACGATTGGAGGAGATGCGCCCACCCCACGTCGTTCTCTTGGACCTCGGCCTGGAAAAAGAGAACAGTTTGAAACTGATGACCGTTCTTCGGGAGAGCTTCCCGGAGGCCAGAATCATCGCGATGGATATCCTTCCCGAGCAAGACGACATTGTTGAATTCGTGAAAGCCGGAGGATGCGGCTTCATCCTCAAGAACGCCCCCGTGGCGGATTATGTGAAAACCATCCAAGCCGTAGCCGGGGGAGCAACCATCCTTCCGGCAGTCCTGACCAAGTCCCTCTTCGCGCAGATTGTCGAATCAGTGCTCAAGAATGGGAACGGTGTTCCCGCTCACGCAATCCAGTTGACGAAGCGCGAACGAGAAGTCGTCGATCTGATTTCCGAAGGCATGAGCAACAAAGAAATTGCCCAGCGACTCCACATCGCGACCTTCACGGTGAAAAGCCACGTTCATAATGTGCTGGAGAAGCTGGAGCTCAATACACGCCTACAGATTGCGGCCTACGTCCGCCACGAACGAAACGAATGAGCTGAAGTCACTACGCGCTCACGGTTTCCCCCCTGCCCGAGCCTCTCTTTCCCCGCCACTCCCATCCCCCTAGCCTGAATTCGCTCGACCAACTTCCGGGGACTAGCTCCCTTTTCATTCTTGCGATCGATTCCACTCGAGGCCCTGGATTCCGCACACTCCAGCAGGGCACGATTCCACGAGGATAGGAAGGTCCCGTCATCAAACTCAGCACGCACTATTACGTCCTCTCCCTGAGCGAGCACACCAGCAGACTCTATGAGGCATTTCGGGATCGCCTGATTGATATTCAGGACACGTGGTTTCCGCTCCAGTCTTTGGTGAGTTCGTTGCAGCCGGAACTGAGCGATGTTCAACTGCGAACGCTGCTTCAGACAGTAGATCGCCACTTCGCTCATTACCATGATCAAGATCCGCTCGCGATGGTATTGACCGGCACCGAGAGAAGCCAATCCGAGTTTGCAACGTTGACGTCACATCGAGGAGTGATTATCGGCAAAGCCGAAGGTGATCATTCAACCACGTCGTTGAGAGATTTGGGGAGCATTGTGTGGCCCATCGTAAAGGGGGTCATGGCCAGCCCCGGCGAGAAAGTCGCGCGCCAGTTGGAAGCGGCCACACACGCAAGGAACATCGCATTTGGAATTGAGGCTGTTGGCCAGTCGGTCGACTCCGGACTCGGAACGACTTTGTTGGTCGAAAACGATTACCAGGTGAAGCCGGACAACAGCTCTTCCCTCATCGATGACTGTGACAACCTTGTGGATATCGTCATTGAGAAGGTACTGGCTCTGGGTGGCAACGTCATGTTCGTGGAAGATGGCTCACTGGCCAACTTTCAAAGAATCGCCTTGATCCTGCGAGTCTAAGTGGATGGCACATGACTCAAGCGTCCGTGGCTGGCGGCCATTCAAAAGCTTTCACCGAAAGGGACATCTGATGCCGACGGCTAGAATCGGCCGGACGTAATGCTCGACGATTTCATTTCGACGCATCGGAAAGAGATCATCGACCGAGCGCAGGCGAAGGTTCGCCACAGAACTGCGCTGCGCGTAGCGAGCGAAGATCTCATCAACGGCGTACCCATCTTCTTGGACCAGCTCGTCCACATACTGAAGGTCCAGTCGGGGCAATCTGTTTCAGACGGTCCTGAGATGGCAATGAGCGCCACTCTCCACGGCAACGATTTGCTCGAGCAAGGATACACGATTGCACAGGTCGTGCATGATTATGGGGATGTCTGTCAGTCCGTAACCGATCTCGCGTTGGACCTGAACATCCCAATCGCCACTGAGGACTTCCAGATCCTGAATCGATGCCTCGACAATGCCATTGCGAGTGCAGTGACCGAGTACGCGCGTCAGCACGATCTTGACGCATCCGGGGCCGAGATCCAGCGTCAAGGTTTCTTTGCGCACGAGCTTCGCAATCACCTCAACACCGCCTTGTTGGCCTTGCAGGCGGTGAAGAGCGGCAAAGTTGGCGTGACCGGAAGCACGATAGGGGTGCTCGACCGAAGCCTTCGCGGACTTCGTCATCTGATCTATCGCTCCATGTCAGAGGTACGCCTTGCCGTGGGCCACCACCAGAAAGAGCGGATCCAACTGGCGGACCTCATCCAGGAGATGGAAGTCGACGCTTTGATCGAGGCGACGGATCGCGGTCTTCAATTGACAGTCACGCCTGTGGAAAGTGATTTGTTCGTCGAAGTCGACCGGCACCTCTTTGCGTCGGCAGTTTCAAACGTGGTGCAGAACGCATTGAAGTTCACCCGGCGTGCTGGACACGTGTGCCTCAGGACGAGCTCCACGACTGATCGGATCTTCCTCGAGGTGGAGGACGAGTGCGGCGGCTTGCAGGTGGGAGTCACCGAAGCACTGTTCCGACCGTTCGAACAAAGGGGAGCAGATCGGGCGGGTTTAGGGTTGGGCCTCGCGATCAGCCGCCATGCGATCGAATCCGACGGCGGCAAGATTTCCGTGCGCAACATCCCCGGAAAAGGCTGCGTTTTCACGATCGAGATACCGCGGGCGATCGGCCAAGCGCCACTCGTTAAGGCTTAATGCGGGCGGAGCGGCACGACGCCCCGCCACGACGACAGGGGACGACATCGCGCCGTGGCGGGGCCTTCATGGGGAGCAACGTCAACGCACGACAATCATCTTGCGTGTCAGGTTTGTACCGCCCGCTTCGAGTCGATACAAATAAACTCCATCGCCAACCCGTGACCCGCTCTCGTTTTTCCCGTCCCAGGTCACTCCTCCCTCTCCCGCCGGCTGCATCCCGTTCAACAGCGTGCTCACGACACGACCGCTGACATCGTGGACCACGATTCGCACAGGCATCGCGTGGGGCAGCGAGTAGCGGATCGTCGTCCCTTCGCGGAACGGATTGGGAAGGTTGTCACGCAGAACAATCGCACCCGACAACGCGACTTCCACGTCGCCGGCACCCGCAGCTCCCTGGATCATCTCCGAAATCGGGCGCTTCCACACGCCGGAGCCGGTGGTCCCGGCCAGCAAAGTCGATCCATCGTTGCTCATTGTGAGCTCAAAGGCTCCGGTGGTAAGCCCGTCACTGACTGGCGACCAGTTGTTCCCGTTGTCGGCCGAAAGGAAAACTCCGCCCGCGCCTGCGGCAAAGAGATTCGTCCCGTCGGGGCTGAGAAGCGCGAAGATTCTGAGATCGGTGAGGCCGGTGTTCACCAATGTCCAGGTCGCGCCGTGATCAGTTGACCGATACACTCCGAACGGATCGCCGGCCGCGAACAAGTTCGCACCGGCCGCAGTGGCGGCCATGCCTTGCACGATCTCGCCGAGTGCCACGTGCGTCCAGCTGAGACCATAGTCCGCCGACTTCCAAACCCCATTGAAGCCGCCACCGAAGATGTCTTGTCCACCGGAACCATTCGGCGTGACGACGTAATCGAGAGGCATGAAGGACGGTTCGATCTGCTGCCAGGATCCACCATCGTTGGTGGAAAGGAAGGTTCCGCTGTAGTCCCCAACGATGATGTGCGAATCCCCCATTGCGTTGGGAATGACGGTCACCGAGTTGACTTCGATGTCGCTGATGTCGTTGTTGGAATCCGTCCACGCGACGCCGTCGTTGGTCGACTTGCGGATGCCGGTCAGCGCATCGACTGCAAACAGGCTGATGCCGTTCGTCCCTTGAAGATTGACCGCAAAGTCGAGGGCTCCGCACTGCGCATTGGTGTCCGTCCACGATGCGCCGCCATCCGGCGAGCGGAACACGTCTCCCGAGCCTCCCGGCGTGCCGGCCAGGATGGCGCCGCTCGGAGTGACTCCAAGCCCCTGAACATAGGTCGAGATGAAGCTCACGTTGGTCCAATGGTCCCCGTTGTCGCCCGTGCGGAACACGCCTTCGGGGGTTCCGGCGTAGAGGTCGGTGCCTCCGCTCGCGTTCGGTACTGTCGCGAGAGCGTAGATGCCAATACTGGTGATGCCGTTATTGGCAAGCGTCCAAGTGGCCCCGTTGTCGGTGGAACGCAGGACGCCGCCCGCGCCCGCGAACAGCGTCAGCCCCGACTGGCTAGGAATGGCTGCCACCGCGTTGATCCAGGAGAACTGCAAACCATTGTTGATCGGGGTCCAGCTCGCACCATCGTTGGTGGAGCGATAGACGCCATTGCTCGTGCCGGCATAAAGCGTGGAGCCGTTCTGCGCGAACGCAAACGCATATTGACTGGAAAAGACTTGTGTCCAATTCGAGCCGAAGTTGGTCGATCGATAGATGCCGTTCATCGTCCCGGCGAGCACGGTCCCGGCAGGCGTGGTGAATAGCTCGCCCACGTTGTACCCGGTGGGAAGTCCGGACTGAATCGCGGTCCAGTTCGCACCGTTGTCCGTCGAGCGAAACGCGTTGCCCAAGAAAGCCCCAGCATACAAGTTGGTGCCGCCTGAGCCATTGGGACCCGAGGCCAGGGAATACACTCCGAGATTCGTGATTCCGTTGTTGATCGGGTTCCAACTCGCCCCGTTGTCGGTGGAGCGAAAGACACCCGCATTCGTGCCGACGAGAATGTC
>Ga0111539_10008416_pt1 | contig 13128 bp, 13 predicted proteins | sample RhiMethybrSRZTD1_FD_79667 | JGI IMG/M metagenome (GOLD analysis project Ga0111539, IMG submission 79667) | Populus rhizosphere microbial communities from Tennessee, USA - Rhizosphere MetaG P. TD hybrid SRZTD1 (version 2) (version 2) | ecosystem: Host-associated > Plants > Roots > Rhizosphere >...
CGATGTTTTTCGTCCATGTTGCGCTCATGTTTTCTGCTCCTTGTAAATGCGCGCGATCACGTGCTCCAGCGGCGGATCTTCGACGGCGATGTCTGCGATCGGTGCCGCTTCCAAAACCTGCGTGATCGCGTGTTGGACCGGAGTAATCGAAACGTCGATCTCTATGACCCATTCGTAGGCGGAACGACTTCGGATGACAGAGCCGGCAATCTCGATCGGCTTCGGCGATTCCTGGAATTGAGCGCGTACGATCCTCGTGCTCACATAACGGCGCCGAACCTCGGCGACGGGCCCGTCGACGATGACACGGCCGTGATTGATGACAACCACACGCTCGGTGACGTGCTCAATATCCCCGGCGTCGTGGCTCGTCAGAAAAATGGTGGCGCCCTCCTGCGCATTCCACTCGCGAATCAAATCCCTCAACTCCTGCCGGGCAATCGCATCCAGGCCGATTGTCGGCTCATCGAGAAAGAGGATCCGCGGACGGTGCAGAAGGCTCGCGGCAATCTCTGCGCGCATCCGTTGGCCGAGTGACAGCTTTCGGACCGGCGTGTTCATGAACGGACCAATGGAAAAGCGATCGACGAGTGCGTCGCGCGTCTTCAGGTACTGGGTGCGCTCCAACGCATAGATCCTCGCAATCAGTTCGAACGTGTCCGCCGGCGGCAGGTGATACCAGAGCTGCGAACGTTGTCCGAAGACGGCGCCGATATGCTGCACGAGTTTTCGCCGTTCAACCCAGGGCGTGTAACCGAGAACAGTCGCCTGCCCTCCGGTGGGATGGAGAATGCCGGTAAGCATTTTGATGGTGGTCGATTTTCCGGCACCGTTCGGGCCGATAAAGGCCACAGACTGGCCCATGGGGACGTCCAGGTTGATGCCGTCAACGGCCATCACCTGCGACAAACTCCGCCGCCAGCCCTGCCATCGGACCAGGGCAAACTCCTTCTTCAGGTCGCGAATTTCCACTCCATAGTTCATTTCGAGCCTCCGGTCGAACAGACTTCGGCCGAATTCCTCTTGGGAGCGGTTTAGCTTGAATCGGGTTGTACTTACGGGTTGGATTCGGGAGCGGGAAACCGCTCCCGCATTCTCACGTGTGCCGAATAGGCATTGTGGCCATGGCTACAGCGATGCAGCTCTTAAGCCACGACGGGTGCGTGGAGAATACGAAGGAATGCTGTCCGTTCATAACCTGGCCATCTTAAGGGAGGGCGCGTTCGGGCGTCAAAGGAAGATTTTCATCCGTGTAATCCGCGGTGAATACGCGCGACAGGCCTTCCAGTGCGTTCTAATCGAATTCCGATCCAGCCCCCGACAGAAGCCGCCAGAGGGCAGACGACCGGGCCATAGAGCCTGTTCTGGCAGGAATCTCGCGAATGGCGGCGTAGCCATACAACACGGTAACCACACCCACAATGGCCAGCATCGAAAAGTTCAGAAGAATTTTCCCAAACGTGAATGCGATCGTAAAAAGAGATAGGGCAAGTCCGGCGAGGATATAGTTTCGAAGGTTTACGCCGGCGATTGTCGAACCCGATGAGGTGTGAGTCAAAACTGCCAACTTTCGGTGAATACGCCCGACAGGACTCGAACCTGTGGCCCCTAGCTTCGGAGGCTAGTGCTCTAATCCAACTGAGCTACGGGCGCGTGAATCACTAGTATCGACAAACTTCGGGTCGGCCGCAATGCGCCCGGAGAGATTCGAACTCCCGACCCTCGGATTCGAAGTCCGATGCTCTATCCAGCTGAGCTACGGGCGCAGCACGCAGGATTGTATCAAATGCTTTCTTCGGTCGCTGAGTGCTCTCTCGGCGTGTGGTACCTTATGAGGTTTGTAACCACACACGGGAGCACGTCAGTCATGCGAAATGTCGTCATTATCGGATCGGGACCGGCCGGTCTTACTGCGGCCATTTATTCCGCGCGCGCGAACCTTTCGCCTTTGTTGATCGAAGGCAGGGAACCGGGTGGTCAGTTGACCCTGACCACGCTTGTTGAGAATTTCCCCGGATTCCCGGAAGGCGTGATGGGGCCCGACCTCATGGAAAACATGCGAAAGCAAGCTCAGCACTTCGGCACTGAGGTCGTTAATGGCTATGTAAATAAGGTCGACCTTACGAAACGGCCATTCAAGGTGTGGTATGGCGATCAGGAAGTTGAGGCAAGCACGGTCATCATCTCAACAGGTTCATCGGCCAAGATGATAGGCCTGGAGTCGGAAAGGAAACTCATGGGGCACGGCGTTTCGACCTGCGCCACCTGTGATGGTTTTTTCTTTCGCGGAAAGAAGATCGCCGTCGTGGGCGGTGGGGATTCGGCGATGGAAGAGTCCACCTTTCTCACCAAATTTGCTACAGAAGTGAACCTCATTCATCGGCGCGATACCTTCCGCGCTTCAAAGATCATGCAGGACCGCGCGATGGCGAATCCGAAAATAAAGGTCCATCGGAACACGACAGTCGAGGAGGTAGTCGGCTCGCCCGAAGGTGGAGTCACAGGGCTTCGCCTGTCGAATGTCGAAACGAAGGAAAAGTCCCAACTCGCGGTTGACGGACTGTTCATAGCGATCGGCCACCATCCCAACACCGAGGTCTTCAAAGGACAGATTGATCTGGATGAACTCGGGTATGTCCGGACGCAACCGAACTCCACTCGAACCAATATCCCTGGAGTATTTGCGTGCGGAGACGTTCAGGATCCTGTTTGGCGACAGGCAATAACGGCTGCGGGAAGCGGATGTATGGCTGCGCTTGAGGCGGAGCGCTGGTTGGAACACTAGATGCCTGACAACCGCCATGGATGAGGAGCGATTATTTACCCTTTCGGAAGCCACCCAGTTGATTCCCCAGCTTCGAACAATCCTGATTGAGGCGAGCGAGGAGTTTGCGGAAATGCGCCGGCTGAACCCGCACATCCAGAAAGTACGCGATAAGGTTCCCATGGACGGATTCACGCCCCACGGGGTGCCGTACGTTGAGGCCGCGACTCATCTTCTGTATTTACTTCAGCAGGTTAAGGAGATGGGCGTGCACATCAAGGATATCGATAAGGGACTTTGCGATTTCCCGTACATGCGCAACGGGAGGGTCGTCTATCTTTGCTGGCATCTGGGGGAAGATACGATCACTCACTGGCACGAGATTGAATCGGGGTTTTCTGGACGTGAACCGCTGGACGAGACGGATCGCTGATGGCTTCGGACAGAATCCTCATTTCAAGGATCGACTGCCCCGCGTCGGTCGGTGTGACACCGGAAGAACGCTCCGTCAAACAGCACCTGTCGATTGATCTGGAGTTCCTGATCGATGCCAGCAAACCGGCTGTCACAGACTCCCTGCAGGACACCATCGACTATGCGAGGGTCGCCGCCGTGGTGGCGGAGGTCTGCGCCAGCCAACCCTTTAATCTGATTGAAACCATCGCAGAACGGATCGCGGCTCGCGTCCTCGCGGAGTTTCCGACGACTGGCACCAAAGTGCTACTCCGAAAGATTTCGCCAATTAAGCAGCCGTCCGTCGAATATGTTTCGCTGGAGATCGTCCGGCCGTAGCTGTAAGAAAAATTAGGACTTGGCTAAGTTTTGTCTTGAAAGATTCATAATCATGACGCTATTCTTAGCCCCGTTTATTCTGTCATTCTGGCACTCCAGTGGGGGGTGCTCTGAAAGCTACTCTCTCACTTGGCAAACCTAGTTAGGAGGCATCCTTTGTCCAGCACTCTAAGTCAGGCAGCGTTCGAAAATCCGGGAGCAGACTACACCACTCGGAACAAGATAAAGCCGAAGCTCACCAAACGGATGATGAAGTATGTTGACGCTGCGTTTTGCTACGGTGCCGGTGTCGCGTTCGACACGGTCCAGTACTTCAACCGGTTTAAGGTCAAGCCGACGTTTACGCCGAAGTGGACCGAAAAGCCGCTGCTGAAGTCCTGGCAAAAGACAAAACCGTCGCTTGGCTGGCCCCGGCAGACGGACTCTCTTTGTCCGACCTGCGTCCGGGAGGCTCGGGAAGCAATCACGAGCGGCGACGTGGAATGGCAAAAACTGCTCAGCGAGAAAGTGGGCGAGGTTAAGGCCGACATCATTGAAAGAGACGGCCAGGTCTGGATGGTTAAAGAATGCGCGCAACACGGCAAAACCGAGGACTTGATGGCGATCGACGTGAAGTTCCTCGAGTGGATCGAGAAGAACTTCCCCGGGCGTGACCAACCGGCCCATAACGACGAAGGCCTGCACAACCACGGCAGCAGTTCCGTAAAGCACGGGCGTGGCGCAGTCCTGACAGTGGATCTCACCAATCGCTGCAACATGATGTGCGATCCCTGCTTCATGGATGCCAACCAGGTTGGGTACGTTCATGAGCTGGGCTGGCCGGAAGTCAAAGAGATCATGGACAACGCCGTAAATATCAAGCCCCGGCGTCAGATGTCCATTCAGTTTTCCGGTGGCGAACCCACGCTTTCACCCTTTTTCCTGGATGCAGTCCGATACGCTCGCGAAATCGGGTATTCGAGCACGCAAGCGGCGACAAACGGTATCGAGTTCGCCCGGCGTCCGGAATTCGCAAAGCAGGCGGCAGAGGCCGGCCTGCGCTTCGTTTATCTCCAGTTCGACGGCATCGGAAATGACGCGAACAGTCACCGGCAGATCGGCAATTTGTTCGACGTGAAGCTGAAGGCTATTGAGAACCTTCATGCTGCCGGCGTCGAGATCATTCTCGTTGTGACACTCGTAAATAACGTCAACAACGACCAGGTGGGTTCGATCATTCGGTTTGCGATGGACAATCCCAAGAAGATTGCGTTCATTGCATTCCAGCCCGTTTCTTTCACCGGGCGCGACGAGGAAATAACCCCGGAACGACGATTGAGACAGCGTTATACGTTGTCGCACCTCGCCAACGATGTGAAGTCCCAGGTCGGCATTACCGAGCCGACACGTGACTGGTTCCCCTTGTCGATGATGGGCTCGTTCGCCGATTTCGCGGACCTGGTTCACGGACCCGGCGCGGATTGGGGTCAGGTCAGCTGCGGATGCCATCCCAACTGCGGTGTTGGCACGGCGCTGATGATCAACAAGGAGACGAAGGAATTCGCCCCGGTGCCCCAGTTCCTCAACATTCCCGGCCTCGTACAGGACATGCAAAAGATCACCGACAGCGGCCGCGGAAAGTGGTTCTCGAATGGCATGATGGGCCTCGCGCTGCTGAAGAACTACAACCCCTTCGCGGCGCCTCCAAGCCTGACTTTGTCGGATATCTTCAAGAAGTTCGATAAGTCGTTCGGGCTCTCGGGGAAGAATTATGGGAAGATTCAGGGTAAAGAGCGGTTGAGCGACATTGAGAAGCGTCGGCAGGATCCGTGGAACTTCCTCTTCATTGCAGGGATGTGGTTCCAGGATCTCTTCAACTATGACTTCCGCCGGACGGAGATGTGCATCATCCCGTACGCGACGCAATTGGGAGAAATCTCATTCTGCGCGTACAACACCGGCGTCGGCTGGCGCAAGATCATCGAGAACATGTACAAGACGGCCAGCGTCGCCGATTGGAACAAGAAGCACGGAAAGCACGCTGTTTTTGCCGGCGGTGCGGCCGTGCCTTTGGACGACGTGAAACACTCTCTGAACCTCAATCCAGATGATGTTACTCGCGTCCGGCACCTGGAAGATGGCGTTGCTCATACGGCACACGACGAGGAAGTCATGAAGCGCGCCGCAGAGCGGGAAGCCCAGAAGATGAAGCGCATGATGGATGAGCTGACTCTGGGCCGGAATCTTGGCGATAACGAAATGACGGACCTGGTCAAGATCGAGCTGGCCCAACGCAAGGCCGAAATCGTCAGCAACTAGTTCTGGGAAAATAGGAAACCGCGGATGACGTCGCGTCATCCGCGGTTTTTCTTTTAGATGCCGAGGGAGCGCCGTCCCGCTTCGGAGATGCGCTGCGGTGACCAGGCCGGTTCCCACACCAATTCAATATGTGGCGTCGGAAATCCTGCATCGACCAACTTGGTCTTGATGTCTTCGCTGATGGAGACGTGCGAGGGGCACTGAGGTGACGTCATGGTGATCTTCAGGTCGACCGAGTCCGGGTTTACCTGTACCTTGTAAATCAACCCCAGGTCGACGACATTAAGCGGGATCTCCGGGTCGAAGCACTCCTTGAGGACTTCGTAGACGAGATCCTCCTGCGTCATGGATGCCAACCGCGGGTCGCGGGCCTTTTCCGCCAGCGCCTCGGCCACATTGGTCTCCATTTTCAGGCTCGACCGCTCAAAAACCTTGGCGTTGAGTGCACGCTCCTCATCGGTCAGGCTTTGTGTGACTTTGCTTTGTTTTCGGACGGCCAATACGATGGCAACAACCGTCGCCAGGACGGCGAGAATCGCCAGAACTTGAAACATCTCATGATTGTCGACATGTCACCGGGACACTTCAAGGTGAATCTTTGTTATAATGGCCACTCGCGCAATGAATTGGAGGACAACTTAGATGCCTATTACCCTGACCAAAAAAGCCGAAGACAAGGTGAAGGAAATCCTTTTGGATCAGCCCGAACCGTTTGCGGGCCTGCGAATCCAGGTTGTCGGCGGCGGGTGCTCCGGATTTTCCTACAGAATGGGTTTCGACAAGAATTTCAATGACCAGAACGATGCGGTTTTTGAATTCAGCGGCCTGAAGGTGATCATCGACAAGTCGAGCCTCTTGTACATGGATGGTGCGGAAGTGGATTACGTCGAGGGTCTTCACGGCGCCGGCTTCAAGTTCAATAATCCCAATTCAACTGGTAGCTGCGGCTGCGGCAGTTCGTTTAGCGTCTAGTTTCTAAAACACCGGGGGAGCAATCAAGCTGAGAGGCTCAGGAGGAAGGTCTTTTCCTCCTGGCGACCCCTAGAACCTGATTCGGGTAATTCCGACGAAGGGAGGCTGCCATGTCCGATTTTCCCTCGAGTTCACGCGTCTACGTCTCAGGAAGCCTGAATCCAGGGATCCGCGTTCCCTTCCGAGACATCTCTCTGAAAGACAATTCCTCGATGCGTGTCTACGACACGCGTGGACCATGGGGTGAGCCGGATTCTGCCTGCGATGTTCGCATGGGCCTGACGCCTTTGCGCGAGTCGTGGATCCTGGAACGCAACGACACCGAAGAGTACACCGGCCGTAACATCAAGCCCGAAGACAACGGCTTCCTGACCGATAAACACGCCGAGCAGAGTTCCGGGAAGAATCGACTTGAACCATTTCCCGGTGTCCGGAGGCGTCCGCGTCGCGCGCGCCAGGGAGGCGCGGCAACGCAGCTGCATTACGCGCGTAAAGGCGTCATTACTCCTGAGATGGAATTTGTAGCGATCCGGGAGAACCTCGGCCGAGAGTATGTGAACGCCACCACGGACCGTGCGGATCTTCGATTTCAGCACAAAGGGGAATCGTTTGGTGCCCGGATCCCCGAAACAATCACGCCGGAGTTCGTGCGTGATGAAGTCGCGCGAGGAAGGGCTATCATTCCCTCGAATATCAATCACCTCGAGCTCGAGCCGATGATCATCGGGCGCAATTTTCTGGTGAAGATCAACTCCAACATCGGCAACAGCGCCCTGTCGAGTTCCATCGAAGAAGAAGTCGAGAAAATGCGATGGAGCATCAACTGGGGCGCCGATACCGTGATGGATCTGTCGACCGGTCGCAATATCCATGAAACCCGAGAATGGATTCTTCGAAATTCGCCGGTTCCGATCGGAACAGTACCCATCTACCAGGCGTTGGAAAAGTGCGGCGGTCGGCCCGAAGGACTCACGTGGGAACTCTACCGCGACACTTTGATCGAACAGGCGGAGCAGGGTGTGGACTATTTCACGATCCATGCCGGCGTCTTGCTGCGGTACATCCCGCTGACCGTGAAGCGGCGGACCGGTATCGTCAGCCGTGGTGGATCCATCCTTGCAAAGTGGTGTCTTGCGCACCATCAGGAAAACTTCCTCTACACGCACTTTGAAGAAATCTGCGAAATCATGCGGGCTTACGACGTGTCTTTCAGTCTCGGAGATGGTCTGCGCCCCGGCTCCATTGCCGATGCCAATGACGACGCGCAGTTCGGCGAATTGCAGACGCTTGGCGAACTCACCGAGATTGCCTGGAAGCATGATGTTCAGGTGATGATCGAAGGACCAGGTCACGTGCCCATGCACATGATTAAGGAAAACATGGATCTCCAGCTGAAGTTAACGCATGAAGCGCCGTTCTATACGCTGGGTCCCCTGACGACCGACATCGCTCCGGGCTATGACCACATCACCAGTGCTATTGGAGCGGCGATGATCGGCTGGTTCGGCACGGCGATGCTTTGCTACGTCACGCCGAAAGAGCACCTTGGCCTGCCTAACGCAAAGGACGTCAAGGACGGAGTCATCGCCTACAAGATTGCCGCCCACGCCGCGGATCTTGCCAAAGGACATCCCGGCGCTCAGGCTCGTGACAATGCGCTGAGCAAGGCCCGCTTTGAATTCCGATGGGAAGACCAGTTCAATCTCAGCCTCGATCCCACGACCGCAAAGGACTTCCATGACGAAACGCTACCGCAGGATGGAGCCAAGGTCGCTCACTTCTGCAGTATGTGCGGCCCGCAATTCTGCTCCATGAAGATCACCGAAGAGGTGAAGGAAGCGATGGACCAGAAGAGTGGGGAATTCCTGAAGGCCGGCGCTGAAATCTACGTGAAGCAGTAAGGGTATTGACGATAGTCGCGGAAAAGGCTGCCGATATTTCGGCTTTTTCCGCGAGTTTTCAGGCTGCGGCTAGCTCTCCCAGTTTTCCAACTGCTTCTGGATATCCGCCATGAACTGATCGGCCACGGCGCCGTCAATGATCCGGTGATCGAAGGAGAGAGCCAGCATGATCATCGGCCGCGCGACAATCGCATCGTTCTCGGCAACTACGGCGCGTTTCTTGATTCCGCCCATGCACAGGATTGCGACCTGCGGCTGGTTGATGATGGGCGTGCCGATAACGGCTCCGAACTGACCGGGATTCGTGACGCTGAATGTTCCGCCCTGCACTTCGTCCGGTGCCAGTTGCCTGGAGCGGGCACGTTCGCCGAGATCGTTGATCGCCTGCGCAAGCTGCTGCATGTTCTTTTCTGCGGCATTTCGAATCACAGGCACAATCAGTCCGCCTTCGATATTTACGGCAATACCGACGTGAATGCCTTTCTTGTAAACGATCGTGTTGCCTTCAACGGAAGCGTTCAAGATCGGGAACCGCTTCAACGCCTGAACAGCGGCGTGCACGAAAAATGGCGTCACGGTTAACTTGGCTCCGCCACGTTCGAATTCCGGCTTCAGTTTTTCGCGCGCTGCCATAACGCGGGAACAATCGACCTCGAAAAACGTCGTGACATGTGCGGATGTCCGCTGGCTCATCACCATGTGTTCCGCAATGGCCTTTCGCATCGCGCTCATCGGGACACGTTCAACCTCACCTTGTGCGGGCGCCGGCGCAGCCTTTCGCTCTTCGACAAAGTGCAGGATGTCGTTTTTCGTGATTCGTCCGCCGATACCCGTGCCTTTTCCGCCAAGGATCGCGAGATCCACGCCGTGCTCCCGGGCGAGCTTGCGGACTACGGGAGAAACATGACCCGGACTGGTTTCGTCTTCTTCCTTCTCTCGATCGGGCTCTCGATCGGGGACCGTTTGCGGGTGCGGTTTTGCCGCTGTTGGAGGAGGCGGAGTTGCCGCAGGCGTTTGCGCGGGGGGCTTTTCCGCACTTACGGTCTCATCGCCGATGATACCGACGACGGTGTTGATCTCAACGGTCTGACCCTCTTGCACGAGAATCCTCTGCAATACGCCGGAGGCCGGTGCCGGGATTTCCGAGTCGATCTTGTCGGTTGAGATTTCGAACAGTGGCTCGTCGCGCTTTATCGCATCCCCGGCCTTCTTGAGCCACCTGGTCAGTGTGCCTTCGAAGATGCTTTCGCCCATCTGCGGCATGATTACTTTGGTTTCCGCCATGATGGTCGCTAGTAGGCGTAAAGTTCGCGCGCCACGCGGATGACGTCGGAAACCTTGGGAAGGAAGAATTCTTCCAGCGGGGGACTGTACGGAACGGGTGTGTCGGGCGCCGTGATGCGTCGTATCGGCCCGTCCAGGTATTCAAAGGCCTCTTCGGAGATCAACGCTGCGAGCTCGCCGGCGAAACCTCCGATACGCGTATCCTCGTGCAGCAGAATCACTTTGCTGGTCTTCTTCGCGGTTTCCAGAACGGCCTCGCGGTCGTAGGGGACTAGAGAGCGCAGATCCAGGACTTCGAGGCCGATGCCTTCTTTTTCAAGCTCTTTGGCAGCGTCCATGGCGATGTAGACCATGGCGCCATAGGTGATCACCGATATGTCGGCGCCCTCGCGCCGGATGATGGCTTTTCCGATGGGGACGGTGTAATCGCCAGAGGGCAATTCTTCCTTGATACGACGATAGAGGAACTTGTGTTCGAAGTAGAGGACCGGATCGTTATCCCGGATGGCCGACTTGATCAAACCCTTGGCGTCGTAGGCTGTAGACGGGCAGACGACTTTCAGTCCAGGCGTGTGAACGAAGTACATCTCGGGATTCTGCGAGTGAAACGGGCCGCCGTGGACTCCACCACCACTCGGTCCACGAATGACGATCGGTACGGGAGCGCCCCACCGGTAGCGGCACTTCGCTGCGAAATTGGTGATTTGATCGAAACCGCAGGAGATGAAGTCGGCAAACTGCATCTCAGCCACAGGCCGCATGCCCATCAATGCCGCGCCGATTGCGGCCCCAACAATGCCGGATTCTGAAATCGGGGTATCCACGACCCGCAATTCTCCGAACTTTTCGAGCATGCCGTCGGTAACCTTGAAGGCGCCTCCGTAAATGCCAACGTCCTCACCAATGACGAAGACATTTTCGTCGCGTTCCATTTCTTCCCAGATTCCCTGACGGATTGCTTCGACGTAGGTTGTGACGGCCATGTCTATTCTTCGTAGACGCCGCGGAGGCAGTCTTCAGGCTCGGGGTAGGGGTCCTGTTCGGCGATCCGGACGGCTTCGTCGATGTCCGCGATGATCTGGCGCTGCATTTCTTCAATGGCACTTGCCGTCATGATGCCGCTTTTCACCAGATCGCGCTCCAGACGAAGAATCGGACACCGCTCCTCCCAGAGTTCGAAGAGTTCGGAAGGCACGTAGTCGGCCTTGTCGTGGGCGGAGTGCCCGGTCATTCGGAATGTCTTGCACTCGATTAAGGTCGGGCCGTCACCAGCGCGAGCACGTTCAATCGCTCGCCGAGACGCAGCCCAGACAGCCAGAACGTCGTTTCCATCCACGATCTCGCCTGGAATTCCATAGGCCGAGGCGCGATCGGCAACATTTTCGACGGCCATCTGTCGTTCAAGCGGGGTGGAGTAGGCGTATTGATTGTTGTTACAGAGGTAGACCACGGGGCACTTGAAGACCGAGGCCATGTTGACGCCTTCGTGCCAGTCCCCGCGGCTTGTAGCGCCGTCGCCGAACGGGCAGATGACAACGCGATCCTGGCCGCGCATTTTGAATGAGAGTCCGATACCGGCCGCAACGGGAACGCTGTCGCCCAACATGCTGATGAAGGCGATCAGGTTGTGGCTGAGGCTACCCATGTGGAGGTTGGCATCCTTGCCCTTGGTCGGGCCGGTTTTCCGCCCCATGTATTGGGCCAGAATGGTCCGCAGGTCCATTCCCTTGATCAGGTATGCGCCCATATCCCGGTGGGAGGGGCAAACGACGTCATCCGTCCGCAGGTCAATGCAGCTTCCCACGGCAATCGCTTCCTGTCCGCGACCTACGTACACCCCGCCGAGCACCTTTCCCTGGCGGTATAGCTTTCGCTCAATGCGGTCCTCAAGCTCGCGGGTGAGCTTCATGTAGTAGAGGATGCGGATTTGAGTTTCGGCCGGGGGAACGTCCGAACGCTGAGCCTGGGCAAGTGGGGGTGAATTCACCGTTTTTACATTCATTCGATAGCTCTTACCGGTGCCGCGAAGCCGAACGATACTCTAAGAACTGTAGCCTTTTCAAGGCTAGAACCGAGGCTCCCGGCCCCCATATTTTTCCAGCTCCTTAAGGTCAAACGACCCGTGTTCGGGGTTCTTGTCAAAACCTCGATAAATTGCATGGCAGGAATAACAGACCGTTACCTCTTTTACGAGGGAATAGATAAGAAAGTCCACACCGGCGCTGACAAAGAGAGCCAGCATGGCGAAAATGGGTTGGCTTCGTGAGAAGAAAAAAAGGCTGATCAAACTGCCCACGACAACGATGCCAACCCCCAGATTGCGATTGAAATCCTTCTGGGTATACAGCGTGTCGTGACCGCACGCCACACAGTTCCGGACAAAGTTCCGCTCCTCGAGAGTGCGGTCCATCCGGAGCGATACAGCCTTGCCACAACGTGGGCAAGTTATTCCATTCCGGATAGTTGCCGGCGTCAAAGTAATTTCCCTTTCGCAGTCACGACACGTAGTTATAATCGCGGACATGAAGCTCTTGATTCTTATACTGTTGACCGTAACGTACGCTTCAGCTCAGGAACGGACACTGGCGGATTTCGCCCGTCAGGAACGCGCCCGTCAAGCGGAAGTACAGGGCAAAAACATAAGAGTTTACACGACCGAAGACATTCGGACCACCCCGCCGGCAGCAGATGCAAAACCTGCCGGGGATGTTGCCGCCGAGACTCCGGCCGCTGCCGGCGCGACGGCCGCACCTGCAGCCGATCCTGTCCAGGAATGGCTTGCGGAAACTGAAAAGCTACGGTCTCAGATCCGCGAACTGATTGATCGCGAAGCGACCACGCAGCTGGACATCAATCGAATTACGAATGAGGTCTATGCCGCGGACACCAACGAGACGGCAGTAGCTCGTGCCCGCGCCGAGCTTGGGACGGCGCAGCAGAAACTGGCGGATGTTCGTGAACAACTCGCAAAGAGTCGATTGGAACTCGCGAAGCGGGAGCAGGACGGACCTCCGAAGAAGTAGCCCCGGAAGTTGAAGGGGTGGGCGAAGGGGTTCGAACCCTCGGCCACTGGAGCCACAATCCAGCGCTCTACCAGCTGAGCTACGCCCACCGTAA
>Ga0111539_10008418_pt1 | contig 13126 bp, 11 predicted proteins | sample RhiMethybrSRZTD1_FD_79667 | JGI IMG/M metagenome (GOLD analysis project Ga0111539, IMG submission 79667) | Populus rhizosphere microbial communities from Tennessee, USA - Rhizosphere MetaG P. TD hybrid SRZTD1 (version 2) (version 2) | ecosystem: Host-associated > Plants > Roots > Rhizosphere >...
GGCGTGGCGCGAACCCTCGGTCGCGTCGGGCTGCCCGTGACCATTCACCCGGAGTTCTGGAGCCGCCGGCGGATCACCTTTCCGGGGCTCGACCCCGCAGAACTGCCGTCGGCCAGCCGCTCCGCGCTCGAGGGAGCAGGCTTCGAGATCGTCGAGGATCGCCGGCCGTCGTTCCTCCTCGACGGATCGACGCTGATCACCGGCGAGGTCGATCGTACGACCGAGTTCGAGGTCGGCTTCCGCGGACACGAGTCGCTCCGCCACGGGCGCTGGCAGCCCGATCCGCTCATCCTCGACGACCAGGCGCTCGTGCTCCGGCTGCGCGATCAGGGCCTCGTCGTGCTCAGCGGCTGCGGCCACGCTGGGATCGTCAACACCGTCCGCTACGCCCAGAAGCTGACCGGGGAGCAACGAATCGCGGCCGTCATCGGCGGCTTTCACCTCAGCGGCCCGATGTTCGAGACGATCATCGCCCCGACCGTCGACGCCCTCTCGGAGCTCTCCCCCGGCCTCCTCGCCCCGGCCCACTGCACCGGCTGGAAGGCCGTTCACCGACTCGCCGCCGCCTTCCCCGACGCGTTCGTCCAGGCGACCGTCGGGATGACGATCGAGCTCTGACGGCTCGGCGGCTACGCCTGGAGCCGCGACGCCCCGGCGCCCTCGATCTCAACGTGCGGCAGCCAGCCGAGCCAGCGCGGCAGGTACCACGTTCGCTCGCCGAGCAGCGCGAGCACCGCCGGCAGCAGCACGAGGCGCACGAGCGTCGCGTCGATCAGCAGGGAGACCGCGACGCCGAAGCCCATCTGCTGGAACTCGACCTGGTCGCCCGTCGCAAAGCCGACGAAGACGGCGATGATGATCAGCGCCGCGCCCGTGATGATCCGTGCCGTCGAGGAGACGCCGTGCACCACGGCCTCGATCGTCCGGTCTCCGACCGCGACCCGCTCGCGGATCCGGCTGAGGAGAAACACCGTGTAGTCCATCGACAGCCCGAAGAGCACGGCGAACAGGAAGAGCGGAAGCCAGGCGGCGATCACGTCCACCTCGGTGAACCCGAGGAAGTCGCGACCGAACCCGTGAAGGAAGACGAGGACCATCAGCCCGTACGCCGCGCTCACCGAGAGCAGGTTGAGCGCGATCGCGACCGCGGGCAGCACGATCGTCCGGAAAGCGACGGTCAAGAGCACGAAGCTCAGCGCGAGGACGAAGGCGAACACGATCGGCAGCCAGCGGTCGGTCAGCTTGCGGTAGTCGATCACCTCGGCGGTCTCGCCCGTGACGAGCACCTTCGCGTCGAGCCCGGCGAAGACCGACGGCGCGACGTCGGAGCGCAGGCGCTGCACCGCCGTGAGGGCTCGCTCGTCGCGGCTGTCGCCGGCCACGAGTGCCTCGACCTTCGCCACACGGCCATCCGGGCTCGTCGAGACGTCCGGCGGAAGGAAGGCTCCCGCGCTGCCGACTCGCCGTGCCAGCTCGGCGACGGCCGCCTTGAGGGGAGCAGAGCGCACGTCGCCTTCCACGACGACCTGCACCGCGTCGGGCGTCCCGACGCCGAAGGACTGCTCGAGCATCGTGAAGCCGCGTTTGGCGTGGAAGCGGTCCGGAAGCTCGCGCACGCCTGTCAGCCCGGTCTCGATGGTGAGGATCGGCAGTGCTGCGACGACGAGGAAGCCGACGGACAGAACCGTCGCAAGCCACGGCGCTGCGGTCACGGAGCGCACGACACGCGACCAGACCCTCCCCTCCGCTCCGGCACTCCGCTCGACCCGCCGCCCGAGCCATGGGACGCGGAGCGCGTTGACCCGGTCGCCGAGCAGCGCCAGCACGGCGGGCAAGAGCGTCAGCGCCGCGAAGACGCTGACGACGCCGACGAGGATCGCCCCGGTCGCGAGGCTCCGGAGGATCGTGTCGGGCACGAGGACCATCCCGACCATCGCCAGCACGAAGGCCGACCCGCTGAACAGCACCGCGCGGCACGCCGTCGAGCCGACGGTGCCGATCGACGTCAACTCGTCGCTGCCGAGACGGCGCTCCTCGCGGTAGCGGGAGACGACGAACAGCGAATAGTCGATCCCGAGCGCGAGGCCCATCCCCGAGATCATGTTCACGACGTAGATCGAGAGATCGAAGGCCTGGCCGACGAGCGCCGTGAGACCGAGGGAGACGGCGATCGCGACGAGCGCGACGACCACCGGCACGAGCCCGGCGACGACGGCGCCGAACACGAGCAGCAGCACGATCAGGGCGACCGGCAGCCCGAACTGCAGCTCGCCTTTCTGGAGATCCTCCTCGGAGAGCTTCGTGAAGTCCCGGTCGGCGGTGAACTCACCGGTGATCGCTGTTTCGAACGCGCCCCCCGCCGAAGCGTCGACGACCTGGATCACGCGCTCGATGCCCGCGTCACCGTCACCCGTGAGCCCCACCGGGATGACCGTGGCGTGCCTCGACGGCGACACGAGCGCTCGATCCCGCGAGGTGTAGTAGGTGTGGACGGGCTGCGTGACGCCGGTCGCCTCGATCGCGCGAGCGAGCGACTCGACCCTTGCGCGGAAGCCGGGATCAGCGACCGTGAGCGTGCGCGAGCGGACGACGACGAGCTCGTTGACGTAGTCGGGCGACGGCGGGAAGTGCGCGTTCAGGACGTCGTAGCCGCGGTACGACTCGGGGTTGTTCGTCATCTCGGCGTCGGTCGTCAACGACGACCCGAGCAGGCCGGCGATGGCGCCGACGGAGAGGACGATGGACGCGACCCAGAGCGCTACCGTGCGCCAGGGATGACGGCTCGAGGCGCGCGCGAGCCGTCCCGTGACGTCCTTCATCCCTGCAGTGTGGCGCTATGCCTCCAGCGTGGCGAGGAACTCGTCGACCGGGACGAGCGTCAGGGTCTCGAACTTCACGCTGCCGCGCGCGCCGAGCTTGACCGAGAGGTTCGCCATCGTGAGGTCGTCCGGGGCCTCGACGATGTTGACGAAGTCGTAGGTGCCGAGCGCCGCCCATTGATGCAGCACCTTCGCGCCGAGCTCCTCGACGTCTCGGTTCACCTCGCGCAGCCGCCCCGGGTTCGAGTTGAGGGTCTGCGTTCCCTTCTCGGTGAGCGTCGTGAGCATCAGGTACGTCGGCACGCCGATCGCCTCCTCGTCGATTGGCCAGAGCCTACTTCGGGCGGCCGAGCGCGGCCTCGCGGAGCCTGCGTCGCTCCTTCCGACTCAGCCCCACGCGTGCCGCGAGGTCGACATAGACGATCGCGGCGCCGAGGAAGAGGAGCGGAGAGATGACCACGTCGGCGAGGAAGACGGCCACGCGCACGGTGTTATCTGCCTGGCTCTGCAGCAGGAGGCCGAGCGCGAGCCTCGTCAGGCCGAACAGGAGCGCGAGCGTCGCGAACGACCCCGCAGCATGGACGTAGTCTGCGCGGCCGAGCTCGACGGTCCGCCGCATCGCCGCGAGCGGGCCGAGCCGCTCCGCCATCACCGCCGGGACCGCGTGACCCGCGACTCCGAGCCAGAGCACGGCGGCGATCGCGAACCAGCCGAACAGGAAGGCGGCGGGGAGGAACGTGACGACGCCGACCGCAACCGCGACGAGCCACGTTCCGAGCGGCGGCGTCTCGCCCTGCCGGATCGCGGACGCCCATGCATACGTCGCGCTGAACACCGGCGAGGCCGCCAGGAGCACCACGATGCGCACTCCCAGCGAGCGGTCGACGATCAACTGGTCGACGACCGCGACAGGCAGGCCGAGCGCGAGCGCCTTCGAGAAGTTGGCCTGGTAGAGCCGTATCGCCTCCGCCACGACCTGCCCGACCGGCCGCGACGACGGCGGGAGCGCGGGGGGCAGCGGCTCGTTCTTCGACGGGTACCTCGGTCTCGCCACGGCCGAAACGTAGAGGCAATGAGGACGGTCGGTGAGGCTTCTGACACGGCGATCTCCAGGACACGGGTCAGGCGCAGGTCGCAGTCACGATCGGCGAGCCATAGCCGGAGCTACCCGGAGTCACGCAGGCTCGAGGCGGCGGCGGTCCGGGTGTGCACCCCGAGCTTCGCGAAGACGTTCTCGAGGTGGCGACGGACGGTTCCGGACGCGATCCAGAGCACAGCTGCCACCTGGGCGTTCGTGAGTCCGTCGGCGACGAGGTCGAGCACCTCGCGCTCGCGCGGCGTCAAGAGCGACAGGCGACCGACACGCGAGCCCATGCCGTCCACCTCGATCCGGGAGCTACGAAGCAAAGAGGCCCCCGCACTCGCCGTGCGCGTATTCCCGGTATCGACTCGATGACAGGAGCCACGTCCAATGCCCCTCCACCGGGACCAGGTGGAAGGTGTGCCGGAAGACGATCGGATCTCGCGGCCCGTACCAGCGGAGCGCCACGACGACCGTGAGTGCGACCCCCGGCACCGCGCGACGTAGGCCGGGGACGCGAACGTCGGCGGAGCGCACGTCCGCGATGCGCAACCGCTCGAGCGGCGCGGAGAACGGCGTGCGCGATTCGCACCGGATGTACGCGTTGCGCGTCGCGATCCGCTTGTGGAGCGGGTAGAGGCTCGTCCAGGCCTTCGCCCACTCACCCCTGATCTTCTCGTCGATCGTCGTCAGCAGGAAGTTGCGTGCCGAGGACTCCGAGAGGGCGTGCTGCACGGCCGGCCGCGCGGCGTGACCGGACGATGCACTCGCGTGCACGCCGGGACCGACGAGGGCGGCCACCGAGAGACACAGCGCGACGAGGGTTCCTGAACCGTGTCCCGGCGACGTCATGAGGCGACGGTGACCCGTCCCGGTCGAGGATCGGTTCATTCCCGGTCGACCAGCGGCAACGAGCGGTCATTCCGCGGTTCATTTCTCTCGTGACGGGTGCTACGTTCACCCAGGGGCTTCGATGAACTACCGGATCCTTGGGCCGCTCGAGGTCGATGCCGACGGTGTCCCCGTCGGGATCGTCGGCGGCAAGCAGGCGGCTCTACTCGCTTTGCTGCTCTTGCACGCGAACGAGACGGTCCGCAGCGAGAGGCTCGTCGAGGAGCTCTGGGACGGCTCGCCGCCTCCCAGCGCGGCCAAGATCCTCCAGAACTACGTCTCGCGGCTACGGCGTGAGCTGGGCGACGGACTCCTGGTCACCCGCGGGCGCGGGTACGAGCTGCGCGTCGAGCCCGGCGAGCTCGACGTCCACCGGTTCACCGAGCTCCTGGAGACCGGGCGGCAGGCGATGGCATCGAACGAGCCTGACGTCGCGGCCATGAACTTGCGGGCGGCGCTCTCGCTCTGGCGCGGCCCGGCGCTCGCCGACAGCCCTTCGCGCAGCCCGAGATCGACCGCCTGGAAGAGCTTCGGCTCGCCGCCCTGAGCGAGCGGGTGGAGGCCGATCTGGCTCTCGGGAGGCACGCCGACGTGATCGGCGAGCTCGAGTCGCTCACCGCCCGGCACCCGTTCCAGGAACGGCTCATCGCGCAACGGATGCTTGCGCTGTACCGCTCCGGGCGGCAGGCAGAGGCCCTCGAGGTCTATCGCGGAGCCCGACACGCGCTCGTCGAGCAGCTCGGGATCGAGCCCGGGGCTTAGCTCCAGGCCCTCGAGCGCGCGATCCTGCAGCAGGATCCTGCGCTCGAGCTGCCGACCGGCGGGGCGGTGCCACAGGCACCACGCCGGCGCAGACGGCTCATCGCCGCGGGGATCGCCGCGTCAGCGGCGCTCGCGGGCGTAGCAATAGCGCTCGTGGTCGCCGGAGGAGGCGGAGCGGAAGACATCGTCGATCCCACTCAGTCGCTCGGAGTCGTCGATCCCCGGACGAACCGGCTGACGTATCGCGTGGCGGTCGGCCTCCTCCCCACATCGATCGCGGTGGGCTCCGGATCCGTCTGGGTGTTGAACCAGGGAGACACGACGGTGTCGAAGATCGACGCGGCTACCGGTCGCCTGGCCTCCACGATCGGCATCTCGGAGGAGAATGCTCGCGCCGGATCGGGGATCGCGTACGGCTTCGAAGCTGCATGGGCCGGCGAGGGCTACGCGGGGACGGTGACCCGGATCGCCGCCGACACCGACTGGGGCGGCGCCGAAGAGCCGATCCACCTGTATCCCGCGGACGCGAGCGACACGCTGTTCGTTGCGACGGGTGCGGCCGCGGTGTGGGCGGCGAGCGTCCGCAGCTCGACGATCTACGGGGTGGATCCCCAGACGAGACGGCTCGTCGTCCACGCGGCCGTCCCCCCGACACCGGTCGGGCTCGCGGTCGGGGAGAGGGCCGTGTGGGTCATCTCGGCCCGGCCGGGCGAGAAGCCGGGAGCGCTGGCGACCTCCGGGACACTCGCGCGGCTCGATCCCTCGACGGCGGCGACGGTCTCCGTGCGTCCGCTGCCGTTCGCACCGTTCGGCATCGCGGTCGGGTTCGGCGCCGTCTGGGTGTCGCTCAACACCCAGGACTCGGTGCTGCGGATCGACCCGCGCACGAGCGCCGTCGAGCAGATGATCCCGGTCGGTGAAGGGCCGACCGCCGTCGCCGCGAGCGACGACGCGATCTGGGTCCTGAACGCGAGGAGCAGGACGATCTCGAGGATCGACCCCGAGACGGACACCGTGGTGGCCACGATCCCGGTGAACGGCACGCCCTCGGCGATCGCGAGCGGCGAAGGGAAGATCTGGGTGACAGGCGCCTGAGCGTGTGACGTTCCGCCGCGAGCTCAGGCCGAAACGGCCGTCACGAGCGTCGGCAGCGCATCCTCGAGTGCCTCGAGCGCACCGGTCAGGTTCCATTTCGCGCGATCCGGCTCGCCGAGCTCGTTCGAGATCGCGCGCACCTCGACTGCGGGCACGCCCGCCAGCTCGGCGGCGCGGAGCACGCCGAACCCCTCCATCCCCTCGACGAGCGGGCCATGTGACACTCTGTCACGTGGGCTCTTCCTTGCCCCGCCCACGGTCGCGGACGTGTGGATCGGCGTCTGCGACTCCGCCGCGAGCGCGGCGGCGACTGCGGCGACGAGGCCAGGGTCGGCCGCCACGCGCTCGACCACCGGCCATTCGGCGGAGAGGTCGCAGTAGACGGCCTCAGTGCCGACGACCAGCGAGCCGACGGGGACGCCGCGAGCACCGGCAAGGCCCACGTGGAGCACGGCGTCGAACGACCGGAGCGCAAGCGTGCGGGCGGTCGCGGCCGCGGCCTCGACCGGCCCGACGCCGCAGACGAGGCCGTCGTGGCCGCACAGCTCGCGGTCGGTGGCTGCGACGAGGAGGATCAACCGGGCGAACCCTACGGGACGGGATACCGAGGGCCCGCCCGGATGGTGCGCGGGCGGCCGATCAGCCGTGGAGGAGCTTCAACTGGCCCCGTATCTCGCCACCCGCGTTCTTCGCCGTGTGGACGTTGACGTAGTAGCCGCCCTTCTCGAGCGCCTCGGCGAGGTCGTGGTCGATCGCCGTGCGGGCGTTCTGCCCGTTCCGGCATGGCCCGCAGAGCGGCACGACGACCGGGCCCGCGACGCCCGCGGCGCCCTTGTGGATGTGCGCCGCGACCGCCTTCCCGGAAAGCCGACGGAACGTCAGCGTCCAACGGATCGACGCCTTCCCCTTCTTGTCGGTGACGGTCGCGGTGAAGACGCCGGCTGCCTTCGCGGGCGCATTCGGGGCCGGGACCTCGTTCTTCGGTGTCAGGGTCGCGCGGTACGAGTAGGTCGTGGTCGACGCGGCGACCGCCACGCCGATCACGGCCAGTGCGCCGAGCGCCGCGACGATTCCCACGAGCTTGGCCATCGGACACCTCCTCATCGGGCCACGGCGGCCCGTCGCCCGGATCTACGCACCGGCACGACGCCCGGTTTGCAGCAGACAACGCTTGCGTCGAGTCGACACAAGCGTTGTCGCCGGAGGCTCTCGCGAGCCTCTATCGGTTCCGTCTCGCGATCGCGCGCGCGACCGCGTCGGCCCCGGCGTACTTCGCCTCGAGCGTCCGATTTCGCCGCTGCAGCGCCCGGTCGAACGCGTCCGGCACGGCGACCACCGCGGGCCGCACCTGCACCGGCGCGTCCCCGAAGTCCGCCTCGGGATTCCGCGCGCCCGCTGTCCCTGCCATCGCCGCGACGACCGCGATCGACGTCGAGAGTGACACCGCAACCCGTCTCTTCGTACCCATGATCAGCTCCTCCCGCGATGACCGTCTGTGGATCGAGAGTAGGAGCCTGTGGCGTTCGCGTCGTGCGCGGCTGCGACGCCCCGTGTGTCACCCCTGCGACACAGCGAGCTCGCGTGCGAAGGGGTCGTCTCACACGGAAGGGACGTCGCCGTCGAGTGCGAGACCGACGGCGGCGGGCAGCGTGAGCGACGCCCCCCGATCCCGCGCAGCGGCGTGCACCGTCGGTCCGCAGAGCGCTGTCGCCTCGGCCTCCGTCGCCTCGTGGAGCCGGCGCTCGAACGGCTTGAAGTCGGCGCCCATATGGGCGAGCAGCCCACCTGCGACGCCCAGCAGGGTCGACGCGCGCTCGCCGTCGCCCTCCCGGGCCGCCAGCGAGGCGAGCCCCTCCAGGCACCAGGCGAGATCCTCCTTGTCGTCCGTCTCGCGCGCGAGCGCGAGGCCCTCACGGAAGTGCAGGCCCGCAGCCGCGTCGTCACCGAGCATCAGCTCGACCGCTCCGCGATTGAAGAGGGAGCGCGCGAGGTTCGCCGTGTCCCCGCGGGCCTCGAGCAGGGCGTGACTCTCCTCGAACAGCTGGCCGGCCCGCGTGTAGTCGCCCGTCGTCAGCGCCAGGTCGCCGAGGTTGTTGATCGCGAGAGCTGCGATGCGCGTATCACCGACCTCGCGAGCGCGAGACACGGCTTCCTCGAGAACCTCGGCCGCCCTCCCATGGTCGCCTGCCGCGAGCACGATCGCGCCGAGGTTGCTCAGCGCGTTGGCGACGAACCGCGGCTCGCCCCCTTCGCGGGCAGCGTCGAGGGCGGCCTCGGAGAACGCGATGGCCGCTGCGTAGTCGCCCTGCAAGAGGCAGATCGCCCCCGCGGCGGTGAGGGCGCGCCGAAGCAGGGGAGGCGGCTGGTCGCCCGCCTTCGCGAGGGCCCGCTCGAGATGGTGGCGCCCCTCGCCCAGATGGCCCCGCACGTACCAGAAGCGACTGAGCGCTACCGCGAGACGGAGCTCGAGCTCCTTCTCCGAGCGCGCGTCGAGATACGCGAGCGCGGCGCGCAGGTTGTCGTGCTCCGCATCCAGCGTCGCGAACCAGTGCGTCTGCCGGTCGCCGCTCAGCTCGGCCTCCGCCGTCTCGGCGAGCTCGAGCGCCCACAGCGCGTGCCTGCGCGCCGTGGCCTCCGCGTCGAGCTGGTGCAGGCGGTCGGCCGCGTACTGACGGACCGTTTCGAGGAGGCCGTAGCGCATCGAGCCTCCGTGCTCGTGCGTCACGGCCATCGAGGCGTCGAGCAGGCCCTCGAGGAGGTCGAGTGCCGCGGCGTCGTCACCGTCGGCGAGACAGACGGCGACCACCGCGTCGAGCGTCGCGCCGGCCGGGAAGACGGAAAGTCGAGCGAGGAACCGCCTCTGGTCCTCGGTGAGGAGGTCGAAACTCCAGTCGAGGGTCTCGCGCAGCGTCTGCTGGCGAGCCGGAGCATCCCGCAGTCCGCCCGTGAGCAGACCGAGCCGCTCTCCGAGTCGCTGGAGGAGCGCGTCGGGAGCGAGCGTCCGGACACGCGCGGCGGCGAGCTCGATCGCGAGCGGCAGACCGTCGACCCGCGCGCAGATCTGCCGCAGGGTCGACTCGTTCTCGCTCGTCAGCCGGAACGAGGGATGCAACGACCGCGCGCGTTGCTCGAAGAGCTCGAGGGCCGACGCGTCGTCGAGCGGCGAGACGGGGAACACGTGCTCCCCGGTGAGATGGAGCACCGCACGGCTCGTGACCAGCAACGTCAGGCGCGGCGCGCGCGAGAGAAGCTGAACGAAGGCCGGCGCGGCGTCGCGGAGCTGCTCGACGTTGTCGAGCACGAGCAAGAGCTCGCGTGTGGCGAGGACCTCCGAGAGCGCCTCGAGAGGCTGCCTGCCGCCCTGGTCGACGTCGAGCGCCTGGGCGATCGTCGGCACGAGGAGCGCGGGATCGTCGACGGGCGCCAGCTCGACGAACGTCGCGCCGTTCGCATACGTCGCCGCGGCGCGGTGGGCCGCCTCGAGCGCAAGCCGGGTCTTGCCGCTCCCGCCCGCCCCGGTGAGGACGATCAGCCGCGCGTCGCGCGAAGCCAGCAGCGCGGCCAGCGCCTCGAGCTCACGCTCCCGGCCGACGAGTCGGTTGGGCGGCTGCGGCAGTCCTCCGGATCCCTCCGGCGGGCGTTCGCCGACGTCGAGCGCCGGGTCCTGCTGGAGGATCCGTCGCTGCAGGTCGCGGAGCTCGGGGGCCGGCTCCAGTCCGAGCTCGTGGTCGAGACGTCGACGAAGCGCGGTGAACGCCTCGAGCGCGTCCGATTGCCGTCCGCAACGATAGAGCGCGACCATCGCCTGCCCGTGAAGCCGCTCGCGCAGGGGGTTCTCGGCGGCGAGAGCGAGAATCTCGCCGAGCGCCTCCGCGTGCCGACCGAGCGCGAGCTGCGCTTCGATCCGCTCCTCGAGCGCGGCCAGCCGCAGCTCCTCGAGGCGCTCGACCTCGGGCTGCAGAAACCCCTCGTACCCGAGGTCGCCGAACGCGCGACCGGCCCAGAGCCTCGAGCCTTGCTCGGCGAGCGAGAGCGCCAGGGCGTGGTTTCCCTTCCGACGGGCGGAGGCGCTCTCGTTCAGAAGGCGCTCGAATCGGGCGGCGTCGACCAGCTCCGGCGCGACGTCGAGGGCGTACGACCCCTGTTTCGTCACGATGCGGACGGGCGCCGGAAGCGACCTGCGGAGCTGCGAGACGTAGACCTGCACGAGCTTTCGGGCCGACGCCGGCGGATTCGACCCCCAGAGCGCGTCGACGAGCTCGTCCGGGCCGCAGGAGCGGCCCTCCGCCACGAGCAACGCGGCGAGCAGGCATCGGTGCTTCGCCGCCAGCGATACGGGGCCGTCGTCCCCGACGACCTCGACCGGGCCCAGGATACGCACCTCCGCCGCCGACAATGTGGCGCCAGTCTGACCGTCCGGCAGCCGTGCGGCTAGGCCGTTCCGTCGATCTCCTGCTGCAGCGCACGTGCCGCGGCCTGGTCGAGGGACAGCTGACGGCCCGAGGAGACCGCGGCGAGCAACGATGGATCGTCGTCCGTGCGTAGCGGCGCGACGGTGGCGACGAGCTCCGGATCCGCCTCGACGATCCGGAGGTGAGCCTCGTCCGCGTCGACGGCCCCCCACAGGCGGCCGGCCAGCTCCTTGTCGCCCTGCTGGAACACGATCGCCGCCAACAGTGTCAGCACCCTGATCGTGAACCGCAGATCGTCCGCCCGTCGCGCGAACACGAGCGCAGTACGCGCGGCCGTCACCGCCTCGTCGAGCAGGTCGCACTCGAAGGCGAGCTGCGCCATCCACGAGGCCCCCCACCCCTCCCAGAGCCGAAATCCGCATGCCGCCGCGGTCGCGAGGGCGCGGCGCTGGAGCTCGAGCGCGGCCGCCGTATCGCCCGCTTGCTTGGCGATGTCGGCGAGAGCCGAGAGGCACTGGGCCTCGACCCCCGGCATCTTTGCGATGGCATCCGACGCACGGACCTCGCTCACGAGTCGGCGTGTCTGCGCGACGTCGCCGTCGTAGGCCGCGTGGATCGCGAAGCGCGTCAGGATCGCCACGGCCTCGCTCTCCGGCCCATGCTCGCGAAAGAGTGCGAGCGCGCGGTCGTAGCTCGTCATGGCCCGGGACGGGTTGCCGTCCAGGGCCGAGACCGCGCCGTGGACGCGTAGAACGCTCGCGCGGAGCGACGCCGGAAGGCTCTCCGACCGGAGGATGGATTCGGCGCGCCTCATGCCCTCGCCGGCCGTGTGGGTCACCCAGAGTTGCTCGAGCGCCACGAAGATCTCGGCCGCGAGCAGCGGGTCGGACTCGACCGCCCAGTCGAGTGCCGCACGCACGTCGTCCTTGACCGCCAGCGCCCCTTCCCAGTCGGGCTCGAAAACCTCGCGCCCGAGCGCTTTCGTCGACGTGAGATGCGAGGCCTCCGCGAGCGAGAGGATCCACTTGGCATGGCGACGCCGCACCGGCGTCGCGAGCGCCCGATCGGAGTCCAGCAGCTCCTCGGCGAGCTCGCGGACCGTCTCGAGCATGACGAGCTCCTCGCCGCGGACGGACCGGCGGCGGCGCGCCACCAGGCTGTGGTCGACCAGCGACCCGACGGTGCCGAGCCCGGCACCACACACCGACTCGGCATCCGCGATCGTCCACCCGCCGCGGAACACCGCGAGCGCCCCGAACGCCCGCTGTGCGTCGGGCTCGAGGAGGTCGTAGCTCCATTCGACCGTCGCACGCAGGGTCTGTTGGCGCGCCGGAAGGTCGCGCGGGCCGCCGGTCAGCACCCTGAGCCGCTCCCCGAGGAGCTCGCGCAGCATCGCCGGCGGCATGAGGCGAATCCACGTCGCGGCAAGCTCCACGGCGAGCGGAAGGCCGTCGGTCCGGCGGCAGATCTCTCGGACGTGCTCGTCGTTCTCCTGGGTGCGTGCAAACGTCGGGTCGAGCGCCCGCGCACGCTGCTCGAAGAGCTCCGCGGCGGCATCCTCGGTCAGCGGGGCGACCGGGAACACTCGCTCGCCGGTGACGTGGAGCACCGTGCGGCTCGTGACGAGGAGCGTCAGCCGTGGCGCCCGCGCGAGGAGGTCGACATACAGCGGCGCCGCCTCCCGGAGGTGCTCCGCGTTGTCGATGACCAGCAGCAGCTCGCGCGGCGCAAGCGTCTCGCCGAGCGCCTCGAGCGTCGCCCTGCCACGACCGACCGTCGGAGCGAGCGCGCTCGCGATTGTCGCCGCGACGAGCGCAGCATCCCGAAGCGGCGCGAGCTCGACGAGCACCGCGCCGTTCGCGAACGACGGCGCTGCTCGCCGCGCGGCCTCGAGCGCAAGCCGGGTCTTCCCCGACCCTCCCGCTCCGGCGAGCACGATGAAGCGCGCCGCTCGGCGGCGGAGCATGCCGCTCAGCTCGTCGAGCTCGCTCTTCCGTCCGACGATGGGACCGACGGGCGCCGGAAGCATGCCTCGCTCGACGCGGGCCGCATCGACTTCGAGAGCC
>Ga0111539_10008420_pt1 | contig 13122 bp, 16 predicted proteins | sample RhiMethybrSRZTD1_FD_79667 | JGI IMG/M metagenome (GOLD analysis project Ga0111539, IMG submission 79667) | Populus rhizosphere microbial communities from Tennessee, USA - Rhizosphere MetaG P. TD hybrid SRZTD1 (version 2) (version 2) | ecosystem: Host-associated > Plants > Roots > Rhizosphere >...
ACTGGCGTGGTTCTACATGACCGGCGACTGGCCGCCGCACCAGATCGATCATATTGACGGCATCAACAACAACAATTGCTGGAGCAATTTGCGCCTCGCCACGCAATCACAGAACAATGCGAATTCTCGCAAGAGGACGCGGAACAAGTCTGGTTATAAGGGCGTGTACCCGGCTCTCAGGAAATGGGCCGCATTCATCAAGATATCCAAGAATAGCGTTTACCTGGGAACGTTTGAAACGCCTGAATTGGCGAGCGCCGCCTACATGGCGAAGGCGCGTGAGCTGTTCGGCGAATTCGCGAGGGCACGCTGATGGGCGGTACCGGCATCTTTGGCTGGCTCGGCGACACCCTGTTTGGCGCCAGCCCCTACGTGCCGACGCAGCGGGCGCCGGGTATCACGCCCACGCCGGCCGGCGGCGCCTATGGCGGAGGGCTGCTCGACCCGCGTGGTATCCGGGAACAAGCCCTCTGGCAAGGGCTCGGCGCGCTGTCGTCGGGCCTGATCGCGTCGGGGCAGCGGCGGCCGGCGATGCAGCCGAGCCTGCTGCCGCAGGCGCTGGGCGCGTTCCAGCCGGCATATGCCGGCGCGCTGCAAAGCGGCTATCAGCAGGCGGCGCTTCAGCAGCAGTTCGCCGATCGCGAAGCGCGCGAGCGCCAGATCGCGGCACTGCCGGCGGCCGAGCAGCAGCTTTACCGGACGCTGGGACCGGAGGGCTATGCCCGCTATGTGACGCAGCGCGATGCGCCCTATTCGCAGCGCCCCGGCGAGCGCCGCATGGCTGGAACAACAGTCATCTCCCAGGCGCCCGAGGCGCCGGTGACGATGAGCCCGGGGCAACAGCGTATCGATCCGGCAACCGGCCGGGTCATCGCCGCGTTACCGCCGAGCCCGCATTATGCGGGGACGCCCCAGACCGGAGTTTGGGAATTTCAGCCGCCCGGCGCTGTCCCCGGCGGCCCACCGCAAGCGACTCCCGGTACGGCACCCGCAGCAGTGCCGCCGGGCGGCACGCAAGGGCCGATCGGCGTGCGCAACAACAACTGGCTGTCCTGGGGCATCACCGGCGGGCGTGCGCCGGCGTTCGCGACGCCCGAGGAAGGCGTCGCGCGCGCCTCGCAACAGATCGATCAGCTATTCCCCATCGGCACCGTCACGCCCACGCAGCTTGCGACGACATGGGCGCAGGGCCCCGGCTATGACCCGGCGCGCGCATCGCCGCAGGTGCAGGCGAGCCTCACCAACTACACGGAGACGATTAGACGCGCGGCCGGTGCGCGGGATGCCAACACGCCGATCGACATGCGCGACCCTGCGACACGTCTGCGCGTGCTAACCGCCATGGGCCAGTTTGAAACCGGCGGCCTGCCGCAAGGCGCCGATCAGGTCATCCAGCGCGGCCTCGCGCTGGCCTCGCAGCCCAACGCGCGCTTTGTGCCGATTGCGCCGGGCCAGGGGCCAGGCCAGCGCGCCGCGCCAGCCCCGCAAGCAGCGCCAGGCACACCAGGGGTGAGGCAGGTGCTGCCCCCGCAGCAAGCGGGCGGCACTTTCCCCGGCAACTCTTTGGAAGCGACCGCATGGAACATCGTTAACGATCCCAACCGCAACACTAGCAGCCGGGACTATGCCGCGGCCTACAGCATCCTGAGCCAACCGCACGCCCAGCAGGTGCAAGACCCGAACAACCCCGCAGCGCTCGTGACCGTGCTCGTGCCGCGCGAACTGCCGGCGCACGTCGTGCCGCCGGGCACGCCGCCGAGTGCTGCGACGGCACCGCCGGCCGCGGCGGCACCGGCACCAGGGGCGGCGCCTGGAGCAGCCGCAGCACCGCCCGCAGCCCCCGCACCACGGCCGGCGCCGACGCCGCTCCCCGGTACTTCAGTCGTCTCGCCGCAAGCGCGCGAAGCGGTGCGCAGGGTGGAACAGGACGGCACGCGCCTTTTGGATGCCGCCAACAATTTCGAGCGTGTCTCCAGCGGCGCCGATGGAGTCACGCGGCTGTACGCATGGCTCCGCAATCCGCTGTCGCCCGCGGCAGCCGAGCTTCAGCAAGCCTATGAAAACATGATCATGGCGGCGCGCGGCGAAAGCTTTGCCAATACCGGGGTGCTGCAACCGAACGAAATGGCGATGTTGGCCAATCAATTCCGCGATCCCACGACACTCCGCGGTGCGCTTGCATCGCCGGATACTCGCAGGGCGCAGCTCGGCCAGCTCCGCGGCATGGTGCAGTCGGTCATCAACCGGCAGCGGCAGTCCATCGGCCAGCCGCCGATCGAGTTTCCCGATACGCCCTCCGCGGCAGCGCCGCGTGTCGTCGATTACGACAGCCAGGGACGCCCGGTGGCGAGGCCGCAATGACGATCGAACGGACCATGGCCGACGGGACGGTGCTGCGCTTTCCCGACGACACGCCGCAAGAGGCGATGGACCGCGGCGCCCGCGACCACGCCATGCGCAACCCGCCGCCGCCCCCGCCGCGCGACTGGGGCGAGCATCTGCTGCGCCAGACCGGCCTCGGCGCGCGCACCATCCTGCGCGGCGCGACCCAACTGCCGACATTCCTCGGCGATGTGATCAATGCCGGCGTCAACCTGCCGATCCAGGGCGTCAACTGGGCGCTGCGCGCGGCGCACACGCCGACCCTGAGCGAGCAGATCACCGGGCAGTCGACGGCGCCGCAGATCCCCACGCTCGGCCGCATGTCGGATGTGGTCACCCGCGGCATCGACGCCGTTCTGCCGACACCGGAAACCCCGACGGAACGCATCACTGCCCGTGTGGGCGAGGATCTGACATCGCTCTTTAGCGGCCAGGGGCTGGTCCGCGGCGCAATGCGTCTGGGGCAAGCCGTCGTCCCGGCTTTGTCGCGCACGGTGCTGGGCACCGGCCCGACGACCCTGGCAACGGCGCCCGTCGTGCCAACCGTGGCGCGCCGTGTCGGGCAGGGCTTTCTTGCTTCGCCCGGCACGCAGGCCATCGCCACGGTCGGCGGTGGGCTCGGCGGCGGTGCTGCGCGGGAGATCGCGCCGGACTCGACGGCGCTCGATGTCGGCGGCACGATCACCGGGCTGCTCGCCGGAACCCTTGCCGCACGAGGCGGTCAAGGCGTCGCCGGACTGCTCACGCCGCTGACGACGCGCGGGCGCGAACGCATCATCGGCCAGTCGCTGCTCGACATGTCGCACGATCCGCGCACGCTGGAACTGCGCCTCGCCGACAATCCGCGCGAGATCGTGCCCGGCTCGGTGCGTACCACGGCGGAGGTGGCGCAAGACCCCGCGCTGTATGGCGTGGAGCGCACGGTACGCTCGCAGGGGCCGTTGGAGGCTGCGGAGTTTGCGCTACGTGACGCCGAGCGCGCCGTGGCGCGGCGCGAAGCGCTGACGTTGGCGCCGCCGGTGGCGGCGAGCGAGGCCGGCGATACCGCGCGCGCGCAAATCTTCGAGGCCAGACGGCGCGCGCAAGCCGAAGTGAGCCGACTCTATGATGCCATCCCCGCCGACGCCGGGCGTTTCGAGGGGCGCGCACTATATGAGCGCGTCATGCCGGGGCTTCTCGAATGGTTCGGGCGTCAGACGGGCGGCATTCCGGCCGAATTGCAGCCGATCATCAACCGCCTGAGCAATGCCGGCACGCTGACCTATGGCGATCTTCGCGCCATGTCGCGTGAGATGGGCCGCACGGCCGGCCGGGCGCGCGTCGCCGGCGATGGCGATCTTGCCACCGCCGCCGGCAATATCCGCGGCGCGATCGACGACATGATGGGCGATGCGGCAGGCGGATTGACGCCGGCGCAATTGGAGGCACACGGCGCGGCGGTCGCTGCGCGGAGTCGTGTCGGCGCCATCTTCGACGAGGGGGCAGTCGGAGAAGCGATAGCGCGCAACGAGTACCGCCGCCCCGTGATGCCGGCCGAGAACGTGCCGGGCCGGCTGACGGCCGGGCCGACATCCGCGCGCCAAGCCGACGCCGCGATGGAAAACAGCCCGCAAGGCATGGCGGCCCTGCGCGGCTCGTTCATCAGGACCATGCAGGACGCGATACAGGCCCCCGGCGCCGTGGATGCCGCGGGGACGCTGACCGACAGCGCCGCGAGGTTCCATACCTTCGTCAGGAAGAACGGCGAGGTCATCCGCATCCTGTTCGGTCAGGAGGGCGTCGACCGCGTGGAGGCCATCGCGCGCGATTTCATGTCGCGCCAGGCGGTCGATACTGTCGGCCGCGCGATCGGCAGCAACACCGTGCAGAACCTCTCGACCTCCAACGTCGTCTCGGCAGCGCTCCACGGCATCATTACGCCGCAGCAGATGCAGACGAACCCGATCCTTCGTCCGCTTACCGTTCTGTATCGCTGGGCCGGATCGGAAGCCGCGCTGCGTGAGCTGCTGGCGCAAGCGATGCTCGACCCGATGCTGGCCTCGACCCTCGTGCAGCGCGCCACGCCTGATGCCGTCGCGCGCGCAGCGGCGATGATCAACCACTCGCTGGCGCGGCGGTTCGGTGGCGCCGTGGGGGCGGGCGTGCGGCCGGCGCTGCCGGCGTCATTGCCGGCGCTGGAACGCGGCGACGACCGATTGACGCTCTCCGGCCGCGTGCGGCCCGACTAAGGCGAGGACCATCACATGGCCGGCTCAGGCGTGACGTTGTATGCCACAACCGCAGCGGGCAACAAAGTCGTCATCGGCTCGATCGACTGGCGCGAAAACACCTACATGCCGTCGCAAATCAACGACAACGTGGCGCAGATCATGGCCGATATCCGCGCCATGGCGAACAACCTCGCCACCGGCTGGATAGAGTTTGGCGACGGCGACGGGGTTTATACCGCGACCTATATCGCCGCGAACCAATTCCGCATCGACGCGGACGTGTCCACCTACTACCGAGTCGGGGTGCGCGTGCGCGCGGTGGCGCCGACGCCCGGCACGATCAGCGGCACAATCAGCGCCGTCGCCTACACCGCGCCTAACACCGTGGTGACGGTTGGCTGGGATAGCGGCTCGCTGAGCAACGAGCCGATCACGTCGGTGCAGATCGGCGTCGGCAGCAGCGATACGGTCAGCGCGCAGCGCAACAGCAGCTATCGCAACACCCTCGGCCGCAACGGCGGCCTTGAGGTGTGGCAGCGCGGCGCGGGGGGCAGCGCCATAATGAGCGTTCCAGCAGGTACGGGATCGTACACGCTCGATGGGTGGTATCTCGTATGCGGCGCCGTTCAAGCGATGGATGTCTATCAGAATGCCGGCAGCGTTAACGGATCGCGCTCTTCAGCACACGTCGTGCGCCGTGTCGGTCAGACCGGCGTTACCAACCCGCTATTCGAGTTTCCGCTCGACACCGACGAGATCGTACCGCTGCGTGGCAGCATCGTCACGCTGTCCATGACGATGCACGCCGCCGCGAACTGGTCGCCGGCTGGCGGCAACATCAGTGTGCAGTTGTTTGTCGGGACCGGATCACCGGCACGGCGCTCGAGCGGTACGTACACCGGCGAGTCTATTCGAATCGGCAACGCTGAGACGCTTACAGGAGCGCCGCAGCGCTTCATCTTTACTTCGAGCATTCCGGTACTGACCAATGCATCGCAAGCATCCATCTTGCTGCAATGGACGCCGGTCGGGACGGCTGGCGCCGATGACGGTTTCTACATCGACGACGTGCAGCTCGAAGTCGGCAGCATCGCGACGCCGTTCGAGCGCCGGCCGTTCGAGAGCGAATTACTCGCGTGCCAGCGGCATTTTCAGAAGACATTTCCCTATAGCGTCGCGCCGGCCGGCGCTGCCGGTCTTGCCGGCGCATGGCTTTTCCATCAGAACGTCGGCGCTAGCGGAGCTGCTCAGGCACCGAGCCTGACGCTACCCACGCGCATGCGGGCGGCTCCCACGCTGGCGAGCTATAATCCGAGCGTCGCCAATACACAGGTGCGAAACTTCGCGACGAGCACCGATTGCAGCGGCACCAGCCTGACTTCTTATGAAAACAACGTCACGTTGTCATGCACAGCGCCGGCAGGATCGGCGCTTGGGCAGACCTTGGGCATTCATCTGACGATGGACGCGGAGATCTGATGTACAAGCAGAAGCTTTCCGGCGAGGGCGTGCAGCGTCTCAGCGACGGCGCGTTCATCCCCGATGACGAGCGCAACGCCGACTGGCGCGATTTCCAAACCTGGGTAGCTGCAGGTAACACCCCGTATCCGGCCGACTATGAACCGCCGGCGACACAACCGCTGCCCGGCCCGAAGTGAGCGATGACCGTCTACGCGCGCTCGAGATCCAGGTCACCGCACTGCGCGGCGATCTCAACGGCCATGTCGTGCTGTGCGACGGCAGGTGGCGTGCGATGAGATTGGCCGCGACCTTGCTAAGCGCCGCAATCGCGTTCGCGGTGTCGCTGGCGGTGTCACTGTTTACTCGGTCCTGAAGGAGGATTGCGCTTGTCGTCGCTGCTCTTGCAGAAAACGGCGACTACCGGGGACGCGGCCCGCGCGCTGCTTTCTCGATCTTCCTTTGGCTTGTCTGTCGGCGGCGTTGTCGGCGTGGGTTCCGAGGAAGAGATGATCTGGGTTGACACAGCGCGGGTTATCGCAGTGATGCAGGACGCAAAGACCATCCGGAATAGGACCGTGCGTGAGTTCCCAGGAAACGCGGTGTGCCGACAGCTGACGCCCCGTAAGGGGCGGGGCGCTTCTGATGCGGCCATAACCCGTGGTGCCAGTGGCCCCCGTCCAGAGGATGCACCCCCGTTCGTTCGTCGGTCCGATGAAGCGGCGGAAGCGTGCTTCCAATGGTGTGGTTTGCCACAAGTTGAAGCACGTCTTGGAACAGAATTTCCCATTCCCGAGCATGGTACGGGATGGATGGGTTTTGAACCCCTCGCCGCACTGCTCACATATGCCGGAGATAGGCATGACGGACCTCCTCACAGGTTCGTTGCGCTCAGGGCGGGCGGGTGCTGGTGGCATCCGTCTGCCCGCTTTCATTATAGCGGAGGTGTGCTGTGACACTGGGTTTTATTTATTGGTTACTCATGCTGTTGTCCTTGTTGTTTGGAGCCTACACTAATCGTACCGCATTCGGCGCGCCCCTTGTATGGGGCTGGAATTTTTTGCTGTGGGTTTTGCTGTTCATCATTGGTTTCCAGATTTTTGGTTCCCCTATCCGATAGGCGGCGGGCCATGGAACTGCTGCTGATCGTCGTCGTCGTCCTCCTCCTGCTGGGGTTCTTCGGCCGCCCCCTGCCCTACGCCAGCCCGAACATCCTGCTGGTTCTGCTGGTGATCATCATCATCGTGTATCTGTTGCCGCCGCTCGCGGGGTTCCGGCTTTATCGCTGGTGACGCCATGGACGCGCATACCATGATCGAGCAGATCCCGGAGCTGCCGCGGCGCGTGCGCAACATCTGCTGGATCGAGGGCATCCGCACGCTCGGCGATCTCGCGCTGATCCCGGATGCGGATCTGCTGCGGCTGCCGAATATGGGGCCGCGGAGCCTGCTGGCCATTCAGGTCGTGCTGAAGGATGCGGATCTGCTCGGCACGCGCCGGACGGTGCCGATCCAGCGCCAGATCGAGCATCACGAGCGGGAAATTGGCCGGCTGAAAAAGCAGCTCGCGGACATCGCGCGCGGCACCGCCGAGAGGTGACGCCGCGCGCTGTCGTCTCGTCAGGGCTTCTTCGGACCTGCAGCCGGCGGCGGCTCGACCACGACCCAGCGATAGCCGTAGCCGGGCAACCACGCCAAAGTCACGGTCTTGGCGCGCAGCTCGGTGATCGGCGGCCAGACCTGCCCCGGCGGTGCCGCAATCGGATGCTCGGGCGTGCCCGGCAGCACGATCGGATGCGTGGGAATGCCAGGGCTGCCACCCGGCGCAATTGGATGCGCCGGGTGTCCCGGGCTCGGCCAGATGCCGGGCGGCTGGCCCGGCAGTCCCTGGTCGGGATAGGGCGGCTGTCCACCTGGCGCGATCGGGTTGGTCGGGAAGCCCGGCCCCTGGCTAGCGCCCGGCGGGAGATAAATCGGATGCTCGGGCGTGCCGCCGAGGCCCGGAGGCAGCGGCATGCCGGGCGGCAGCGGCGGCAGCGCGATCGGGTGGGCGGGATGGCCGGGCGAACCGCCGGGCGCGATGGGATGCGCCGGATGTCCTGGGCTCGGCCAGATGCCGGGCGGCACCAGGTTGCCGAGGTCACCGAGCGGGACGATGAGCGCAAGCATGTGCAGTCCTCCTGGTTATGCGTCATGGTTCATTGCGAACCATCATGCACTGTCCAGCAAGGCGATATACACTTGAAAAATATGGTGGGCACTACTGGGATTGAACCAGTGACCCCCGCCGTGTGAAGGCGAGACGTGCCCGCGAACCCCGCGGAATACTGCGGAAAGCGCACTGTCTGTTGGGCCGTTTCGCGCCTCACCGGCCGAGTCCTGCACAAATGTGGTTCATCATGAACCGCCGCGCACTGTCCAGCCGATCTTTGAAACGGCGTCTTGCAGGTAGCCGGGGCTGTACTTGGCATAGGTGGTGAACGTGATCCGGGGATTGGTGTGCCCCAGCACCGCGGCAATCTCGGTCATTGGCACCCCGCCCTCGGCCATCATGACCGCTGCCGTGTGCCTCAGGACGTGGGGCGAGATGTCCAACCCGGCGAGCTTGCAGGCATGGTCAAAGCCCGTTCGGATGGACTTGAGCGGTCGGTCTGCCCACTCGATCACAAACTGAGTCCTGGCGGCCCTACGAGCCTCCTGGAGAGGGGTCAACGCCAGTGGGTGGATAGGGACGGTCGCCCGCCCCTTCGCGCGCCTACGGCCGTCCCCAAGGGCGATGATGCCCCGCTCGAAATCGACCCGTTCCCAGATCAGTTGCAGGATGGCTTCCTTCCGGCCCCCGGTGGTGAGCGCCAGCACGATGAACAGTTGAATGTGAGGCGACCCGGCAGCGGCTTCGATCAGCCTCCCGCACTCGTCGCGGTTCAAGTAGCGGTCCCGCGGCGGGGGCTGTGGCGGCATTTCGATAACCGCCGGGGTTCGCTTGTTCTGCCAATGCATGGCGGCGGACAGCACGCTCAATTCCTTTCGAATCGTCCCGTCAGCCCGCCCAAGAGCGCGGCGTTTTTCTGTGTAGGCCCGGCACCATAGGCGCCCGATATGCTCGGGCAACAGGTGCCCGCACTCGGGCGCAAGATTCTTCCAGCATTCCCCTAACCTCGCGTGGTGCCGGATGCGTTGTTTCCGGTCGGCGAGGTAGGCGGCGAAGATGTCGGCGCAGGTGTTGCCGACTGGCTTTAGCTTGTCGGTTTCGAACCGCCGCCGGGCTTCGTCCTCATCATCCGTGGATAACGAACGACGTTTGGTGCGTCCACCTTCAGTCCAGACGACGCACCAGATTCCGCGGTAGAGCTTGAGCCGGGGTTTCCGCATTCGTGAGCCTCGACAGCCTGGGGGGTGACGCGAATCAGGCGGCCGACACGAAAATGCGCCAGCTTACCGGCAGCAATCAAGTTATGGACGTGGCGCTCCGAGCAGGCCCAGCGCTCCGCAAGCTCGGCAGGGGTGAATGGGCGCGTCATCGGCTACTCCTGTGCTCGGCGGGGAAACACGACTGCGGACCCCGCGGGCGCGCGGGGAATCGTGCTTGTCGGTTGCGATCCCTATCCCCGCCGAACCCGCCCGCGTATTGCCCACCCGACCACGACGCCGCCGCCGGCCATGACGGCGCCCCAGATGGCGCACGCCACCAGCCAAGGATCGCCGGGGCAGGCAGCGCTCATCGTCAATCGTTCGCCGTCACTGCCGCGCGGCGCCGCAGCTCGATCTGCTGGCCGTTGAACACGGCGCGCAGCCGATCCGCCGCAGCCCTCCCGCCCTTGCCGCCGCCGCTCAGAGTCATCATCGCGTCTTTGTTCTGCTCCATGATCTGGAGCAGCATATCCTCGTCCTCGGCGCCGTTCATGGCCGCTTTCATCGCAGCGCAGAACGCCGCCCAATCGGTCACGCCATCCGCAACGGCAAGCGGGATCGCATAGGGCCGCTCGTCGCCGTCGATGATCTCGCCGGTTTCCGCATCGACATCCGGATCGCGCCGCGTGCCGCTGTCGCCGCCATCGTCGGTTGTCCCCGGGGGCGCGGGATGCTCGCCGGCAAAGTCTTCCAGGTCGTCCGCGGGCTTGCGGGCGATGGTCGGCCGCGTCGCGGCGCGCGTCGCCGCCTCGATCGGGATCTCCGTCTCGTCCATCATGCCGAGGCCGCAGATCGACAGCGTGACGCGCCGCTTGGCTTTAGTCTCGGACTTGAGCATGGCATTCGCCAGTTTTTCGCCCGAGAGCCCCGTGATGTAGACGGCGCCTGTAGAGGCATCCTCGCGGCCCGCGGCGTCGGTGGCGTGGGCAGTCACTATGTACACGCCCTCGATGGTGCGCGGCTCGCCGAGCCGCACCGAGATCTTGTTGATCTTGCGCAACTGATCGGTCGCGTCACGCTTGGCGTATAGGACGAGAGCTTGATTGAGCCGCAGATACTCGAAAGGTTTCGTCAGCGGATTGAGCCCGAGGCTTTCACATACCGCTCGGTAGTAGTGAACCCGCTCGGGCGCGGACAGCACCGACAGATCGCCCTCGATCAGCACCGTCTCCAGCGCGCGCGACGGGTCCTGGGGCTGCGCATCCTTGGTGAGTGGCTTACTGGCCATTGGTATCTCCGTGCTTGGTTGTATAGCGCCAGTTGCGGCCGTTTTTGATATGGTTCACTTGCTTGCGCGTAATCCCGTATTCCATCGCGATAAGCCGATGCGATTTTCCCGTATAAGCATAGATTTCCATGACCTGCGCACTCGTCAGTTTCGCGTTCGGGTGTTTTTCTCCGATGGTGCTTCTTTTCTTTTTCGCCATGTCGGCTGAATTTTGAGCCTTCGTTCCGAGAAACAGATGATCGGGACGAACGCATGACGAGACATCACATTTATGTAAAACGCACATCCCCTTCGGGATATCTCCGTTGTGAATGATCCATGAGAGACGGTGCGCTAACTCTTTTTTACCGGCGCCGGATCCCAACATCGACCCATAGCCGGAATTATTTAGCGGACCTAACCATAACCAGCATCCTGAACTGGGTTCGCCGGTCCAGTGCCGATCGAAACGCTCCGAAAGCGGGATGCGTCGACGCGGATTTCGATGCTTACCCATCGGCATCCCCGTTCATGCCCTTTCTGGTTATTCGCAACGATCGGACAGTTTTCGCTGGCACGGTGTATTCGGCGCGCTCATGCGCGCGGTATGAGATACGCCAGTCTGAACAAAAGGCTGTTGCGGCAGAGCCGAGTTTGGCCTTAATGGTTTCGTCGATCTCAACCAGTCGCTTCGTCGCGACTTTCAGACTGGCGCGTTCCGCAAGGAGTACCGGAAGCTCGTTGTCAAAATTCAAATCCAACGAGCTTCCGTCGTCCTTCGGAAACATTCTGATCAGCGTCTCGCGGTCCTGCGGCATCACCGGCGGCGGCTGCTCGCCGGCATCCACCGCGCGCCAGAACTCGGCGACGGCGGCGGCGATCTTCGCCTCGGCCGCTGCGTGACGTGGCACCGCGTACATGTGCAGGTCGAAGCCGCGATTGGTGACGAGCACCGCGACGGTGCCCCAGGCGGCGCCGGTGCACATCTGCTGCGCGAGACACTGAAGCGTGTAGGCCAGGGGCAGCGATCCGTTCCAGATCTCGAACTGGTCAGGGCTTACGGTCTTGGCCTCGAGCAAACCGAAGCCGGGTGTGCCGGGCTCGCCGATGTAGTAGTCGGGCGTCGCGCCGAGCCGCATGGCGGGCAGTCGCCAATACTCATTCGCCTTGCGGATGATCGGCGCCCACTCGGGGTTTTCCTCTTTGACGGCCTCGGCGACGGCGGGCTCTAGAATCCTGCCCCGGCGCATCGCGGGCGAGTCTCCTTGCTGCCCATCTTCGCCCCGCTTCTGTTGCCAGAGCATCAACATCGTCAGCCATTTGTGTTCGCTGAACAGCGCCGCTACTTGAGATGCCGTGACATCGCGTCGCCGCAGGTCGAGCCAGGCGCCCTTGTTCGTGATTTCGATCCGTTCGCGTTCGTCGGTCACCGAAAAAGCCCCCCAAGATAAAAAGCGATGGCTGCTGCGATCACGATGGCGCCGAGCAGGATGCGGGCGATGCGCTTGTCCCGCGCGGGCATGAACCACGGGCGCGGCGGCTTCATCGGCGATCATTCCTGCAGCTGATAGGTCGGCCGCAGATCGATGGCCGCGATAGTGGCGCGCAGGCCCTCGATCTGTTTCGTGAGCGCGAGGATTTGCGGGTCCGGGGCTACGGCAGCCGGCGGCGCAGGCGGCGGCGGCGGGGCGACCTCGACGCTGGAGCATGCGGCTAGGCTCGCCATGGCGGCCAGCATGGCGCACCAGATGGCGTGCGTCGGCGTCTTAGTCAGCATCTAGAGGTCGTCCCGATAGTCGTCGGCGGTGTCGGGCTCCAGGCCGCCCTCGTCGCGCATGCGCTCGTAAGCATCGTCCGGGTCGTCGCCATGCAGCGGGCAGTCGCGACTGATCCGCGGCTCCGGCGGGTCGATGTCAGTGGGGTGGACGCGGCTGAAGCCACACGTACAACCCTGCTCGCGCGCGTCCTCGGTGCATGGCTCAGGCTCGCGCGCCTTCCAGCTATCGTACCGGCTCATGCGCGCACCACGCCGAGGATCTGCCAGCCCTCGGCCTCGCGCGTGCGCGGATTGTTGGCCATGATCCACGCATGGGCGGCGGCAAATGCGTGCGCGGGAAATTCCGCGTAGAAGGTCTTGGCCTTGGCGGTGTTTGCGATATGCAAGGTCACCGCGAAGCCCTCGGGGCCGCGGGACTTGTGCGACCAGATGGTCGCGGTGCAGAAGTGGAAATCGTCGCTGAACGCTTCCCGGCCGTGCACCGTGAGGGCGTCGAGCATGTGGCGCACGCCTTCGACATCAAGCGCGGCATCGGCGAGCAGTCCGTAGTCGCGCAGCGCCGCCACGATGTGGCGCGCGTGATCCGCGAACGACACGTCCATGTCGTGGTGCTCGTGCATCGTGTCGGCGACGATCTCGGCGATGCTCTCGTCGATCCAGGTGGCCATGTCGGTCGTG
>Ga0111539_10008421_pt1 | contig 13120 bp, 16 predicted proteins | sample RhiMethybrSRZTD1_FD_79667 | JGI IMG/M metagenome (GOLD analysis project Ga0111539, IMG submission 79667) | Populus rhizosphere microbial communities from Tennessee, USA - Rhizosphere MetaG P. TD hybrid SRZTD1 (version 2) (version 2) | ecosystem: Host-associated > Plants > Roots > Rhizosphere >...
CAATTCGGCGATGGGATCCGGCCGCGACGGCGTTGACGCCGCGGGTTTGGCTTTGACCTGCGAACGCGCGATGGTCTGCAGCAGGACGTCATTCGGCTCGGCCGACGGCCGCAGACCCGCGGCCTGCTCGAAGTCGCGGATCGCCGAATCAGTGCGCGGACCATAGACGCCATCCGGCGCACCATCATAGAAGCCGCGGCGAGCCAGCTCACGCTGGATCTCCGCAATGACCGCGTCGCTGCGGGGACGCAAGTCAACGGCGACTTCGTTCGGGCGCGCACGCGGCACCACCGTCGTCGCGGGCGACGCGGCGGCGGGAGGCGGCGCTGGCGGCCTGTTGGCAAAGATCGGCGCCGGATGTGGGCCGGATTGCAGGAACAATGCATTGATCGCGATGGTCAGAATAGTTGCAGCCGCGAGCAATGTGGCCGCCGTGTCGGTCGGCCGCCGCTTGGCCCAATTCAAAACCGCCGCCGCAATGCCGCGGAGCGCGCCGTAGTCCTGGTCGATATTGGGGCGGGCTGCTCGAACCATGCCTTCACGCACTGCGTTTGACTTGACTGATGACCGGCGAGTTTGTCGGGGCGCGCTCGAACAAGGGGTGCGCCACGTTGCTTTCCGGCTCTTCGGCCGGCGGCTTGGCGGCCTCCCAATCGAGCGGCAGACGCACCGTGATGCGGGTGCCCTCGCCGAGCCGGCTCGCGATATCGACCTGGCCGCGGTGCAGTGCCACGAGACCCTGCACGATCGAGAGGCCAAGGCCGGTGCCGTCATGCCGGCGGTCATAGGCGGCGCGCGCCTGGAAGAATGGCTTGCCGATGTTGGGCAGGTCCTCGGTGCCGATGCCGACGCCATTGTCCTCGACGGTGACCACCATCACAGCGCCGTCGCCCCGCGCCGTGACCGTAATGCGGCCGCCGCGGTCGGTGAATTTCACCGCATTGGACAGCAGATTGATCATGATCTGCTTGAACGCGCGTTTGTCGGCAACAATTTCGGGCAGGTCGGGCGCCAGCCGCATTGTCAGGTCGAGACCCTGTTCGCGCGCCTTGAGCGCCAGCAGATCGCAGCAGTTGCTGATCACCTGCGAGGGCGCAAATGGCTCAGGACGAATTTCGAAGTCCCCGGTTTCCATCTTCGACATGTCGAGAATGCCGTTGACGACCGCGAGCAGATGCGTGCCGGAATCGTTGATCAGTTTGGCATACTCGCGCCGGCGATCGAGGTTGAGCTGCATTTCCTCCTCGCGGCTCAGCATTTCGGAGAAGCCGATGATGGCATTGAGCGGGGTGCGCAACTCATGGCTCATGGTGGCCAGGAATCTGCCCTTGGAGGCATTGGCTCGCTCGGCTTCGGCGTGCGCGTCTTCGAGCGCCTGCTCCTGCGCCTTGCGCTCCGTGACATCGCGCATCACCGCCACGACTTCACGGCCCTCGGCGCCGGTCTCACCATTGGCCTGATCGAGCGGACGGCAGCGCATTTCGACCCAGATGAATCGGGGCGCCTTGCGAACCTCGGCACCCTCGGGCGGATCGCGGCGGATGCGGAATTCGACCGAGCGCATTTCGCCGAGTTTGGCGGCGTCGGCGAGCGCGGTCAGATAGGCCGGCCGGTCGGCGACGTGAACCCGGTCAAACAGCTGGTGGCCCTGCAGGTCGGTGATCTTGGCGCCGAACAGCGGCTCGGCAGCGGGCGAGACGAACAGCACCGCGCCGTTACGGCCGTGTCGCGTGATGACGTCGGTCATATTGCGGGCGAGCAGACGATAGCGGTCTTCCTCGGCATAGAGCAGCCAGAAGCTGGTGCGGGCCAAAGATTCCGCACCCAGCGCAAGGCCGATCGCATAGAGCGAGGCCGAAATGATTCCGAGCGCCGCCAGCGCGCCGACGTCTTCGTTGGCCACGGGCGTCGGTAGCATGTGCTGATTACCGAGCAGTAGCAGCAGGCCGGCCGCGGCGAGCGCCAGCGTCGAGGCCAAAGCCACCACCCGGCGCGACGCCGAGAGCGCCGCCTCGAGCGGCACGATCACCAGCCAGATCGCTGCAAACGAACTGATGCCGCCGGTCGCGGCCGCCACCGCGGTCACCAGACCGGTCAAAGCCAGTGCCGACAGAACGTGCGCGCTTTCATACTGCCCGGTGCGGGAAAGGTAATAGGCGATCAGGATCGGAGCGACCAGCCAGACGAACACCGCGAGCTCCAGCAGCGTCGGCACCCCGCGCGCCGCGATGTAGATCGGGAACGCGGCCAACGCCATGACGCTGCCGATCAGCCGAGGCGCGATGAAGGCGTGATGCCGTGACGCCGTCAACGCGTCGTGCCGCGCTGATGGATGCACCAGCGTGGCGACAAATTCGCGAAACGGCTTCAGCAGAACCACGTCTGTTGCACGCCCGGCTCTGGACGCGCCCCCATTTTTTTGGCTGTCCGGATCGTGTCAGAGCCCACTTAAACGAGTGCTAAGGGATAGAACTGGTGCGATCGGCATGGTCCGCGATGCACCGGCTCATGGTGAATCCATGGTTGCGATCACGTGATTCGCGCTTGCCAGGCCGTGCCGGAATGTCGAATCCACGCACAAAACCGCAGTTTCACAGCGTCAATCAATTCCTAAGCAAACCGCTCGAATTTTCCGAAAGTTCGCATCGCATTCGCCTTGAATGTGGGCAAAAACCCGAACAAGGCATTCAAGCCTGTCTGCTAGCGTGTGCCATGCGATGCCGCGACATCGGCGCCGCCACGAAACTGTGCGTGATAACGGGATACGGGGTTAAGGGTCATGTTCTTCCTGTTGCGGATGGCGTTCTGGCTGACGCTGGTCCTGGCTTTGTTGCCGACCGGCAAATCGCAGCCGACCAGCGGCCCGCAGATCAGCGCGAGCGATGCCGTGGTGGCGGCGGGCGCGACCGTCTCCGATATGAGTCACTTCTGCGATCGCCAGGCTGAGGCCTGCGCGGTCAGCTCACAGGCGGCGGCGTTCATCGGCCAGCGCGCGCAGGCCGGGGCCAAGATGGTGTTCGATTTCGTCAGCGAGCAGATGGCGCGCAACGAGACCGGGTCGATCCCGGATACCAAGGTGATCCCGGTGTCGACGCGGTTGGTGCCAGCCTCGCCGGGCTCGCAGACCACGCTGCGGCCGGACGACATGATGCCTGCCTGGCAGGGCCCGCCACCGCGCCGCGAAGCCCGGCCGCGCCGGGAGCACAAACCGGGCGCCTAACCGGCTTATTTCGCGAGATTTTCCTTCGACGCACGGCGCCTGCCACCCTATATAGCGGGCGGAGGGTGACGGGTATGCCGTCGCCGGCGGAACCATGGCGATCGAAGAAATCATCGATAACTTCGCCCTGCTCGACGAGTGGGACGACCGCTATCGCTATCTGATCGAGCTCGGCCGCACGCTGACGCCGCTGCCGGATGCCGTGCGAACCGACGCCAACAAGGTACAGGGCTGCGCCAGCCAGGTCTGGCTCGGCACCTCGGTTCGGCCCAATGGCGCCGACGGTCCGGTGCTGACCTTCATCGGCGACAGCGACGCCCATATCGTGCGCGGGCTGATCGCGGTGCTGTTCGCACTGTTCTCCGGCAAGCACGCCAAGGAGATCCTGTCGACCGATGCGATCGCGGTGTTCGAGCGGCTTGGGCTTCGCGAGCATCTCACGCCGCAACGCTCCAATGGCTTCCGCTCGATGGTCGAGCGCATCCGCCGCGACGCGCAGACCGCTTTGGCTTCGGCCGCCTGACGATTTATTCGCCGCTTCCCAGGACGAATGCGGCGTCGTCGGCGAGCCAAGTGCGGACTTTGGCTTGCGGTTTGCCCCGCGCGACCCGGTTCAGGCCATAGTGCCGCGCCAGCCGATCGAGCCCCAGTTGCAGCACCACCTTGCCGGATCGCGCCGGCCAGCCGCGCTCGCTTTCGACCTGCTCCAATCCCTTGAGGAAGCAGCAGACGTCGAGCAGCACGCCGGCGAACTCCGGTCCCACGCCCTCGAGCGCCTGACGCACACTTTGCCGCGCCGCAATCACGGCATCCGTGAAGGATCCCGGACTGGCACCGCGCCGCCCATCGGCGACCGGCGCCTGCCAGTTGGCGGTGATGCGCGGCATCAGTTGCGCGCGGGTGAAGTCGGCGCGCAATTGCTCACCGGCCTGCAATTGAACGGCTTCGATCAGCGCCTTGCCGTCGCGGCCCTTGCGGCGTGCGAGCCAGGCCAGCGGGCTTTCGGCCGCATCGATAATGGCGCGGATCGGCCCTTCGTCGGTCTCAACACGAGCGAGGGCAAGCTCGAGATGCCGGGCGCGAAACGTCGCCACGTCGACCTGTTCGGCCAAGACACGCTGTTGGGCGGCGGCGGGGTCGGATGGACGCTTCGCGCTCATGGCACGCTTGCTCCGTGAAATTCCTATTCAAGGTATTTAATCATATTATAGGAAATAAGTCTAGTGCCCGGCAATGCGGTCTTCCCGCCTCGAAAGGCGCGCGACAGAACCCGTGAAGACGAACGGAAATCCGGTGTGCGGGGTCAGCGCCGGCGCCGGCGTTGCTGGCCCAAGCCCATTTGCTTGGCGAGCTCAGAACGTGCCGCCGCGTAGTTCGGCGCCACCATCGGATAATCGGCCGCCAAGCCCCACTTCTCGCGGTACTGCTCGGGCGTCAGGTTGTACTGGGTGCGCAAGTGCCGTTTCAGCGACTTGAACTTCTTGCCATCCTCGAGACAGACGATGTGCTCGGGCGTGATCGAACGCTTGATCGGCACCGCCGGCTTCAGCGGCACGGACGATGCGTCGCCCTGTCCCGTGGTCACCCGGAGCAGCGCGGCATGGACTTGATTGATCAAGCTGGGAATGTCGCTGGCCGCGACCGTGTTGTTGCTCACGTAGGCGGAGACGATGTTCGCGGTCAGCCCGATGAAGTTCGGATGTGTGGGATCATCGGCCATTGATTTCAGATTCCGGTTCGCGGCCGACCTTGGCACGCAGTGAGGGCATCGAATCAACGCAGCGATCACAATATCAATAGACTTGCGATCGTTGCGCGGCAAGAACAGCGAGCCACAGACACGCCGGAGTTCTTGAAATCTTCGGTAATATTCTGGCGATTACAGCGTTGCGCCAGAATTGACCAAGCAAAACCGCGCTGCAAGTGGGCTAACCGCCGTGCTTTTCGAGATGCGCGCGCAGCTCGTCGACCGAAGCGAAGTTGAGCGTGCCTTGCGGCAGCTCCGCTTCGATCGAGCCGTCGGCGTAAAGCGTATAGGCCATGCCGTCGATCACGCCCGACTTGAGGATCGCAGGCGAGCGGTCGGGCGATGGTCCGGCCGGCGCGGTGGCGCGCCGTTCTGTCATCGGCGAGCGGCGTGGCGCCGGCGTCTCGTGCCTGGCGGGTTCGGTTGGCGCCGGGGCTGATTTCGGATCGGGCCAGACCACGTCGAACAGGCCAGTATCCCTGGTGCGGTCGTTCGGTGGCGCGGCGCGGGCCGGATGTTCGACGCGCGGCTCGGGCGGTGGCGATCCGGCATCGTCGCGCGCCGGCGACCAGACTTTTGGTTCGCTGGGCTCAGGCGTTGCGCCGTTGCGCGCCGACGGCCGCGGCGACAATGGCGCCTCATCAACCATCTCGACGACCGGCGGTTCGGAGCTGACAGCCTTTTTGGGACGCAGCCAATCCAGCGGTCCCTTGATCTGAACCGGCACCGCAGGCGCAGGCGGCGGCGTGGGTTCGGACAACTGCGGCTCGGTAACGCGGGCCTCAGGCGCAACCGGCTCGACCGGACGCGTCACCTCGGTTTCGGCGTGCCTTACGGGACTGGGAACGGTGACGGGCGGCGCCACTCTGGCGCCCGGCGCCAGTGCCGGCTCGGCAATCTCGGCGGACCTCGCGGGCCGCACCGCCAGCAGCGATGCGATCCGCTGCAATTGCCGCACCACGACGGCAAGGCCAATCAACACCAGGCCGGCAGCCACCAGGGTGGCGCCCGCGACAATCAATGTATTACCGATGCTGAACGAGTTGATCGGAATGCCGAACCCGACGGTGACGAGACCGATCGCCGTCACCACCAGCCCGAGCAGCAATAAAGCCAAATACATCGCCGTTGCGTCCCTCAGACGGTTACGCGGGCGCGCCACAATGCCTGAACAAAAGATTGTGGATGCGCTCCAGGTTGCGCAAGGACTTATAGCCCGCGCCGATCAACGGTTGATTAACGCTGCCAGTTCGTTAACGGCACGACATTCCCGTTCGATTACCGGCCGATTCGGGCCTTTTCTATGGTCCGAAAGCCGCCCAGGGGCGATTGCCCTCGCCTACCGCGGGGTTTTATAAAAAAGGAACCATACTTGTGCGCTGCCAGTTGCCGACGGCATCAGCGCACCACACCCCGTTTCGCATCCCGAGGAGAAGTCCAATGCCATTTTCGCTGCCCGATCTGCCCTACGCCCATGATGCGCTGGGGCCGTATATGTCGAAGGAAACCCTCGAGTTTCACCATGACAAGCATCATCTCGCCTACGTCAACAACGGCAACAACCTGCTCAAGGGCACCGAGTGGGAGAACAAGTCGCTCGAGGAGATCGTGAAGGGCTCGCACGGCAAGAACGCCGGCCTCTTCAACAATGCGGGCCAGCACTACAACCACATCCACTTCTGGAAGTGGATGAAGCCGGGTGGCGGCGGCGACAAGATCCCGGGGGCGCTCAAGGCCAAGATCGATTCAGACCTCGGCGGCGTCGCCAAGGCCAAGGAGGACTTCATCCAGGCCGGCGTCACCCAGTTTGGTTCAGGCTGGTGCTGGATCGCTGTCAAGGACGGCAAGCTGGTCATCGACAAGACACCGAACGGCGAAAGCCCGCTGGTCAAGGGCGCCTCGCCGATCCTCGGCTGCGACGTCTGGGAGCATTCCTATTACATCGACTATCGCAATCGGCGGCCCGACTATCTCAAGGCGTTCTGGGAAAACCTCGTCAATTGGGACCACGTCAACGAGATGTTCCAGGCGGCGAGCAAGTAACCCAATATAGAGTCGGAATCGAAACGGGGCCTCGCGGCCCCGTTTTTCTTATGAAGCGTGTGCAAATGCCCAATAGAGCTCGCGGGCTTTCCGGTACATCGGGCCGGGCTGCAACGCGCGGTCGCCGATACGAATGATTGGCTGCTGCTTCGACGCATTGCCGGTGGCAAAAATCTCGTCGGCATTCTCAAAATCGCTGTAGCGAAGCACGCTCTCGACAACCTCGACACCGGCATCGCGAAGAAGCTTGATCGTTCGCAGGCGAGTGATGCCGGCAAGAAAGGTTCCGTTGGGGATCGGCGTGTAGACCACGCCATCCTTGGCCATGAACACGTTGGAGTTGGCAAGCTCAGCGACATTACCGAGGTAGTCGCAGACGATGCAGTTGTCGAAGCCGCGCGCCTTCGCCTCGAACATCGCCCGGGCGTTGTTCGGATAAAGGCAGCCGGCCTTGGCATCGACCGGCGCGGTCTCGGGCGTCGGCCGCCTGAAGGGCGACATCGTGATCGAGAAGCCCTCCGGTTTGCGCATCGGCGTCTCGTAGACCGCAAGGCACCAGCGCGTGGTTTCGGGATCGGGCGGCAGCGCCTGCGGTCCGGCGCGCTCCGCCCAATACATCGGACGGATATACAGCGGGGTGTTGGGCGCAAACCGCTTGGTGGCGTCGCGCACCAGATCCACCCACTGTGCGACCGAAACCGCGGGTTTCAGAAACATCTTCCGGGCGGAATCGTTGACTCGCGCGCAATGCAGGTCGAGGTCCGGGATGACGCCCTCGAAGGCGCGGGCGCCGTCGAACACCGAGGAGCCGAGCCAGATCGCATGAGTGCGCACGCCCCAGAGCGGGATATTGCCCTCGCGCCACTCGCCATCAAAGAAAGTCCAAGTCTGCGACCAATCCGCCATCGAAATCCCCGGTAACATCCGATCTTATCGGAAGCAGCCGCGAGGATACGCCGGCCAGAAGGAGCCGGCCCATGAAAAATGCTGATCGGGAGCCGTTTGATGCTTTATGTGTTCGACGCCTATGGCACCTTGTTCGATTTCAACGCCGCGATCGGACGGTACCGCGCCGCCGCCGGACCGGAGGCCGACCGATTTTCCGAAATCTGGCGGCAAAAGCAGATCGAATACACCTGGATCCATACGCTCGCGGACCGTTACGTCGATTTCTGGACCCTGACCCAGCGGGCGCTCGACTTCACCTTTGAGCGCGTGCCCTCGGTTGACCGCCGCCTGCGAGGCGACCTGCTCGATTGTTATTTCAAACTGGATGCGTTCCCGGATGCCAAGAGCGTGCTGGAAACGCTCAACAGCCGGGGCGACCGCATCGCAATCCTGTCGAACGGCACCCCGTCAATGCTCGCCGCGGCAGTTTCGGCCGCCGGCCTCGCGGCCCTGCTCGACGCGGTGCTATCGGTCGACGCGATCCAGATGTTCAAGCCGCGGTCCGAGGTTTACGCCCTGGTCACGCGCCACTTCTCGATCGCGCCCGCCGAAGTGACGTTCGTGTCGTCCAACCGCTGGGACGCGATGGGTGCGACCGCGTTCGGCTTCCGCACTTTTTGGGTCAATCGTGCCAAAGCGCCGGCCGAATACGGCGACTTTCCCCCGGCTGCCACCGCGGCCGATCTCACTGACGTGCTGTCGCTCGCGCGCTAGGCCGCGAGGCTATTTCCGGATGTCGTCCCGGCAGGACTTGGGCCCCTTGCCCCATTCGTCCCACCAGAAGCCGCATTTTGAGCAGCCGCCGAGCGTCAGGCCGAAGGCCAAGATGCATCCCAGGATGGTCAACCGTTTCAGCATCAGTGCCTCATTTGACCAGTCGCATACGAGCGATACTAGAGAATGCCAAAACGATTGACGACCCGTTTAGGCCGGGATCAAGCTGAACCAATGCGGCGGCAACAATAAGAACATCCGCCAAAAATCAGGAGGACCGCCATGACCCGACTTTCCGCGGCCATTGCCGGGCATTCAGCAATACACCGCATTCCCGGCCGCGCTCGCTGCCACCGCCAAAGAGCCGGGCGCCGCCAAGGCATTCTTGACGTTCTTGACATCGCCCGAAGCCATCAAGGTCATCAAGGCCCACGGCCTCGAGCCGCCGGGCTGACTAGGCCGCCAGCGCATGCAGGATCCGGGCCCAGCTCCGGGTTCCTTTGTGGAACGAAGTCAGATCGAATTTCTCGTTCGGTGAATGCACTCGATCATCGTCCAGCGCGAAGCCGACCATCAGCGAGTCCATGCCAAGCACGCTCTTGAAGTCGCCGACAATCGGGATCGAGCCGCCGGCACCGATGGTCATCGCCTTCCTGCCCCACTCGGCCTGCAGCGCAGCACGAGCCTTTTCCAGCGCCGGGTTGTCGAAATCGAGCGCCAGCGCCCGTGAATCGGCGAAATTCGCGAACTCGACCGTGCAATCGACCGGCAAGCGCGCCGTGACGAAGGCGCGGAAGGCGTCGCGGATCTTGACCGGGTCCTGATCGCCGACCAGCCGGAACGACACCTTGGCGGAGGCCTTGCCGGGCAGCACCGTCTTGGCGCCCTCCCCGGTGTAGCCGCCGACGATGCCGTTGATCTCGGCGGTCGGCCGTGTCGTGATCTGCTCGATCAGCATGCGGTCCTTCTCGCCGGCCGGGACCTTGAGCCCGACCTGGCCGAGGAACTGCTCGGCCGTCATGTTGAGCCCGGCGAGGTCGGCGTGGACCGACGGCGGCAATTCCCTTACACCTTCGTAGAAGCCCGGGATGGTGACGCGGCCGTCCTCGTCGTGCATCGCGGCTAGGATTTTGCTCAACACCCGGATCGGGTTTTGCGCCGCGCCGCCGAACAGGCCGGAGTGCAGATCGCGGTCCGCGCAAGTGAGCTTGATCTCTTCGTAGACCAGTCCGCGCAGCGATGTGGTGATCGAAGGTGTCCGGGGGTCCCACATGCCGGTGTCACAGACCAGTGCGAGATCGAGTTTGAACTCGTCAGCGTTGTCGCGCACGAAGCCGAACAGATTTTTCGATCCGCATTCTTCTTCGCCTTCGATCATCATGGTGATCGGCAGCGGCAATTTACCGGTGACGGCTTTGTAGGCGCGGCACGCTTCGATGAAGGTCATCGCCTGACCTTTGTCGTCGCAGGCGCCGCGCGCGACGATGATCTTGCGTCCGCCGGGCAACGTCTCGATCCGAGGCTCGAACGGGGGTGTCGTCCAAAGCTCAATTGGATCAACGGGTTGAACGTCGTAATGGCCGTAGAACAAGACCCGCGGACGGCGCCCGCTCGCGGTTGCGCCGTTGCCCGACTTGGCGATCACAACCGGATGACCGCCGGTCGGTCGGACCTCGGACTTGAAACCGATGCTGGCGAGATCAGCGGCGACAAATTCGGCCGCGCTGCGGCACTGCTTTTGATACGCCGGATCGGTGGAGACCGATTGAATTTTCAAAAACGCGAACAACCGTTCCAGACTCTGATCGAGATCGCGATCAATCCGATCGAGGACGGCGTCGAGCTCGCTCATGAATGACTCCTTGGCTGGCGCAAACTAACAATCGGTCCGAGCTATGAAAAGATGCAATTGAACTCATCCGAACTGCGACAGCGACCGCTGCAGAAATATTAGTGAGTGCACTGTCGAACGATCGCATGCGCGCTCAAATGCGACTGCGCACCGCGACGCAGCGTCATCTACAAAAAATTCTCGACGCGCGGAAATGTTAGCAACTGTGATCGTGATGCAACAAGTCGCGCTTGTGTTCTTTCGGCGTGGTGCTAATGATTGATCAATCCGCCGTCAGTGCGGTGAGGGGCGTGGGGCCATGGACGAGCTAGTCGGGCGTCTCGTTGCCAATGTCGGCATAGACCGGGCGGTCGCGGAAAAAGCAGTCGGCATCATTCTGGCGTTCCTGCTCAAGGAAGGTCCGGCCGACAAAGTTCAAGCCTTGATTGATCAGATGCCGGGCGCCGATGCCGCCGTGAAGGCGGAATCGGGCGGCTTCGGGATGGGCGGCATCATGGGTGTCGGTACCAAATTGATGGCCGCCGGCCTCAGCATGAGCGAAATGCAGGGCGTCACTCGTGAAATCATCGGCTATGCGCGTGAAAAGGCCGGCGAGGACGCGGTGGGCGACATCGTCGGCTCGATCCCGGGCCTTGGGCAGTTCATCTAGGTAAGGCGTGCAGGCGGCGGCTATGAAGGCGACGGAGTAAGCGAGGTCCATGCCCTACGCTCTTACGGACATCGCTGGGATTGGCTCAGACGCAGCGTCGGCACTCCGGGCGCTTGGCATCAGGACGGCAAACCGGCTGCTCGAAGCCGCCAAGAACCCGAAAGGCCGGCAACGGCTGGCGGCAGAGATCGGCGTCGACGAGAAGCGCGTCTTGCGCTGGGCCAATCTGGTGGACCGGATGCGGATCAAGGGCGTCGGCGAGGATTATGCCGAACTGCTGCGCGCCGCCGGCGTCGATACCGTCAAGGAGCTCAAGTACCGTAATCCGGCCAAGCTCGCGAAGGCGATGAAGGAAGCCAACGCCAAGCGCAAGCTGGTGCGGGTGATGCCATCCGACCGGGCGGTCGAGCGCTGGGTCGAAAGCGCCAAGAAGCTGCCGCTCAAGATCACCTACTGAATCCATCCCTTTCGTGCAAAATCGGGCCACTTCGGCACGACGTGGCGGCCTTGACACCCCTGGCGGGACCACGCAAAGCCACGCCATGAGCATGGCTCGCCGGTCGAGGTCCTCCGGGGACAAGGTCGCCGAAACCGCGGCCACGACCGAGCTTGGCGCCCTGCTCGCCCGCAAACGCCCCCTCGTGATGGGGATTCTTAACGTCACGCCGGATTCCTTCTCCGACGGCGGTCGCTTCGAGCGGCCGGACCGTGCCATCGATCACGCCCGCCGCATGATCGACGAGGGCGCGGACATCCTCGATGTCGGCGCCGAGTCGACCCGGCCTTATGTCGGGATGACGCCGGTTTCCGCCGAACAGGAGCTTGATCGGCTCGAGCCGGTGCTGGCTGCGGTGGCTGGCCTCGGCCGGCCGGTCTCGATCGACACCATGAAGGCCAAGGTCGCGGCTTGGGCGCTGCAGCGCGGCGTTCGCATCGTCAATGATGTCTGGGGTTTGCAGCGCGATCCGGACATGGCCTGCGTGGTCGCCGATCACGGCGTACCCGTGATCGTGATGCATAATCGCGAGGCGCCGGATCCTTCGATCGATATCGTCGCGGACGTAACCGACTTCTTTACCCGATCGCTCGAGATCGCTGCCCGCGGCGGTATTCCACGCCACAAGGTCGTGCTCGATCCGGGGATTGGCTTCGGCAAGACCCCGGAGCAGAGCATGACGGTGATCGCCCGGCTCGACCGCTTCAAAAGTTTCGGCCTGCCCCTCCTGGTCGGGGCGTCGCGCAAGCGCTTCATCAACACGGTGGTACCGGCCGAGCCGGACGCCCGGCTGCCGGGATCGTTGGCCGCCCATCTGCTGGCGGTCGAGAACGGCGCCGCGATCATTCGCACCCATGACGTGGCCGAAACCGTGCAGGCCTTGAAGGTCGCAGCCGCGATCAGGAGCGCGCGATGACCGACCAGGTCTTCGTCACCGGCCTCGCGCTGCACGCCTATCATGGCGTCATGCAGCACGAGGCCAAGGTCGGCCAGACCTTCAAGCTCGACCTGACCCTCGACATCGACCTCACGGCGGCGTCGCGCTCCGACAAATTGGCGCATACCGTCGGCTACGACCAAGTCGTCGAGGTCGCCAGCCGGGCGTTCTGCAGCAAGCGCTATCGGCTGGTCGAGGCGGCTGCAGGCGCCGTCGCAGAGGGCGTGCTGGAACGCTTTCCGCAGGTCGCCTCGATCCGCGTCACCGTGCACAAACCGCATGCGCCGATTGCGGCGACCTTCGACGACGTCGGCGTCTCGATCCGGCGCGATCGCAATGGCTGAGGCATTGGTCGCGCTCGGCGGCAACGTCGGCGACGTGCGCGACACTTTGCAGCGGGGCATCGCGGCATTCTGCGACGGCCAGGCGGTGCGCTTGCTCGCCCGCTCGTCGGACTACCGAACCCCGCCCTGGGGCGTCACCGACCAGCCGCCCTTCGTGAATTGCGCCATCG
>Ga0111539_10008422_pt1 | contig 13119 bp, 14 predicted proteins | sample RhiMethybrSRZTD1_FD_79667 | JGI IMG/M metagenome (GOLD analysis project Ga0111539, IMG submission 79667) | Populus rhizosphere microbial communities from Tennessee, USA - Rhizosphere MetaG P. TD hybrid SRZTD1 (version 2) (version 2) | ecosystem: Host-associated > Plants > Roots > Rhizosphere >...
GCTCACCAGGCGCGCGGTCGTGACGACGTCGTCCGGCGACACGTCGACGATGTCGCCCGCCGGGTCGACCGAGATCACGACGTTCCGCCGCCAGCCGCCGGGCAACCAGGCGGCGGTGAAGCGGTAGCGGGATTGCAGGGACATGGGATGAGTATAAGACTGAGTGACGGAGTGACGGGAGTGACGGGAGTGACAGAGTGACGGAAGAGACGAACAACCACTGGGACCGCGTGTGGGTCGGCGCCGACCTCGCCACGATGGACGAGGACGGCGGCATCGGCCACGTTCCCGACGGCGTGCTCGCCATTCGCGACGGCCGCATCGCCTGGGTCGGCACGACGGCACAGCTCGACTCGCTGCAATGGTCGGCGGAGGTCGCCACGGACGCGCACGGCCTGTGGATCGCGCCCGGACTGATCGAGTGCCACACGCATCTTGTATACGCGGGCGATCGCAGCAACGAGTTTGCAGCGCGCCTGCGCGGCGCGACCTACGAAGAAATCTCGCGCGTCGGCGGCGGAATCGTATCGACGATGCGCGCCACCCGTGCCGCCAGTGAAGACGAACTGCTCGCGCAGTCGCTGCCCCGCGCGCGGGCGCTGGCGAGCGAAGGCGTCACGACGCTCGAAGTGAAGTCAGGCTACGGGCTCGATCTCGCCAGCGAGCTGAAGATGCTGCGCGTCGCACAGCGGCTCGGCGAGCAGCTCGATGTCGACGTCGTCAGGACCTTCCTCGGCGCACATGCGCTGCCGCCGGAGTTTGCGAACCGTCAGGACGACTACGTGCGCCACGTCTGCGACGACATGCTGCCCGCGGTCGCGGCCGAGCATCTTGCCGAAGCCGCGGATGTGTTCTGCGAGCGCATCGCTTTTACGCGCGAACAGACTGAGAGAGTGTTCGAGCGCGCGCGCAGCCTCGGATTGGCATTGCGCCTGCACGCCGATCAATTGAGCGACGGCGGCGGCGGAGAGCTCGCGGCGCGCTACGGTGCACTCTCGGCCGATCATCTCGAATACACATCGCCCGCTTCGCTGCAGGTCATGGCCGCGCGCGGCGTGGTCGCGGGCCTGCTGCCCGGTGCGTTCTATTTCCTGCGTGAAACGCGGCTGCCGCCGATCGAGCAGATGCGCGCGCTCGGCATCCCGATGGCCGTCTCGACCGACTGCAATCCCGGAACATCGCCGATCTCTTCGTTGTTGCTGGCGATGAACATGGCGTGCGTGCTTTTCCGCATGACTGCCGCTGAAGTCCTGCGCGGCGTCACCGTCAACGCCGCACGCGCGCTCGGACTAGGCGAGGACCGTGGAATGCTCCGCGCCGGCATGCGCGCCGATCTGACTGTGTGGCGCCTGCGTCACCCCGAGCAGCTCTGCGCCGAAGTCGGGGGTCATCGGCCAGTAGAGGTTGTCGCGGCGGGGAAATAAGACCGGAAATATCTCCCCTTCTTCTCCGCAAACCCGGGTGGAAGTCAGAACGACACCGAGATGTTAAACGTGGCGAGGTTGACGTCGGCCTCGTCCAGTGTGTCAGCTTCGCCAGCGTCGAAGACGCGCTGGTATTCCAGGCGCAGGTTGTAGATTTCGGCGAGACTGAAGCTGATGCCGACGCCGGCGAGCAGATCGAAGCCGCTCTTGGTCGAGCGCAGCTTGCCGCTGTTGCCGAGATCATCGAGGACGAACACGCTCGCGGTGTTGTTCGAGATCAGCACGCCGCCGCGCGCATACACTTCCCAGCGATAGGTCAGGGGCAGGATGGCCAGCGCGGACAGCTGGATGCCGCTGGTGCTGGAGTCGATGTTCTGCTGCAGCGTACCTGGCTCCGGCGGGTTCGGATCCGGCGCGAGGAAGACACCCGAGGCGTGCTCCCGGTATTCGACGTCACCGAGGTCCATGTAGCCGCCTTCGAACGCGAAGTGCTCCGACATGCGCCAGCCGACCACGAAGCCGTAGGCCGAGTCCTCATTGTCGAACGTCGAGGTCCGGGTCGCGGGGTCCGGCACGAAGCCGGCGAGGGCGTCGATATTCAGCGCCTGGTCCTCGAACACGCTGCGGGTCGAGTCCTTCTTGACCATTGCGTAGGACACCCCGGCGTAGACGCCCAACTCGGCAGCGTCTGCGGTAGCTACCGCGGCGCTGCCCGCCAGGGCGATGAATGCAATAATCGCGGCTCTCATGGTTCCAGGGCTTCCTCGGCGACCTGCTTGAGGGTGAGAGGGACTGTACCGGAAAACGGTTCTGTTCGAGCATGACGCATACAGAAATCATCGGCGCCCTCGCGGCGACCCTCACCACGATCGCCTTCGTGCCCCAGGTCCACAAGGTGCTCGTCTACAAGGACACCCACTCGCTGTCCCTGGGGATGTACGTGATCTTTACGACCGGGGTCGTGCTGTGGGGGATCTACGGCTACCTGCGGGGCGACTGGCTGATCATTGCCGCCAACGGGATCAATACCGTGCTGTGCACGGCGATCCTGGTCATGAAGCTGCGCAACGACGTGTTCGGCCGCGTCAGCCGATGAAGCCGATGCCGCGCGCCATCAGCGCAGCGCACAGCATGATCAGGAACAGCAGCGTCAGCTCCGTGTGAATGATCATGCGGACGCGGCGCCTCGTGGCGTCGTCAACGGCGGGCGCCTGGCCGGCCTTCAGCGCCTTGCGCCAGCCAAGGAACTGCACGGTCGGCAGGATCGACAGCAGGCCGACGACGATGAACAGCGCGAGCTTCGCCAGGAACGAGCCGCTGTGGAAATAGTAGGCGGCGCCCTTCTCCGTATAGAAAACACGGATGAACCCGACAATCAGGAGCACGACGGCGCACAGCCCATACACGGAATCCATGCGCAACAGCGTGCGCGCCGTAGCGACGGTGATCTCGCCCCGCATCAGCACCAGCTCGACCATGACGACGGCGACCAGCAGAAATGCCGCCGCGTGATGCAGGAAAGCGAACAGAGCCGATGAAGTCATGGGCGCCCCGGTGCGTGCTGCGACGCCTCAAGTATCGCTCATTCCCTTCCTGGCCCGCACCGTGTCGGGATGCTGCTCGCCGAGAGTTTCGACCGGGTTGCGAACCGCGAGGCCGTAAGCGTGTCGCGCCTCGCCAGCGCGCCCCTGAGCCTGCTCCACTTCCGCCAGCATCAACCACGCCTGACCGGTCGTGGAGGACGACGGCGACTGCCCCTGCCCCTGCTCGGCGAATCTCACCGCGTCTTGTGCATCGTGCGCAGCTGCAGCGAGCTGATGCTCCGTGAGCCGTACGCCGGCACGCGCGACGAGCGCCTGCGCGCGCGGACCGCTGCAACAGTCGAGCTTCGTATAGGTGTCGAGAACCCCCGTGAACGCTGTAATCGCATCGGCCGATCGCCCCTGCCCGGCCCAGATCTGTCCTTGCACCAGACGGTGCACCATCGCGCCGGATGTGCCCTCGTCCACGTGATGCTCGCGCATCGTCAGCGCCGCGTGATCGAGCAGCTGCTGTGCGCGTTCGAGCTGATCCTGCAGCACAGCGACGCGCGCCTTGCTGACAATGGCATACACCTCCGCCTGCGGATCCGGTTTGGCGCCGAGCGCGATGTCGTAGGCGGCGTCGGCTTCCGGGTAGCGCCCCAGCGCTCGCAACACACTGCCGAGGCTCGAGCTCGTGTATTGAGCCTGTTCACCGGTCAACGAGCGCCGTTTGTCGATCGCAAGCGAGCGCTCCAGCAGATCGTAGGCGCGCAGCGGGTTGCCGGCGGCGAACGTCGCCACGCCCCAGTTGCTGAGCAATGCGCTCGCATCGAGCGAGTCGCCGCGCCCGAGACGCTCGAGCAGGTCGAACGCCTGCTGGTAGTACTCCTGGGCGCGATCCGGCAAACCTTTGACCGCGTAGGCGGAAGCGACCTGCCCCAGCAGGCTCGACTTCTGGCGCAAGGATTGTTGGCCGGTGGCTTCGAAGTGCTGCAGCGCCTGCAGTGCATACGTCAGCGCGTGGCGGCCGTCGTTGAGACTGATCGCCAGGCTGGTGCGCTGATCCAGGCACGTCGAGAGCGCGGGGTCGTCGGGCGCGTGGCGCGCGATCTCCTGATCGATCGCCGCCGCTGCTTCGTCCGCGAGACCGAGTTGCGATCGCGCATAGGCGCGGTTGCAGATCAGTGAGGATCGTACCGGCAGGCTCTCGGGCAGCGAATCGATCACGCGGGTGAGCACCTTGTCAGCCCGATCGAACTGATCGTGCGCGATGTACCACCACGCGACGAAATCGCTCGCCACGGCACGCGTGCGCGGATCGCCCTTGCCGAGCTGTTCTGCGAGTGCCTCACTGCGTGCGTACAACTCGTCGATCGTCAGTGTCTCGTCGTTGCGCACGCCGTCACGGAGCACGGCTCGCATGAAGTCCAGCGTCGCTTCCGAGTTCGCCAGCATCTCGACCGCTGTCGCGCGATGCTTCTCCGCGCGCTGCCATTGCCACACGGCCGCACCGAAACCGACGCCCAGCGCGAGCACCGCGGCCACGGCCGCCGTGACCTGAACCTTGTGACGCGCGATGAAGCGGCGGCTGCGATACCAGCCGCTGTCCGGCCGCGCGCTCACCGGCATGCTCGAGAGATAGTTGGCGATGTCCTGCGCGAACGCACCCACGGAAAGATAGCGCTCGACCGGCGCCTTCTTCAGCGCCTTCAACACGATCGTGTCGAGGTCGCCGCGGAGCGTCTGCGCCAGTCGTCGCGGCGTCGTGCGCCGCGCGGCCGCGACGGCTTCGGTTGTTTCGAGGTGGCTGGGCCGCTGCGGATCCCGGGTGAGAATCGCCTCCTCCAGCTGACGGCGCGAGATGCGGCCGATGCCGAACGCGCGACTGCCGACGAGCAGCTCGTGCAACACGACACCGAGCGAATAGATATCCGACGCAGTGCCGACCGGCTGAGCGCTGAGCTGCTCCGGCGACGCATAGTCAGGCGTCAGCGGGCCCTCGTGAAATTCCGTGATCGGATCGGCAGTGCTCGCGCCATCGGCCGACGCATCCGATGACAGGAGCTTGGCGATGCCGAAGTCGAGCAGCACGACGCGCGCCTGCGGCGTCACGAGAATGTTCGATGGCTTCAGGTCCCGATGCAGCACCAGCTGCGAATGCGCGAACTCGATGGCGCCGAGCACCTGCAGGAACAGCCGCAAGCGCTCGCGGATCGACAGCCGGGCATCGTCGCAATACGCGGTGAGCGACTTGCCGTCGACGTGCTCCATGACCAGGTACGGCTGGCCCGCCGCCGTGACGCCGGCGTCGTAGAGCCTGGCGATATGGGGATGCGTCAGCGTCGCGAGGATGTCGCGCTCACGCTTGAAGCGCTCGACGAACTCGGCCTTGCGCGGGCCCTGAAACGGCAGCTTCAAGGCGACGTCGCGCTGCAATTGTCCGTCGCAGCGCTGCGCCAGCCAGACCGAGCTCATGCCGCCGCGGCCGATCTCGCGAATCAGTCGGTAGGCGCCGACCTGCTCGCCCGTACCGGCGGTCTGCCGCAGCAATGCCTGGCGAACGGGACTCAGGACCGGCGCCGCGAGGAAGCCGCGCCGCTGCAGCTCTCCATGCTCCTGGACGAGCTTGCGAACGGCGTCTGCAATGTCGGGGTGTTGCCCGGCGAGCTCGATCAGCCAGCGCTCACGTGCGTCGCCGGGTAGATCCAGTGCCTGATCGAGATAGGGTGCAATTCGTTGCCATTGCCCGGCCTCGGGCGGCGAGAAGCCCATGACACACTCCCTGCTATCCCCTCCGTGAGTACAGCAGAGCGGGCTTCACGCCACAACCCCACGATTGTTCGTCAGGCAGGGACAGCGGAGCGCTTCACGCCCATGTATTCGAGGTCGGCGAGCACGAGCACGCCCGCGGCCTGCGCGATTACAACTGCGTAACCCAGCGCATTCGGCGCGACCCACCCGGTGAACAACAGCACGATGCTGTCGACAGCCCATACGATATTGATCGCAATGATCGCCCAAACGGCGAAGCGCGACGGCTCGCTGCGCGATGCGACGAAGCCGACGAAGGCTGCGAACGGCAGCAGTACGATGCCGGCTTCGCTGACGAGATCCACCGGCAGTTGCGACAGGCTCGCGATCAGCTCGGCGAACGCAATCATCGCGATGCCGCTCACGCCGCTGAACACGGCGTCGACGACCAGCACGCGGCGCAGGAAAGAAGAAGCACGAATCGAAATCATGGCGCGATCCTCATTGACTGGGTTTGACCTGGAGCCGGGGCCATGATGCTGGCCGCGACGACGCGCAGTCGATTACCTGGCAGGTAATGGAGATGGCAGCGATCGCCGCGCTATCGTCGTACCATGAACACGATCATGAGTATCAAAGCCGTCAATACCCGCCCGGTCGGCGATCTGCTGCGCGAATGGCGGCAGCGCCGGCGCATGAGTCAGCTCGACTTCTCGGTCGAAGCGGAGATCTCTTCGAAGCACCTGAGCTTTCTGGAAACCGGCCGTTCGCAGCCGAGCCGCGAAATGGTCCTGCATCTCGCAGAGCTGCTGGATGTGCCGTTGCGCGAGCGCAATTCGCTGCTCATCGCTGCGGGTTTCGCGCCGATGTTCAAGGAGCACGCGTTGAGCGATCCAGCGCTGCAGCCGGCGCGCGAGGCAGTCGACCTCGTGCTGCGAGGCCACGAGCCCTATCCGTCCATCGCGGTCGATCGTCACTGGCAACTGGTCGCGGCCAACACGCCGGCAAACGCGTTCATGGGCGGCGTCGCACCTGCGCTGCTGACGCCGCCGGTCAACGTCCTGCGACTCACGTTGCACCCCGACGGCATGGCGCCGCGCATCGTGAATCTCAGCGAGTGGCGCTCGCATCTGCTGGCACGGCTGCGACGGCAGGTCGAAGTCTCTGCCGACAGCACGCTGGCCGATTTGCTGAAGGAACTGACGGAGTATCCCGCGCCTGCTCACACTGCAGAACCCGCGTCGAGCAGCGTGCCTTTCGCGGTGCCGTTTCAGCTTGCCACCGACGCCGGCGTACTGAGCTTCATCAGCACGATCACGGTTTTTGGCACTCCCGTCGACGTAACTCTGTCAGAATTGGCGCTCGAATCTTTTTTCCCGGCCGACTCGGCGACAGCCGCAGCGTTACGACATCTCGCCAACTCATGACATTCCTGTATCGCGTCGAGCAGGACACAGCGTTCGCCACCGAGTTCACCGCGGGCCCCTGGGATCCGGGACTGCAGCACGGCGGCGCGCCGACTGCGCTGATTGCATGGGCCGCGGAGAACATCCCTACGCGCGAGCCGATGCAGGTGACGCGCATCACGGTCGACCTACTGCGTCCAGTGCCGATCGCGCCGCTGCAGTTTCGGGCGGAAGTCGTGCGTGAGGGTCGCAAGATTCAACTCTGCGCCGTGACGCTGCTGCGCGAGAACGTCGTGGTGGCGCGGGCGAGCGTGCTCAAGATTCGGCGCGCGGAGTTCAGCCTGCCGCCGACCGCGGTCGAGGAGCGGATCGCGTTGCCCGGGCCGGAGGAAGGCCACGAAGCCGACGTGCCGAACAGCAACCCGAACGCGCTCATCCGCGGCATGACGATGCGCGTAGTGCAGGGAAACTTTCGTACGCCCGGCGCGGCGGCGATCTGGTTCCGCGTCGATCGGCCGCTGTTCGCAGACCAGCCGCTCACGCCGCTGCAGCGCGCGGCCATGGTCGGCGATTTCTGCAACGGCGTGTCCACGGTGCTCGAGTGGGGCCAGTGGACCTTCATCAACGGCGACCTGACGATCAGCCTGGCGCGCCCGCCGCACGGCGAATGGATTTTGCTCGATGCGCAGACCTGGCTCGGCGACGGCGGCTCGGGCATCGCGTTCGCGAGGCTCGGAGATCGACGGGGATACTTTGGGCGAGCGATACAGAGCCTGGTCATCGAACCGCGCCTGTAGGTCGGGCTTCAGCCCGACTCTTTTTTCTTCTCCTCTTCCTGCTTTCTTTCCCGCCGGATCGTCAGCACCACGGTCAGGAATGCAAACGCCAGGAAGCCGATGAACGCGGCCATCAGGAACACGAGGCCGCCCGCCAGGCGCCAGCCTTCGTAGAGGCCGATCGCGAGCCCGATCGGCGTGATGATCAGCAGCAGCGGCTTCCCGATTCTCAAGAACTGCCCTCGACGGCGCGCTTCAGTTTGCCCAGTGCATGATCCCACTGCTGCTCGATCAGCTCCAGCGAGCGGCGCGCTTCCTCGATGCGCTCCGGCTCCAGCTCCCACAGCCGCTCGCGGCCGGCCCGGACGTCCCGCACCAACCCCGCGTTCGCCAACACTTGTAGGTGTTTCGTCACAGCCTGGCGCGTGATGTCCGTACCCGAGGTCAGCTGCGCGATCGATTTCGCACCGCTGCTGCACAGGAACGCGACCAGCCGCAGCCGCGTCTCGTCGCCGAGCGCGGCGAACACGGGCGCGGCGTTGCGGAACCCCGCGCTGCGCAGCTGCGGACTAACGCGCAGCGACATGGTTTTCGATGTTTTTCATCTGTTCGTCCCAGCCGCCGCTGTTCATGCGGAACGCGTCGAGGCGGCGGTGCGGCGGAATGTTGTCGAAGCCGGATTCTACGACGGACAGCAGCGTGCCGCCTTCCGTGTCCTTGAGCTCGAAAACCACCAGCGTGGTCGGCTCTGCTGAGTAGTCGACGTTCGCCTCCACGGCCGCGGGATGCCAGCGCCAAGACAGCAGCTGCTCGGGCTCCATGCGCTCGATCCAGATCTCGAAGACGATGTGCTCGTAGCCGGGATACGTGATCTGCCCCTGCGTGCGCTGGCCCGGCGTGAACTTCTTGCCGTGCAGCTTGACGCCGAACCAGTTGCCGAATTCCTCGGCGTTCGACAACGCCCGCCACACGCGCGCCCGCGGCGCTTTGAGCAGGACCTTGCGTTCGATGCGATCGGTAGTCTGTGTCATAGGCAACCTCCTGGTTGCATAATAACCAAGCCTGTTATAAATGCAACCAGAAGGTTGCTTATAGGCTGTAGCGAGCTCGAGCACGTATCATCGCGCCCCATGCCCGTGATCACCCTGCGCAACGCCGAGCTGGCCTACGGCCTGCACCCGCTGCTCGACCGCGCCAATCTGTCCATCGACGACGGCGAGCGCGTCGGCCTGATCGGCCGCAACGGCACCGGCAAGTCCTCGCTGCTGCAGGCGATCGCCGGCAAGATCGTGCTCGACGACGGCGAGGTCGCGCGGCAGGACGGATTGCGCATCGTGCTGGTCGAGCAGGAGCCGGGACTGCCGCCCGCAGCGACGCTACGCGAGAGCCTGATCGCGCGCGGACAGATCGATCGCTTGCCGGATGAACGCGACCGCTGGCGCGCGGACGCGCGGTTGACGGAGTTCCTGCACCGGCTCGGCGTCGATCCGGAGCGAACACCGGATAGCGCTTCCGGCGGCGAGCGCAAACGCTCGGCGCTCGCTCTCGCGCTGGCATTGCAGCCGGACCTGCTGCTGCTCGACGAGCCGACCAATCATCTCGACATTGACGGCATCGCTTCCTTGGAAGAGCTGCTGCTGAAAGGGCCGACGTCGATCGTGATCACTCACGATCGCGCGTTCCTCGATCGCGTCGTCACGCGCATCATCGAGCTGGATCGCGGCCTGCTGCGCAGCTTCCCCGGCAACTTCGCCGCCTACGAGGCGCGCAAGAGCGAGCAGCTAGCCGCAGAGGACGTCGCGCATCGCAAGTTCGATAAGTTCTGGGCGCAGGAAGAGGTCTGGATCCGCCGCGGCATCGAAGCGCGCCGCACGCGCAACGAAGGCCGCGTGCGCCGGCTCGAAGCGTTGCGCGTCGAGCGTGCTGCGCGGCGCGAGCGACTGGGCGATCTGAAGCTCACGCTCGATGCCGGCGAGCGCTCCGGCAAGCTGGTCGCCGAGCTGATCGACGTCGCGAAGAGTTTCGGCGAGCGGCGCATCGTCCAGGGCCTGTCCCTGCGCCTGCAGCGCGGCGACCGACTCGGGCTGATCGGTCCGAACGGCGCCGGCAAGTCGACGCTGATCCGCTTGATCCTCGGCTTGCTCGAGCCCGACGCGGGAAGCGTGCGGCTCGGCGCCAACGTGCAGGTCGCGTACTTCGACCAGATGCGCGAACAGCTCGACCCGGAGAAATCCGTGATCGAGACCATCAGCCCGGGCTCGGACTGGATCGAGATCGGCCGCGAGCGCAAGCACGTCGTGACGTATCTCGGCGATTTCCTGTTCTCGTCGCAGCGCGCGAATTCGCCGGTGAAAGCGCTGTCGGGCGGCGAGCGCAATCGTCTGCTGCTGGCGCGCCTCTTTGCGCGCACCGCGAACGTGCTCGTAATGGATGAGCCTACGAACGATCTCGACATCGAGTCGCTGGAGCTGCTGGAGGCGACGCTGCAGAGCTACGCGGGCACGCTGCTGCTGGTGAGCCACGATCGTGCGTTTCTCGACAACGTCGTGACGCAGACGCTGGTCGCCGAAGGCAACGGCAAGTGGCAGGAGTATGTCGGCGGCTATACCGACTGGCTCGCGCAGCGCCGCGCGCCCGAGGCTGTGCCGTCGAAGTCGAAAGCAGCGAGCCGGAGCGATGACACACCTCGCGCCGCGCCGACCAAGATGAGCTACAAGGAAACACGCGAGCTGACGCAGCTGCCCGCGGAGATCGAGGCGCTGGAGCAGCAGCAACACGAGCTCACCGCGCGGATGAGCAGCGGCGACTATCACAAACAGGGCGCCGAGCAGATCAAGGCGGACCTGCAGCTCGCCGGCGAGCTCGAGCGCCAGCTCGCGGAGAAATTCGCGCGCTGGGAAGCGCTCGAAGCGAAGAAGGCTCTGCTGTAGGCCGGGCTTCAGCCCGACTCCGTTCCGGCATACAGAAGGTGTCGGGCCAAAGCCCGACCTACAAAACTTGGCTGGTCCCTGTTCCTCGCCCTCTGCTACTTTTACGGCGCCACAATGAAATTGCACTGCGCGGCCCATGAGCTGCGCAGGCAATCGGGGGTCGTCTTGAATACGTCGGAACGCCAGGCGTGGTACCTGGTCTTCACGCTGCTGATCTTCTACATCTTCTCGTTCATCGATCGTCAGATCATCTCGCTGATGGTCGGGCCGTTGAAGCGCGACATGGGCGTCAACGATTCCTGGATCGGCTTCCTGGGCGGCCCGGCGTTCGCGATCTTCTATACCGTCTGCGGCATCCCGATCGGCCGTCTCGCGGATCGGATGAACCGCAAGAAGATCATTGCCGTCGGGGTCGTGCTCTGGTCGCTGATGGCCTCGCTGTGCGGTCTCGCGAAGAACTTCTGGCAACTGTTCCTCGCCCGCATCGGCGTCGGCGTTGGCGAGGCGACACTGTCGCCGGCTGCTTACTCCATGATCACCGACGCATTCCCGCGCGAGAAGCTCGGGCGCGCCTTCAGCGTCTACAACAGGGGCATCTCGATCGGCGCGGGTACGGCACTGCTCGTCGGCGGCACGGTGGCGGTAGCCGTGTCGGCGCCGGGACAGACCTTCGATCTGCCGCTCGTCGGCGAAGTGCGCGGCTGGCAGTTCCTGTTCATCGTGACGGGTGCGCCGGGCCTGCTGTTGCCGCTGCTACTGCTCACAGTGCGCGATCCCAAACGCCGCGGCATGCTCAAGAAGGCGGGCGACATCGTGCCAGACCGGCTGCCGCTGCGCGAAGTGCTGGCGTTCATGTACAAGAACGGCCACTTCTACAGCGCGCATTTCCTTGCGATGGCGATGATGGCGATGCTCGGCTACGCAGTGGGCCAATGGCTGCCCGAAGTGATGTCACGCACCTATGGCATCAAACCCGGCTTTGTCGGGCAGGTACTCGGCACTTCGACCATCCTCATCAACACGCTGGGTATCTTCGTTGGCGGTCGCATCTGCGATCGGCTGACCCGGAAGGGTCACACCGACGCGCCGATCTGGGTGTGCTTCGGCGTCGCCGTCGCCGTGGTCGCAACCAGCGCGTTCCCGGCGTTCATGCCGACCGCGACGCTCGGCCTCATCATGATGTGTGTCGCCGGCTTCCCGTTCCATGGCTACGTCGCGATGGGCCCGATGGCGGTGAACCAGGTCACGCCGAACCAGATGCGTGCCCAGGTCTCCTCCGTGTACCTGCTGACCGTCAATCTCATCGGGCTCGGCCTCGGCCCGCAAATCCCGCCGCTGATCAGCGACTACATCCTGCGCGATCCGACGCAGCTGCGCTGGGGCCTGCTCATCGTCGTCGTCTTTTCCGGCACCGTGGCCGCGATCCTGCTGTGGCACGTCCGCGCCCGCTTCCGCGAGCAGGTCGCCCAGACAGCCCAGTGGCAATAACCGGTGGCAATAAACCGGTGCCGGGAGAGAATTTCGGGGGAAACTCAGCACTGCAGCAACTCGTGCGCGACTTGTGCTGCGCTGCTCAGTTTTCCCTGTTTTCCTCTCCCGGCACCGTTCTAGAATCGGGCGATGGAACCGTTGCCCCTCGTTTGCCATCCCGCGACGCCGTGCTCGTACGTCAGTGCCGTGACTGCGCGCGTCGACCGGCTGAGCAGTGACCTGCTCGTCGTCTACTACGAGGTCGAGGGCGACATCGATCAGCTGCAGCTGCCGGCGCAGCGGCGCTCGGCGCATACCGACGGACTGTGGCAACACACGTGCTTCGAGGCGTTCGTGCGCGAGAGCGGCGCGCGCAACTACCTCGAGCTCAATTTCTCGCCGTCGAGCGAATGGGCCGTCTACCGCTTCGACGACTATCGCCGCGGCATGACGCCGATCGAGCCGCCGCACGCGCCGAAGATCATCTGCCGCCGCCGCGAGAATCGCCTGGAAGCGGACGTCGATGTGCACCTTGCCGGCATCGTGCCGCGCGCCGAATTGCAGCTGGCGCTCTCCGCGGTGCTCGAAGACCTGCAGGGACGGATTTCGTACTGGGCGCTGGCGCATCCGCCGGGCAACGCAGACTTTCATCATGACGACGGCTTCGCACTGAAGCTGGCGCACACAGGAGACGAGGAATGAAATTCGGCATCGACCGGGTGCTGGCCGAGCCGGCGCTGCGCAGCGCCTTGCGCAACAAGCGGCTTGCGCTGCTCGCGCATCCGGCATCGGTAACCGCCGATCTGACGCATTCGCTCGATGCGCTCGCACGGCTCGAC
>Ga0111539_10008423_pt1 | contig 13118 bp, 10 predicted proteins | sample RhiMethybrSRZTD1_FD_79667 | JGI IMG/M metagenome (GOLD analysis project Ga0111539, IMG submission 79667) | Populus rhizosphere microbial communities from Tennessee, USA - Rhizosphere MetaG P. TD hybrid SRZTD1 (version 2) (version 2) | ecosystem: Host-associated > Plants > Roots > Rhizosphere >...
GACGCGAAGAAGGGCACGTCCTACGTGTTCAAGATCGCGCCGGCGGATCCGAAGACGTCGGGCGACTTCGAGGACGTCGCCGACAAGTAGGTCCTGCGAATGGATCCGCGTCGACTTCCCCGTAGTCGGAATCCGCGAACCGCGCGATGATGTGGCCCTCTCCACCGGAGGGCACGCCATGGGTCGCCGCGTCCGCCTTTCGTCCCGCGCTCCCGCACTGATCGCGCTCGCCGGCGCCGCGCTGGTCGCGACGAGCAGCCTCGGCCGCACACAGCTCGTCTTCCAGCCGCCCCGCGTCTCGGATGCTGGCGGCATGTGCATGGATCTCGTCGTCGGCGATTTCGACGGCGACGGCGTGCCCGATGCCCTCGTCTCGCACTTTCCGTTCTCGCCTCAGCCGCTGCCGTCGTTCGTGCGCGGGCTCGGCGACGGCAGCTTCGCTCCGCCCGTCACGATCCCGTTCACGTCGAACCAGCGCGTGAAGGCGGCCGGCGACTTCAACGAGGACGGCGACCTCGACGTCGCGGTGACCGACTGGACGACGTCGGTGGTCGCCGTGGCCCTGGGCAACGGCCGCGGCGGCTTCGACGCGCCGCTGCCGCTCGCCGCGGTCCCGTACACCGCGCCGGAGACCATCGACGTGGCCGACTTCGACGTCGATGGCCACCTCGACCTCGTCATCCAGTACACGCACCTACAGATCCAGCTCGGCGGCCTCGTGGTGGCCTTCGGCCGTGGTGACGGCCACTTCGACAACGTGATCGTGTTCCAGTTCCCGCTCGGCCCCTTCGTCGAGGGCGTCCACAGCGCGCACGCCGGCGACACGAACGGCGACGGCGTGGCCGACATCGTCGTCACCAGCCAGGGCCAGCCGCCGGTCTTCCTCTCCGACGGCGACGGGACCTTCACGAACGTCCCGTGCAGCGGCTGCTACGGCTTTACCGAGGCCTTCGACCTCGCGGATCTGAACGGCGACGGGCGCGACGACGCGGTCACGACCTCGAAAGTGCTGCTGGCCGAGCCGTCCGGCGGCTTCGGGCCACCCCAGCCGCTCGTGACGGGCATCGTGCCCAATCGCGTCGCGCTCGCGGACTTCGACGGCGACGGCGCCGTGGACGCCGCGCTCACGCGCAACGACGGCACGGAGACCTTCAGCACGCTCGAGACCGCCGGCGACGTGCTCGTGCTGCGCGGCAACGGAGACGGCACCTTCCAGCAGTCGGGCGTCGTCGTCAGCCACGTGCCGCAGCCGCGCGGACTGGCGGCGGCCGATGCCGATCTCGACGGCCGGCCCGACCTGATCGTCGCCGAGATGCAGGACGCGCCGAGCTCGCTGCGCACGCTCCTCAATCACACCTACCCGCCCGACTCGCCCTACCTCGACCTGGGCGGCGCGCTCGGCGGCAGCAACGGCTACCCGATCCAGCTCGCGAGCGGCACGCTCGTCGCGGGCCAGCCCTTCGCCTTCAAGCTCTTCAGCGGTCCGCCGTCGGGCTTCGCCTATCACATCGTCGGGCTCAGCGCGCTCAACGCGCCGTTCAAGGGCGGGACGCTGATCCCGTTCCCGCACCTGCTCAACGGCCCGCTGCCGCTCAACGCGCAGGGCGCGATCACGCTCGCGGCCAACTGGCCCGCGGGCGGCTCGGGCCTCACGCTGTGGATCCAGTTCTGGATGCCCAACGGCGGCGGGCCGGCCGGCTTCGTCGCCAGCAGCGGCGTGCGCGCGCAGATTCCGTAGGTCGGGCGACTCCGCCATCCGCGCCATCTCGGCGGGCCTCCGCAGCAGCCGGAGCCCCCGCAGTCGGGACGCGTAACGGCGAGAACCGCCCGCCGTCGACCTTGCCGTGCAACGCGCTTCCTCGTCTGGCCACCTGGCATTCCACGCGCTACGATCCGCGCATGCGCAAGCCTCTGGATGAACTGCTCGCGCAAGCCCTGCGGCTCGACCCCAAGGACCGCGCGGAGCTCGCCTCCGAGCTGCTGGGCAGCCTGGACGGTCCGGAAGACCTCGATGCGCAGGCAGCGTGGGAAGACGAAATCCAGCGTCGCGTGGCGGCTCTCGAGGCTGGCACGTTGAGGCTGGAGCCTTGGGAAGCCGTCAAGATCCGGATCGAGAAGACCCTCCGGAAGAGGTAGGTCGCATCTTCTCGGCCGCCCGGGCTGCGGCGGATGAGCTCGACGAGGCGGTGAGATGGTACGAAGCCCAGCGCCTCGGACTTGGCGCCGAGTTCTACGACGCGATCCGGGAAGCCCTCGCGCTCATCGCGGAGCACGAAGAGGCCGGAACGTCCGTGGGTCGTGATCCGCGCACGCGACGCCTGCTCGTCGCGCGCTTCCCGTACCAGATCGTCTACCGATTGACAGCCACCGAGACCGTCATCCTGGCGTTCGCGCACCTCAAGCGCCGGCCCGGGTACTGGCGGGACCGGGCCTGAGGCTGTGGATTCAGTTCTGGATGCCCAACGGCGGCGGGCCGGCCGGCTTCGTCGCCAGCAGCGGCGTGCGCGCGCAGATTCCGTAGGCGCAGGCCGCCCGTCGCCGCGCCATGCGGCGCGCTCTAGCTTGGGTCTCCCGTCCTGGAGTCGTCGTCGAAGCTGGGAGGCGCGTCACCCGTCGCACCCTGCGGGTCGATGTCCTCGGGCAGGCAGGTGTACATCCTGAGTGCGAGCGGCGTCCCGGGCGGGATCGGCTTGCATCGCATGATGAAGGTCTCTTGCACGTACTTGGCTTTCGTGCTGCGCACGACTTCGATGGGCTCATCCATCCGACGACTCCTCTGCTCTACGTCTTGACCGAGGCCCTAAGATACGTCCGCGCGACCTCGATTCCATTCGCCGTCAGCGTGACGAGGTAATCCCCCGCCTGTTCCAGATACAGGCCGTTCTCGAAGCGCCCGACATGCTCGTGGACGACACGAGGGTCGGCGAAGTTCCGGGTGAACTCCAGGGTCGCGACGGGCTCGTCCTCGAAATGGTCGGGCCGGACATGCGCGATGCGGACTTGCATGCCGATCGCTCCGTGCCCATTGGTCAGTTGGATCCAGACCGCGAACGGGCGCGTGCCAGCCGGAAACGACGCGACCTCGATGACCTGGAACACGCCGACCAGGGTCGGGTTTCGTGTCGCCGCGTCCCGTTCGACGCGGCCACACAAGACCAAGGCCGGGCACCTGGGGATCACACCGGCCACGGCTGGCCCTGTATGGCTGGTTCGCGCATGCCGAGAGAGACGTGCCGCTCTGCCCGCCGTTACGCCCAACGTTTGCACGCCCGCTCACCGCGGCTGCGCGCCGCGCCGCTGCGCGATGAGCTCCTCCACCACCGGCGCGATGGCGCCCGCCTGCGCGCGGTTGCCGCGCGGCGTGAGGTGCACGGGATCCATGAAGACCGCCGCGCCGCCCGCGGCCTCGAGCGCCGGCTTGGGATCGACGACGCGCGCGCCGTGGCTCTCGGCGATGCGGTCGATGGCGGCGTAGAACTCCGGCTTCCAATAGCGAGGCTCGTCACCGCGCTGGGCCTCCTTGACGAGCACGAGCGGGATGCCGCGCTCCTGCAGCAGGTCCGCGATGTCGTGGAGCGCGCGCTCGAAGCGGTCGAGCGGCGTCGGGCCGTCGCCCACGGCCGCGCGCCAGGCCGCCAGGCTGTCGGTGCCGAAGCGCGCCCGCGCCGCCTCGAAGCGCGCGGCCCCGCCCAGCCCGCGGTCCATGTCGCGCGCCGCGGCCAGCCGGTCGATCCACCCGACGTGCGCGCCCGGATCGGACAGCGTCTCGAGCCAGCCCTGCTCGTCGAAGCGCGTGAGGAAGGTCGCGTCGTTGTACGAGAGTGAGAAGACGACGACGTCCGGCTCGAAGCCCAGCAGCACCTCGCGCAGGAAGGAGAGCAGGCGCGGCGTGCTCGCGCCGCTCACGCCGGCGTTGACGACCTCGATCGGCACGTCGGGCAACCGCCCGCGCAGCGCGTCGCCGAGGAGCGAGGGGTAGTCGAGGCCCGAGGTCTCGTCGATGCCGTGGCCCCAGGTGCTCGAGGTGCCCAGGCAGATCAGGCGCACCGTGCCGGCGGGCTTCGGGATCGCGAAGCGCTTGCCGCGCAGGGCGTGCGTGTCGAGGTAGTAGTTCCACTCGCGCAGCCGCGGATGCTGCAGGTGCGCCAGGCCCGGCGCGAGACGCGGGACGCCGATCCAGGCCCAGGCCTCGCCGAGACGCTCGGCGCGGCTCACCGGCGGGCCGGCCGCCGCGCTCAGGCCGAGCGGCACCGCGATCGCGCCGGCGAGCACGAGCAGCGCGGCGCGCGCGCCGCGCCCGTGCGCGAGGGCGAGCAGCAGCAGCACGCCGAGCGCACCCGCCGCGCCGGCCACGAACTCGGGCGCCGCGCTGTATCCGCTGTCGTCGCCGCCGAGCAGGACGGGCAGCAGCGGCAGCAGGGCGAAGGCCGCCAGCTCGGGCGCGCGCCACGCCGGCACGCGCAGGCACAGCGCCGCGGCCGCCGCGAGCACGACCCACAGCACCAGCATCGCGCCGGCGGCGGCGAGCACCTCGCGCTGGGGGCCGCGCACCGGCGGCTCGCCGGCCGCCTCGAGGCTGATCCCCGACACCGTCGCGGTGCCGTCCGCCGTCAGGATCACCGTGCGCCCCACCGGATGCCGCCGCTCGTCGGCCTGCGCGACGCGCTCGCCGTCGATGCGCGCCTCGAAGGCCGAGCCGATCGTGCGCAGCTCGAGCTGCAGCGGCATCCCCGCCGGCAGCGGACCCGAGCTCGTGCCGATGGGCTGGAAGGTCACGTCGCCCTCCTCGACGAAGCCCGTCGGCATGCGCGCATCCGACCCGAGGAACAGCGCCACGCCCTGCGCCGACCCGGTGCGCTCGCGCAGCCGCAGCTCGAGCCAGGTCGACTCCTGCAGCGTGATCGTCGCGCGCAGGATGGCGCTGCGGTGCAGCTCGGGGATGGTCAGCGCATTCGAGGCATCGAGGCGCAGCGGGCCGGCCTCCGCGAAGCCGACCGGCGAGGCGGCGGAGACGCCCTTGAGCTCCTCGGCGCGGAGCGGCTCGACGACGCGCCGCTGCGCCGCGCCGGCCGCCCAGGCCGCCGCCGCGACGAGCGCCAGCGCCACGACGGCGCTGCGCAGCACCGCGCGCGGGCCGCGCTCGGGTGGCGGGCCCGCGGCCACGAAACGGCGCAGCGCCGTCATCGCCGGCGGCACGCCGAGAGCCGCGAGCAGCGCGACGAGCGGCACCGGCAGCTCCCAGCCCAGGAGCCCGCGGCCCGCAACGAGCAGCGCGAGCGGGATCAGCGCGCACGTCGTGGCCCAGAGCAGCTCGCGCACCGGCGGACGCGCCAGGCACAGCGCGCGCAGCAGCAAGGCCACCGCCAGCGTGAGCGCGGCGCAGCGCGCCAGCGCCGCCAGCGCCGGCTCCCGCCGCGGCGCGGGCTTGGCTCTCAGCGTGGCGACGTCGACGTTGCGCTCGAAGGGCTGGCCGGACGCGTCGCGCCCCTCCACGTGCAACTCGTGCACGCGCAGCCCGTCGGCGAAGATCGTGCAGCGCCCTTCCGTCAGCCGGCCATTCTCCGACTGCACGAGCGCCTGCCCGTCGAGCGACAGCGCCAGGCGCGGCCCGTCGAGCTCGAGCGTGACCTCGAAGGTCGAGCTGCCCGGCGCGCCGCCCGGCAGCGCGCGCTCGTCGCTGGCGAGCGTGGCCGAGCCCGGGCCGCCGACCTCGAGCGCGAGCGACGAGCTGACGCTCGGCCCCGGCACGACGAAGGCGCGGTAGGTGCCCGCGGCCGACTGGCGGAAGTGCAGCCGCAGGTAGGACGACTGCGTCCCCGTGCGCTGCACGCGCAGCGCGACGCGACGCAGCGTCGCGCCGCCGCCGTCCCCGTCCAGGAGCCGCAGAGAGTCGCCCGGCCCGATGACGAGGCCGGCCTCGGGATCGACCGTCAGCGCGCCGCCGTCCTTGCCGCTCGTCGTCCAGAACTCGCCGCGCGCCGCGGGCAGCGGCTGCTCGGGCAGGCTCTCGGCGATGTGACCCGCCGCGCCGGCGAGCAGCACGAGCAGCGCCAGCCATCGCCAGCGAAGAGCGGTCAGGTCGAGACTCCGGCCGGGAACAGGACGCGCTATGGCAGCAGCACGAAGCGCGTCGCGACGAGCTGGGGCCCGGCGGTCTGGCCGGAGACGCGCGCCTGCTGGATCCTCTCGCACATGCCGGTCGCGTGGTCCTCGGCATCGGGGATGCCCTCGCCCGTCGCGAGGAAGACGACGCCGTTCACCTGGATCGCGGTCTCACAGCCGGGCCGGTCCAGGCCGAACATGCACTGGGCGCAGCCCGCCTCGACGACCTGATCCGTCAGCGTGATGGATGGCGTGCTGGCGGTGGCCGCGACGCTGCCCTCGTGGCGCGGGGCGTCCTCGGCGCAGCCGAAGCCGGAGAGCACGACGAGTCCGACGAAGAGCAGGGAGTGGGCGCGGCTCACGGCAAGTCTCCTGGCAGGAGCTGAGGCCGCGCAGTATCGGCGGGCTCGTGCCGGGGGGCAACCGCTAGTCGAGCAGCCGCTCGAGCGCCCGCGGATCGACCGGCTTGACGAGGTGCTCGTCGAAGCCGGCCTCGAGCGCCCGCTCGCGATCCTCGGGCTGGCCGTAGCCGGTGAGCGCGGCCAGGATCGCCGAGCAGCCCGCCGCCCGCAGCCGCCGCGCCACCTCGTAGCCGTCGAGGTCCGGCAACCCGATATCGAGCAGGATCAGGTCGGGCTGCTGCGCGAGCTCGGTCTCGAGGGCGGCGTGACCGGACTCGGCGATGAAGACCTGGTGCCCGCCCAGGCGCAGCAGCAGGGCCAGCGAGTCGGAGGCGTCGCGGTTGTCGTCGACGACGAGCACGCGCCGCCTCGCGCTCGCGCGACCCTCCGGCGCGACCGCGACCTCGATGCCCGAGGTCTCGCGGCCGCTCCTGAGCAGCGGCAGCGAGACGACGAACTCGCTGCCCTGGCCGGGGCCGTCGCTCAGCGCGAGCACGCTGCCGCCGTGGAGCTGGGCGATCGTGCGCACGAGCGTCAGGCCGATGCCCAGGCCGCCCTGCGAGCGGTCCATCGTCCGCTCGGCCTGCACGAAGAGGTCGAAGACCACCGGCAGCATCTCCGGCGGCATGCCGGCGCCCGTGTCGATGACGTGGAGCTCGATCATCGAGCCGCGGCTGACCGCGGAGATCGTGATCTCGCCGCCCTCGGGCGTGTACCTGGCCGCGTTGTTGAGCAGGTTCCCGAGCATCTGCACGAGCCGGGTCACGTCGCCCAGGACGCGGACCGCCTCCGAGGGCAGCTCGAGGCGCAGCGTGTGGCCCCGCGCGTCGATGAGCGGCCGGGTCGTCTCGACCGCGCGGGCCACGACGGTCAGCACGTCGACCGGCTCGCGCACGAGCCGGATCTTGCCCTGGCGGATGCGGCTCACGTCGAGCAGGTCGTCGAGCAGCTTGGTCATGTGCTGCACCTGGCGGTCGAGGACCGTGCACATCTCCTGCTGGGCGCTGTTGCCGCCGGCCGTCCTCCGCAGGACCTCGGTGATGTTGCGGATCGGGGCCAACGGGTTGCGCAGCTCGTGGCCGAGCATGGCCAGGAATTCGTCCTTGCGCCGGTCGGCCTCGGCCAGCAGCCGCTGGGCCTGCTTGCGCTCGCTGATGTCGCGCGCCGACTTCGAGGCGCCGATGATGTTCCCCGCCGCGTCCCGCACGGGCGACACGGTCAGCGACACGTCCACGCGGCGGCCGTCCTTGGTCACGCGCGTGGTCTCGAAGTGGTCGATGCGCTCGCCCCGGTTCAGTCGCGCCAGGATCTCGCCCTCCTCCTGCCGCAGCTCGGGCGGGACGAGCGTCGTGATCGGCTGGCCCACCATCTCCTCGGCCGAGTAGCCGAAGAGCCGCGCCGCCCCGGCGTTCCAGGACGTGACCACGCCCTCGAGCGTCTTGCTCACGATCGCGTCGTCGGACGAGTCCACGATCGAGGCGAGCAGCCCCCGGGCCTCCTCGGCCGCGCGGAGTGCCGAGAGGTCGCGCGTGAAGCAGCGGCTGCGCTGGAAGCGGCCGTCCTCCCAGCGGGCGTTCGAGTCGATGCTCACGGACTTGACCGTCCCGTCCTTGCAGCGCAGGCTCGCGCGCTCGTCGCGCAGGCACTCGCCGGCGCGCAGCCGCGACAGGATCTCGGCCGCCCGGTCTGGCTCGACGTGGAAGTCCGCGATCGAGCGCCCGACGTACTCCTCGGCGGAATAGCCCAGCAGGTCGAGCTCGGCCGTGTTGGCCCACAGGATCCGCCCCTCGGGATCGACGCTGTGCATCGCGTGCGGGGCGTTCTCGACGAAGTCGTCGAGCTCCTGCTCGCGCCGAGCCAGCACGCGCTCGATGTGCTTGTGGGCCTGGACCTCGCGCTCGAGCACACGGATGCGCCGCTCGAGCTCGCCGATCTCGGGCAGCGGGCTGGACTCGGCGCCCGCCGCGGCGGGACGTCCGTTCGGCACCACGCGCGTGTGCTCGGCGCAGACCTGGAGCAGCATCTCCGGCACGGCCTCCGCGTCGGGCCGGAGCCGATAAGCGCACAAGAGCTCGAAGGAGTGCCGCGAGGCGAGGTCGTTCCACAACGTCTCGAGCTGGACGGCCGCGCCGTGCCGGCCCTCGTCCCACAGCAGCGCCACCATCTCCCCGAAGGCCACGACGCGACCGTGCCGGCGCGAGAGGTCCGCGACGAGCGGCTCGATGACCTCGGCGAACCGGCGCGCGTCGGGTCGGCCGTCCACGAGGAGCTCGTCGAGCGTCGCGCGGGCGATCAGCGGCACGTACTGGCGGCGCCGCCGCGCGGCCGCGACGTCGAAGCCCTGCGCCGTCAACAGCCGCTCGAACTCGTCGAGGTGCGGCTGGGTCGCGATCACGATGGCCGCGGCGCCGGCGGTCAGCCCCTCGCGGAGGATGCCGTGCACCGCCGCGACGATCACGGCGTCGTCCTCGTAGAACTGGACGAGGTGCTCGCCGCGGCCGTGGCCGTCGATGGCAGCGGGGGTCGCGGGCGGCAGGCTGGGCAGGGACTGACGCGCGGTCACGGGCGATCGACCCTCGAGGGCTGGCAGGGCACGGGCGGTCGGCTCGCCCCAGGCGCCGCTTGCAGCGCAAGTCCCGTTCCGGGCGGTCCGCCCCGGCGGCCTTGGCCGGCGGCCGGGTCAGAGGGGCCCGGCGACCAAGCCCAAGGCGGGGCTCGGAGCTTTTTCCCGAGGTGCCGGCCCGGCGTGTGGCATCTGCACGGGGGCCGATGGCCGAACGTACCCGGGACGCGGCTGCCCGCGGCTAGGCCGACGCGCTGCCGCAGCTCTGGTGATCGCGCGCCGCGCGCAGGGCGCCGAGCATCGCCGCCGGGCCGCCGAGCACGTTGCGCAGCGCGTCCCCCAGCGGATACAGGCGCAGCATACCCGGCACGCTGAGCCGGCCGGCGAGGACGTGGAGCCGGGTCATCTCGCGGTAGAACTCGCCCAGCGGCAGCGCCGTGGGCAGCACGGCGTGGTGCATGTCGTAGAGGCTCCAGTCGCGGGTCGTCAGCCGCTCGGCGCTCTGGTCGTGGAAGCGCGTGCCGACCATCGGCGTCTCGACCGTGAAGTCGACCAGCGGCGCGCGCAGGCGCCGCGCCGCCGCCGCGATGTCGACGAACTCCTGCCGCGTCGCGTCGGGCGGCACGGTGATGCCGACCGCCGGTCCCAGCCCCAGCCGCCGCACGGCCGCGACTGCCGCCTCGTTCGCCGCGAGCGTGGCGCCCTTGCCGATCTGCTGCAGCCGCGCCTCGCTGTGCCCGTCCAGCCCGAGGAACACCCAGCGCAGGCCGATCTCCTTCCAGCGCTCGAGCACGTCGGCCTGCTCGAGCGCGCTGTCGGCGCGCGTGAGCAGGTACCAGCGCTTGCGGATGCCGGCGGCCTCGATCGCGTCGGCCAGCTCGAGCATCGCCTGCGGCGCCTGGAGCGGCTCGAAGTCCGAGAGGAAGACGTTCGGCTCGCTGAGCTCGGCCAGCTCGGCGATCACGTCGCGGATCGCGCGCGGCGTCTGGATCGAGCCGCCGACCTTGCTCATCGAGCAGTAGCGGCACGAGTAGCGGCAGCCGAAGGTGTAGACGACGTAGGCCATGCGCCGCACGCCGCCCAGGCTGTAGGCGCCGCGCGCGCGGCCGAGCAGCGTGCGGTCGGGCACGCCGATGTCGCCCACCGTGTGCGGCACGACCGCGGTCTGCTGCCAGCCGCTCGCGCCACCGCCTGCGCCGCCGTCGCGGATCCACAGCCCCGGCACATCGCGCAGCGCGCGGCCTTCGTCCCAGGCCGCCAGCGCCTCGGCGACGATGCGGCGCACCGGACGCAGGTAGAAGCCGGGCACGAGCGCATCGGCGAGCGGGCGCATGAAGTCCTGCGGCCGCTCGACGAGGTGCTCGATGCCGTACTCGGCGGCGCCCACGAGCAGCACGCGCAGCCGCGGCGCCAGCCGCCGCAGGCGCGCGAGCAGCGCGTCGAGGCCGCCGAGCGTCTGCGGGTGCACCGCGACGACGGCCGCGTCCGGGACCCAGCCCTGCAGCTCGCGCTCGAGGTCGGGACGCACGCGCAGGTCGACGACGCGCACCTCGTGGCGGTCGGCCAGCACCGGTCCGACGTAGATCTCCGTCAGCGCCTCGCTCAGGTTGAAGCGCGTGAAGTAGGAGCGGCGGACGTAGCCCGGACGCAGCAGCAGGACCTTCATGTCGCACCTCCACCCGACACTCTCGGCCGGGAATAGCCCCGCGGGTCATGAATGTCCGGAATGGCAGCGATCCATTTTCAGGAGGAGCACGACCACGAGCACAGCACAGCCGTCCTTCTGTGCTTCGAGAGGCGGCGGCACGCGCGAGGCGGTGAGGTCGGGGCGTGCGCAGCCCGACTTATGAGCCCCGTGCTCCGTGGATTCATCTCTTCGCCTGAAGGTCCGGACGGGGCGAATCCGGAGGGCGGAGCACGCTCCGACTCACCGCCGAGCGCGCGCAGACACCCCTCCCGCGTACACTCGCGCGTCGTGGAACTCGACCAGCTCCGCGCCTTCGTGGCCGTCGCCGAGGCCGCCGGATTCACGCGCGCCGCGGCCGTGATGGCCTCGACGCAGCCCACGCTGAGCCGGCAGATCGGCGCGCTCGAGCGCGAGCTGGGGCGGCCGCTGTTCAAGCGCGGCCGCAAGCTCGAGCTGACGCCGTTCGGCCAGGAGTTCCTCGGCGGGGCGCGCGAGCTGCTGGCGCGGGCGGACGCGCTCGCGGCGCCGCGCGCCGGCCGGCGCGGCACGCTGGCCGAGGGCGCCGCTGCGGATGCCGAGGTCGACGGCGAGCTGCGCCTGGGCATCGCCGACAGCGTGCTCATGGGCCGCTTCCCCGCGGTGCTCGAGCGCCTCGGCCGCCGGCATCGCCGGCTGCGCGTGCACGTGACGACCGGCACCTCGCCCGAGATCCTGAGCTGGGTGCGGGGCGAGCGCTGCGACGCCGGCCTGTGCATGCTGCCGCGCGCGCATCCCGGCCTCGTGCTGCGGCCGGTGTGGAACGACCGCTTCGTGGCCCTCGTCGCGCCCGGCCACCGCCTCGCCGGCCGTCGCGCCGAGCTCTCCGCGCTGGCGGCCGAGCGGCAGATCGTGATCCGTCCCGGCACGCTCGCGCACCAGGTGCTGGCCGCCACCTACCAGGCGGCCGGGCTCTCGCTCGTGGCGGAGATGCACTTCGACAACTTCCAGCTCATCGCGGAGTTCGCGGCGGCCGGCGCCGGCGTCGGCCTGTGCTCCGAGCTCGTGGCCCGCCCCTACCTGCAGGCGCGGCGCGTCGCGCGCGTGAAGGTCGCGGCCATCGACAAGCTGCCCCGCCCGCTGGGTCTCGTGCTGCGCGCGGGCTGCGCGGGCAGCGCGCCGCTCGCCGCGCTCGTGGCCGAGCTCGAGCGGGCCTAGCGGTCGAGCGGCTCCGGCTCGGGCTGGTCCTCGACGATGCGCCAGCGCCGGTCCATCGCCAGCCCGCGGAGCTGCTGCCGCGTGCCGCTGCCGGGCCACAGCACGTCGACCGCCTCGATCGCCTCGGCATCCCCCAGCCCGATCTCGGCCTGCAGGCTCTGGCTGCCGAAGCTGCCGCCCGTGCCGACGAGCTGGTGCACGTCGCGCCGGCTGCCGTCCGTCCGCCGCACCGCCACGCGGATGCGCGCGCCGATCGCCGAGCGGTTGGCCTTCACGCCCGTCAACGCGAGCGTGACCCAGTGGGCGCGGCTGCCCGGGTTCTGGTACAGCGCGCGCGGCCCGGTATCGCCGCTGTGGAAGCCGCCGAGCACCGCGACGAGGTCCTGGTCGCCGTCGCCGTCGACGTCTCCGAAGGCCGCGCCCGCGCCCGGACGCAGGTCGCCGAGACCCGACGAGGCCGTCACGTCGACGAAGCGGCCACCGTCGTTGCGGAACAGCCGGTTGGGATACAGCGCGGCGAGGTCGCTCTCGCCCGTGCCCAGGTAGAGGTCGATCCAGCCGTCGTTGTCGACGTCGCCGACGTTGCAGCCCAGTGTCGGCAGCGCGTGGAACAGGCCCACGGCCTCCGTGACGTCCTCGAAGCGCCCGCCCCCGAGATTGCGGTACAGGCAGGGCGTCACGCCCGAGTGCGGCAGGCCGAGGAGGTCGCGGCACACGTGCGCGGCCTGCTCGGGCGCCCAGCCGGCGACGAGCAGGTCGAGGTGGCCGTCGTTGTCGACATCGAGCCAGCAGGTCGCGCTCGCCTGCAGCGGTCCCGACAGCCCGGCCTGCTCGCCGATCTCGACGAAGCGGCGGCCGTCGTTGCGGTACAGCCGCGGGCGCTCGTCGCCGAGCGCGAGCGCGAGGTCGGGGTCGCCGTCGTCGTCGCAGTCGCCCCAGCTGCAGCCGCGCACGCCGGCCCGCACGTCGAGCCCGACCTCGGCCGCGACGTCCACGAAGCGCCCGTCTCCCGCGTTGTGGAACAGCCGGCACGGGCGCCGGTCGCGCCCGCACGACTCGTGCGCCACGAAGAGGTCGAGCCGGCCATCGCCGTCGAAGTCGACCAGGCCGCCGGTGCGCGCGGCGAGCGAGCACATCAGGCCGGCGCTGTCGGTGACGTCGTGGAATCCGC
>Ga0111539_10008427_pt1 | contig 13116 bp, 10 predicted proteins | sample RhiMethybrSRZTD1_FD_79667 | JGI IMG/M metagenome (GOLD analysis project Ga0111539, IMG submission 79667) | Populus rhizosphere microbial communities from Tennessee, USA - Rhizosphere MetaG P. TD hybrid SRZTD1 (version 2) (version 2) | ecosystem: Host-associated > Plants > Roots > Rhizosphere >...
CGCCGCCGACCGTCGGCAGCGTCCATACACCTGACGCGACGAACACGTGTGGAATGTCGCCGGTCGAGTAGTCCCGCTCGCGGCCGCGATCGAAACTATCGGCGACGGGGTAATTCGCAACCGGCCCGGTCAGCACCGAGGCGTCGAAGACGGACGAGGCGTCGTCCATGAGGCGCGAGCGCGTGTAGCTCACGAGATAACTCACACCAGTGGTGAATCGCTGCTCCACTTTCGTCGTCAAGCCGTGGTAGTTCGTGTTTCCGACGTTGTTCCGATACAGGCTGACGGTCGTGTACTGCGGATACGGCTTCAGCAGCTGCGCGAGCGTGATAGTCCGCTCACCCAGCGACGACGACGGCGCAACGATCCCGAAATACGGATTGTCCACCCGCGTCAGCAGCACGTTGCCCGACGCCAGTTGATCAACCGTCAGCTGGTTCAGATTGGTGTCGGGAATGCCGACGTGCGTGATCTTGGAGCCGATGTACGCAACCTCCACGGAAAGGTTCGTCGACAACTCGCGCTGCATCGATGCGTTCCACTGCTGGACGTATCCCGACCCCAGCGTCGAATCGACGGAAAACACGCCCTGGCCGAGGCCCGCCAGCGGCGTCGGATCGAGCGGCGCGACCTGAGGGCCATTCTGCAACACGAACGCCGGGTTGATGTTGTCGAGCGTGCGTTGCGACACCGTCTGCAGGAAGGGGAAGGCGGGCGTGGTGAACGGTGTCGTGATGCCCGCCATCTCGATCCAGACCATCCCGTAACCGGTGCTGACGAGCGTCCGATCCGTCGCGCGATAGGCGAGGCCGAGCCGAGGACCGAAGTTGTTCTTCTGCAATGGCCGCACCGGCTGATCACCGGGATACGTCAGCACCTGCCGCTGCAGGTCAAAGACGGCTGTCTGGCCGTTAATCTCGTTCGATGGGAAGTTGAGGGTGTAGCGGAGGCCGGGCGCAATCGTCAGCCGGTCGTTCACTTTCCAGTCGTCCTGGACGAAGTACTCCTGGAAACGCGCGCGTTCTCGAATCGCTGACTGCTGGAGGTCGATCGAAAACGACTGCACCTGACCGAGCAGAAAGCTGGCAAGCGGCGTCCCCGTGTTGGTGACGCCTGGCTGGTTGGTGCCAAGCTCGTTGAACGTGAAGGAGCCGGTTGGCGACGGCGGCTGAACGACATCGAGCCGTTCCCAGCGCCAGTCGAGCCCTGCTTTGATCGTGTGACTCCCCGTCACCCAGGTCAGGGTGTCAGCGACTTCACTGACGCTGGTGCGGAAGTCGGTGGCGGTATTCGGCGGCGATCCAAGGCGCGTATATCCGCTGATCAAGAACGTCGGCAGCGTGTTGGCGAATTGTGCGGTCGAAGGAATACCCGGAATGTTCAAGGCCGAGCCCGCGGCCGATGTCAGTTGCGCGGCGCTGCGGGTGACGTGGCGGCGTGTGTCGCCGATCCGGACCTCGTTCAGCAGCCGGCTCGAGAACGCACGCTGATAATTGGACGCGGTGGACCACGAGACCGTCTTCTGCGGACCGAGCGTGCCCGTGGTCACACCGCTGCCGTCGGCAAGCGGCGTCACCGGCTCGAACCGATCGCGGAAATTCGTCACGCGGACGAAGGCGGCATCACCCTTGGTGCCGAATCGCTGATCAATCCGGACCGACCATTGGTTCTGGTCGTTGATCTCAGGGGCCGTGCGGCGATAGTTGTTCGCTGTCCCCGCTGACGTCGGCAGCGGATAGCGCTCCAGCAGCGCCAGGGCGACGGGGTCCATCCGATCCTTTGGAATGACGCCTCCCGCAAATGGGGTGCGGCTGAATCCGCCGTTGGCCGTCGGGACGGTCGTTGCCGGGTCGAAAATCGTCGGCCGCTCCGTGCCGATCGGCTCGGTGAAAATCCCCTCGCGCTGCAACATCGTCGGCACGTTTGAAATCACCGTCCGGCCGATTTCCTGCCGCTGCCCCTGATAGTCGGCAAAGAAGAACGTCCGATCACGCTTCAGCGGACCACCGCCGACCGCACCGAACTGGTTTCGTTGAAACGTCGGCTCGGGCGCGGGCGACGGAGAAAAGTAGTTGCGCGCGTTGAGCGCCTGGTTACGAAAGAACTCAAAGCCCGTCCCGTGAAAGTGATTGGTGCCGCTGCGGGTCGTCAGGTTGACGACGCCGCCGTTGAAGCGGCCGAATTCGGCAGGCGGACTGTTCGTTTCGAGCTTGAACTCCTGGATGGAATCGACAATCGGAAAGAACGCCACCTGGCCGGGTTCCGGCTGCAGTACGGAAATGCCGTCGAACAGGTACTCGTTGGTGCGCGGCCGACCGCCGTTGATGCGCGGCAGCGGCGAGGCTGCCGGCACGGCCACGCCAGGGGCGAGCGCTGCCAGCGAGACGAAGCTGCGGCCGTTCAACGGAAGCGCCTGGAGGCTTTCCTGCGACACCATCTGGCCGAGGCTGGCCGTCGCGCGCAACGTCGGAGTGCCGGCGGTGACAACGATCGCGTCCTTGATTTCGCCGATTTCGAGGGTGAAGTCGAGTTGAATCGTTCGTCCCGTCTCGACGCGGATCCCTTCACGACGACTCATGCGGAAGCCGGAGAGCGCGACGTCAATCCGGTACTGGCCAGGGGCGAGCGCAGGGAGCGTGTAAACGCCGGACTCGGTCGAAACCGCGACGCGTGCGACAGCCTTTCCAGCAGGGGTCGCCGTCACCGTGGCTCCAGGCACCGGTGCGCCCGCTCCATCGACCACCATGCCGGTGATTTGCCCGGCCCCTATCTGAGCGTGCGTGATCGACGCCAGCACAACGAAACCACAGGCGAGCAGAACTCGATTCCACCAAACGGACATTCCGTGAGAATGACCTGAGCGGCTACAGCCGTCCAATTGATTGCGCAAGTGAAGCGATGGGCGGCATCGATGACGCCACGATTCGAGTCGTCACTTCTTAATTCATTCAGACCGTTCGTGCAATTCAGGACGGATCATCGATACGATTTCAGTCGATTCGTCAGACGGTAGATCGTCTGGTGCCGTAAGCTCAACTGAACGGAATTCATCGCCATGTCGCGCGCAATCGACGACAATGCGGCGAGACTCCGATGCGGATCCTGCTGCTGTCGATGCCCGATTCGTTCGAGCACACGCCTGCGCTCACGATCCGCATGCCCAACGGCGCGCTGGCGTCGCTGGCCGGGAACCTCGACCCCCACCATGACGTCGCCATCGCCGATCTGATCCTCGCCCGGTCATCCGTCGAGCGGACCGTCGAACGTCTGGTTCGGCAACTCGAGCCGGACCTGGTCGGTCTGTCCGTGATGACCTTCCAGCGCGTTACCGCCCGTCGGCTCATCTCGTTCATCCGCTCGATTCGTCCCGGTATCGTGACCGTCGTCGGCGGGTACGACCCCAGCCTCGCGGCCGAGGCGTGGACGCATTCGCAGCTTGGCGTGGACGTGATCGTGCGCGGCGAGGGCGAGCTGACGTTCCGCGACCTGGTTCGCGCGATCGAGCAACGCGCCTCCCTCTCGACGGTCGCCGGCATCTGGTATCGGGACGGCGATACATTCAGGCAGAGCGCGCCGCGCGGGATCGCGGCGGTGGAACATGGAGTGGTCAACCCGCCGAATCGCGCTGCGCGCGTGCTCTCCGGCTACACGGTGATGGGCCGCCAGGTTGACGTCGTCGAGACCTCGCGCGGGTGCACCTACGACTGCAGTTTCTGTTCCATCATCGAGATGCGGGGGCGCAATTTTCATCGTTTCCCGATCCCGCGGGTGATTGACGATATTCACGACGCCCACCGTCGCGGCGCACGGGCGATCTTCTTCGTCGACGACAACATCACGCTCGACGTCGCGCGCTTCGAAGCCTTGTGCCGCGCCATCATCGACGCCGGCCTGAACGACATCGACTACATCGTCCAGGGTATGACCTCCCCGTTCGCGGCACACGGCGCCACGCTGGTGCCGCTGATGAAGAAAGCCGGATTCAGGTATGTATTCCTCGGCATCGAGAACGTGGTCGAGGAGGACCTCGCCTTCCTGAAGGCGAGCGCCAAGAACACGAAACGGCAGCACGGCGTCCGCGTCGGTAACGCCACGACGGAAGCGATCGACGTCCTTCATCGCCACGGCCTGCTCGTCGTCGGCGGCCTCATCGTCGGCAACCCGAGCGACACCAGGGAAACAATCGCCACGAACCTGCAGTTCGCGCGCAAGTACGTGGACTGGCCTTACATCCAGCACCCGACGCCGTATCCCGGCACCCCGATGACGCGCGACTTCATCGAGCAGGATCTGGTGATCAACTGGGCAATGGAGGAATACGACGGCACCACCGCGGTGACGCGCAGCGCCCATCTCGACGCCGAAGAAATCGAATTCATGCGCTGGAAGGCTGAGCGCTGGATGAAGCTCCGTCACCTGCCGGCAGCGCTGCGCCATGACCCGTGGTTTGTGATGCGGAACGCGCCGGGCATGCTCGCGCACACGTTCCGCGGCTCGACCTGGCGGTCGGCGATCGGCCTCGAGAGCAGCCGCGACGCGTTTCGTCGTTACCGTGCGATTCGCAGGAGCGAACGGGTCTATCTGAACTGGCCCGATCCGCTGTCGCTGGCCCCAGAGCCGCGCTCCGCCGCCGCGCCGCTGACCCTCCAGATCACATTGCCGACGTCGTCGGCGACCAGTAGCGCACGCTGACGATCGATCGCGACACCGACGGGGCGGCCGCGCGAGTCGCCGTCACTCTCGTCGAGAAAACCGGTCAGTACGTCGATCGGATCTCCGGGTCGCGGGTGCTCGAGCCCGGACGCGAACACACTGACCACCGTGCCGGAGGCGGGGACAGGTTTCTCGTCCGCCGCCCATCCTTTCGCCGTTGCGAGACGCCTAACCGCACAGCCGCACGAAGCTCGTCAAACGCTCGCCATCGACAAGCAGAACCGTTCGCCGTGCAACCAGCAGTCGTCGCTGCTTCCGTGCGCGTCGCGACGCAGTCGCGTCCACGAACGAGAGAGCTTCACCATCCTTCAGTCATACTGCAAACTCGCCACATCACTCACCCCGGAGTGGGGACCGGCGCGAGCACGAGGACGGCGATCTGAATCCGCTTCATCTCTCGCTCCGTGCCGTTGGACACCAGAGTTAGAAGATGGGCGGAAGGCGCATAACAACTCGGAGGACCTGAACACCGCCCTTGTCGCTTGCGATCGGTTCTGAGGTCAGCGGGGGCCACCCGGGTTCGGTAATCCGAATGCGATAGCCCTTCCGCGGTTGCGTGCTAATCGCGACCATCCCGAGTCGATCCGTCTGCACAGTGACGGGTGGCGCCGATCGATCGACGCTCTCGCCGGTGACCGCCATCCCCGGAATGGGATCACCGGCGATGTCGTGGACGTATACGAGCAACAAGCTGGTCGATTCAGGTATGCAGCCTGCGATGGTGCGACAGACTTGCACGACCTCAGGTCCGGTGCGTGAGGATTGCGCCTGTGCATCCCCGCTCACACACCACGTGCTCGCCACCAGCAATCCGAGACTTGCAGCTCGCCTGACCATCTGTCGCTCCTCTCAAGCATTGCTCGGCCTAGCAGGCTGCGCAGCCGCGCTGGTCGGACTCAGTCTCACGGCTCTATTGTCGGGTTATTCGGGAGAAGACGTGCCCGTCCGAGTGCTCGAAATGACACTGCGTGTGACGGCTTTGCGCGGGGAGCGGGCGGGCGCGTCGTCTTCTTCAGTGATTTCCTTCGCGGCCTTGCTCGCGTAAGCTCGCCATCCTCGCGTCCTGCGCGGTTCAACTTCTGCGGGCGCGCACTGCCGCCATGAAGGGAAATGCGGCGATGAAAAGAGCCAGCGTCGAGAGCGTCGCGGCGATCCCATTGCTCCAGAACACCGTCAGCGAGCCGCCGCTCAGAATCATCGACTGACGAAACGCCACCTCCGCACGATCGCCGAGGACAAGCGCGAGGACCAGCGGCGCGACCGGATAGTCCAGCTTCTTGAACACGTACCCCACCACTCCAAATGCCAGCGCCAGGCCGACGTCGAAGAGGCTGCTGGCGACGGTGTATGCACCGGTCAGACAGGTGACAATGATCAGCGGCCCGATGATCGAAAACGGGATGCGCAGCACGGAGGCGAAGAACGGCACGGTCGTCAGCACCAGCACGACGGCGACGACGTTCGCGACATACATCGAAGCGATCAACCCCCACACGAACTCGCGCTGCTCGCTGAACAGGAGCGGCCCCGGCTGCAGTCCCCAGATCAGCAGGCCGCCCATCATTACCGCCGCCGTCGCCGATCCCGGCACACCGAGGGCCAGCATCGGCAGCAGCGCCGACACGCCGGCGGAGTGATCGGCGGCCTCCGGCGACACCACGCCTTCGATCTCGCCGCGCCCGAAGTTTGCCTGCCGCGGCGAGAAGCGTCGCGCCACGCCGTACGACATGAACGACGCGGCCGTCGGGCCGCCGGGCGTGATCCCCATCCAGCAGCCGATGAGCGTCGAGCGGACGAGCGGCCACGCGTAGCTAGGCATCTGTCGCACGCTCGCCCAGACGTCGCGCAGGCCGACGCGCGCGTGCACGCCTTCGAAGCGGAGCCCCTGCTCCACCGTCACCAGGATCTCGCCGATGCCGAACAGCCCGATGACGGCAATCAGAAACGGAATGCCGCGCACAAGGTCATTGCTGCCGAAGGTCAGACGCACTTCGCCGGAGACCGTGTCGATTCCCACCGCCGCCAGCGCCAGTCCAAGCAGCAGCGACACCATTGTCTTGACCGGATGCGTGCCACCCATGCCGATGAAGCTGCAGAAGGCGAGCAGGTAGACCGCGAAGTATTCAGGAGACGAGAAGCGCAGGGCGATGCCGGCAATCGAGTTGGCGATCAGCGTGACGACGACGACGCCGGCGAGCGCGCCGAAGCCGGCGGCCACGAACGCCGTGGCCAGCGCCTCCGCGGCGCGCCCCTGTTTCGCCAGCGGATAGCCGTCGAAGGTGGTCGCCACCGATGACGGCTCGCCCGGAATGTTGAACAGAATCGAGGTCGTCGATCCGCCGAAGAGCGCGCCCCAGTACATCGACGACAGCACGATGATGCCGCTGAGCGGTTCCATGCTGAACGTCAGCGGCATCAGCAGCGTCACGCCGTTCGGCGCACCCAGGCCCGGCAGCACACCGACGAGGATGCCAAGCAGCACGCCGCCCGCCATCAGTGCGAGGTGGTACGGAGTGAGCACGGTGGCGAAACCGTGAAAGAGCGGTGCGACGTCGATCATCGCTTAGGCCTTAGGCCTTGGCCCTTAGGCCTTCCTTGGGCAGCCGCTTCAACAGGGCCTTTGCCTTCCCAAACCACGGTCGCTCGCGCCGCCGCAGGTACAAGGGCATGCTGTCGCGGTGCGCGATGATCCGTTCTGCCCAGGCACGCGCCTCGTCGGCTCGGCCTTGCGTCGCCAGAAAGCTCGCGTAATGGAAGTACGTCTCCGGCAACGTCGACGACTCGGTCACGCGGGCGAAGAGCTTGTTCGCCTGCTCGGCGTCTCCCGTCTGGGCGCATGCGTGCGCGAGCAGCGCCATCGCCCGATGCGAGTCGTACTTCGGCTCGCGGGCAATGACCTGTTCGAGATCCTCACGCGCGGCAGCGGCGTCATCGAGATGAAGCGCAGCGATTGCGCGGCGATAACGTGCATCGAGATGATCGCCGGGGCGCGCCAGCACCCGGTCGTAGTTCTCGCGCGCCTGCTTGAACTTTCTTTCGTCGAGATACAGCTCGGCGAGCTCCTCGTAGTTGCCCGGCGCCGGGTTCTCCCGCACCAGCGCCTCGAGCAGACCGATTCGCTTTCTACGTCCGTAGGAGTCGAACGACTGCCGCAGCAGCGAGACGTCGGGCAGCGCCTCCACGACGAGGTAAATGATGGCGCCGGGAGGTCCGAGAAAGATGATCGCCCACAGCCAGGTGTTATCAGGACGCCGGCGGATGAAGTGAACGAGCGCGAGCCCTTGAAAGATGACGCCCCACGGGAAAAGGAAGCCGAGAAATCCCATCGCTCAATAGAGGCCGAGCGCCGCTTCGACCGGACCTTTGGCCAACGGCACTTTGAACCACACGTCGAAGACGAGGAAGAACGCGACCATTACGGCAGCGCCGTAACCTGCGGACACCGGCCAGCCATGACCTCCGTGCCGCCGCATCATCCAGGCGAGATACACGGCCGACGGCACGTAGCAGCCGAGCACGAACATTGCCGCGACCAGCGCGAGGGTCGGCAGGAAGACGCTGAGCGTTCGCGCCAACTCGTCGGCGGTGACAAATTCGTCGTTCATCTTCCGCCTGACGGCGGAAGCCCCGCTGCTGTTTTGCCGGCCGGGCAAGCATTGCAGCACGAGCACTGCGGCGGCGCCGATGATCAGCACGCCAACGCGGAACGGAAAGTAGCCGGAACCTGGACCCGTCTCGTTCCAGCCAATGTCGTGGGTGAGGCTCTCCGCGATCACAACGGCACCGAACAGCGCGCACACGACGGCAGTGCAGATTTCCAGTGTGCGCTGGGTTGCGTAGGGCGCCCTGGTAAGGGCGCCTTCGCCTTCGTCGGGCACCCCTCTAGGGGTGCCTTCACTTGACGAGCCAGCCATCCTCGGCAAATTGTCCGCGCAGCCAGCGTTCGTCGCTGGCGATATAGTCGGCGAGCTCGGCACCGGTCAGAAACGCGTCGCTCTGCGAGCCGCGGCGCAGCCACGCCTTCCATTCCTCTTTCTCACGAACCTTTGCCAACAGGTCGCGATAGAACCGCACCTGTTCATCGCTGACCCCGTGCGGCAGCCAGATCGTCCGCGGCATCTGGTAACGCTCGATTGGGAGTCCCGCTTCCATGCACGTCGGGATGTCGGACCACGACTGCCCCGCGCCGACGGCATCGGCGTAGGTGAGGCGGCTCTTGGAGAAGACGCACAGCGGACGCACCGTACCAGCCCGCCACTGTCCCATGTTCTCCTGCGGATTGTTGACGTTCGCTGCCACGTGGCCGCCGGCCAGCTGCACGGCAACCTCGCTCCCCGATCGGAACGGCACGTACGCGAACGCGACGTGGCCGACTTTTTCGATCTGCCGCACGAGCACCTGGTCGGTGTCCTTCGATGCCGTCCCCGCGATCGCCAGACGGGTGCTGGTGCCGCGCGCCGCCTCCATGAACGACGCCACGTCTCGATATGGCGCCCTCGAATTCACCCACAACACGAATTCATCGAACGCGACCGCGGCGACCGGCTGCAGATCGGACCACGCATAGCCGACCGCCGATCCCAGCGGCAGCAGCCACACGTTGTTCGTGGCGAAGACGACCTTGTGCGGATCGCCGGCCGCGCCCCTGGCATAGACGAACGCTTCCGATCCCGAGCCGCCGCCCTTGTTGGTGACGATGACCGACGAGTCGATCAGTTTGTATTTCTGGACGATTGCCTGGACCGTGCGTGCGAGCTGATCGCTGCCCCCGCCAGGGCCGGCAGCAACAACGAACTCAATGGGCCGTGTCGGCGTCCACGCGCCGTCCTTCGCGGGTGCCGTGCAGCCAAGGGCGGAGATGACGAGCGCGGCACTCGCGCACTTCTTCCACGTTTTCAACTTACTTATTCCACTTTTCCACTTCTTCCACTTCTTCCACTTTTACCGGCTTTCCTGCGCCTCGAACGAGTGCGCCAGATCCGGATAACCGTTCATCGCCAGTCGCGCCGACGGGCCATCGCCGGCAAAGCTGGCCAGGTGCCAGCGCTGCTTCGGCACGTAGACGATGTCCCCTTGGTCGGCGACGAACGTCGGCAGCCCTTCGATCGTGTAGCGGATCTGGCCGAGCAGGATGAACCAGAATTCCGAGCTCTCGGTGTGGAAGTGCCCCTTGTCAGTCGGCGGCGGTGGCGGGATGCCGCGACCGAGGATGATGTTCGCAAAGCCGCGATCGTCGACGACGAACTGGCGCGTCTTGTCGGTTCCGGCCACAACCGCGTTGAAATCGACGAACGGCTTGTTGCCGTTGCTGTAGGTTCCCCGCCCGGCGACGCGCGAGCGCACGTACTCCATGTTCGCCACCGGGACCGGCGTCGAATCGATCGGATACATCTTGCGCGCGTGAGCAATGTTCACCTCGAGGCGCAGCGACGGCCGATCGCCGACGGTCTCGAGCGTGTACATCGTGCGATACGGCACCTGCACGATGTAGCCCTTCGACGCCAGGATCGGTTCCTGACCGTCGATGGTGAAGCGGACCTGGCCGTCCTGCACGACCCACCATTCGCGTGTGTCGGCGTTCATGCGCCGCGGCGTCTTTCCTCCAGGCGCCATCGAGATGTAGTCAGCATGCAGCGTGTCATCGTCGACAATCGTCTCGGTCCAGTCGACCTTGCTCTTATGTTTGGCGAGCAGATCGACGAGCTTCGTGTGCGGCTTGTGCGGCGGCGTCCAGTCGCCGGGCTTCGTCGCCTTTGGAGACCAGACGACTTGCGGCGCCGGACCGCGTGCTGTCGGCGGTTGCGGCTGTTGAGCACCAACACTGGCCATGCCGACGACGACGAACAGCGTGATTCCGATCGCGACAGTCGCAACGCGCATATCTGACTCCGATGACCGGCGGGTCCGCCTGCTCTGGACTGCAGACTCGGCGCAATCCGCCTACACCCTGGGAGAGGCCGGCCTATTCACCCCGATTAATCGACGGGACTTCTGCGCCGGCAATATACACGGCGCGAATCTTTCGTGTGTTCACCGAATCGGTCAGCGGGTTCGCCTCAAGCACCACGAAGTCGGCCCACTTCTCCGCCTCCAGCGTCCCCAGATCCTTCGCTCCGAGAAACTGCGCTGCACGACCGGTGGCCGCCGTCAGTGCCTGTGCGGGCGTCAGTCCCGCCGCCGTCATCAACTGCAGCTCCCAATGCAGGAAATACCCTGGGAAGCGGCCCGGGGGACCGGCGTCGGTGCCGGCCGCGAAGGGAATCCCGGCATCGACGAGGCGCTTCAGATTCGATTTCGCGTTCTCGAAAAATCCGGGGAACTTCTTGAAGTTCGGATTGCCGGCTACCGTCTTCTGCCGCTCGGGACTCTTGATCAGTTCGAGCGACCTTGCCGAAATCCCACGCGTGAAGAATGCGTCGGACGCAAACGGCGGCGTCGTGCCGTAGGCGAACATCGATGCCTCGCGCGACAGCGTCCCCGCTACCTGCCATGTGCCGTGACGCTTCATGCTGTCGATGAGCGCCTGATCGATCGGCTGATCGCGCACGCTGTGGACGAAGCCGTCCACGCCCTGATCCGCCAGACGCTTCGCGTCTTCGAGGTAGAAGATGTGGGCAAGCACGCGCGTGTTGCGCTTGTGCGCGGCGTCGATGATCGCCTGCGAAATCGCCGCCGGCATCTTCGGCATCGTCCCCAGCTCGTCATCCAGCCACAGCTTGATGAAGTCCACGCCCTTGTCGATCTGCGTCGAGACAGCGGCGGTCGCTTCTTCCGGCGTCGCCACCGGATCGTTCACGCCCGCCAGCCCGCCATAGCCACCCTCGAACATCAGGCCTTGTCCGGTGGTGTAGACGCGGGCCATCGTCGGCGTCGGCGCACTGCGGATGGCGTCGCGCACCGAAAAGATCGTGTCCTGGTCCGTGCCCATGCTGAGCACCGTCGTGACGCCGTACGAGGCGTAGGTCCGCAGATCTTTTTCGACGCTCTCGCGCGTGTGGAACTTCTTATCCTGGACAAGATCCACCGTGTTCCCGAGATGCGTGTGCAGGTCGATCAGGCCGGGAATGACGAAAGCACCGGTCAAATCCGTGGTGCGCGCGTTGGCCGGTGCCTGCAGGTCGGCGGCGCGACCCACCCACGAGAGATGGCCGTTTTCGACGACCATCGCTGCGTCTGCGAGCGGCCCGCGATCGGTGCCGTCGATGAGCGTGAAATTGCGCAGCACCAGCGCGTCGGCGGCTCGCGGCGCCGGGGCACCGCCAGAGCAACCCACCGCACCGATGCCGCCCGACCCTGTCGCTGCGCAGTTGAGTGCGAACAGACCGGCGACGACCGCGGTCAGTTTGATGCTGCTACGAAGTCTTTGTCCGGGCATCTTCGAGGATTCGCCTGGCGCGCGCGGGATTGAACACGCCGCATGAGCAGAAACGCGTCAGCGTCGCCGCCGCCTGTTCCGGAGTCCGCCGGTTCTCCTTGACGAAGTCGATCATCTTCTTCGCCAGCGAGTGGCTGATCATGCCGTGACCGCACATCGTTGACAGCAGCATCACCTGGGCGTTCGGCATCTTCTCCGTCTTGCCCTCGAAGCCGAGCGAGTAGCCGACGCTGTGACGTGGGATGCCGGCGTAGTCGCAGCAGTCTTCGGCACCGGTGATCGACGTGGACACGTTGACGCTCAGGCCGAGGTTTTCCTCTTTGATCCGCTTGACGAACTTCTCCGCCTTTTCGCGGTCGTCGAACACGGCGGCGCAGGTCGTGACATCCGTCAGGCCGTCCACCACTGCCTGAAAATCCGGCCCGTTGTCACGCGTCCAGTGCGCGAGCGGATTCATCTGCCGTGACGGCCGGATCGCTCCACCGTGCCGCGCGTCGCCAAGGTTCACGGGCCCGTACTCGATCGCGATTTGCAGGAAGCGGCGCAGTCCGTCAAGGGCGTTCTCCTGCTTGAACGGTCCCTTGCACGCCATCGCAAAGACGATGAAGTCGTCGTGGAAGCTCTCGGCGTCGCCGAACCGATGGAGTGTATTGGTCACGTGGTCACCATCTCGCGCGCGGGCGGCTGCGCCGGCGTGCCGCCGGGGCGCCCGAGGCCGATGTTCGTCTTTGCGCGCTCGAGGTGATAGCCAAGCTGCTCGAGAATCGGCGCGACGACCGTATCGTCGCCGTGTGCGTCACAGCGGACGCCGGCGCCGATCGACACGACCGTGTCGATCCGCTTTTCGACTTCCCAGACCAGCCGGATGATCTCCTCCGCGCGCGCGACTGCGACTTTGATCTCGACGATGGCGGAGAGAACCTTTTCGTCGAGGATGTCCTCCCGGATGGTGCCGGTCGCGACGTCGCTCATCAGCGACGTCACCGGGTTCTTCTTCTCGAAGGCGACGCCGGCGGCCGCCAGCGCGC
>Ga0111539_10008429_pt1 | contig 13115 bp, 11 predicted proteins | sample RhiMethybrSRZTD1_FD_79667 | JGI IMG/M metagenome (GOLD analysis project Ga0111539, IMG submission 79667) | Populus rhizosphere microbial communities from Tennessee, USA - Rhizosphere MetaG P. TD hybrid SRZTD1 (version 2) (version 2) | ecosystem: Host-associated > Plants > Roots > Rhizosphere >...
CTCAACACTCGTCGATCGTCCACAGAAAGAAACAACCCAAGGCTGATCGGCCGGTGGGCGACCTAGATAGAACAAATTTCGACGGCCGATGCTTTCTTCACTGAATCTCATCAGGCAGTCGACGCCGTTGCCTTGCGCGAACACAAGCTCGTCTCCAACCCGGACGTCTCCCTTGTAAACCTTTTCCACCACGAGCCGCGATGACCGCACGCCGTAGTCGTACTCCTGCCTGTCTTGCTTCGCAGCCTTTTCCAGAGATGCAACACGCGCAATCACCACCACCGGCGCCCAATCGTATTCATCAAGCACCGACCGCTTTGGAGCACATGTACAGGCGAAGCCGATCGAGGTCTGCAACAGGATTGCGACGGCGGCGAAAGCGATTTTTAACAACAGGTGACGCATAACGACCTCCGTCTCATGTTAGCGGATGCTTCGCATCGCATAAACTCGAACCGTGACTCACAAGGTTCGCATCGGCACGTCGGGTTGGCATTACCAGCATTGGCTCGGTGTCTTCTATCCCGAAAAGACACGCCCGTCGGAAATGTTTCAGTTCTACGCTCGCCACTTCGATACGGTCGAAATCAACAACAGTTTCTATCGACTGCCAACGGCCACCACTTTTGACAACTGGCGTGAATCAGCGCCGCGAAACTTTTGCTACGCCGTGAAAGCGAGCCGCTTCATCACGCACATGAAGAAGCTGAAGGATCCGCAAAGCTCCTCGGCCAAGTTCTTCCTCGTCGCCGATCGATTAAACCAGAAGCTCGGCCCGATCCTCTTTCAACTTCCGCCGCGTTGGAAAGTAAACATCGAACGGCTCGACGAATTCCTGCGCACATTGCCCGGCGAACATCAGTATACGCTGGAGATTCGCGACGAAACCTGGCTCATCCCCGAGGTCTATGACGTCTTGCGGCGACACAACGTTGCGTTTTGTGTCCACGACTTTGCCGACATGAAAGTTCCGAAAGAAATCACGGCGGATTTCACTTACCTCCGCTTTCACGGTCCGACTAGCGCGAAGTACTGGGGATCGTATTCCGATCGCGCACTTCGCGCGTGGGCTGACTGGATTAAGAAACAGCGCCGCGAGCTCTCTTCCGTCTACGTCTACTTCAACAACGACCCCGAAGGCGCGGCAGTCCGCAACGCGCTGATGCTCAAAGAATTTGTGAATGGCTAGTATTGAATCAAACTGCCTTCGCGCTTCGCGCGGCGGACGGCGCGAGAGAAGATCCAGAGAGATAATGGCAGGAGCACCGCGAGAAAAATAAAAAGCGTGATGATTGGACCACGAGTTTCATGCAGTCCATGGTTGTCGATCAGCACGCCGCGAATTGCAGTCAGGCCGTACGTGGCGGGCAGGATCTTGGAAATCTTCTGCATCGTTGCGGGCAGTAACTGCGGCGGAAAGAAAACGCCGGAGAACACCGCTGTTCCCGTCCCCAGCAGTATCGCCACCGGATCCGCCTTCTTGAAGACCATCGCAAAACTCGCCGACAGAATTCCCAGCGACGCGAACACCATCGTCGTCAAAATCAGGATCAAAAACGCGAGCAGATAACTGCCCTGGTACGTGACGCCAAAGAAGACCGCGCCGAAAACCAGGTAAAGCAACGAAAAAAGCGTGGCTTGAAGGAAGTCGAGCGCAGAACTTGCCACGATCAAACCCGGCACACTGATGGGCGTCATCAGCACGCTCTCCAGCGTACCCTGCAACTGTTCCGAGCGAATCGCGTTTGCGAGGCTCGAGAAGTTGGTCATGAAGTAATTCAGCACCGCGAGACCGGTGATCCAGGCGGCTAACGGGTCGCGCCAGTTTGCGAACAATTCGGCGCTGCCCATGAAAATGCGCGAGACGTAATACGCGATGGTGACGACGATCAGGATCGTCAACACGCGCAGAAAGAACGCAAGCCGGTAACTGACCGCCAACTGAAAGTCGCGAATTACGAAAGCCCGCATTCGATCGAACAAGGCAAGAATCCGTTTCATGCTTCCCTGTTGTTTCTCAACTTCTCTTCACGTTCGTACGCCTCGAGCACTTCGAGCAGCGAAGCTCGTTCTGTGTCACACGACACGACGCGCGTTCCGTTCGCCAGAATCGCGCGCAACCCGCGATCGAGTCGATCGTCGCCGACTTCGCGCGAGAAAGTCACCAACGTGCGTGGGCCATCCTTTACGACTTCGACGTCCGCCAGCGCGGGCGCCAATACGTTTACGGCACGCTCGAGCGAGATTCCTTCGAGCACGAGTCGCACCCGTTCCCGGGCCTTGTGAAGCGTGCGAATGCGGTCGGGAGTGCCGAGCTCACGAATTCGACCATGACTGATGATCGCGATGCGCTGACACAGCTCCTCAATCTCATTCAGGTTGTGCGACGTGAGCAGGATTGTTACTGGAGGATCGCCCGACGCGAGTGAACCAATAAACGAACGCATGCGGGCGGCAGCGAGCGGATCGAGCGAACGCGTCGGCTCGTCGAGCAACAGTATCGGCGGATTGTTCAGCAGCGCGCGCGCGATCGCCATGCGCTGCTTGTTGCCGGTTGAGAGTTCACCGAAACGCTTACGACTCGACTGTTCGAGATCGAGTTGGGCCAACGACTCCGCGATTCGTGCTTCCGCTTTTCGTTTGGGAATGCTGTACAGCCGCGCGAAGAACATCAGGTTCTGTTCCAGCGTCAGCCGCCAATAGAAACTGCGTTCTTCAGCCGCAGCCAGTCCAATGAGCTTGCGCAGCGCCGCCGATTCGCCAACGCTATCGAAGCCCTTGACCGTAACCGTGCCGGTGGTTGGTTGGACCAGCGTTGCGACGATCTTCGTGAGCGTAGTCTTGCCCGCGCCGTTGGGTCCGATGAGACCGAAGATCTCGCCTTCGTTAACGTCGAACGAAACGTCGTCCAGCGCTCGGACGGGCGGCTGGCGCGGAGGACGGCGCAACAGCGTCCGGAGTTCAAACCGTCCCGGATAAGCCTTGCTCAAGTTCCTGATTGCGATTGCGACCGGCATCGGATTTTCATCCGTGTCAAAAACACGGATTGCCGCACATTCTAGCGGAATCCGACCTCTGCTCAACTAATCTTCTTCAGCAACGCTCTTTCGACCGTCACGTGCCCCTGGTAACTAATCGCCGTGAGCAGCATGAGCACCCGATCGCCGTCTTCCACGTCGCGCTCAAAAATGCCGACGAGATTGGCCAACGGGCCGTCGCGGATGACGACTTTGTCACCACGTTTCAGCTCTTCATTGAACTGAACGAAGCCATCTTTTCCAACGCGTGACTTAATGAGATCGATAATCTCGTCTTCGACCGGGCTTGGGCCATCGCCAAAGCCGACCACCTGAGAAACTCCTCGAGTGAACCAGACCTTGCGTAACATGCGACCTGCATCGAAGCGCGCAAACATGTATCGAGGGAACAGTGATCGTGTGAAGTAAATCGGACGTCCCGTGTACGGATTGGAACGACGCTCTTTGTATTTCGGGGCGAAGGTCTCAACGCCCCACGCGTTAAGATTTTCAGCGGCTCGCTCTTCCTGGAGCGAGTGAGTTTGCAGCGCATACCATCTTGGTGCCTCGGCAATAACACAATTCATCGGACAATAACCCCCTAGTTTCAAAATAGTTCCGCGTGCGAACGTCGTTTCAACGAACGCAACTGTTAAGGTGAGTGGGACTAAATTTGATTTGTTTGCTTGTTTGTTTTGAAAAGGCTGGGCACCAATCAACAGTAAAAGATCCCGGATGTCCGCACCCATGCTCGGGCTGCGTTCTGGATGGGAGGCAGAAGCAGCTCCGCAGACACACTAATGATCAATGTGTGCAGCGATCGGACGAGCGGAGGTTCACCGAAAAACGCTGGCAGGTTGGGCCATGGTGAACACACACGGCCTGTTTTCACAGGCTTACAAACAGGGGTGGGTTCCAAGAAGAGACACGTCCTCCTTTAGGGGTATAAAGGTTGTGCCTCCGCTGTGTTTCGGTTTAGAATGCGGGCAGTCTGGCGACGCATCCTCGGCCGACGGAAACGCAGCGGAGGATCTGTTGTCAACGAAGCCCCTCGGTTACCTAGCATAACCGAGGGGCTTTTGGTTTCAATTTTAGTTTGATCTCACACCGAATACAGATGGTCCAGCACCACATGAGGTGTCAGAGTTTCGCGTTCGGCGTTCAAGACCATCATTCATTATTCCTCCCGGTTACACCGGTAAAAGGGAGCTTGCGGGACAAGTTACTCCTCACTCGACCGATTGTCAATCGTCTTGCAATGCACGTTGCATGTGACTACAAACAGCATTTGGTCAGTGCTCTTAACACGCATATCGACGTTCGGCATTGATGGCATTTCAGCGATCTCTTGTCGCTAATGCGATTGCCCAATCGGGGTTCACTTAAGCTCTTTCCAACCCGGAAACTTGAACACGCGCATAGCGTTATCATGGAAAACCGCCTGCCAATGTTCTGGCGGAATCGCCTTCTTGTAGGCCTCGAGATACGGTTTCATCGAGGTCAAGGGCCAGTCAGTGCCAAACATCAACTTCCGCGGATCTTCAAGGTAACCAAATATCCACGCTATGGGCTTCGTCACGTACGTTTCAACCTTCTCTTTCGGCATTTGATCGAGATTGCCGATCAGCATCGCCGAGCATTCCATGTAGACGTTGGCGTTCTTGTAGGTCACTTCAGCCGCAGACTCGATCCACGGGTTACCGCAATGAGCGATCACGAACTTGACGCGCGGATGGTCCACAGCCACATCGTCGATCGTCAACGGATCGGCATACTTTACTTTGGCCCGCGCGGAGTAAGTGTCACCGGTGTGAAAGACGACGGGCACATCGTACTTCTCGGCCATCCGATAGATCGCGTTGTATGCCGGATCGTAAGCGTACCGATGAACATAACCGAGATAGATCTTGATGCAGCCGTACTTCCCTGACTTCAGTCCGCTTTCGATGGCAGCAGCATCGATCGTCAAGCCAACGCCGGCACAGTAGACGACGTTCCGGTTCTTCAAATCATGGAAGTTCGCCCCCGTCGGGCTGGTGTGGGCCACTGCCCCGACAACGCCTGCTTCGCGCCACTCTTTGAAGTATTGAGCTTCGGTTTTCGCGATACCGCTGGTTCGTTCGAGACCGCCGGAAAAGTCAGTGTGCGTATGCGCGTCGATGACTGGCACGTCGGTTGATAATGGATTTTGGAACTTGGGCTGGGCGTACGTCGTGTAGACACAGGCCACGCAGAGCAGCGCAAGCGAGACGAATTGTTTCACTGTTGAATCTTGGGCCTTTCATCTGTTTTTAATCCGTGCTACCGTTCGAGACGAACATATCACGGATCTCGTTACGAGCCGGCTGGTTGGGTCTCGAAAATTCTTAAAACAAATCGCGGTGGAGCCTGATGCTGAGGTTCATTTTTCTCCCACGCTATGCGTCCCGAGCCGTAGCATTCGCGTTGTTCGCGGGGCTATGCTGGGCCCTGCTTTCTCCACAACCTTCCGCGGCCCAACTCCAGATCCAAACGACGACTCCTCGGAATCCAACCTGGACGTTCTCGCCAGGCGACGAAGACGTCTTCGTCCTCTATCAAAACGAGCGTGGTGAAACAACTTGTCGCCCGGCAACTAAAGCCGAGCGCGACCAGATCGATTCGCGTCGCTCGGGCGGCCCGGCACGAGTGATCTATCCCGGCGCGCCGCGCGAACGCGACGGTGCGAACGCGATAAGATCGTTGGAATCGACTACCGGTTTGAATCTTCTTCCTTCGGCGGGATTGCGGATCGTGCTGCACGGCACTACCCAGCTCGACAACACGCCGGCAGCGAAAAACGCTTTCATCGTTGCCGCCAATCGCTGGGAATCGATCATCTCCACCCCGATCACCGTCGTGATCGACGTCGATTTTGGAACAACGTTCTTCGGCACGCCATATCCGAATCCAGGCATTCTCGGCGCCACTGGCTCCAATTCAATCGTTGGTCCGTTCGCCGATCTGCGTCAGCGTTTGATCGTCGGCGCGTCGAACAACAACGAGACGCAACTCTACAACGCGCTACCTCCAACCGAGCTGCCGACGGAAGTGAACGACGTAACCAGCAGCGTTACCAACGCGCGCGCAACTGCTGCCAACGCCCGCGCCCTTGGACTCGTCCCTGACATCGTTAATCCTGATGCACTCGCGCTTGGACAAGCAGACGCCGGGATCGGTTTCAACTCTGCATTCAATTTTGACTTCGATCCCGAAAACGGCATCACTTCGGATTTGACCGACTTCGACTCTGTCGCCACACACGAAATCGGTCACGCGCTCGGTTTTACTTCAAACGCCGGTCGCACTGATACATCCGCCGTTTCCGTTTGGGATATTTACCGCTTCAGACCCGCGCGGGCGAGCCTTGCCACTTTCGGCACCGCGCCGCGCGTGTTGTCGATCGGCGGCGACCAACGGTTCTGGGGTAATCAGCTCTCGACCTACGCGACGTTTGAACTGGACCTCTCCACTGGTGGCCCAAACCCCGGTCCCAACGATGGCGATGGACGGCAATCGAGTCACTGGCGCGACGACTCGCTGATCTCCACGCGGCAGTACATCGGCATCATGGATCCGACGCTGGGCCGCGGATTGCGCCGCACGATCAGCGAGAACGACATGATGGTGCTAGACCTGATTGGTTACTCGATAGGTGGACCACCGCTGGTGCGTCCGCCGAATAACAACTTCGCCAATCCAACCGATCTATTCAACGGCGCGGGCTCCGTCACCGGCACGAATGTGAACGCTACTCGCGAGAATGGTGAACCGGCCCACGTGGGCTATATGGGCGACAAGTCTGTCTGGTACCTGTGGCTGTCGCCGGTGAACGGACAAGCGACATTCGACACGATCGGGAGTAACTTCGACACTACGCTCTCCGTATATCAAGGTCAGGCCATCACTCTACTCGGTACGATTGCACTCAACGACGACATAGTTGCCGGCGTAGACAAAGCGAGTCGCGTGCAGTTCAACGTTACCGCCGGACAAACCTACCGCATCGTCATCGACGGGTGGAACAGTGAGTTTGGCAACATCACGCTTAACTGGACTTCGAACGGCAGTGCGCCAACGCCAACACCTACGCCCACGCCAACTCCAACCCCCACACCTACGCCAACGCCGACACCAACGCCACCGGCAGACATGGCGATCGAGTCGTTTGTAGCCACACCTGATCCAGTTGGGACGACGCAGTTCGTCACCTTCACGCTGAACGGACGCAATTTTGGACCAGGCGGTGCAGACTTTTGGCACATGGAGATCACGCTTCCATCGGGAACTACCTTTGTTTCCTGCGTGCCCACGTGCTCGTCGCCGCAGGGTAGCGATGGTGGAACGGCTGGAATAACTTTCGACACTCTTGACATCAACATCCCATTCAGTTTCTCAGTGACGGCGAGAGTGAATGCCGCTACCGGGTCTACACTTCAGGCGACAGCAAACGTCTCGAGTGCCAATCCGGATCCGAATCTCGCTAACAACATGCGTGCAGCGTCTGTTCGCGTAGCTGATCTGGTCCGCTTCACGGATGCGCAAAAGATTTCCATGAGCTCGGAGGGGCATTACGTCCTCGCACTTCGCCGCGGGACGGTATGGGCGTGGGGACACAATTTCTACGGACAGATCGGCAACGGAACGAATTCAAACCAACCGACTCCGGTGCAGGTCGACGATCTGATGTCAGTGATAGACATCAGCGCCGGACACGACTTCGCTGTTGCACTGAAGAGCGATGGCACAGTCTGGACCTGGGGCAACAATGAATTCGGCCGATTGGGAATCGGAACGTCGACGCCGTCCACGGCAAACCGTCCGCTGAAGGTTGTAGGTCTAACTTCCATCACCGCGATTGCCGCTGGCAACAGTCATACGTTGGCGCTGAGAGCAGACGGGACTGTTTGGGTCTGGGGAGCAAACGGCAGCGGTGAACTAGGCCTCGGCACGTCGGATTTTGGCGTCCATGCAACTCCGGTCCAGGTACCGGGCCTTAACGGTATCGTCGCTATATTTAATCGCGGTCGTGTGTGTTATGCGGTCAAGGCCGACGGCACGGTGTTCGGCTGGGGCACGACATTTAGCGGCACACTGGGCGACGGCGCATCAGGCACTTTAGGCGTAATGTCGCCGATCGAGTTGCCTGCGTTGAAAGGGATGAAAGCCGCGTCGACAGGTCTAATTTCGACGGTGGTAATCAAAGCGGACAACACAGTTCTCTCGTTCGGCAATAACTTCCGAGGTCAACTCGGCCGTGGCCTGCCGGATAATGGTCCCTTCCCTGTGCCGGCGCAGATTCCCGGCCTGCTGGCGAAGCACATTTCAAACGGCAGTTCGGTTGTGATGGTGACGGATCAATCAGGAGCGCTAAAGGTTTTTGGCCGCAATGACGACGGACAGCTCGGCCTCGGTGGTCAGGATCTATCGGCGCATCCGACGCCCGTATTTGTTCCGGGCATCTCCAATGTTGTCGCTACCGTCGCGGGTAGCCATGCAGCACTGGCGTTGATCGACGATCCAGTGGCAGGCCGCACGATTCGATCCTGGGGTGGGAACAACGACGGCGAACTCGGTCTGGGCTCAGTTGGTGGTCAGAATCTTATTCCAACTCTTGTACCGGAAAACGGTACGGTCGCGCAGCCGATCTTCAGTGTTGCGGCAGGAACGATCCCGGCTACTCAAGTGCAGGTTGCGTGCGGAACTCCCGGCAGCGTCATTCATTTCACTACGAACGGATCTGATCCGACCGAGAGCGATCCGATAGTGGCCCATGGAGGAACTGTTGCGGTGAACAGTTCGATGACGTTGAAAGCGCGCGCGTTTCGTGCCGGGCTTGCTGCGAGTCCAGTGAAGAGCGCGACTTACACGGTCGTGGCAGCGGTGGCGCTGCAACTGCTGATCGATCAAACCGGACCAGCGGTGGACCAGGCCGCGGCGTTCGACTTGCTGACGCTAATTCGCGATCCCTTCCCGGTGATCGGCATCAGCAACGTGCTCAATCCGGGCACCGACAAGAACACACGCCTCGTTGTTTTCGTGTCGAACTTGCAGCAGGTGCCGAATGAACCAGCTTCAGCCGTTGTCGTGAATCTGGTTGGCAGCAACAGTCAAAACTACGACGTGCCCGCCGAAGACGTGCGGCCTGTAGCCAATTCGGACTTTATTCAGGTAAGCTTCCGTTTGCCTGATACCCTTGCCCCGGGGACTTGTACGATCCGGATAAAGTCTCACGCACAAGTCAGTAATGCCGGGACCATCAGAGTCAAACCTTAGCGTTGCCATGAGAAGACTATTTCTGTTGCCCCTCCTCGTTTTCGCCGCGGCGACCGCCGTTTTCCCGCAGTCGGGAAGACGAATCACGAATCCGCAGCCGACTTACACCGCGCCGGTCCAACCGCCCGTCAATCCGGAACCGGCGCCGAAGAACACCGCGCCGCCTGCGCCGCTGACGTTCTTGCCTGAGCGTTTGCTCGAACGGAAGATCAAAGGCATCGACAAAGGCGAATTCCGGCTTGCCGATTTTCACGGCAAGGTGGTGGTGATCAATCTTTGGGCTTCATGGTGTGGACCATGTCGTCGTGAAGTGCCCGATTATGAAAAGGTGCGGAAGAGTTATGAGGGCCAGGAAGTGGAGTTCGTCGCCCTGACCGCGGAGGATCCGGATGAAGACAGCGCCGCAGTGAAGAGGTTTTTGAAGCAGGTCACTTTCGGTTTCCGCCTGGGTTGGGCCGACCGCGAGTTGGCCCGCGCACTCATGAACGGACGCAATTCAATTCCGCAAACGATCGTCATCGACAGCGATGGCCGCGTCGTCAAGCAGTGGAGCGGCTACGCACCGGGACGCAGCGCCGACAGATTAAGAGACGCGATCGATCAAGCACTACCACAGAAGTCTCAATAACTACTTCACGTATTCCCAATGCCACGGCTCGTAGAAGTACGGCCGAAATCCGAACTTGTTTGCATTGCGCACGAGCCACTTGTATGCGGGTGTGTTGACCTGGATGGCGCGGTTCGCGTCCTTCGTATCGACGGGATCGCCGCCGACGTAGAGGTCTAAGGCCTTGCCGGTGAAGTGTGGACTGTTGACTGCGAGTCCCGCGCTGCCCGCGTTGGGCGATTTGCGACGCAACTCATCCTGATACTCGCGCGAGCGAAACGCGGAGATGATCTTGAAGTATTTCTCGTTGGGCGCGAGTTCGCCTGACGGCGTATGCGAGAGTTTTAGATCGTCGATCGCGGCAGCAAGCATCTTTCGATAAGCCTCGTACGTAGCGCGCTCGACCTGGCGCAGTTCCGCTGCGCGTGAAGGATCGTAGCAGTCGGATGGCGACGCGGTGACGAGCTGATCCGGTGTTGCGGCCGTGCGGTTCTTGAGCCGGTTGCCTTGCCACTGCGAGACCATTGCCATCCATGAGTTTTCGTCGAGGATGCCGCTCGTTCCCAGGCCTCGTTTCTTTTGCCACTTCGTGACGGCTTCGGCGAAATCGTCGGTTGCCGGATCGTGTTTCGTATCGAGGGTCTGCGCGAGCAGCTCGTCGTAGAGATACCAGCCGCGTTGTTGTTTCCCGCCAAAGGTCCAACTCAGCTCGTTCCTGAGCAACTGATTTTGCGCTGCCGCCGCGGAATCCGTGGAAGGTGCTTTCGGCTTGGTTGTGCTGGTTAAGACCGCGGGTTTCACCGGGGGATTGCTCTTGGTCGTCCGCGATTGACCACGACCACCGCGCGGTGCAAAGGCCACGACTGTCGCCCCTGCTGCAAGCGCAATAATAATTACAAGGAGATGAACTTTCCGGTTTTTCATTGGGTCGACTTATGCGATGCACGAATGCGCGCCACGGTTCGACACTTTTTTATAGAGAATCAACGCCGTCTGCGGACATGCCGTGTGGTTGCCCGCCCGCGAGTAGATTTCGTCGCCTTTTTCGTGGCCTTTTTGCTCCCTGACTTGCTTCTTGGGGGCGCTGCTTTCGCCGGAGCGTGATGGGCCTGTTGTTGCGGACCACGCGCCTCTTCGAGCGAAGCCGTGATCAGCTCGTCACTCGGCCGAGTGCCGTTCATGAATGCAAACACGTGATAGTTCGCATTTCGTTCGCGGATTACTTCAATACGACCGTTTCGTTTCAGCTCCGCGAGCTTGTCCATTACAAACGACTGTTCCGCGGCGCTCATATAACGAAAGTCGATATCGAATGCCAGACCGGTAGAATGCGGTGGAGTGTCGATCAACACGGCGTTGCGGTTTACTCGGCGTAACGCGCGTTGATACTGCTCGGGCCGCACCAGCGAACTCACGGGCAACCGCCGGCCAAACTGGGCGTGATACGCCGCCGCCACTTCTTCCATCACTTTCAACGCCGGTGGACGCACCGAACTCAACATCGTCATCTTGAATGCCTGCCGGTCAGTCGAGTTATTCAGATCAAACGACCGCCCGGCGAAATTCTTCGCCAGCGACTGTAACGAGTCGTAGTCGTGGAACATCCGCTGGCGCGTCTCGGCGGTGCCGTAGATCTCTTCGAGTTCTGCTTTGTCTTTGTCTGTTGAGCTTAACTCTGCCTGGACGGCTGTGATCTCTTTTTGGAGTTCGCGCTGTTTCGTGCGTTCGCGTTTCGTCAGCTTTGTTGCCTGGCTCTTCAGCGACGTAATGTCACTTTGCAACTTCGCTCGCTTATCGTCGAGTTGTTTGTAAGCGGCCGTGAGTTGCGACTCGTCGTAGATCTCGATACTTCGATCGTCGACATATCGCGAAAACGCATCGTCATCTGCGCGTTGGCCGATACCGAAGAGGATATACGTATCAGTGAACGCCGGCACCGTTACCATCTCACCGCGTTGGATCATCGCGGCGAGATCCATATAGTCCTGACAAGTATGGAGCTCAGATTTCGTGACCTCTGCGACCTGCGTCGCCAGGAACCAGTGACGTTCCTCGTAATGCTTCAGCTCGGGAGGCGTTTCCACGCGAGCGTTAACCCCGGCGGGTTCGCCGCGATCGGCTTTGACTTTCTCAACCGCCTGGTCCCACGTGTCGGCAATCGGCTCTGCGGATATACCCGGAGACTCCTGGGCTCGTTGGCCCTGCCATCTGGGTGGAGCCAGGCGGAGTCCGACCGACACTCCCACGCCGACGGCCGCAAAGAACAAAAGTATGAGAACGATTCGTTTGGTCATCGATACGCGGTCGCTAACAAGTCACCATTATAGAGAACACTGGGCCTACTTTTGTGATTGCAAATATTTTGCAATTGCGGGGCCCCACTAAATCGTTGACCTGCTCCGGCGGCCAGCGTATGGTTATTACCAGCAATTCGTCCCCCGCCCCGACGACGCAATCCCCCCGGATTTGAATCTTTCAATGCCTCCAGGATTGAGGGAGGTGGTCGTGTCTAACTGGCGCAAGTTCGCAACAGCTTTTGTATTAACTGCCGGTCTGCTTTTGGTGATCCCGTTCGAATCATCAGCCAGGTCGCAACGTAAACGTGTGGTCAAGCGTCCCCCAACGCGAACGGAGCTGAAGCAAGCAGAACGACGTCTGTCAGAGATGGGTTACAAGAGTGGCCCAGCCGACGGCGTGATCGACGAAACCACGCGCAACGCTCTCGTCCTGTTTCAGAAGTGGGAAGGACGTAAAGTTACAGGTCAACTCACTCGCAGCGAGTTCGACGCGATCATGAGCGCCGAACCGCCACAACCACGCGACCCCGGTTACGCACATGTCGAGGTGGACGTCGACCGGCAGATGCTCTTGTTGATCGATAGCGACGGCGCAATCACCAAAATGCTTCCGGTCTCGACCGGCAGCAATAAGCAGTACAACGAAAAAGGCCTGCGCGGTTTGGCGTACACGCCACGCGGTCGCTTCAGAATCTATGCCAAGATCGCCGGCTGGAGAAAATCACCGCTCGGCTTGCTCTATTACCCGAACTACTTCAGCGACGGACTCGCTATTCACGGCAATCCATCCGTGCCTCGTTCGCCGCAGAGTCACGGATGCGTTCGCATTCCAATGTCCGCGGCGGAGGAAATGAGCAAACGTCTTCCGGTCGGGATGATCTTGCTGATCTACGACAGCCA
>Ga0111539_10008430_pt1 | contig 13114 bp, 10 predicted proteins | sample RhiMethybrSRZTD1_FD_79667 | JGI IMG/M metagenome (GOLD analysis project Ga0111539, IMG submission 79667) | Populus rhizosphere microbial communities from Tennessee, USA - Rhizosphere MetaG P. TD hybrid SRZTD1 (version 2) (version 2) | ecosystem: Host-associated > Plants > Roots > Rhizosphere >...
CATGCTGCCCGGTTATCGGGACGTCGTCGAGCAATTCTCCCACATTGAAATCGTTGGACAATGCGCCGCTTTGGCGGAAATGCCGGCCTGCTCACTGGGGCGGGCGTCGACCCGGGATGGCCTGCCGGTCTACGTCCTGCTCTGCCCGCTTTTATACGAGCGACCGGGCAATCCCTATGGCGACGAATCCGGCCGCGACTGGCCCGACAATGACGTTCGTTTCGGACGTTTCGCGTCCGCCGCCGCCGAACTTGCCATGGGCACGCTGGACAAGAATTGGGCAGCGGACCTGGTTCACGCCAACGACTGGCAGGCTGCGCTGACGCCCGCTTATCTGGCCTGGAAGGGTGCGAAGGTCCCCTCGATCCTGACCATCCACAACCTCGCCTACCAGGGGCTATTCCCACGGGACTCGCTGCGCCGGATCGGCGCGCCCGAAAGCTCCTTCCATATCGATGGGCTCGAATTCTACGACAAGCTGTCGTTCCTCAAGGGTGGCATCGTCTATGCCTCGCACCTGACTACGGTCAGCGCGACCTATGCCAAGGAGATCACGACGCGAGAGCTAGGCTGCGGGCTCGAAGGTCTGCTCCGGCAGCGCTCGGACGCCGCGCAACTGACCGGCATTCTCAACGGCATCGACGAAAGCTGGGATCCGCGCGCCTGCGCGCAACTGGCGCAGACGTTTGCGGCCGGCGATTGGGAGGGCAAGCAGGCAAACGCCGATTACGTCCGCAAGCAGTTTGGCCTGGCGCTGTCGCGCGGCCCGATTTTTGGTCTTGTCGCCCGTCTGGTTCACCAGAAAGGCGTCGATCTCGTACTGTCCGCCGCCGACGAGATCATCGAGGCCGGCGGGCAGATCGTGGTGACCGGCAGTGGCGAGCCGCAGATCGAGCAGGAGCTGGTCGATGCGCACCGCCGCAGGCCGGACGCAATCGGGGTCGCCATCGGCTTCAACGACGGGCAGGCGCGGCGAATTTTCGCCGGCAGCGACTTTACGCTGATGCCGTCGCGGTTCGAACCGTGCGGGCTGAGCCAGATGTATGCGCAGCGATTTGGATCGCTGCCGATCGGTCACCAGACCGGCGGACTGGCCGAGACCATCCAGGACGGCGAAACCGGATTTCTGTTTTCACAGCCATCCGCAGAGTCTTTCCTCGGCGGCGTGCGTCGGGCGTTCGAAGCCTTCGGGGCCAAGGACCGCCTCGACGCGATGCGGCGCAGCGCGATGGCGCGATCCTTTAGCTGGGATCTCTCGGCGGCCTGTTACAACGCGCTCTATCGGAAGACGACCGCGCCTTCCATCAGTGCGTGACTGCGATTACGCCGCCGCTTCCGGCACGACTTCCACCTGCTCATGAAGGATGACGCCGGAGAGCGGATCGAACTCGCCGACCCAGGGTTTCCGGTCGAGCACCGCCCTGGTGTGACGGTAACCGGCATCCCAGCGCTGCATGATGCCGGATGGACTGAAATCGATATCCTTGGTGTGGTCCTCGCGGCTGAGCTGTGGGGCGAGCAGCCGTACGACATGCATGCGGGTCGGGCAGCCGTAGCCAGCAAGCTCTCTCACCGCCTCGCTGTTGCGCTCGGATTCCGGCAGGCGCGCAGCGAGCTGGTTGATGACATGGCGCAGACGATGCGCCTGCTCCTGACGGGCGATGTGGCTGGCAATCCGGCTCGAATACTGCACGTCTTTGTGACGATTCAGCACCTCCGCCATCGTGGTCGGCTCGGCGCCGGAGGGATTCCACAGATGCACGGCGAAGATCAGCGAGTTCTTGCGTGGATTGTCGTCGAACACGGCCTCCGTCGGCGTGTTTGATAGAATGCCGCCGTCCCAATAGAGTTCGCCGTCGATACGCACCGCCGGGAATGCCGGCGGCAACGCGCCCGACGCGATGATGTGCTTGACGCCAAGCTCGCCGTCACGGCTGTCGAAATAGCGCATCTGGCTGGTGCGGACATGCGCAGCGCCGACCGTCAGGCGCGGCGTGCATTGATTGAGCAGATTGAAATCCACCAGCTCGCGCAAGGTCCGCTCCAGCGGCGAGGTCGAGTAATAGCCGGCGTTGTCGGCGCCGAGCGGATAGCTATCGCCGGCATGGGCCAGCGGATTGGGCCTGAAGAAGCCGGGAATGCCGTTGGTCACCGTTGACCAGTAAGACAGCTTTTCATTGAAGCCCGGAAATATGTCGCGAAAGCTCCAAACCGGGTTCTGCTCCATCTTCTTCCAGAACTCGCGCAGGCGCGACAGCCGGTTGTGTGGCGAGTTGCCCGCGATCAGGCTGGCATTGATGGCGCCGATCGAGGTACCGATGATCCAGTCCGGCTCGATGCCGGCCTCGTGCAGCGCCTGGTAGACGCCGGCCTGATAGGAGCCGAGCGCGCCACCGCCTTGCAGCACCAGCACGACCTGACCCGACTCGGACCTTCCCAGAGACCGCAAGGTTGGCGCGGAATTGCTGCCCTTCAAATCGCTCATGTCACGCTCCTTGCCAATTTCGCGTTCTGTTGTTTGCGCGTGGTTTGCCGATGATATGTTAACGCTTCAGTGTGCGGACCAGCCGCCGTCGACCGGCAGCGCAATCCCGGTGATCGACGCCGCCGCGTCGGTCGCGAGAAATACAGTCAAGGCACCCAGTTCCTCGACGCTCGCAAAATGCTTGCTCGGCTGCTGCGCCAGCAACACGTCGCGGATGACGCTTTCGCGGGAAATGCCGTGCGCCCTCGCCTGGCTGTCGATCTGCGCCTCGACCAGCGGCGTATAGACGTAACCCGGACAGATCGCGTTGCAGGTGATGCCGTCTTCGGCGGTCTCAAGCGCGGTGACCTTGGTCAGGCCGACGATACCGTGCTTGGCCGCGACATAGGCTGCCTTGAATGGCGAAGCGACCAGCCCGTGGGCGGAAGCGATGTTGATGATCCGCCCGAACTTGTTGCCACGCATCGCCGGCAGCGCCAATCGCGTGGTGTGAAAGACCGACGACAAGTTGATCGCCAGGATCGCGTCCCATTTCTCGACCGGAAACTGCTCCAGCGGCGCGACGTACTGGATGCCGGCGTTGTTGACGAGCACGTCGAGCCGGCCGTTCCCGGCGATCGTCGCTGCGATCATCTCGGCGATCGCATCATCGTCCGCCATGTCGGCGGCGCAATAGCTGACCCTGACGCCGAAATCAGCTTCGATCTGGTCTCTGGTCCTGATGATATCGGCCGCGAGACCCAATCCATTGAGCACCACTGCCGAGCCAGCCTTGGCCAGCGCGCGGGCGATCCCGAGCCCGATGCCGCTGGTCGAGCCCGTGACCAGCGACACCTTGCCGGCCAACGGCCGCGAAGCCACAGAATTCCGGGAATTGATCTGGATATTCATAACCGCCCTTTGGTTGGGGATTCAGCACCTTACGCCGTCCACTTCCGCTTCAATCTGCACGGCCGGCGGCAATCCAGGAAATGCCGTTTGGCTTCCAAAACCATACGCCGGCGCTATGGCGGTTATGGTGTCATCGGGGGGCGCGATCGGCTAAGTTCCCGGCACGACAGAACGGGCCACAGCCATGGAGATGCATCAGGTTCGCTACTTCCTTGCGGTCGCGCGCGTGCTCAACTTCACGCGCGCCGCCGCCGAGTGCAACGTCACGCAACCGTCGTTGACGCGGGCCATCAAGCAACTGGAAGCAGAACTCGGCGGCGACCTGTTCCGCCGCGAGCGCCCCGCTGCGCAACTGACCGAACTCGGTCAGCGCATGCATCCGCTGCTCAAACAATGCTATGAGGCGGCGACCGGCGCGCGCGACCTTGCCTCATCCTTCAAGAGCGGCGAAGTCGGCGCGCTCCGGATCGCGCTGACCCATTCCGTCGATCTGTCGCTGCTGATTCCGCATCTCGACCAGATCAGGCGGCTGTTCAATCGCCTGGAGTTTCGATTCCTGCGCGGCACCAGCCGCGAAGTCGCGGAGTTCCTCAAGAAAGGCGAAGCCGAACTCGGCATCGCCGCCGAAATCAGCGAAGAATGGGACCGGCTCGATACCTGGCCGCTGTTCACCGAAAACTTTCAACTCGTCGTCAACCGCAATCATCCGCTGGCGGGTCGCGAGAAAATCGATTTCGGCGATCTTCGCGCCGAGCAATTGCTGTCGCGAAACTATTGCGAGCATGCGGCGCGCGTGAATCTTTCACTCCGCGAACACGGCCTCGACGTCGATCGCAGCCATGAAATCGCTTCGGAACGCGATTTGATCGAACTGCTCGAAGCCGATATCGGTATCGCCGTGGTGCCGGACACCGCCTCGATGCCGCCGACGCTGAAGCGCGCCGCGGTCGAAGGACTGGATGCGCGGCGAACGGTGAACCTATACGGTGTTGCGGGGCGTGAACGGACGGCTGTGGCCTCTACTGTGATGCGCATGCTGCGCGGCGCCGACTGGCAGCAATTCATCGGCAAGTCCGCCAGCGTCTGAGGCGATGAAGCGCTGGTGCCGTCAGCGATCTTCGCTCGCGCTCTTCAGCGCGGCAATCAAGTCGTCAATTTCCATACGCTTGCGAAAATCAGGATCGACAAAGCGAGCCTTCACCAATCCGTCGCGGCCGACCACGAAGGTGGCCGGGATCGGCAGCACCCAGCCGTCATTGCCATGGAAACTCAACATGTCCTGGTATGACAGTAGCCGCTGGATTTCGGTGCCGAGCCAGATCGCAAGATTAAGGGACAGCGCGTAGCCGTTATCGAGGTCGGTCAGGACCGGAAACCGCGCACCGGCCTCGGACTTGAATTTTTTGGCATAGGCTTGCGTCTCCGGCATGATGGCGACCGTCTGCGCGCCCAATGCCTTGATCCGATCCTGGGCCTGGATCACCGCCCGCACATTCAGCCGGCAATAGGGACACCAGTGGCCGCGATAGAACATCACTGCGACCGGCCCGTTGTCGATCAGCGATTTCAGGCTGACCAGCCGGCCAGTCTCGTCCGGCAGAACGAACGGCGGCATCACCTCGCCCGGTCTTGGCGCATTTTCGCCGCCGCCATTTTCGTTGAGGCGCGCGACAAGCCGGTCGACCGCTTCGCCATAGGCCGGAAAAATCTCCCGTCCTGCCGCGGCATAGGCCTCAAGCTGCTCACGCAAGCTGCCTTCCATTCCGCTGCATTGCTCGAAGGCCACCCTGAGACGATCCGCATTGGCTGGTGATAGCATCGTCGTCATGTTTTGCTCCGGCGCGTCAGCCATTATTTTCCGGTCCGGGCCGCCCTGCAAGGGCGGCCCGGACATTCGAGCGTCACTGGCTCAGGGCAGATAGAAATTGCCGGTCGGGTCGAGCATCCCCGAGGTCGAGTAGAGCTGGCCCTTGTCCATGAAGAACACGGTGTTGTTCGGCACCTTGACGGCGTTCTTCATCATCGCATCGTGATTCTTGGGGGCCGATGCCATGGCCATCGCCGACATTTTCCCGGGCCCGGCATACATGTAGGCCATGCCCGGATTGAATTCCCAGGGAACTTGCGAGAAGGCAGAGGTCGCGACGGCCGCAAAGGCGGCGGCGGCAATCAGGGACTTGGAAAGCGTTGTCATTGGGATCCTCAAGGCTTAATGGAAACGCCCGCCAATCGGGCGCTGGCCCATCTGAGGGCGGCCTGCCCCGAATGAGAAATGCCGTTGCACAATCGGTTCGATAGCCGCGGCGTATTGAAGAGGCGCCGAGTCGCACATAGCGCGGCGCTATGGATTCAAGAGCCAACCAGCATTTCCTCCCACACGCGAATTCGATGATGGTCGTGGACGTAGCCGGCCTGATCCCCCGAGGCCAAGGCAGCGTAGAGACACAGAGGAGACCACGACATGTCCAAATCCAACGTCACGTTACGCACGATCTGGCAGAGCCTCGCACTCGCCGGAACGATCGCAGGTTCGGCCGCGACCGCTTCGCCCGCGATGGCCGGCGAATGTCCGGCCGGCAAGATGCAGGCGAACGTCCGCGAGAAGGTCGATTACAAGCCGGTCGGCGTCACCGATGTCACACTCGGCGCGATCAACCTCGAGAAGCAGCCGGCGAAGATCAAGGATCGCGAGCTGCGCTTCCGCAAGCTGACGATCGAACCCGGCGGGATCGTGCCCTGGCACAGCCATGACGACCGCCCGGCGCTGATCTATGTCCAGCAGGGCGAGATCGTCGAATATGCGAGCAACTGCTCCGAGCCGATCGTACACAAGGCCGGCGAGATCAGGCCTGAAGTGTCCGGCACCTCGCACTGGTGGAAGAACCTCGGCAAGGAAACCGTCATTCTCTACGTCGGCGACGTCCGCAAGGATCCGCACGACCACAACATGTAACGAGCGCCGTTCGAGGTCTCGTTGCGGGATGTGACGCCTTGGGGTTCCCTTGTCGCGCCCCACACGCCAAGGCGTCACATCCCTTCTTTTCGTCTACCGCGCGAGAAACGCCATGACCATGTCCGAAACGATGGAAATGCATGATCCTTCGCCCGGCGTGGTGCTGCGCTCACTCGTCATCGGCCTCACGGCCTTCCTGACCGTGGTCGATCTGTTCGCAACGCAGGCAATCCTTCCCTCGCTGACCCGGCATTACAACGTGTCGCCCGCGGAGATGGGCTTTGCGGTCAACGCCAGCACGCTCGGCATGGCGGTCGCCGGCCTCGTTGTCGGCTTCCTGAGCCCGCATATCGACCGCCGATTCGGCATTCTCCTGAGTCTGATCCTGCTCGCGATCCCCACCACGTTGCTGGCGAGCGCACCGAATCTGATGGTGTTCACCGTGCTGCGTGTTGCGCAGGGCCTCTGCATGGCCTCGGCGTTTGCGCTGACGCTGGCCTATCTCGGCGAGCAATGCAGTTCGATGGACGCAGCCGGCGCGTTCGCGGCCTATATCACCGGCAACGTCGCCAGCAATCTGATCGGACGGCTGGTAGCTGCTGCCTTGGTCGATACCCTGGGACTGGCATCGAATTTCTATTTCTATGCGCTGCTCAATGTTGCCGGCGCGGTGCTGGTCTATTTCACCATTCAGCGCGTCAGGCCCATGCATGCGATGCCCGCGACCAAGTCGCTATTTGAAGCGACCCTTGGCCATTGGCGCAACCCGGCGCTCCGCTCGGCCTTCGCCATCGGCTTCTGCATTCTGTTCGCCTTCATCGGCACGTTTACGTTCGTGAATTTTGTGCTGGTCAGCGAACCGTTGTCACTCGGACGGATGGATCTCGGCTTCGTCTATTTCGTCTTTGCGCCTTCCGTGGTCACGACGCTGTTCGCCGGTAAGGCCGTGGCGCGATTTGGCACGCCATCGGCGCTCTGGGGCGCGCTCGCGGTTTCCGCCGCAGGACTGCCGCTGATGCTGTCTTCGCATCTGCCGCAAGTTCTGGCGGGCATGGTACTGGTCGGCATCGGCACGTTCTTCGCACAGGCCTGCGCCACCGGCTTCGTCGGCCAGGCGGCCCTCGACAACCGCGGCGTCGCCAGTGGAACCTACCTCGCCTGCTATTTCCTCGGCGGCCTCGTCGGCAGCGCTGTGCTCGGCCAATTGTTCGATTCCTTCGGGTGGACCGCCTGCGTTGCCGGCGTCGGCGGTTCGCTGGCCATTGCAGCGCTGCTGACCACGCGGCTTGCGCTCAAGCCGTTCGCCGCGTCTCGGGCATGAACAACCAGATAATTGTCAGGCCGACGGCCGCGATCGCAGCTAACCCCGTGAAGGCTGTGCTGCTGCCGAAGGTGTCGCTGATATAGCCGGCGAGCACCGTGCTGAGCGAGGCGCCGATTCCGGTCGCGGTGCCGACGGCGCCTTGCGCCAGGTTGAAATGGCCGCTTCCGTAGGCGACATCGGCCACGATCAACGGCACCATCACGCTGAGCACGGCCGCGGTAATGCCGTCGAACACCTGCACCGCGACCAGAAGAAAGGGATCGCTCACGACCGCGAACAGCAGACCGCGGATCGCGAGCGCGCCGAACGCCAGCAGCAGCAGCGGCCGCCTCCCCCAGACCTGCGCCTTTCGCCCGACCGACGGCGAGGTCAACGCGACAATGGCCTGCGGCACGATGATGCAGGCTGCAATCAGTACCGGCGCCCATTGGGGCGATCGCGTGGTGACCACGCCTGCCATCAGCGGCAGCATGGCCGCATTCGCGAGCTGAAACAGCAGCACGCCGCCGGCGAAGATCAACAGCGGGCGCTGGGCCAGAAGATGCAATACGCTGGTGGCCTCGGTATCTGGAACCTCGCGCATCACGGCGCCGTGGGATTGCGCCACGTCGATCTCCTGCCCGCGGATCCGCGCGAGCGCCATCAAGGTAGGGATAGCGAGAAGGGCGGTGACGAAGAATACCGATTGACTCGACAGGAAATAACCGCAGGCGCCCATCAAGGCCGCAGCGGACCCGTTGCCGAGAGATGCAAAGCGGGCATTGCGCCCAAGCCGCTCCCCGATCGCGAGCGGCCCTACCAGACCAAGGCTGATCGCGGCAATCGCTGGACCCAGCACACAACTCGCGAGCGCATGCAGCGTCGCGGCCGCCGTCACCACCGGAAAGATCGGCCACAGCGCATAAGCCAGCGCGCTGCAGCCGATGGTCGCGACCGCCAGACCAGCCATCAGCCGTTCGGAGCGCGCGGCGTCGACGATGGCGCCGCCCGGTATCTGTCCGAGCAGGCCGACTATCCCGCCGATCGAGAGCACGAAGCCGATCTCGACCTGCGTCCATTTCTGCGTGGTCAGATAGACCGCCACGAAGGGACCGAAACCGGTCTGCACATCGGCGAGAAAGAAGATGAACCAGTCGAGGCCGCGCTGACTTTCGCGCGATGGGGTTGGCCTGCCAGCCGGCACTGGCGGCAGCGGCACAACATTGCCTGCACCGGCGGATCGCCCATGGCGATCGTCGTCACTCCGGTCGAACGATTGGGATGGGCGCGCGACCAGACCGTCTCTCCTCTAGTGATCGAAGTCCCACGGCTGCAAACGGCCGGCCGCCCCGAGTACGATGACCGGCGCATCCTGCTTGTATTCCGGCGCCGCGGTCACCTGCTCCTTGGTCAACTCGAGCGTGATACTGTCACGCTTGTTGGCAACGCTTCCGAAATGCAGCGCGTTCCAGTCGACCACGATCTTTCGGCTCCCAACACCGAGAAAGCCGCCGAAATCGATCACCGCGGCGCGCACCGTGCCCTCGCGATCGACGATCACGTCGACGATACGTCCCATGTCTTCATTGGCCGGGCTGCGGACATCGCGGCCCAATATGCCGAGCGCGTCCCTGGCGCCGATCACGGTGACGGAAGGCGGAGGCGCCGGCTCCTTTACTGCCTCCTGTGGAGCCGCGCGCTTGCCCTGCGTCGTTCCCGTATCATCTGCAGCCGAAACCGGAAGGCTCGCAGTCAACCCGGCGATCAGGAGTGTGATGAGAACAGCGGTGCGCATGTGGCCTCCCCAGTTTCCAAGACGCATGGGCCGCGGATGCAGTTCCTAATGCGTCAATACGATCGACACCTGAATTTGGCCCCGCGTTCGCAGCACCTCGAGCGACACTTCCTCACCGTGACGGCGAACCCTTAAGTCAACGCTGGAAGGCCCGAGCTGCAGGTCGCGCAGTACCACCTCGTTGAGAAACTCCGGCAGACGCGGGTCGCGAAGCCGGATCTCGCCGCGCGCCGCATCGAATTCGAGACCGAGCGCCGCCTCCAGCAGCGTGAAGGCCGTCGCACTCGCCCATGCCTGCGGCGCGCAGGCGACGGGATAAAGCACCGGACCGCGCCGCCGTTCACGCCGAAATCCGCAGAACAGTTCCGGCAGCCGCCGCAGGTCCATATAGCTGGCGGCGTCGAACAGGCCCTTGAACAGGTGCGCCACCGAGCGCTTGAGGCCGTAGCGCGCCAGCCCAAGTGCGATCAGCGCGTTGTCATGCGGCCAGATCGATCCATCGTGATAGGACATCGGGTTGTAGCGAACTTCGCCGAGCGCAACGGTGCGGATGCCCCATCCCGAAAAGAATTTTGGACTCATCAGGTCGGCCGCGACGCGCCGGGCACGATCGGTTCCGACAATGCCGGTGAACAGAAGTTGCCCCGCATTCGATGTTCGCACCTTGCACGGCTGCTTGGCGCCGTCGAGCGCCAGCGCGTAGGTGCCGAGTTCCTCGCACCAGAACGCCTCTTCGAAACGTTCGGCGAGAAGCGCCGCGGCGGATTCGAGATTGGCCGCCCGATCGTTCAATCCCAGGCGGCGGGCGCAACGCGCCGCGAGCCGCTTCCCGGCGAATACATATCCCTGGACTTCCGCCAGCGCGATGTAGCCTTCCGCGAGTTGCCCGTCGGCATGAAAGATGGCGTCGAACGAATCCTTCCAGCCCTGATTGGCAAGCCCCTGCTCGGTGGCGCGCCGGTATTCGACAAAGCCGTCCTTGTCGGGGTCGCCGGGCCCGTCGATCCATTGCAGCGCCGCCTCTATCGCGGGCCACAATTCGGCCAGCGTCGCCTCGTCGCCGGTGCGTTCGACATAGAGGCCGGCCAGCAGCACGAACAGCGGCGTCGAATCGACGCTGCCGTAATATTGCGCGAACGGCACTTCGCGCAGCGCCGCCATCTCGCCGCCGCGCATCTCGTGCAAGATCTTGCCGGGCTCGGCGTCGGCAAGCGGATCGACCGCTTTGGCCTGATAGAAAGCAAGCCGCCGCAGCACGCCCTGGGCAATGCGTGGATCGACCCACAGCATCTGCATCGCGGTGATCAGTCCGTCGCGGCCGAACGTGGTCGAATACCAGGGAATGCCCGCATAGGGGTATCTGCCCTGCGGCGTTTCCGTCGTCAGCATGTTGAGGTCGGCCATCGCCTGGCACAGCACCTCGTTAAAGATGTTGTTCGAGGTCTCGATGCTGGCTGCGCCGGCCGTAAACCGGCGCATCTCGCGGCGGTGTGCAAGCAGGCCGCGGAAAAACTGCGCCGGCTTTTGCATGATCGGCTTGTTGCAGGACACTGCGACGAAGAGGGCTGTAACCTCCCCCGGCGCCAGTTCGAAATGATAGGTCGCCGAATTGACGGCAAGCCGCGTCGGCCGCGGATCGAAATGCAGTGCGGTGATGCGGCTCTGGCCGTCGAGCCCATTATACTCGAGCACGACATCGGACGGACCGAGCAATCGGCTGGAGCCGATGCCGCGGCGCGGACGGCGCTCGCCGCGTACCTCGAACAGGTCGGCGAAATCGTTGTCGAACAGCAGCGTTAGATCGAAACTCGCCGGCCGCTCGCCGTGATTTTGCAGAGCTATCCGCTGGTAGGCGGTGCCGCGCCACAGAAAGATCGAGCGCATGATGTGCAGCGTGTCCTTCTGCAACACCAGTCTACCGTTGCGGTACACGTCGGAATTGGTGAGATCGACGGTCAGCGCCGAATTGTCATCGCGCAGGTTGGAGCCGAGTAGCAGCGGCTGGACGTCGTTGAGCACCATTTCAAGCCTGGCGAGATAGCGCGTGTCGCCATTGAACAAACCGTCGGGCCCGCCGGCAGACGCGCCGATATCGCCGTGGCTGTCGAGCACGATAAATGTGTCGTCGTGCTTGAGCGAGCGGCGTAGCCGCGTCGCCGGTCCCGTCATCGGGATGTAGAACGGCGACTCGGAGACCTGCTCGGCAGTTTCAACGGCGATCAGTTGGGTGACTTCGGTCATTTGGACCTCGAGCGATTTCCTCGCGTTGCGAATCGACGCACCGGGACGCAAGACACTACTGCCGAAGATCAGGCCGCATGGGTGGCCAGGCGCCCCATTTCGCGCGCGACCAGTTCACGGTAGGGCCCCTTCCCCTGCACGAGAATATCGGGCGGCCCGTCCTCGATGATCCGGCCGCCCTGCAGCATCACCACGCGATCGAAATTGCGCAGGGTTGCGAGGCGGTGGGCGATCGCAATCACGGTACGCCCGCGCATCAGCCGGGACAATGCCTCGCGGATCGCTTCTTCGGACTCGCTGTCGAGCGCGGCCGTCGCCTCATCCAGCAACAGGATCGGGGCGTCCTTGAGGAAGGCGCGCGCAATAGCGATCCGCTGCCGCTGTCCGCCCGAGACCTTGATCCCGCGGTCGCCGACGATGGTCGCCATACCCTCCGGAAGATTTTCGATAAAGTCGCACCTTGCCGCAATCGCCGCGCGCAGCACTTCGTCATCGGTCGCGGTCGGCCGTCCGTAGCGGATATTTTCCATGATCGAGCGATGGAACAATGAAATATCCTGCGGTACCACCGAAATCGCCTCGCGCAGGCTTTGCTGCGTCACCCGCGAGATGTCCTGGCCGTCGATCGTGATGCTGCCGCGCTGGACGTCGTAGAACCGCTGCAGCAGCGTGAACAGGCTGGATTTTCCGCCGCCGGATTGGCCGACCAGCCCCACCCGTTGTCCGGCATTGATGCGCAGGCTGAACTTGTCGAACACCTGAACACCACCGGGATAATGGAACGCGACGTTGTTGAAGGCAACGGCAGCGCCGCTCCGGACCAGCGGTTCGGCCTCGGGATGATCCTTCAATTCGTGCGGCAGCAGCAGCGTCGCTATCGCTTCCGTCATCCGCGCTACATGTTGGGTGACGTCGACCAGCGCTACCGCAAGATCGCGCGTCGCGCTCAGGATCGAAAGCCCCAACGTACAGACCAGCACGACGTCGCCGGTGGTTGCCGCGCCCTGTTGCCAGAGCGTAATCACCCAGGCCAACAGCGCGATCGTCAGCACGACGGTCACGACTGCGTGGGTAAGCCGCAGCTTTTCGAGATAACGAAGGCTGCGTCCGCGCGCGTCCAGCTCCCGATTGACGGTGGCATCGAACCGGTCGTGCTCGTAGCTCAGGCCGCAGAACGCCCGAACCAGCGGCATGTTGTTGATGACGTCAACCATTTCTCCATCGACGGCCGCGGCCTTGTCGGCGAAGTCGTCGTGCAGCGGCCGGCCTGCGGCGGCCAAGTGGAACATCGCCACCACCATGACACCTGCGATTACAATAAGGCCCGCGGACATCGTCAGGCTGACGGTTCCAATCAGGAGAATGGCCGAAATGGTCGCGATGCACGGCGGCAACACATTCCAGACGAACATGTTCTCGACCGTAAATACCGCGTTGGAGGTGGCG